>Ga0208679_1000075_pt1 | contig 43220 bp, 39 predicted proteins | sample Colrivmet1555A02_FD_187667 | JGI IMG/M metagenome (GOLD analysis project Ga0208679, IMG submission 187667) | Estuarine microbial communities from the Columbia River estuary - metaG 1555A-02 (SPAdes) (version 2) | ecosystem: Environmental > Aquatic > Marine > Intertidal zone > Estuary | place...
CATCCCGCCCGCTGTCGCGCGCGCGGGGATGAAGACCGGCGTCGCCCGCCGCCCGATCATCGACATGGAGGCCTATACCCAGATCCTGAAAGGCCGGATGGACCCGACCGCCGGCATCCTGCGCGGCATCCACGCCCGCGCCCGCGCTGCGCAGGCGGATATCATTTTTGCCGAAGGTGATGATCCGCGTGTCTTGCGTGCCGCGGTTCAGTATCAGCGTTCGGGCATGGGCCGCGCCCTGGTCATCGGCCGCGAAAACGATGTCCGCGACAAGCTCACCGCCGAGGGCATGGCCGACGCGGTGCCCGAGATCACCGTCTACAACGCCGCCAACACCGAACACCTCGATGAATACAAGGCTTTCCTCTACGACCGCCTTCAGCGCAAGGGCTTTGACCGCGCCGATATTCATCGACTGGCGGCCCGTGATCGCCATGTGTTTGGCGCGCTGATGCTGGCACATGGGCATGGCGACGGGCTTGTGACTGGCGCGACGCGCAAGTCGGCCCATGTGCTTGAGCTGATCAACCACGTCTTTGATGCAAGCCCGGCTTCCGGCGCTGTCGGCGTTTCGGCTGTGCTCAACAAGGGCCGGATCGTCTTGATTGCCGACACGCTCGTGCATGAGTGGCCCGACGAGGAAGACCTCGCCAACATCGCCACACGCGGCGCCGAAGTGGCCCGCGATTTGGGCCTCGAGCCGCGCGTTGCTTTCCTCTCGTTCTCGACCTTTGGCTATCCGGTCTCGGAACGCGCCGAAAAGATGCACCGCGCGCCCAAGGTTCTCGACGCGCGCGGCGTCGATTTCGAATATGAGGGCGAGATGACCGTCGATGTGGCCCTCAATCCCCGCGCGATGGAGCAATATCCCTTCAGCCGCCTGACCGGCCCTGCAAACGTTCTTGTTGTTCCGGCCCGCCATTCGGCCTCGATCTCGGTCAAGCTCATGCAGGAAATGGCCGGCGCCACCGTGATCGGCCCGATCCTTGCGGGCGTCGACAAGCCGATCCAGATCTGCTCGACCGTTTCCACCGTGAACGACATTTTCAACATGGCCGCCATCGCCGCCTGCAAGGTGAACTGACGTGGCGATCTGGAACCTTGGGTCGATCAACGTCGATCTGATCTATCGGGTTCCGCATATTCCCGCGCCGGGCGAGACACTGGCCGCGACCGGCAAGCAAACGTTTCTTGGCGGCAAAGGCGCCAATATGTCGGTGTCTGCCGCCCGCGCTGGCGCGACCGTCCTGCATATCGGTGCGGTCGGGCGCGAAGGCGATTGGGCCATCGCTCGTCTGGCAGGATACGGTGTCGATACGGCGAATATCGCCAAGTTAGACACTGATACAGGCGAGGCGGTTATCGCGGTTGCCAATGGTGGAGAGAACGCGATCATCATCAATCCCGGCGCAAATCGCGGGATCAGCGCGGAAATGGTTGGCGCTGCGCTTGCGGGCGCAAGCCCGGGCGATTGGGTGGTCACCCAGAACGAAACCAACGCTCAGGTCGAGGCGCTCTCCTTGGCCAAGAGTGGCGGCCTTCGTGCCGCCTATGCCGCCGCCCCGTTTGAAGCCACGGCGGTTCGTGAGGCGCTGCCTTTCCTTGATCTCCTGATCCTGAACGAGATCGAGATGCAGCAGCTCACCGCCGCGCTGGGCAAGGGCGCGGGCGATCTGGGTGTTGCCCATGTGGTGGTGACGCTTGGCGCGAAGGGCGCCCATCTCTATTCGAAGGGCAAGTCCGCCCCGCGCCACTTTCCGGCGCTGAAGGTAACCCCGGTTGATACGACCGGCGCGGGCGACACATTCACCGGCTATCTTCTGGCGGGCCTCGACCGTGGCGAAGCGATTGAAACCGCGATCGAGCGCGCCAGCAAAGCCGCCGCCATCATGGTGACCCGCCTCGGCACCGCCGACGTGATCCCGACCCTCGCAGAAGTTGACGCCTTCGAGAGCTAGCCCGCCGGTTTCCCTCTAGGAATGGCGCGGGCAACTGCCTAGCCTGCCGCCAACGGAGGACCACATGACCGATCACGTCACCACCCATCAGGCCGAGGAAGACAGGCGCAACGAAGACATCCTGATCTATGTCGATGGCCAGATCGTCCCCAAGGCCAAAGCCACGGTCAGCGTCTACGACAGCGGCTTCATGCTGGGCGACGGCGTCTGGGAAGGCATCCGCCTCTATGACGGGAAATGGGCCTTCCTCGATCAGCACATCGAGCGCCTGTTCGAGGCCGCCAAAGCGATCGACCTCGACATCGCGCTGAGACCGGACGAGGTCAAAAAGGCCTTGTTAGGGACGCAAGAAGCCAATCGCATGACCACCGACGCCCATGCCCGACTGATGGTCACCCGCGGGGTCAAGGTGCGCCCTTTCCAGCACCCCTCGCTGTCGCGTTCGGGGCCGACCATGGTCATCATCATGGAACATTCCAAGCCCAAGATCCCGCGCCCGATCCGCCTTGCCACGGTTCCCCATATGCGCGGCCTGCCGATGACACAGGACCCCAAACTCAACAGCCACTCCAAGCTCAACTGCATCCTCGCCTGCATCGCCGCCGAAAAGGCCGGGGCCGACGAGGCGCTGATGCTCGATGCGCATGGCTTCGTGAACACGACGAACGCCTGCAATTTCTTCATCGTCCGCAAGGGTGAGGTTTGGACCTCGACCGGCGATTACTGCATGAACGGCATCACCCGCCAAAAGGTGATCGACCTCTGCCGCGCCAACGATATTCCTGTTTTTGAGCGGAATTTCAGCCTCGTCGACACCTACAGCGCCGACGAGGCCTTTCTCACGGGCACCTTCGGCGCGCAAACGCCGGTCGGCTCGATCGACGGGCGCCAGATTGGCACCGGCCAGATGGGCCCGATGACCGAACGCCTGCGCGGCCTCTACAAAGACCTGATCGCGCGGGAGAGCGCCTGATGCGCATCGCCATGTGGTCCGGCCCGCGCAACCTCTCGACGGCGATGATGTATTCCTTCGGCGCTCGCCCCGATTTCGCCGTCTGGGACGAGCCCTTCTATGCCCCCTACCTCGCCGCCACCGGTGTGGATCACCCGATGCGGAAAGAGATCCTCGCCGCCCATGAAAATGATCCAGAAAAGGTCGCTTTGGCCTGTTTAGGGTCTATTCCCGGTGGCAAACCGCATTTCTACATGAAGCATATGCCACATCATATGGTGGCGGGCATCCCGCTCGACTGGGCCAAGGCGTGCACCAACATCCACCTGATCCGCCACCCCGCCCGCGTGGTCGCCAGCTATGGCGCCAAGCGCGACGAGATCAGCCTCGACGACATCGGCTTTCACCAGCAGGCCGAGATCTATGACAAGCTCGGCGGCATCGTCATCGATAGCGCCGACATCCGCGAAGATCCCGAAGCCATGCTCAAGAAGCTCTGCGCCGCAATTGGCCTCGATTGGGAGCCCGCCATGCTTGCCTGGCCCGCCGGTGGCCGGCCCGAGGATGGCGCATGGGCGCCCCACTGGTATGGCGCGATCCACCGCTCGACAGGCTTCGCCGGCCCCGAAGGCCCGCTGCCCGCCCTCGAACGCCGCGACGCCAGCCTCGTAGCCGCAGCACTTCCCGCCTACGAGAAACTCGCCGCGCTCAAACTCACCTGATTTCTTTTGGCCCGAAATACTCCGGGGGGAGGCCCGAAGGGCCGGGGGCAGAGCCCCCTCTAGCCCTTCACACGCCGGTTGCGCGTGGCAATCAGTTTCAGGCGCAGCGCGTTGAGCTGGATAAAGCCCTTGGCGTCCTGCTGGTCATAGGCACCGGCGTCTTCTTCGAAGGTGACGTGCTTCTCGGAATAGAGCGAGTGATCCGACCAACGGGCCACGGTACGGACCGAACCCTTGTAAAGCTTGAGCTTCACAGTGCCGGTCACATGCTCCTGGCTCTTGTCGATCAGCGCCTGCAGCATCTCGCGCTCGGGCGAGAACCAGAAGCCGTTATAGATCAGCTCGGCATAGCGCGGCATGATCGAATCCTTAAGGTGTCCGGCGCCGCTGTCGAGGGTGATCTGCTCGATACCACGGTGTGCCTCGAGCAGGATCGCGCCGCCCGGCGTCTCATAGACGCCGCGGGATTTCATGCCGACGAAGCGGTTCTCGACAAAATCGAGAAGGCCGATGCCATGCTTCGCGCCATATTCATTGAGCTTGGTGAGGATGGTCGCGGGCGACATCGCCTCGCCGTTGATCGCAACAGCATCACCCATTTCAAAGGCGACCTCGATGAATTCGGGCGTATCCGGCGCGTCTTCCACGGCGACAATGCGCTGGGCGACATAGTCGGGCGCTTCCACAGCCGGATCCTCAAGCACGCGGCCTTCGGACGAGGTGTGCAGAAGGTTCGCGTCCACCGAGAAGGGCGCTTCGCCACGCTTGTTCTTGGAAACGGGGATCTGGTTCTGTTCGGCAAACTCCAGAAGACGGGTGCGCGAGGTCAGATCCCAAAGACGCCAGGGCGCGATGACCTTGATCTCGGGGTTCAGCGCATAGGCCGAAAGCTCGAACCGCACCTGATCGTTGCCCTTGCCGGTCGCCCCGTGGGCCACGGCATCGGCGCCGGTCATTTCTGCGATCTCGACAAGGCGCTTGGAAATCAGCGGGCGGGCGATCGAGGTCCCGAGGAGGTAGAGCCCCTCATAAACGGCATTGGCGCGGAACATCGGGAAGACGAAGTCACGGACAAACTCTTCGCGCACGTCCTCGATATAGATGTTCTCGGGCTTGATCCCCAGAAGCTCGGCCTTGGAGCGGGCGGGCTCAAGTTCTTCGCCCTGGCCGAGGTCGGCTGTAAAAGTGACGACCTCGCACCCATATTCGGTCTGAAGCCATTTCAGGATGATCGAGGTATCAAGACCACCGGAATAGGCGAGGACGACTTTCTTTGGGGCAGACATCGCGGGGACTCCTTGTCAAACTCGGCCTGCGCGATAGCGGGTTTTGTCTCGCAGAGCAAGCAATGGACATTGACCCGACGCGCGCAGAGGTGCGACGTGTCGTCTGAAAGGTCGGAAGGAGAGAATGATGAGCTTTGAAATCGTACGCCACGCCTTTGTGATGGTGTTCGGCAACCTGCGGGATTCGATCAAGGTTTCGCTGGTGCCATTGCTCCTCATCGTTTTGGCGACATTCCTCTTGCCGCCACTCTTTGGTCTTTCCATGGCCGATGTTGCAACGGCGGCCAATGTTCAGGCGATGATGGAGGGCCATCCGGCGGGGCCGATGGCGTCGGTTGTCGGGCTCCTGTTGGCCGTGCTCTACTTTTTTTCGATGTCGTGGATCGCGGTTGGCTGGCACCGCTTTATCCTTCTTGAGGAATATCCCCGGTTCCTGCCACAACTCCCGCTTCGCGAGGTGCTTGGTTATCTGGGCCGGTCTTTTGCGATTGGTGTGGTCGTGGTGATCGTCGGCATTCCGGTGGGCCTGATCGGCGGCGCGGCTGCGGGGCCTTTTGCGGCTGGGGGCGGTGTCTTGATCGCACTTCTTGTCATCGTTCTGATGGCAAGCATCCTGACCTATGTCTGGCTGAGGTTCGGGATTGTTCTTCCGGCGGCAGCGGTCGGGCAACCGATGCCGCTCCTTGCCGGCTGGAAGATCAGCGCGCCGATCGGCGGCACGATTTTCACGGTTTCGCTTGTGCTTGTGGCGCTAAATCTCGGGATCAATACGACCATTCCACCGCTTCTTGGCGGCATTCCGATCATCGGCCGGTTGGTCACGCTGGCTGTCTCGTGGACGACCCTTATGGTTGGCGCGAGCATCCTGACGACCCTTTACGGTCACCTCGTGGAAAAGCGCGACCTCGAATAAAGATCGGCCACAAAGGCGCGGTCGCCGGGGCTGGCGATGGTGCGGGCGGCCTCGGCCATTGGCATCCAGAGCGGCGTGTGATCCGGTTCGCTCGGCGGGCCGAGGCGGTGCACCGGGCGGGCCATGTAGATATGGCAGAGCTTCTCGGCCCATTTGTCGTATTCGGGCATATAGCAAAACCGCCGATAGGCGCCGATCTTGCGGATGTCGCCGATCTTCCAGCCGGTCTCTTCAAACACCTCGCGGTGCAGCGCATCAATCGGGTTTTCGCCGGGATCAATGCCGCCGCCGGGCAACTGGACCTCGTAATGTGGCGAGGCCTGATAGGTCAGGAGAAGATCGCCCCCTCGCGGCAGGATTGCATAGACACCGGGGCGAAACCTGTAGGTCTGGCCCTGTTTGACAGCCTCTCCATAGCGCCGGATCATCTTTTGCCCCTTGGACCTTTGCTTGCCGCCCCTATATGGACGCGGTATGCCAATTCCCGACCCGCAAGGAAAGCCCATGACCCTCGGCAGCCAAATCGCCTGGGACGACACCGTCCTGCCCTTTCAGCTTGATCTGACCGACACGCGCGGCCGCGTGGCGCGGCTGGATGGTGTTTTGAACGGGGTGCTCGAACAGCACGACTATCCGACGCAGATCGAGGCGCTGGTTGCCGAGATGGTCTTATTGACAGCGCTCATTGGCCAGACTGTCAAACTGCGCTGGAAGCTGTCGCTTCAGGTCCGCGGGGATGGTCCGGCCCGCCTGATCGCCACCGATTATTACGCGCCCGGCGAAAACGGCGAGCCGGCGCGAATTCGCGGTTATGCAAGCTATGACGCAGAGCGCCTCGATCCAGCCGCCCCCGCATTCAGCCAGATCGGCAAAGGCTATTTCGCGATCCTGATTGATCAGGGCGAGGGAACCGCGCCCTATCAGGGCATCACCCCGATTGCTGGCGGATCGCTTTCCGCCTGTGCCGAGACCTATTTCGCCCAATCCGAACAGCTCCCCACGCGGTTTTCACTGAGCTTTGGCCAAAGCCGCCTGCCGGGCCAATCCGAACGTTGGCGCGCGGGCGGCGTGATGATTCAGCAGATGCCCAAGGCTTCGCCCTTTGCAAAGGGTGAAGGCGCAAGCGGCGAGGGCGGGCTTCTTTCGGCCGCTGATCTGCTGGAGGACGACGCCAGCGAGAACTGGTCGCGCGCCAATATCTTGCTCGATACGGTGGAAGACCTCGAGCTGATTGGCCCGACCGTCCAGCCGACCGAGCTTCTGGTGCGGCTTTTCCATGAGGAAGGCCCGCGGGTTTTTGATGCGCAGGCGGTGAAATTCGGCTGCACCTGTTCGGAAGATCGCGTGCGCCAAAGCCTGTCGATCTATTCGGCCAAGGACATCGCCCATATGACGACCGACGAGGGCCTCGTGACCGCCGATTGCCAGTTCTGCGGCGCACACTACAAGCTTGATCCGGCAACCCTCGGGTTCGAGGCCAAAGAGGCGGGGAATGGCGAGGCCTGATATCCTTGATCGCCTTGCCGGCGCTCTCCGTAAGGAGGGCGGCCCTTCGTCTGACTTCGATCTCAACCCCGATACCCACCTGCCGCCGGATCGCAAACTGAGGCCCGGGGCGGTCCTGATCGGGGTTTGCGCCGAGACCGCGCAACTGGTGCTTACCAAGCGCTCGATGCATTTGAAGCACCATCCGGGGCAGGTCGCGCTTCCGGGGGGCAAGGTCGATCCGACCGATGCCGACGCAATCGCCGCCGCGCTGCGCGAGGCGGAGGAAGAGGTCGCGCTGCCGCGCGGGCAGGTCGAGGTCTTGGGATCGCTCGCCGCGCATGAGACCGTGACCTCGTTCATGATCACGCCGGTGATCGGCCTGTTTCACGGCCAGCCGGAATTGCGGCCCGAGCCCGGCGAGGTCGATGAAATTTTCTATGTGCCGCTCGCCCATGTCACCGACCCCGCCAATTTCCGCATCGAGGGGCGGGTCTGGCAAGGCCGTCGACGCTATTACTTCACGGTTCCCTATGGCCCCTATTACATCTGGGGCGCGACCGCGCGTATCCTGCGGGGCCTTGCCGAAAGGATGAAGGCATGACGCGGATCTCGCCCGACTGGTTGGCCTCGGCCCCCGCCCGCGCGGTGTGCGCGGCGCTGGAGGGTGGCGGGCATCAGGCGTGGTTTGTCGGCGGTTGTGTGCGCAATGCGCTTTTGGGAGAGGAGGCAGCCGACCTCGATATCACCACCGATGCGCGGCCCGAACGGGTGACCGAACTGGTTGAAGCGGCTGGCCTGCGCGCTGTGCCGACCGGCATTGAACATGGGACGGTGACGGTCGTTGCGGGTGGCAGGGGCTTTGAGGTGACGACCTTCCGCCGCGATGTCGAGACCGATGGCCGCCGCGCCGTCGTCGCCTTTTCCGACAGCATGGGCGAGGACGCCGCGCGGCGCGATTTCACGATGAACGCGCTTTATTGCGGGATTGATGGCGTGGTCGTTGATCCGGTCGGGCAGGGGCTTGCCGATCTGGCCGCGCGGCGCGTGCGGTTTATCGGCGACGACGAGGAGCGCATCCGCGAGGACTATCTCCGTATTCTGCGGTTTTTCAGGTTTCATGCGTGGTATGGCGGCGATGGGATCGACCCTGAAGGCTTGGCTGCTTGCGCGGCACTGGCCGAAGGCGTGGAAGGCCTGTCGCGCGAACGCATTGGCCATGAGGTGATGAAGCTTCTCGCGGCGCCCGATCCTGCGCCCGCTGTTGCCTCGATGGCGGCGAGCGGGGTCTTGATGCGGGTCTTGCCGGGGGCATCGGCGCAGGTTTTGGCGCCACTGGTGCACCTTGAGGCGCTCGCAGGGGAAGCGCCCGACCCGATCGTGCGCCTCGCCGCGCTGGGCGGGCATGAGGGCGGGCGGCCTTTGCGTCTTTCGAAGCCGCAGATGCGGGCGCTGGAAATCCTGACACGCTCTGTCGAAGAGGGCAAAGGCGCTGCGGAGCTTGGCTATCGTCTTGGCCGGGAGACGGCGCGCAAGGCGCTTGTCTTGCGCGGCGCGGCCACAGGCTCGGCCCCGACGGATGAAGATTTCGCCGCCGCCGACTCCGGCGCGAATGCCGTTTGCCCGATCAGCGCCAAAGACGTCATGGCGACGCTCGGCGGCGCTGCGCTTGGGAAGGCCCTGGCCAGGGCCGAGGCGAGCTGGATCGCCTCGGGATTTGCGCTCAGCCGCAAAGAGCTTGTCGAGATCGCGCAGAAAAGCGGGTGACAGGGATCACCGGTTCCGCTATCAAGCCCCAACAAACCGGAGGAACCAGCATGGAAATCAGGATCGCAAAACGTCAGCCCTGAGCAGACCGATCCTGTCGTGGCGGTCCAATCTCAACCGCCCCCATCCACTGCTGCGCCTTTCGGGAGTTTCCCCATGTTCCAATTCTTTGAGCAACTCGTCGACCCCTACGTTCCGTATGAGGAAACCGACACACCGCCACAGCGGCTCTGGCCGTTCCTACGCCAGTATACCCAGCCTTTCAAAAAGGTTTTCTGGGCTGCTGGGGTCATGTCGATCCTTGGCGCGATCGTTGAGATCTGGCTTTTGTCCTACATGGGCCGGCTCGTCGATATGCTGACGGAGACGGGGGCCAAAGAGGTCTGGAATGCTCACAGCGTTGAGCTTTTGACCATCGCCCTGTTCATCCTTTTGGCGCGGCCAATCATCTATGGCACGCAGGTCGCGCTTCTGAACAACACGATCATCCCCAACTTCGGGACGATCGTGCGCTGGCGGGCGCATCGGCACGTTCTGCGCCAGTCGGTCGGCTGGTTTGAAAACGATTTTGCGGGGCGGATCGCCAACCGGATCATGCAGACGCCGCCTGCGGCGGGCGATGTGGCGTTTCAGGTGTTCGACGCGATCACCTTTTCCATCGCCTATCTTGGCGGCGCGATGTTCATTCTGGGCGATTCCGATCCTCGGCTCGTTGTGCCGATGGCGATCTGGTTTGTGCTTTATGCCTTCCTTGTCCGCTGGACCGTGAAACGGATCGGGCCTGCGTCTACCGCCTCGTCCGATGCGCGTTCGGCGGTCACGGGGCGGGTTGTCGACAGCTATACCAACATCCATTCGGTCAAGATGTTTGCCCATCACGACCGCGAGGTAGACTACGCCTATGAGGCCATTGAAGAGGCGCGGCGCACGTTCAAGGTCGAAATGCGCTATTACACGTTGATGGATCTCGCGCTTGTATCACTCAACGGGTTCCTGATCGTCTCGGTCGTTGGGTGGGCGATCTGGCTTTGGAGCGCGGGCACCGCTTCAATCGGCGTGGTCGCTGTGGCAACGGCGCTGACGCTGCGGCTCAATGGTATGTCGGGCTGGATCATGTTTGCGATCTCCAACCTTTTCCGCAATCTCGGTGTGATCGTCGAGGGGATGGGCACGATAGCCCAACCGGTGACGCTGACTGACGCGCCCGGCGCCAAGCCGCTTCAGCCCGGCCCCGGCAAGATCGGGATCGTTAATCTCAGCCACCACTATGGCAAGAAACAAGGCGGCCTCGACAAGATCAGCCTCGCGATCAATCCCGGCGAAAAGGTCGGCCTTGTGGGCCGTTCGGGCGCGGGCAAGACGACGCTCGTGAAGCTCCTCCTGCGATTCTACGACGCCGAGGGCGGCCAGATCCTGATCGACGGGCAAGACATCGCAGCGGTGACGCAAGACAGCCTTCGCATGGCGATCGGCATGGTTCAGCAGGACAGCGCGCTTTTGCACCGCTCGGTCCGAGACAACATTCTTTATGGCAAGCCGGACGCGACCGAAGAGGAAATGATCTCTGCCGCAAAGAAGGCCGAGGCGCATGATTTCATCCAGCGTCTTGAGGATTCCAAGGGCAACAAGGGATATGACGCGCAGGTGGGCGAGCGGGGCGTGAAGCTTTCGGGCGGCCAGCGCCAGCGCGTGGCTTTGGCCCGCGTGATCCTCAAGGATGCGCCGATCCTGTTGCTCGACGAAGCGACGAGCGCCCTCGACTCCGAGGTCGAGGCGGCGATCCAGTCGACGCTTTATGGCATGATGGAGGGCAAGACGGTGATCGCCATTGCCCACCGCCTTTCGACCATCGCGCAGATGGACCGGATCGTCGTTATGGAACAGGGGCGGGTGATCGAAGACGGTTCGCATGACGCGCTGCTTGAAAAGAACGGGATCTATGCACGACTGTGGAAGCGCCAGTCGGGCGGATTCCTTGCCGACGATCTGGAAGACGAGGCTGCGGAATGAGCGTGCAAGAGATTGCCAAAGGCCCGCGCTGGATGCAGCGGATGTCGAAGCTGTTGCCGGCTTTCGACGAGGTTCGGATGAGCCCGCCGCCGGAAACGCTTGGCCGCTTCATGGTCTGGGCTTTGTCGGGAACGTGGTGGGTCTTGCTGCTTGCGGGCGTCGTCTCTGCGGCGGCAGGCACCGCCGAGGTTATCGCGGCCTTCCTGCTTGGGGCGGTGATCGACACGGCCATCGCGAATGGCACCGTGGGGTTATTCGAGGCCTACGGCTGGTTCTTTGCCGCCATAGCCGCCTTCATGGTCTTGGTCCGCCCTTTCCTTTTCGGAATGTCGGCGGCCTTTCAATCTGTCGTTCTAAATCCCAACCTCAACGTCCTGATCCTGTCGCGCCTGCACCGATGGACGCTCGGGCAGGACGTGACCTTTTTCGACAACGATTTCGCTGGCCGCATCGCACAGAAGCAGATGCAGGCGGCGCGGGCTCTGACCGAGGCGACGGTCGAGACGATCAACACCATGATTTTCGCGCTGTCGTCGATTATCTCGACCGGCCTTCTGGTTCTGGCGATCGACTGGCGGGTCGGCGCCGTGCTTGGCGTCTGGCTGATCGGATATTTGCTGTTCATCAGCTATTACCTGCCGCGCATCCGCGCCAAAGCGGAAAGCCGGGCGGCGGCGCGGGCGCGGGTGACCGGGCAGGTTGTCGATACGATCACCAATATCAAGACGGTCAAACTTTTCGCTCACGCCGATCACGAAGATCAGGCGGCCATCGGCGCGATGGACCGCTATCGCGACCGGACGCTGGCCTTTGGCTATGTCTCGACGAGCTTTCGTTTCGAGTTGATGGTGATTGCCGGCATCCTGCCGCTCATCTTGGTGGGCACGACCCTTTGGCTTTGGTCGCTTGGCCTGACCACGCCGGGCGAGATTGCCACGACCGGGGCGGTCAGCCTGCGGATCGCGCAGATGTCGGGTTGGGTCAGCTTCACGCTGATGGGCATCTATGCCAATATCGGCGAGGTCGAGGACGGGATGCGGACGCTGACCCCGCGCTATCGCCTGACCAATGCCGAGAACGCACTCGACCTGCTGCCATCCCGCGAGATCCGGTTCGAGAAGGTGAGCTTTGCCTATGGCCGCGAGAACGGCGGCGTTGACGGAATCGACCTGACGATCAATCCGGGCGAGAAGATCGGCATTGTCGGCGCTTCGGGTGCAGGCAAGTCGACGCTCGTGGCGCTGCTTTTGCGGCTTTACGATGCCGAAAAGGGGCAGGTGAAGGTGGGCGGACACGATGTGCGCGAGGTCACGCAAGAAAGCCTGCGCCGCAATATCGGCATGGTCACGCAGGAAACCGCGATGTTCAACCGGACTGCGCGGGACAACATCCGTTATGGCCGGCCGGATGCGGATGAAGCGGCTGTTGTCAGGGCCGCCACTCGTGCCGAAGCACACGGATTCATCCTTGGCCTTGCCGATCACAAAGGGCGGCAGGGCTACGACGCTTTCCTCGGGGAGCGCGGGGTCAAGCTTTCGGGCGGCCAGCGGCAGCGGATCGCCTTGGCCCGCGCCATGATCAAGGACGCGCCGATCCTCGTTCTTGATGAGGCCACGAGTGCGCTTGATTCCGAGGTCGAGGCGGCGATCCAGTCGGCGCTGGAAGAAGCGATGAAGGGCAAGACCGTTCTTGCCATCGCGCACCGGCTTTCGACGATCGCGCGGATGGACAGGATCATCGTGCTCGAGGCTGGCAAGATTGCCGAAGAGGGCTCGCACGACGAACTTCTCGCCAAGGACGGGCTTTATGCCCGCTATTGGAACCGCCAGTCGGGCGGGTTCCTTGGTGTGCCGGATGAGGCTGCCGAGGCGTGATGACCCGCGTTGAACACCTGACCCATCAGGGGATGGGCCGCACCGCCGAGGGCAAGTTTGTTCCCCGCGTTTTGCCGGGGGAGGAGATCGAGCTTCTCGACGACGGCTCCGCCCGCATCCTGACGCCTTCGGCGGATCGGGTCGCTCCGCCCTGCCGCCATTACAAAAGCTGCGGCGGCTGCGCGATGCAGCACGCAAGCGATGAGTTTGTCGCCAAGTGGAAGGTCGAGACCGTCGCGCGGGCTTTGTCGGCGCAGGGCATCGAGGCCGAGATTTCGGGTATTGAAACATCGCCGCCCGCTTCGCGCCGCCGTGCCAAGCTCTCGGGGCGGCGCACGAAGAAAGGCACGCTTGTCGGTTTTCATGGCCGCGCCTCGGATGTTGTGGTCGAGGTGCCCGATTGCAGACTCCTTTCGCCCGCGCTTCTTGCTACCCTTCCGGCGCTGCACGATCTGACCGCTCTGGCCGCCTCGCGCAAAGGCGAGGTGGGGCTCACGGTGACCGAGAGCCTCGCAGGCCCCGACATCCAGATCGAGACCGACAAGGAGCTGACGGGCGAATTGCGGATCGAGCTTGCGGCGCTGGCGCAGAAACACCGGATCGCCCGTCTTGTCTGGCAGGACGAGCAAGTGGTGATGATCGAGCCGCCCTATCAACGGTTTGGCAAGGCGCAGGTCGTGCCGCCTGCGGGCGCGTTCTTGCAGGCGACCGCCGAGGGGGAAGCCGCACTTCTGAGGGCGGTCAAACGGGCGATTGGCGGAGCCTCAAAGGTTGCCGATCTCTTCTCGGGATGCGGAACCTTTGCCTTGCCGCTGGCCGAAACCGCCGAGGTCCATGCCGTTGAGGGCGAAAAGGCGATGGTCGCGGCGCTCGATCGCGGCTGGCGCGAGACGCAAGGGCTAAAGCGGGTGACAAGCGAGGCGCGGGATCTGCTCCGCAGGCCGCTCTTGCGCGACGAATTGGCAAAGTTCGACGCAATCGTGATCGACCCGCCTCGTGCAGGGGCCGAGGCCCAAATCGCCGAAATCGCGGCATCGACCGTTCCGCTTGTGGCGATGGTGTCGTGCAATCCGATCACCTTTGCCCGCGATGCGAAGGCTCTGATCGCCGCGGGTTTCAGGATCGAATCGCTGGTCGTCGTCGATCAGTTCCGCTGGAGCAACCATATCGAGGTGGCTGCCAGGCTGGTGCGCTAGCGCCCCGCGAAACTGTTACTGGCTTCGAACGGGAATCTGCTATAATCGGCGCCAAATAGCGCGCCAAGCGCAAGAGTAGGCAGGATGCGGACTTTCTTCTTCGGACTTCTCGCGGCGGTGACGCTGGCGGTGGGCGGCCTTTCGGCTGCGCCCACTCTTCCCGTCTATGACGGCCCGCAGATCACGGCGGTTGTCGTCCACAAGGCGGCACGGCGGATGTATCTTGTTGCGGGCGACGTGGTGATCCGCGCCTATGACATCGACCTGGGCTTTGCGCCCGAGGGCGACAAACAAATCGAGGGGGACGGCAAGACGCCCGAAGGCGCCTATCGGATCAATTTCAAGAATCCGAACAGCGATTACTATCTGTCCTTGGGAATCTCCTATCCGAATAACCGGGATCGTGCCGAAGCTGCAGTGCTGGGCAAATCACCGGGCGGCGACATCTTCATCCACGGAACCCCGAGCGGAAAGCTACGGGCCAAGGATTGGACCTATGGCTGCATTGCCGTGACCAACAAGGAGGTTGAAGAGATCTTTGCGATGGTCCAGACCGGCACGCCGATCTTCATTCACCCCTAGCGGCCGGTGACCAAGGTCCACCAGATCTTGCCTGCGGGCTCCTGATACCACGCAAAGCCGATGAGAGTGATCGTCGGGTCGAGGATGACGGCGCGGGTATCCTCTTGCCGCATCCATGCGGCGAGGGTCTCAAGCTCGGTCTCATAGGTTTCCGAGATGTTCTCGCCCATGATCCGCCCCGGGAATCCGACGCGGCGGCCGCGATCCAAAGGGGAAGAGCCGTCTGAGCCGAAATGCCAGGGGCGGTTTTGTATGGCCATGTCTCGCGAATGGGTGGCGGCGGCGGCATTGAGCTGGGCGTTGTAGGTCACGGGCTGAACCTTTGCGGCTTTCCGCAGGGCGTTCATGCCGTCGAGAAAGTGAAACATCACCGGATCCTGCCCATCGGCAGCAATACGGTAAACCTGCGGCAGTGGCAGGCCGTCGGGGCCGATCTTGACCCCAGCAGCTGGTGTACAGGCAGCAACCGTAGCCGAAAGCAGACCCAAAAGTGCGGCGCGGCGGTTCATGGAGCATCCCTCTAGGTTTCCGCGCCTGATTACCCTGTCCTTTGGCGCACATCAAACCCGGAAAGCGCCCTGTCACAGTGGTTTGAATTGCGCCTTGTTGCGGTTCTCAATTATGAGGCGGCATACGAGGAATCTGGCCAGAACCGGAGCAGTTGAGATGTCGGATCACACTACCCGAGCCCTGGGGCGCCGCGCGTTTGTTGCGGGGCTTGCAGCGACGGCCGCAAGCGGGGCGGTGGCGCAGTCGCAGGGCACCACCGAAATCGAGCGCGAGATATCGCAAACCCTGACCAATAACATTTCGAGTTTCCGCTCACTCGACTGGCAACCGTATTTCAGCAATTTGCGGAATGGGGCGATCCTCGTCGATATCACCTCGCGGGCGCTGCACTATTGGTCGCAAGATGAGTCGATCTACAAACTCTATCCGACCAGCGTCCCGCTGACCGACGACCTGACGCGCAAAGGGCGGACCGAGGTGGTCGAGAAGGTCGTCAAGCCTACATGGCGGCCCACACCCTCGATGCGCGAGCGCAATCCTGAATGGCCTGCCGTTATTCCCGGCGGCGACCCGACCAACCCATTGGGCCCGCTGGCGCTCTACCTTTCGTGGCAATATTACCGGATTCACGGGACTCACGACACCCGCAAGATCGGCAGACGCTCGTCAAATGGCTGCGTCGGGCTTTACAACGAACATATCACAGAGCTGTTCTCACTGGCGAAAGTTGGCACGCAAGTGTTGCTTATTTGACGAATATTTGCTGATCTAAGGGTGTTTGCTGATCTAGGGACTTGGCAAATCGCTAATTCTTCTGCTTAGAGATAAGCATGAGGTATGTCTTGGGTGCCTGCTGCCATCCTCTTTGAAAAAAGGCGGCGGGCGAAAACTGGAGAAATCTAATGAAAAAAATCGTTGTCGTCGCCGTCGCTCTCGTCGCCGTCGCCTCCGCTGCCTTCGCTGGCGGCATGGCTGCACCGGTCATGGAAATGAGCCCGGTTGTGATCGAAGAAGCCGCTGCCGGTTCGTCGGGCATGGGCATGCTGATCCCGCTGATCCTGATCGCCCTCATCGCCTTCGCGATGATGCCGGCGGCCTAAGCCGATCTGACAGATCAAAAGGGAAAGGCGGCAGAGAGATCTGCCGCCTTTCTTCTTTTTCAGGCCCAGCCTTGCAGGTTGGACTGGATGATGCCGCCAAGGGCCGCGATATGCGCCTCTTCGGCATTCAGGCAGGGCACATAGGTAAAGCTCTCGCCGCCCGCGTGCTCAAAGCTTTCGCGGATTTCTTCCTGAATCTCTTCAAGCGTCTCGATGCAGTCGGAGGAGAATGCCGGGGCGATCACGGCGATGTTCTTCACACCGGCTTTCGCCTGCCGCGCCACTTCCTCGACCGTATAGGGCTTGAGCCATTCCTCGGGGCCGAATTTCGACTGGAAGGTCGAGATCAGCTTATCATCTGACCAGCCGAGCCGCTCTTTCAGGAGGCGCGTCGTCTTCTGGCATTGGCAGTGGTAGGGGTCGCCCTCGCGCAGATAGCGCTCGGGCACGCCGTGGTAGGAGCAGACCAGAAGATCGGGCTTTACCTCGGCGGCGGCATAGGCGCGCTCGACCGACCCGGCCAGCGCGTCGATATAGGCGGCATCCTCGAAATAGGGCGGGACGATCCGCACCGAGGGCTGCCACTTTTCCTTCATCAGCGCGCGGAAGAACTGATCGTTGGCCGTGGCCCATGTCGCGCCCGCGTAGTGCGGATAGAGCGGGAAGAAGAGGATCTTGTCGCATCCGGCATCGACCATCTCGCGGACCTTCGATTCGGTCGAGGGGTTGCCGTAGCGCATACAGAAATCGACCAGAACCTGATCGCCATAGACCGCCTCGAGCGACCGGCGGATCGCGTCGGTCTGGTCGCGAGTGATCGTCAGAAGCGGGCTTTCGTTCCTCTCGGTGTTCCAGATCGAGCGATAGGCCGCGCCCGATTTCTGCGGGCGGCGCGAAAGGATGATCCCCTGCAGGATCGGCTGCCATTTCCACGAGGGATAATCGACTACGCGCTTGTCCGACAGAAACTCGCTCAGATAGCGGCGCATCGGCCAGTAGTCGGTCGAATCAGGTGTGCCGAGGTTGGCGATCAGAACGCCGACCTTGGCCGGCCTGATCTTGGGGTGGTCTTTCCCGGCATGGGCCGGGCAGATTGCGGGGGCGCCTTCGACGGCGGGAAACTTGGCGTTGGTCATCGAGAAGAGCCTCTCTTGGTCGTGTCAGTCAGGCATAGTGGAATACGCGGGCGGATCAAACCGGATCATCGGACAGGGGCGTTTCGGCCGCACCAAGAGCATCGGCGAGCCGTTGCGCCGCGCTTCCGGGGCGGAGCGGCTTTTGCTGGCTTTCGTCGGGGGCCCAGCCGGTCAGGAGGATGATCTCGAATGTCGCGGCGATCCGGCCCTCTCCATGCGGGAAGTTCTCCGCATAGATGCGCGCCGCTTCGTTCAAGACGGCGCGGCTGGTCGGGCGGCGAAGACGGTTGGCAAGCGCATTGGTCTCTCCCATCGCGCGCAGGTCGCGCATCAGGTGCCGGGGGCTCTCGTAGGAAACCGTCAGGCTCATGCTGTCGGCAACCGGCAGGGCGAAACCGGCCCGCTGCAAAAGCGCACCAAGATCGCGGATCTCGGCCATCGGCGCAACGCGGGGAGAAAGCCCGCCGCTGACCCGCGCTTCGGCTTCGGCAAGTGAGGCGCGAAGCTCGTGCAGCGTTTGGCCCCCGAAAAGCGCGGCGATCAGAAGACCGTCGGGGCGCAGGGCGCGGCGCATCTGAACAAGGCGGCCGACCGGATCGTTGGCCCAGTGAATCGTGAGGGCGTCAATCACCAGATCATGCGCTCCGGGCTGTAGGGCCAAGAGGTCGGCATCTTCGCAAAACGACGAGTCGAACCCACCGGCGCTCCAAACCTCGGGCCAGCCAGTCACAATGGTGGGTGACGTAAAGGCTTTGTTAACCTCGGAGAGCCTTTCTTGAATCTCGTCCAGAACGGCGTTGTGAAGGAAAAGGGCCGGGCCATCCGCAAGGGTTCTGGCCCGGGCTCGGTGCCGGGAAAGGGCGGTCTGGTCGGTCAGGATCGGTGGGGCTTTCATGGCAAATGTTCTTACGGCGCTGTCTGCGGGAATGCAAAGTGTCGTCGCGGCGCTTTATCCGCCGCAGTGCGCTCTGTGTAGTGAACCTACCGAGGCGAACTTTGGCCTTTGTGCGGCCTGTTGGCGGGAGACCCGCTTTGTGGAGGGCGCCCTGTGCGATAGTTGCGGCACGGGATTGACTGGCGAGGCGGCAGGCGGAGAGCGCCTTTATTGCGACGATTGCCTCGCCCATGAGCGCCCGTGGTCGCGTGGCAGAGCGGCTTTGGCCTATGCGGGCGGCGGCAGAAAGCTGGTGCTTGCGCTCAAGACCGGCGACAGAACCGAGATCGCCCGCGTTGTCGCGCCGCTATTGGCAAGGGCTGGAAGGCCGCTCTTGCGCCCCGACACCCTGATCGTGCCAATTCCGCTCCACTGGTCGCGCCGGATGGGCCGCCGCTATAATCAGGCGGCTTTGCTGGCCTTGGCGCTGGGCAGGCAAAGCGGGATCCCGGTTTGCCCTGATGCACTCGTCCGGACACGCCGAACCCGCCCACTTGATTTTCCCGACCGCGAGGCCCGATTCGCCCTGCTCGACGGCGCGATTGCTGCCAATGCAACACGCGCAGGCGCGTTGAGGCGCAGGCCAATCCTTCTTGTCGACGACGTGATGACCTCGGGCGCCACCTTCAATGCCGCGACGCGGGCCTGCTATGCGGCGGGCGCAAGCGAGGTTTGCATCTTGGCACTAGCGAGAGCGGCAAAAGATGCCTAAATCGTCATGGAACGAAGATGGGGGCACCGGCCTTGGCTAAGATCGAAATCTATACCTCGCATACCTGCGGCTATTGCCACGCAGCCAAGCGCCTTCTCGACAAGAAGGGCGCGGCCTATGAAGAGATCAACGTGGCCTTCGCGCCCGAGCGTCGGCCGGAGATGGTCGAACGCGCCGGTGGCCGCCGCACCGTTCCGCAGATCTTTATCGACGGCAAACACGTTGGCGGTTGCGACGATCTCTATGAACTTGATTTCGAGGGCGGGCTCGAAGGCCTCCTCGCGTCGTGAAGGCGGCGCTGCTTCAGCTGAGTTCGGGGGACGACCCTGCTGAGAATCTGAAGACCATGCGCGCCATGCTGCGCGAGGCGGCCGGAAACGGCGCTGAATTTGTCCTGACACCCGAAGTCTCTAACTGTGTTTCGCAGGATCGGGCGCATCAGCGCGAGGTTCTGTCCTTCGAGGAGGATGATCCGACGCTGGCGGGCCTTCGGGCCGAGGCGGCGGCGCTGGGCGTTTGGCTGGTAATCGGCTCTCTGGGGATAAAGACCCACGATGCCGATGGCCGCTTTGCCAATCGTTGTTTCGTGATCGCCCCCGATGGCGAGATCGCAGTGCGCTATGACAAGATCCATATGTTCGACGTCGATGTGACCGCGACCGAGACCTTTCGCGAATCCGCGGGCTATCGCCCCGGAGATCGCGCCGTTGTGGTGGATACGCCCCTCGGCAAGATCGGCCTGTCGATCTGCTATGACGTCCGTTTCGCCCATCTTTACCGAAGGCTGGCCAAGGCAGGCGCCGAGATCCTTCTGGTTCCTGCGGCATTTTCGCCCGTAACTGGCGAGGCGCATTGGGAGCCGCTCCTGCGCGCCCGCGCCATTGAGAATGGCTGTTTTGTGCTCGCCGCCGCGCAAACTGGCAGCCATCCGATCCGCACTGGCAAGCCGCGTGTGACGCATGGCCACAGCATGGTGATCGGCCCTTGGGGGAACGTGATGGTTGACGCAGGCACCGAAACAGGCATCGTCTACGCGGATATCGATCTTGGCGAAGTTGCCCGCGCTCGAGGGCGTGTTCCCTCGCTAACCCATGACCGACCCTTTGAAGGACCGTGATGAACAACCCCGTCAACAGTCTCGCCGTATCGCTGTTCAGCGAGATCCTGACGGTTGATCAGTTGGCGCGGATGAACGTGGCCAAGGCGCTTCCCAAGGGGATGGAGCTTTCGCACTTTTCCGTTCTCAATCATCTTGCCCATGTGGGCGGAGAAAAGACGCCGGCTCAGCTGGCGCGGACCTTTCACCTTACGCGCGGGGCGATGACCAATACGCTCGGCAAGCTTGAATGGGCGGGTTGGGTGCATATCCGCCCCGATTGGGAAGATGCGCGGCGCAAGCTTGTTTCGATCAGCCCCACCGGTATCGCCGCCCGCGATGCCGCCCTTGCGGCGATCACGCCGGTGATTGCCGAGGTGGTGGAGCAGATCGGCGCCGAAAAGGTGCGACAGGCGCTGCCGGTGCTGCGTGAAATGCGCAAGCGGCTTCTCGAGACCGATGGCTAGGCCGCGGGGCGCAGCGAGGTGGTGACGTAGTTCACCGAAAGATCGCGGTCGGACAGTTTCCAATCCCAGAGGATCGGGTTGAACTGAAACCCCTTGCGGTCGACAGGATCCAGCCCGGCCTTGCGGATCAGATCGAACAGCTCCTCAGGTTTAATGAACTTCGACCAATCATGTGTGCCCTTCGGCAACCAGCGCATGACATATTCCGCCCCGAGGATCGCCATGGCGAAACTCTTGGGGTTGCGGTTGATGGTTGAGCAGATGTGCAGGCCGCCGGGGCGCAGAAGATCATGCACCGCCTTGAGATAGCCGAGGGGATCGGCGACGTGCTCGATCACTTCCATGTTGAGCACCACGTCGAATTGCTCGCCCGCTTCGGCCATAGCCTCGGCAGTGGTGTGGCGATAGTCGATGTTGAGGCCGGATTGCTCGGCGTGGACTTTGGCGACGGGAATGTTTCTTGCGGCAGCATCGGCACCGATCACGGTAGCACCCAAACGGGCCATCGGCTCGCACAAAAGCCCGCCGCCGCAACCAATATCGAGAAGGCGCAGGCCTGTGAACGGCGCATCGTCTGCAAGGTCGCGGCCAAACTCGGCGGCGATCTGGCGGGTGATATAGTCGAGGCGGCAGGGATTGAGCATATGCAGCGGCTTGAACTTGCCGTTCAAGTCCCACCACTCGGCGGCCATTGCCTCGAACTTGGCGATTTCAGCGGGGTCGACGGTGTTTTGGGTGGCGTTTGTCATCTCGGCTACCGGGGTCATGGCAAGTCGCCACACCTGACTATATAGTTGGGGCATGGACAAGGTCTTGGGACAAATAAGCGCCGCCGCGCACCTATATCCGCCGATTGATCCTTTCGATCAGCGGATGCTGGATGTGGGTGACGGGCACCGTGTCTATGTCGAACAATGCGGCAATCCTGATGGTATCCCAGCGCTCGTCCTTCATGGCGGACCGGGCGGCGGATGTAGCCCGGCGATGCGGCGGTTTTTCGATCCTGAACGGTATCGCGTGATCCTGTTCGATCAGCGCGGCTGTGGCCGCTCGCGGCCCAACGGTTCGGTCGAGGCGAACACAACCTGGCATCTGGTCGAGGATATCGAGCTGATCCGCAAGACGCTTGGGATCGAGAGGTTTACACTATTTGGCGGCAGCTGGGGCGCGGCGCTCGCGCTGATCTATGCTCAGGCGCATCCGGATCGGGTCCGGGCGATGATCTTGCGTGGAATCTTCCTGATGACCCAGCCTGAGCTTGATTGGTTCTATGGCGGCGGCGCGGGCAAGTTCTGGCCTGACCAGTGGCGGCTGTTTACCTCGATCGTCCCGCAAGAAGAACAGGCAGACCTCATCGGCGCCTACAACAAGCGTCTCTTTGGAGACGACAACCTTACGGCGACCCGATTTGCCCGCGCCTGGACCCGCTGGGAAAATGCGCTGGCCTCGTTCGAGGCGGATGGATCGGTCGGCGATAGCCCGGCCGATTTCGCGCGCGTCTTTGCGCGTCTTGAAAACCACTATTTCGTCAACGGAGGCTTTCTCGACGAGGACAGCCAGATCCTTTCGAATATGGATCGTATCGCACATATCCCCGCCGAGATCATTCAGGGTCGATACGACATGATTTGCCCCCCCGAGTCGGCCCATCGAATCGCAAGACTATGGCCAGAAGCCCGACTCAGGATGGTATCCTTTGCAGGCCACGCCCTCTCAGAGCCCGGAATCTGTAAACAGCTGGTGGCTGCAACTGATCATTGTGCGAGTATTCGCGACAATCAGTGAGTTTTGCCAAACTAGGGCCTCAATTAAGCACGATTTTGGACCGATCCATCTAATGTTCTGGCCGAGAAATAATCCACACAGGGGAACGAAGATGCCCTTCACAATGCACACAACAAAGAAGCTCACCCGCGGTGCGATCATTGCGATGACCGCTGTTGCGCTCGCTGGCCCCGCATTGGCCGCAAAAGGCGGCAATGGGAACGGCAATGGCCGAGGCAATAGCGCGAACGCGCAAAGCGCCGAAAAAGGCAACAATGGCAGGGGCGCGATTGCGTCCGAACTCAAGGGCCTGAACGCCGCACACGCCAACATCAACGGTATGATGAACGCCAATCCCGAAAGCCAGGTTGGCCGGATTTATGCTTATCAGCAGGCGATCTTGGGTGTGGCTGGTGCGGGCGAGGATGCCGAGAATCTTTGGGCTGAGATTCAGGAAACCTGGGGTGCCGGTATTGAAGATAGCTACGGGTTGGCCGTCGGAGACGCCGATTCTCAAATTGCTTTCTACGACGCGCTCATTGCGGGGCTTGGCGAAGGTGAAGCGCTGTCTCAGGAAGATGCAGACGCATACGTTGCGCTTCTACTTGAGCAAGCCAGGCTTGCGGAAATGACCGAGCAGGAGAAGGCCACAGAATTCGGCGATTCCGAAGACGAAGCCTTCCTTCTGGCGATGGAAGAATATGCTGGATATGAGGGCCTCCAGGAAGAGCAGCAGCTTCTGGCAGACGAAACCCTTTTCGACCTGACTGGCGGAGAGGAGCTGAGCGAAGAGGCCCTCAACGAGTTCCTGCGTCTCCTCGGCCTTTTGGAATAATTCCCTCGGGGGGCGGGGCCATCTGGCCTTGCCCCTTGCAGACTCGGGATTGCGCGCGTATATGCGCCTTGACAGCGGCGCCTTGGCCTCCACCCCCAAGGCTCCACCGGGAAAGACCAACGGGCCGCGCGCCCGTTTTTTTGTGCCCGAATTCCGAGCTTGTAGAGACCATGACAGACCTAATTGCCAAAGCCGCGCTCGACCGCCGCATCGCCGAAATCACCGGACCCGTAATCGAGGATCTGGGGTTCGAATTGGTGCGCGTCCGCTTGATGACGGGCAAGGAATCGACGCTGCAGATCATGGCGCAGAGGCCGGACGGCACCATCGAGGTCGATGATTGCGGTGAGATCAGCACCGCCGTTTCCGCCGTGCTCGACGTCGAGGATCCGATTGTCGAGGCCTATACGCTTGAGGTTTCCAGCCCCGGCATCGACCGGCCGCTGACGCGCCTGAAGGATTTCGACCAGTGGGCCGGCTATGTCGCCAAGATCGAGACGACCGAGCTGATCGACGGCCGCCGCCGTTTCAAAGGCACGCTCGCGGGGACCGAGGGCGACGAGGTTTTGATCACGCTCGACGATCAGGCCGAAGAAATCACCATCGGGCTCAAGTTTGATTGGCTGTCGGATGCCAAGCTTGTGCTGACGGATGAATTGATCCGCGAAGTTCTGCGCGGACGGAAAGATGCGGGCCAGATCGACGAGGCCCAGTTTGACGAAGTTGAGACCATCATCGATGGGGACGAGGAGTAAACCCAATGGCAATCACATCTGCTAACCAGCTCGAGCTTTTGCAAACGGCCGAAGCCGTTGCGCGCGAGAAGATGATCGACCCCGGCCTTGTGGTCGAGGCGATGGAAGAGTCGCTCGCCCGCGCCGCCAAGAGCCGCTATGGCGCCGAGATGGACATCCGCGTGGCAATCGACCGCAAGACCGGCAAGGCGACGTTTACCCGCGTTCGCACCGTTGTCGAAGATGACGCGCTTGAGAACTATCAAGCGGAAATGACTGTCGAGCAGGCCAAGCAGTATTTGGAGAATCCGAGCGTCGGTGACGTTCTGGTGGAAGAGGTTCCCCCTGTCGAGTTGGGCCGAATTGCCGCCCAGTCGGCCAAGCAGGTCATCCTCCAGAAGGTCCGCGAAGCCGAGCGTGATCGCCAATACGAAGAATTCAAGGACCGCGCCGGCACGATCATCAACGCGCTGGTCAAGCGCGAGGAATATGGCAACGTCATCGTCGACGTGGGCGCCGGCGAAGCCATCCTGCGCCGCAACGAAAAGATCGGCCGCGAAGCCTATCGCCCCGGCGACCGCATCCGCTGCTATATCAAAGAGGTTCGCCGCGAACCGCGCGGCCCGCAGATCTTCCTATCGCGCACCGCGCCCGAGTTCATGGCCGAGCTGTTCAAGATGGAAGTGCCCGAGATCTACGAAGGCATCATCGAAATCAAGGCCGTCGCCCGCGATCCGGGCAGCCGCGCCAAAATCGCCGTTGTCTCCTATGACAACTCGATCGACCCCGTGGGCGCCTGTGTCGGTATGCGCGGCAGCCGCGTTCAGGCGGTGGTCAACGAGCTTCAGGGCGAGAAGATCGACATCATTCCGTGGAATGAGAATATCCCGACCTTCCTTGTCAACGCGCTTCAGCCGGCCGAGGTTTCCAAGGTCGTGCTCGACGAAGAGGCCGGCAAGATCGAGGTCGTGGTGCCGGAAGAGCAACTGTCGCTCGCCATCGGCCGCCGTGGCCAGAACGTGCGCCTTGCTTCGCAACTGACCGGCCTCGACATCGACATCATGACCGAGGAAGAGGAATCCAAGCGTCGTCAGGCCGAGTTCGAAAGCCGCACCAAGCTCTTCATGGAAACCCTCGACCTTGACGAATTCTTCGCCCAGCTTCTGGTGGCCGAAGGCTTCACCAACCTCGAAGAGGTCGCCTATGTCGACGTTGACGAGCTTCTGGTGATCGACGGTGTCGACGAAGGCACCGCCGAAGAGCTTCAGGCCCGCGCCCGCGATTACCTCGAGGCCCAGAACAAGAAAGCCCTCGAACACGCCATCGAGCTTGGCGCCCAAGAGAGCCTGATCAACTACGAGGGCCTGACCCCGCAGATGGTCGAAGCTTTGGCCGAAGACGGCGTTCTGACGCTCGAGGATTTCGCCACCTGCGCCGACTGGGAACTGGCCGGCGGCTGGACCACGGTGAAAGGCGAGCGCGTCAAGGACGATGGCGTTCTCGAGAAGTTCGACGTGAGCCTCGAGGAAGCCCAAGACATGATCATGAACGCCCGCGTCATGCTGGGCTGGGTTGATCCTGCCGACCTCGCCGATAAAGGCGACGAAGAGACCGAAGAAGACGAGGCCTGAGAGGAGCCGAGAAACACGCGATGACACGCGGTGGCCGCGATAAATCAGGCGACGAGGCCGAGCGCCGGTGCATAGTCACCGGCGAGGCCAAGCCGAAAGAGGGGCTGATCCGCTTTGTGGTCGGCCCTGACGGCGTCGTTGTGCCTGACGTGCTGGGCAAGTTGCCTGGCCGCGGGATGTGGGTCACCGCGGATCGCGCGATCCTTGAGAAGGCGGGCAAAGGCCAGTTCTCTCGCTCGGCGAAAACGCCGGTCACCGTGCCGGATGGTTTGGCCGACGAAGTCGAACGCCAGATTGCCCGCCGCGTGATCGACCTGATCGCCATGGCGCGGAAGGCGGGCATCGCGGTCTGCGGGTTCGAGAAGGTCAAAAGCTGGCTTGCCGGCAACGAACGCGTGCGTGTTCTCCTACAGGCCGACGACGGCTCGACGCGCGGCAAGGCCAAGCTCTGGACCCCTGAAGGGGCCCGGTATTTCGACTGTTTGACAGCTCAGGAATTGGGTTTGGCATTTGGTCGCCAAAGTGTGATACATGGCGCGCTCGCGACTGGCGGACTCAGCGACCGTGTTGTAGAGGAAGCCGCAAAGCTTAAGGGCTTGCGCGCAAATGACGGTGGCGATCCTGCTGCCGGAAAGGAAAAAGTAGCTAGATGACCGATAACGACGGCAAAAAGACCCTGGGTCTCGGCGGCTCCCGTCCGGGGAGCGTGAAGCAAAGCTTCAGCCATGGCCGGACCAAGAGCGTCGTGGTGGAAACCAAACGCAAGCGCGTTGTGGTCCCCAAGCCCGGTGCCGCTGCCAAGCCGGCCGGCGCTGCGGCAGCTTCCGTTGCGAGCGACCCTTCGAAGCGCCCAGCGGGCATTTCGGACGCCGAGCTTGAACGCCGGATGAAGGCGCTTGCTCTGGCCAAGGCACGCGAGTCGGAAGAAGCCGCGCAGCGTGAGGCCGAAGAGCGCGAACGCGCTGAAGAGCGCGAGCGCCGCCGTGCCGAGGTCGAGGCCAAGGAACGCGAAGACCGTGAGCGCGAAGAGAAAGCCCGCGCCAAGGCCGAGGAAGAAGAGCGAAAGCGCGTCAAGGCCGAAGAGGCCAGCCGCCGTGCCGCAACCAAAGCCGCTGGCGAGGGCGAAGTTGGCGAGGCACGCGCCCCGTCTGCGCCGCGCAAGCCCGACCGTGAACGCGAAGCCCGCGAAAAGGCCGCCAAGGTCAAGCCGGGACGTGATGACGAAGGCCGCCGTGGCGGCAAGCTGACGTTGAACCAAGCGCTCACCGGTGGTGAGGGTGGCCGTCAGCGGTCGATGGCGGCAATGAAGCGCAAGCAAGAGCGCGCGCGCCAGAAAGCCATGGGCGGAATGCAAGAGCGCGAAAAGATCGTGCGCGACGTGCAGATCCCCGAGGCGATCGTCGTCTCCGAGCTTGCCAACCGGATGGCCGAGCGGGTGGCCGATGTGGTTAAGGCGCTGATGCAGAACGGCATCATGGCGACCCAGAACCAGGCGATCGACGCCGATACTGCCGAGCTTATCGTCGAGGAATTCGGCCACCGCGTTCAGCGTGTGTCGGATGCCGACGTCGAGCAGGTGATCGACACGGTCGAGGACAAGGCAGACGATCTGCGTCCGCGCCCGCCGATCATCACCGTGATGGGCCACGTTGACCACGGCAAGACCTCGCTTCTCGACGCGATCCGCAAAACCAAAGTTGTCGCTGGCGAAGCTGGTGGCATCACCCAGCACATCGGTGCCTATCAGGTCACGACCGATAGCGGCCATGTTCTGTCGTTCCTCGACACACCGGGCCACGCCGCCTTTACCTCGATGCGTGCTCGCGGTGCTCAGGTAACGGATATCGTGATTCTGGTGGTGGCTGCCGACGATGCGGTGATGCCGCAGACGGTTGAGGCCATCAACCACGCCAAGGCGGCCAAGGTTCCGATGATTGTCGCCATCAACAAGTGCGATAAGCCCTCGGCCAATCCGCAAAAGGTCCGCACCGATCTTCTGCACCACGAGGTCGTGGTCGAAGAGATGGGCGGCGATGTGCAGACCGTCGAAGTTTCGGCGCTGACCGGTAAGGGCCTCGATACTCTCCTTGAGGCAATCGCGCTTCAGGCCGAGATCCTTGAACTCAAGGCCAACCCGAACCGTGCCGCCCAAGGCGCGGTGATCGAGGCCCAGCTCGATGTCGGCCGTGGCCCCGTCGCCACCGTTCTCGTTCAGTATGGCACCCTCAAGCAGGGCGACATTTTCGTTGTCGGCGAACAGTGGGGCAAGGTGCGCGCGCTGGTTGATGACAAGGGCGAGCGCGTCAAAGAGGCCGGCCCCTCGGTTCCGGTCGAGGTTCTTGGCCTTAACGGCACGCCCGAGGCGGGCGACGTTCTCAACGTTGTCGAGACCGAAGCGCAGGCCCGCGAAATCGCAACCTATCGCGAGAAAGCCGCCAAGGACAAACGCGCCGCAGCCGGTGCCGCAACGACGCTTGATCAGCTGATGGCCAAGCACAAAGCCGATCAGAGCGTGTCCGAGCTTCCGATCGTGGTGAAGGCCGACGTTCAGGGTTCGTCCGAAGCCATCGTTCAGGCGATGGAGAAGATCGGCAACGACGAGGTGCGCGTGCGCGTCATCCATTCGGGCGTCGGTGCGATCACCGAGACCGATATCGGCCTTGCCGAAGCGTCGGGTTGCCCGGTGATCGGCTTCAACGTTCGTGCCAACGCTTCGGCCCGCAACAGCGCCAACCAGAAAGGCGTCGAGATCCGCTACTATTCCGTGATCTACGATCTCGTCGATGATGTGAAGAAAGCGGCCTCGGGCCTTCTCTCGGCCGAGGTGCGCGAAAAGTTCATCGGCTATGCGGCGATCAAAGAGGTCTTCAAGGTGTCCAACGTTGGCAAGGTTGCCGGCTGTCTGGTTACCGAAGGCGTTGCCCGCCGCTCCGCCGGCGTGCGCCTCCTGCGCGACGACGTGGTGATCCACGAAGGCACGCTCAAGACGCTCAAGCGCTTCAAGGACGAGGTGGCCGAGGTCATTTCCGGGCAGGAATGCGGTATGGCCTTCGAGAACTATGACGATATCCGCCCCGGCGATGTCATCGAGATTTTCGAGCGCGAAGAGATCGAGCGCTCGCTCTGATCAAGACAGAAAAGGCCAGCCGCGAGGCTGGCCTTTTTCTTTCCGCCGGTGCCTTTTGACTAGGCAGCCTTGTTGGCCGGTTTGCCTTCATAGGTCTGATCACCGACACGGATGACGATATTTCCGTTGTCGAGTTGACGAACGAACTGCCCCTGAATGGCAACACAAGTTCCAATAACGATAGTTCGCAGCATACAACTTCCCCCAAAGCGGCATCTGACGTTGCACAAGTCATAGCCGATTTTGGAAACAATAACCAGAAATGCTGAAAACCGTCTCGGTATCGAAAGATATCAGAGCCAATCTCTTAGGATGGGGATTAGGGGTATGTCTGCTGGCGGCATGGAAAAGTTCTTAAGATCTTGTGCCTTCACCCATTTCAGCGCCTGCCCTTCTTTCGAATGCGGTGTGCCGTTCCAGCGGCGGCAGGCGAAGAGTGGCATCAAAAGGTGGAAATCATCGTAGGCATGGCTCGCGAAGGTCAGGGGTGCGAGGCAGGACGACCAGGTGTCGATGCCCAATTCCTCGTGTAGCTCGCGAATCAGGGCCTCTTCCGGGGTTTCTCCGGTCTCGACCTTGCCGCCCGGGAATTCCCACAGGCCCGCCATGGATTTCCCCTCGGGCCGCTGGGCCAGAAGGACGCGCCCATCGGGGTCGATGAGCGCGACTGCGGAGACGAGGACGACCTTCTTCGTCACGAGCGATAGTCGGCGTTGATGTCGATGTAGCCGTGGGTCAGATCGCAGGTCCAGACCTTGGCCTTGCCCGCCCCGATTCCGAGATCGACGCCGATCACCAGCTCTTGCTGCTTCATGTAGGCGCTGGTGGCGTCCTCGGAATAGTTCGGCGCGCGCCAGCCGTTTTCGGCCACGACGATATCGCCAAAGCGGATCGACAGACGGTCGCGGTCGGCCGTTGCGCCGGATTTGCCGACGGCCATGACGATCCGGCCCCAGTTGGCGTCTTCACCGGCGATGGCCGTCTTGACGAGGGGCGAATTGGCGATGGCGAGGCCCACGGTCTTGGCGTCGGCATCGTTGGCAGCGCCGCTGACCTGAACCTCGACAAACTTGGTGGCCCCTTCCCCGTCGCGCACGACGAGAAGCGCGAGATCGAGCATCACCTGCTCGAGCGCGGCTGCGAAGGCGGCGTTGTTGGTGGCGTCGGCCTCTGAGGCACCGGTGGCGCCGACGATCACGGTGTCGGAGGTGGAGGTATCGCTATCGACGGTGATGCAGTTGAAGGTGCGGTCGGCAAAGGCCGAGACCATCGCCTGCAAAGGTGCGTGGCCGATCTTGGCATCGGTGAAGATGTAGACGAGCATCGTCGCCATATCGGGGGCGATCATCCCCGAGCCCTTGGCGATGCCAGAAATGGTCACTGGTTTGCCGTCAACATCGACCACGGCGAATGAGCCCTTGGGGAAGGTGTCGGTCGTCATGATCGCCTTGGCGGCGGCGCCGATGCCGTCGTCTGAGAGGCCTGCCCCCAGCTCGTTCAATTTGTCGATGATCCGGTCATGCGGCAGCGGCTCCCCGATCACGCCGGTCGACGACGTGAAGATCCGCGCGGGGTCGATCCCGAAGGCCTTGCCCGCGGCCGCAGTGATGGCCTCGACCGAGGCGATGCCGTTGCGTCCCGTAAAAGCGTTGGAATTGCCGGAATTCACGAGGATCGCCGCCTTGCCAGCGGCCGTGCCGCCGGTCTTGGCCTGACAATCCAGAACCGCCGCCGAACGGGTTGCCGACTTGGTATAAACGCCTGCGACGGTGCTGCCCTCGGCCAACTCGGCGAGCATAACATCGGTGCGGCCCTTGTATTTGATCCCGGCGGCAACTGTGGCGAATCGCACACCGGCGACCTTAGGGAGATCGGGAAATGATGCGGGGGCGAGCGGCGAGACTGGGGGCATCGAGGGTTACTCCGTCAGAAGGTCGATGTTCTTGAGGATGGCGGGATCGAAGGCGCCCGGCTCGGGCCGTGTTATCGCGGCGGCAGCAATCAGATCTTCGAGGGCCTTGGCGATAGCTTCCTGCTGAATCTGAGCGGCAAGCTCGTCGCGCACCTGATCCAGCGTCGGCGCCTCTTTCTGGCGCTTGTCGTTGAGGATGATGACATGCCAGCCGAACTGGGTCTGAACTGGCTCGGAAATCTGCCCAACCTCGAGCGCGATTACGGCGGTCTCGAATTCCGGCACCATCATGCCGATGCCAAACCACCCCAGATCTCCACCGTTGGGGCCGCTCGGACCTGTCGAAATCTCTTTGGCCGTTTCGGCAAAATCCGCGCCGCCTTCGAGGCGGGCGACAACTGCCTCTGCCTCTTCGCGGGTATCCACGAGGATATGCGCGGCGCTATATTCCTCTTCCGCCGCGGCGTTGGCGAAACGGGCGTTATAGGCGGCCTCGAGCGCCTCGTCGGTGATGGCCTGATTGGTCAGACGGTCGATCACTTCAGCCGCCATCAATGAGCGCTTTTGCGTGGCAAGAAGGAGGGCGATCTGGGCGGTCGGCTCGCCAAGCTGGGCGGCGAGAAGCTGCTGCTGGACCAGCTGATCGAGAACCCCTTCCCAGAGAACATCGTCAGGCAGTTGCTGATACTGTGAGGGCAGTTGGGCGCGGGTGACGATCATCTCGCCAAGCGTGATGTCGACCCCGTTGACGGTGGCGATCACGGTATCACGGCCCGCATCCTGTGCGGCAGCGGCGGTTACGGTGAAAGCGACGAGGCCCGCCGCGAGTTTTGTTGCAGTTTTCAGCACGTTTCGCTCCCCTTGACGCCCGCGCAGGCCGCGCAGCGTTGACACTCCATAGCCCGCCCCTTACATCCCATTAAGGCTCCGAGGGGGCCACACAGACCCCTGTTTAGGCCTTAGGTCCGGGGGCGACAAGCGACCTCCTCATTCAACGGCAACAACTAGCCCGGTGAAGCGGGCGCGGAGAGAATATGTTGGGCATCGGCACGCTCGCCAAAAAGGTCTTTGGCACCCCGAACGACCGCAAGATCAAGGCGACCCGCCCGATCATCGACAAGATCAACGCGCTTGAGCCCGAGTTTCAGGCGCTGAGCGACGAGGGCCTCAAGGACAAGACCCGCGAGCTGGCCGAACGCGCCAAGGGCGGCGAGCCGCTCGACAAGCTTTTGCCCGAAGCCTTTGCCAACTGCCGCGAGGGCGCCCGCCGTGCGCTGGGCCTGCGGGCTTTTGATGTGCAGCTGATTGGCGGCATCTTTCTGCACGAAGGCAACATCAGCGAGATGAAGACCGGCGAGGGCAAGACCCTTGTCGCGACCTTCCCGGCCTATCTCAATGCGCTCACCGGCAAGGGTGTGCACGTCGTCACCGTCAACGATTATCTCGCCCGCCGCGATGCCGAATGGATGGGCAAGGTCTTCGCCGCGCTCGGGATGACCACCGGCGTTGTCTATCCGCAGCAGCCCGAGGCCGAGAAGAAGGCCGCCTACGGCTGTGACGTGACCTATGCCACCAACAACGAGCTCGGTTTCGATTATCTCCGCGACAACATGAAATCCGAACTCGCGCAGATGAACCAGCGCGAGCATCACTTTGCCATCGTCGACGAGGTCGACTCGATCCTTGTGGACGAGGCGCGCACGCCGCTCATCATTTCCGGCCCGGCGCAGGATCGTAGCGAACTTTACAAGACGATCGACAAGATCATCCCGCTCTTGCAGGACAGCCACTTCACCCTCGACGAAAAGACCCGCAACGTCACCTATACCGACGAGGGCAACGATTTCCTTGAGGAGTCGCTGTCGGCTCAGGGCATCCTGCCCGAGGGGCAGACGCTTTATGATCCCGAAAGCACGACCATCGTGCATCACGTCAATCAGGGCCTGCGCGCGCACAAGCTGTTCCAGAAGGACAAGGACTATATCGTTCGCGATGGTCAGGTCGTTCTGATCGACGAATTCACCGGCCGCATGATGGCCGGCCGCCGCCTTTCCGATGGCCTTCATCAGGCGATCGAGGCCAAGGAAGATTGCGCAATCCAGCCCGAGAACGTAACCCTCGCGAGCGTCACTTTCCAGAACTATTTCCGCCTCTACGACAAGCTGGCCGGCATGACCGGCACCGCGCTGACCGAGGCCGAGGAATTCATGGAGATTTACGGTCTCGGTGTTGTCGAGGTTCCGACCAACCGGCCCATCTCGCGCAAGGACGAGCACGATCAGGTCTATCGCACAGCGCGCGAGAAATATGACGGCATCGTCAAGATGATCAAGGAAGCCCATGAAAAGGGCCAGCCGATCCTTGTTGGCACCACGTCGATCGAGAAATCGGAATTCCTGAGCGAGCTTCTGAAGAAGGAAGGCGTTGCCCATAACGTCCTGAACGCGCGCCAACACGAGCAAGAGGCGCAGATCGTCGCCGATGCAGGCAAGCTGGGTGCTGTGACCATTGCCACCAATATGGCGGGCCGCGGGACCGACATCAAACTGGGCGGCAACGTCGAATTCAAGATCATGGAAGCCATCGCCGCCAATCCCGAGGGCGATCATGCGGCCATCCGCGTCCAGATCGAAGAGGCGCACAAGGCCGATGAAGAGGCTGTGAAAGCCGCGGGCGGCCTGTTCGTCCTTGGCACCGAGCGCCACGAAAGCCGCCGCATCGACAACCAGCTGCGCGGCCGGTCGGGCCGTCAGGGCGATCCGGGGCGGTCGGCTTTCTATCTTTCGCTCGATGACGATCTGATGCGGATCTTCGGATCAGAGCGCTTGGACAGCGTTCTGTCCAAGCTCGGGATGAAGGAAGGCGAAGCCATCGTTCACCCTTGGGTCAACAAATCGCTCGAGCGGGCGCAGGCCAAGGTCGAGGGCCGCAACTTCGATATCCGCAAGCAACTTTTGAAATTCGACGATGTGATGAACGATCAGCGCAAGGTGATCTTCAGCCAGCGCCGCGAGATCATGGAAGCGCAGGAGCTTGAGGAAATCGTCCGCGATATGCGCCATCAAGTGGTGGACGATCTGGTTGACGATTTCATCCCGCAGCGCAGCTATGCCGACCAGTGGGACATCGAAGGCCTTGCCGCCGCCGTGACCCAGCGCCTTGGAGTAACAGCGCCGGTGGCCGACTGGGCCGCCGAAGAGGGTGTTGATCATTCCGATATCCGCGAGCGGCTGAGCGAGGCGTCAGACACGCTCATGGCCGAGAAGGCCGAGGCCTTTGGCGCCGACTCCATGCGGTCGATCGAAAAGCAGATCCTGCTGCAGACCATCGACACCAAGTGGCGCGAGCATCTTCTGACGCTGGAACATTTGCGGTCGGTCGTCGGCTTCCGCGGCTATGCCCAGCGCGATCCGCTGAACGAATACAAGACTGAGAGCTTCCAGCTTTTTGAAAGCCTGCTCGATGGACTTCGGTCCGACGTGACGCAGAAGCTCTCGCAGATCCGGCCGATGACGCAGGACGAGCAGCAGGCGATGATGCAACAGATCATCGACCAGCAGCGCCGCTTGCAACAAGCCGCCGCTCAGGCGTCGGCTCCTGCCGTGGCTGCCGCCGCCTCTGCCAAACCGGGCTTTGACGAGAACGACGCCAAGACGTGGGGAAATCCGGGCCGGAACGACCTTTGCCCCTGTGGTTCGGGCAACAAGTTCAAGCACTGCCACGGCAAACTTTAAAATACAATAAAAACAATAGGTTAGGAACTTGATTCCTAATCTATTGTGTTATACAATTGTTAGGCAAAACGCAGTTCAGGCTGGGGTGTTTGGCATTTGTTAGGCAAAATTGATGGGGAATATGCTGAGAAGTTGATGGACGGCAACGTTCTGTTAACGACGCGGAATGGCATATTTCAGGTGCGGCTCTACAAAGGAAACCGCCAGTATATCTACAAGTCACTCAAGACCCGTGATGTGAACAAGGCTCGTGAACTGGCTGTTCGTGCCTACTATGAACTTGAGTTCCGCAAAGAGCAGAACCTACCCGTTCAGCAGAAGCGGTTTGGCGAAGTCATAGACGAGTACATCAAGCTGCGAAGAACCCAGTTCCAACGTGGAACCTACGGGCAAGGCAACAAGGCCAATCAGCAACAAACCAGTGAAGCCATGCTGAGGCAGATCATCCGCGTCAGTAAGTTTTGGCGGGAATACTGTGGCAATAAACCCGTGGACTTCATCGATGACGCGCTCCTGCGCGACTACGTTGACTGGCGTCGTGACTACTATCAGCGGATGCCCAAGGACAAAGTACCCCGCAATGCCAAGCAGAACCCTGCTGACAAGACGTTGGAGTGGGAAAGCACCTTTGCCCTCACCCTCCTCAAATACGCCCAGGAACGCGGCTACAGGGGCGCTAAGGCACTGCCAAAGTTCCGCCACGTGGCCAAGCGCGGCAAGACACGACCAGCCTTCTCAATTGAGCAGTATCGCAAACTGATCCGTGGGACGCGGCGCTGGAAGAACGAAGCAACTGGTAATCCGCAGTGGCGATACACGCGAGAGCTCCTGCACGACTATGTGCTGCTCCTGGCTAACAGCGGCATCCGCGTAGGCGAGGCCAACAACCTGCGTGAAACAGATTTAGTAGAGCTCAAGGACGACAACGGACGCCCTCTCTACGGATTCAATGTGAACGGAAAGACAGGGAGGCGGCTTGTTGTCCTACGAGCAAACGCTCGTGGCTATGTGGACCGCGTCCTTGCCCGCAATCGCGAATGGGCAGACCGCTGGGCTGTCGCAGAGGCTAATGATGCCAAAGCACATAACAGGAAGACTACCAAGCACGGTGGTTGGCTCTTCCGCATGGCGGACGGCAACAAGATCATCACGCTCATTGACCAGTTCAACGAGGTGCTGAGCCGCGAAGGACTAAGCCGCAACACAGATGGCGAGAAGTACAGCCTCTACAGTCTACGACACTTCTACGCGGTGCAGATGCTTCGTAGAGGCCAAGTCAACGTCTTCGACATAGCCCGCAACATGGGCACCAGCGTACAGATCATCGAAGACTACTACGGCAAAGACGCTACAAGCTTGGCGCTTGCCACACGGTTGGGAGATTAAGCCATCAATTTAGGCTTGCCGCCAAACCACCCACATTAAGAGGCGCTGTTAAATTGATTTTCCTTATGGCAGCGACAAATCAATTGAACCGCGCGTCTTTCAGAAGCCAGTAAACTTCAGTCTCCTAATTCTTTCGCGTAGTCCCAAGCAGTCTTCCCAACTGCGTCTATGACAGAAGCATCAGCGCCTGCGTCAAGAAGCAAACTCACGGTCTCAGCATTTCCAGACATCGCCGCCAACATCAGCGCAGTGATACCATCTTGCGCGCGCGCATTTGCATCAGCGCCCGCGTCCAGTAGCAACTTTACAATCTCAGTTGAGACGTACGCCGCCGCCATCAGCGAAGTACCACCGTACTCGTTCCGCGCATTTACATCAGCGCCCGCGTCCAGAAGCAACTTCATCGTGTGAGCAGTGCGGTATGGTACCGCCAACATCAGCGAAGTACCACCGTACTCGTTCCGCGCATTTACGTCCGCTTTTGCTATTTCTGCTAAGAACTCCGCTTCTGACGCCGTTTGCAAGAAATTCTCATCACAAAGCGCACCGCAAGTTTATTGCTGCGCACCTGGGACTAAAGTGAAATTTCCCGCTTTTGGGTAATATAGACTGAGATAGGCCTGTTTTCTTTGACCGTCGTAGTCTAATGTTGCTTCGCAAACACCTAACAAACCTCTTTCATCTCTTATAAACCTAAAAATTGGCATGGTACTTACGGATCGATCATAAAATATCCCAGGATCAGATAACTTACCCGCAGAACAAAATTTACCTACTTCTGCACCAAGTTGTTCGAAACGGTTGCGCTCAAGAACATCAAAAGTAAAGGATAATTTACGGTTGGTTCCATTTGGATTTTTATCGTCACAAGCTGCAAAAACATTTGTAATCTTAGCCATGCCATCAAACCCAAAAAATTCCCAACTGGTCTTAGAGCCGTTATTAGTCTTCAAGCTCACTAGGGGATTATAATCTTCAATTTCTTTACACGGAGTGTTTTGCTCCGCGTCTTGTTGCATTGATAGCCACCACCATTCTAATAATGATACGCCAGAAATATCGACAATACTTTTTCCGTCGAAATAACTTCTAAGACCGAGTTTGCCTATTCTGTATGAATCGCTATTTTCCATGAGTTCTGCAACCCTATTAAAAGGCGACTCTACTTCCAAAGGCTGTAGTTGACCCATTTCGTAGGCACTTGTGCAAGCTCCTTCAGTTCTTTCAATTAACTGTGAAAGAGGATGGACAAATTCGCCAGTGATGTGATGGGTCATCGTCATATAACCGAGCATTTCTTCTGAGGCATCGCCAACATACGGAAGTAATACGTCCTGATTTTCATTGAGATAGTTATAGGCTTTTTCATAAAATTCATCCAACCAGAAACCACCAAGTAGGTCTCCTTTCGCTTCGTTTTGCTCCTTATACTCTCTGAACAACTTAGAAAAATCGTCCGCTGTTAGCTTCTCTTCTTCTGTCCCAAAAAGGTAATTACGTGCTTGCACCTTTACAAATAACCCAAAGTAACCGCAAAGGGTTGCATCATAGGGATCGAACACTAAGAATGTACTGTGTCCGTTAGATTGTGCGACCGCATATGGTGCACTTTGCAACAGAAAGCCATAAACTAAAACAGAACGCACCACTAGTCTCAAGATCGTTGTAGTTCTTAGCATCAGATTAGATGCAGTGGTTGCTATCGTCGCTTTGATTATAGATATCGTGTAGATAAGTCGAACAAGCATGATGAACCTCAGAGGCGATCCCTAGGGGAAATGTTAGACACAGTTTTTGACCGCTATTCAGTCATTAGGTATAAACATCTATTGGCTAATAACCCCTTTTTGTTTTGAGAAAATTTCAATCTTCCGACTCGCCTAAACCACCTTCTGGGAAATCCAAGACACCATTGTACATTTCGTTGATACATATCCTGTGCCAAAAAGAAAAATAACTATAAACTGAGAGTATTCCCCATGGATAATCGACAGTTTTACCCCCATTTACAAGGCTCAATCTAAAATTGGAGTAGGGGTTATTAAGTGCATCATCCTGCATATCATTAAAGACCCTTACTAGGTCATTGTGCTCATTAGTTGTGGCCCCTAAAAGCGGCAGTTTGCGATTCATGATGTCGTGGTAGAAATGATTAAAGTGACCGCTGATTTCAGACAAAGAATACTGGTAACCCGCCCAGTCCTCCAATGTCGTATCAGAATCGGGAATAGTGAGAATTTCACCATAAAAATATTTTTCCCATCTTGCGTCTGTCTTGACTAGCCAATCAGAGACAATTGCTGGAGTCGAGCAACGCTCATAAGCCACAATTTTGCTCAAATTGTCCTGCTGAGCAGCTGCAGCCGTTGCGTGGAGTATAAATATCGTGGCGATGAGTCTGCCAAGCATGATGAACCTCAGACAAATTCTCTTAAGGAAAAGCTAGGCACAGTTGCCAATTTTGCGCAAATGCTATTTTGAGACCAAGCGCAGTGCCCCCTTTGCTTTGGCCACTAAACCAGCAGCTCCACAGCACTCTTCACCATCTCCTCGTTGGCATCCAAGTAGTGCTGCACACTCTGCAACTGCCTGTGTCCGCTGAACTTTTGGATGATGCGGATGCCCACGCCTTTGTTTGCAAGCTGTGAGATTGCACTTCTGCGGCCAGTATGGCTGGAACAGCCAGTGAAGCCTGCATCTCCGTAAAAGTTCCGCATTGCGATAGCTATGCCGTTTGCACTGAACGCCTTGCGTTTGCCCATCACCTGCACAAGTGGGTGGTCTGGTGCTGCTACAGGCATAGATTTGAGAAGGGCGGCAATGTGCTGCTTGGCGTGCTTGTTGATGTAGAACTCCCGCCCTTTGTTGCCTTTGGTCTGTGATGCACTCAAATCTGCAACATCCCTAATGCTGCCATCTGCTTTTCGAACATCTCCAACCATCAAACTTGCTATCTCCTTAGCCCGCAGTCCGCAGTAGTAGCTAAGTGCAAACATAGCTTGGTTGCGGATGGCGTTGGGCTTGGTGCTGAGAAAGGCAAACATCGCTTTCGCCTGCTTCTCGTTTATGGTTCTTGCTTGGGGCATCGTGTGGTCCTCAAAGTTAAACATTTTACTATCTATAAAGTAAAATCGTTTAACCTACTTTGCGACCGTTTTCTGCCTAAAAACAGACACTTAGTGAAAACAATGCGTTAAGTGCGTAGTTAAATATTTTTAGTATTTCCTGTAAGTTTAGGTGGTGAACACCCAAAACCAAAACCGCAGTTTTAACCGCATTTCGCTGCTTCATTAGCTCACCTTGCTAAATACAAGACAAGCAAAGGAGCAGGCGTATGAACATCGCTGAAATCTACAACTCAACAGCCGCTAAACATGCTTCACGCAAGAAGCAGCAGAGCAGCACCCTCAAGACGCTTGCGAAGGCTGCGTCTGCCACGGCGGCTACCATACCCAGCAACCACCTCACGCCCTGGGACAAAGCAAGCCTCACGAAAGCGGAAGAGTTTGCTGAAGCAGACACAGTGGAAGAGCTGCGGAGAATGATCGCTCGCATCTATGAACTTGCGGGAGAACACTACGGCATCAGTCAAGAGCTGTTCTGGCGCCGCTACAACAACCTCAAGGCCCTCAATAGGGCAGCTGGGTAAGACACGAAAACTGTGCCACTGACGGTACTAAACATAACGAGACACAAGGTTGGCACGCCAGTTGTAATCGTGCTGTGAACCCGTTCTGCTGTGAGACGGTAAGCAAGGGCTGCTCGTTGTCCGCTTCAACAGACTACCCCATCCTCGTAGGTGGGATGCCTTAAAGCGTGTGATGCTTAATCACGCTTTCTGTTGTCGTAATGGTAGTAGGCCAGAGATGGCTGAAAGTGACCTCCAATATTCGCTGTGTAATGGCATACACGGCGGCTTAGGCTAAAGTGAGACGGATACAACGCTTGGCAACAAGTTCCCGTCAAAGCCCTCAACAAATGATGCTCACATACATCGTTGAGGCTTGCGTGGTGGCACACTGAAAAAGGGATGATCGCAAAACCTGCCCTGCCAGCAATGGCGTGTGTTTATGTGGATGATGGGAACTTCAGGAAATAACCTGTTGCCATTTATACTGACGCCCAAACGGGCGTTGGTATGAAGTGTGCTTAGGAAATGGGCCAGAAGATTAGATTGAAACCATTAAACCATTGAAGATGAATATGAAAACACGGTGATTAGAAGAAAAAAGCCAACAAGTGAAAGCAAAACTTGCGGAGCAAGTTGAAGCTGAAACGAAGTTGGATGCAAGCTGCGGAGCAGCTGGCAAAGACAGTTAAAGGATTGAACCAAATGACATTTTTAGAAGGCATTTACCCTCAAGTAGCAGCCATAAGGCAGATCAGTACAGATGAGTTCAGCAAGGACTTTTTGGGTATGGGTGCAAGTTACTACAGGTCTATGAAAGCAAGGCAGTTGAACGCAAGCACCAGTGTTTTGGTGACACTTATGGAGCGTTTAGGCGAACAGGCGATAGTAATGCGAACGGGAAGTCCGCATTCATTGATACTTAGAGCAGCGGAAAAATATGAAAAACTTGGTGAGGAAGTAGGACGGGAAATCGCTCGTCGAAGTCTACAACAAGTCAACCAAAGGAAGTGGGTAAGAGAAACGCTTTACCGCATAGTAAACGGTGTGAATGCTGACCGTGAACAGCAGCGTGATGCTGGCAGATGGTCAGCACCTCCAATCATCATCTGCTAACCAAAAAGACCGCTACCTCCAGCAGCGGTCTTTTGCACAGTTTGATGTATACAAGGGCCATCACCGTTTTCTAAGCAACTGGGCGGGGTGACTGATACTTGAAAAAATTAATCTCGATTAAGGTAATCAATAAACGCATTCAAAATTACTCTTTGATTATCCTTGACAATATCCAATTCTCGCTGCTGGCTCCAAAGCTCATATGAGGATGATCCACTGTAATAAACTGTAGGTTTGCGGTTTAACGAGTATATTGTCACGCCTAGTATAAAAGTAAAGCATACGATAACGGTTATAGGAATAATTTTCCCCCTTTTCGTTTGTTTTCGAGTTTTTCAGATCATATGACCCGCTATGCGAAACCAAGCGATCGTTGTCACACTTAGACTTCGAAATCCAAGTTGGGAATCTTACTTCATTACTTTGTTAATCAATCTGAAACCTCAGATATTCGTGAGGACCATTATAACCAAAGTCATTCACAATTTCTGAACTTGGGATTTCAACAAAATGAACTGGTGCATCTCCATAGCAAAACGCTTGAACGATGCAGTCACCTTTTTTCTTCGCAGATGCATATATCCATTTTTGCACTACCGTCTCCATTTTGACAACATTTGATAATCAATTCGAAAATTTTAAAAAATTGAAACCCGCACTTCCAAAATTTGCAATACAAGATATGACGTCAGGGAAAATACATATCCCATTAAAAACTTAATCCAAACGAAACGCCAAAGGTGGACGATTCGGCGCCAGAAACGTTTTGGTAATTTCTGCTTAGACTTCCATAAGTGCTGACAGTAACGCCATCGCTAACTAAAAAATCATAATAAATGCCAATATCAAATTGTCGTGCGGTATTTGCAAGGCTTGATTCAACACTAGCTACTTCAATATCACCTGCAAGGCTTACACTCTGCGCCATCTCAAATGTAGCGTTTCCTGAGGTAATTGAAATTGGAAGTCCAGCAGTAAAAGCAAGTGTGCCGTTACCAGTATTTATCTTAGTGCCAACTGTAGCACTATTACTAAACAGTGTATCAGCACTGCGCATCATTGAGTCGCCAACGTTAAGTTCAGTAACACCAACGTTTGCAGCGCCAAACCACGTAGCCGCACCAACAGTGTATTCGTAGTTGAAACCAGCATAAACAGTGGTTGCGCCGTTCACATCTACCAACATACTGTCTGCACGGTTGCCCAAGAACGTTTCAGTTTCGTTCAGCACTCCAACTGCAAAACCGCCAAAGTCACGCTCTAGCGCGAAGCTACCATCTTGTGATACACTCACTGCTGCTCCACTGCCTGCAATCTGCAGACCTGCAAAATCAGTATAGTTAAGTGCAGTAGTGTTTGATGCAACATTCATTGCATTACCATCTACATAAAAATCACGATCATAATCATCAACCACCATTAGACTGCTAAGTGCTGCAATGTTTGCACCAGCAATACTCATAGTGCCAGCACTAGCAACATCAGTGTGGTATCCGTCAATACGACCACCAATTGCAATTCCTAGTTCACCTTGCGGAAGGGTTGCTTCGTCTAGGTCCATGATACCCTGTCCATGGACGTTTACATCGTAACCAGTGAAGCTCTTATCGCCAGTGTTTAGCATAAGTTGAACAAGATTTTCGCCCGTCATATGCGGCCACATCTGGTGTAGGATCGCTCCGCCGCCGCTAATGATTGGCGCTGCCATTGAAGTGCCAGACATAACACGATAATTGCCGTCTTTGTAGGTGCTAGCACTCCACTGTCCTGGCGCCATCAAGTAGAAATCACTTACACGACGATCCGTGTTGCAAGTGTTTTGTGTCTCATTGTAATCAAAACAAACAGTGCCAGCACGATTGCTGGAAGAAGCTGTCCTGTTTGATGCAATGTCGTAGTTACCTGCGATGATCAGGCGGCCATCCATCATCAGTGAGCCATCAGGATTTTCAATTACTGCCAAGTGTGCAGGGAAGCCAGGTACTTTCGCAGCATTATTGCCAGCGGCAACTACAAGAACAGCATCAGTGTCTTGGAAGGCTTCCACCATATTGTTCATTGTAGCATATGAATCTGTTCCAAGATTACGCAACATGCTCATAAAGCCTTCAGTAGCATATGTGCCGCGTGTATCAGTGCTACGGAACACGCCTGGTTCAATCTCCACTAGGCTGTTCTTGTAAGTGGCATCCATGTTAACACTCGCGCTCAAGTTAATAACATCAGCACCATTTTCTACAGACCAACGGATACCATCACCAACAGCATTTAAGTCAACGTAACTACTATCATAAGCAACTTTACCAATCAGCAAATGCGCATCAGGTGCGACACCAGTTGTACCAACCCCATCAAGTGCGGCTGCGGCAAGTCCTGCTACGTGTGTACCGTGTCCGTTCAGGTCCTCAATTGTCTCGAGACCCGCCTCACAACGGCCAGTGAAACATTCCATAGCATCAATACGTCCAGCAAACTCTGGGTGATCAGTATCAATACCGCTATCAAGGATAGAGATTACACTGCCGTTACCTGTCCAGCCGCGCGACCAGGCTTCAGGCGCACCAACTGCTTCTAGCGTGTGACCATAAGCAGTCATCGTTGTATTAATGTAATCAATGCTTACCCGTGAATTTGCAGTCCAAACAGCATCGCG
>Ga0208679_1000078_pt1 | contig 42553 bp, 38 predicted proteins | sample Colrivmet1555A02_FD_187667 | JGI IMG/M metagenome (GOLD analysis project Ga0208679, IMG submission 187667) | Estuarine microbial communities from the Columbia River estuary - metaG 1555A-02 (SPAdes) (version 2) | ecosystem: Environmental > Aquatic > Marine > Intertidal zone > Estuary | place...
CGGTTGGAGCGGAAACTCATGTTGTCAATGCGCTTGACGGAGGCCAAAATGCCCAAACCTTTCTTGCTAAAGCTCAAGGTGCTGAGGAAGGCCGTGCCCGGGCGGTAGATGTAGCCGTTGTCGTAACTGGGGTCGTTGATCTTGTAGGCGTATTCGGTGTTCCACGCAAAGCCCTTGTAGGTCAAATTGGCTCGGGTAGCCCAAGCACCCACGTTGTTGGGGAGGTTGAGCACGGGATCAAAGCTCTTTTGGAATTTGGAGACAAAGCTGGCGCCGACCGTGGCATAGACCTGTTTTTCAGAAAGGATAGGCAAGACTTGGTTAAGGCTCCATTCCCCGTCGAGGCCGCGTACGATGCCCTCCCCTTTGCCAAAGTAAAGACGTTGACGCCCCAGGACGCCCTTGACGGTGAGGCCATGGCCCAAGTCGGTGATGATGCGGACGCCATCCATCGCATTGTCCAATCCCAAGCCCCGCTCCTCATACGAGCGGAAAATCAAGCCAGAGCCAAACTGCTCGTAGAAATTTCCGACGGTTATGTTCCAGCGATCCCGCTGGAGCCGTGCATAGCGGTAACTGATACCTTCGCCGCGGAATCCGGGAGGGAAGCCGAGCATGACGTTTTGGTAGTTCTCGTACCGCATGCCCGCGCTGAAGTCGCCATCCGTATACGTGAAGAGCGCAAAGCCTTGGCCAAGTAAGCGCTCGTCAGGATAGAATTCGCCGCTAGGGTCCAAGACCTCGTCGCGCAGGTACCATTGGGCATCGCTTTGAAGGATGGCCCGCAAGGTGGATTGCTGCTGCCCCCAGGCAGACCAGGTGCTGGCACAAAGGGCAAGGAGGAGCAGTTTCTTCATGGCTTATTCGATGGATTGTCCTGCCACGAGGGCTTCCACTTTGTGTGCGAGCTCTTCCTCTTCGCCTGGTACGTATTTGTTGGCTTGCCAAACAATCTTTCCTTCGCCGTCTAGCAAGAAAGTGTGTGGGACGTTGTTCACGCCCATGGCGCGACGCAAGTTGGAGTTGGGATCCAGGTATATGCCGTATTCCCAAGCTTGGCCCGCCACAAAGGGGGCCACTTTGCTCATGGTCCGAGGGTCATCAATAGAAATAGCCATCACCTTGACGCCCGTCTCTTCAACGAGGTCGATGTAGTAGTCGTGGAAAGCGTTGAGTTCACTGATGCAGGGTTTGCACCAAGTGGCCCAAAAGCTGACAATCATCGGGTGGCCGTCGTTCTTCAACGTCGCGGCGTCCAACGTTTGGCCTTGGAGATTTTGAATTTCGGCATGGGGTAGCCCTTGCGCAGAAAGTGCAAGGGTTATCACTAAAGCGAATAGGGTGGTGAGGTGCTTCATAATAGAAATGAAAAATCCGGAGAGCAGGCGCCCTCCGGATTGTAAAAATAGGCGATAATGCTTAGTGAGCCACAGAGATGCGAACGGTCTGAACCGCACCATCAATGCTTACCTGAGCCGTGTAAAGACCGTTGGGCAATGCCGCAACAGGGATTTCCACATTATGCTGACCTGCAGCCATGACTTCGGCAGGGATGTTCATGATTTGCTGACCCGCTACATTGAAGAGCGATACAGCCACAGAAGCATCTTGCGTCAAGGTGAGATCAAGGTTCGCTGTAGTCGAAGCAGGATTCGGGAAGGCAACCAATGAAGCGGTTGTGTTCTCATCAACACCTAAGGCGTTGTTTGAAACCCAAATATTGTCTACGTACAAGCTATTGCCATAGGCCGAAGTTCCTTCGAACTTCAAAACCAACTCATTGGAGCTTGCAAACTGTGCCAAGGAAATTTGGTTGGTAACCCACTGGCTCGCTTGGGGATAAAAACGGGCCGTTTGGTTCCCTGACGTAGCAAGACTTGCTCCTGATTTGTCAAAGATGTTGGTCCAGGTCGTGCCACAGTCTGTGGATGCAAACACTTTCAAACCGTCTGCTTCACCCGCATAGGAGGCGTAAGCATGCGCGAAGAACAATTTGGGGGCCGTCAATGTGCTGATATTAATCTTTTGCGTGGTGACAGACATGACCGCGCCGGAGGCGATGGCATAGTAGTCATAACGCAAGGACTTGGCGGATTGACCCCAGCCACCCAATTCATAGGCCGTTCCAGCCACTGACTTGTCTACTACATACAAGCGTGGCGCTGTAGCCGTATTGTACTGCATAATCATGTCAGCAGGAATGGCACCAATAGCGGCACCTTCCATGTCTTCTGTTTTGGGAGAAGCTTGAGGCGTGGAGCTCAAAACGGCAATTTTTGTGGGTGACGACATGTTGTTCATGCCATTGTAGTCGCCTGAACCATTGGGGTTTGAAACAGTAGCGACCAAAACGTTGGTGCCGCCTGACAATGTAGCCTGGGGGAAGGTGACGGTCGCGGTTTGACCCGAGGCCAAGTTGCCCGTCCAGCTTTGAGTAACGGGTGTACCGCCATTGATGCTGTAACCGACTGTGGCAGAAGTGATGGCGATGGAACCAGCGTTCTCAATGACGACCGAGGGCGTAACGTTTACATCACATAGGCCATTGGTGCTGGCATTGAGTGCATTGACGCCGGCATCAGCCAAGCCAGAAACTGCCTGGGGTGCGGAGTAGGCCGCATTCTTTACGTCTTTGGAGCTGTTGTCCTGAACGAAAGCGACCACGGCCACTTCACCCAAGTTGGCGATGTAGGAGGGGAGAGGCACTGCAAAAGTGAAGGTTTGCGAGGCTCCGGCTGCCCAGGTGTCCGCCAAAGACGTACCGCTCGCATTGGGCAACATTTTGCGCATCACGCTGTAGAAATCCGTCTCGCCATTGGATCCGGGCGCGGTGGGGTAGTTGATTTCTTCCTCTACAATCACGGTGTGCAGCTTCAAGGAACCCGTTGAACCAGAGGTCACGGAGCTCGTTCCTGGGTTGCTCACGGACACGGCGATCAAGATCGAGTCATACCCGGAAGTCAATTGGTGCGTGACAGAAACGGCTAGGGGCGAGGCCACCGCATAGCGCGTATCAATAGCCGTTTGCGTGACGTTCGCGGGAGCACCGGCGTAGGCAGAACCTGTGGCGGCGACACCGTCCATAGCGGTCCAGGGCACACCATTGACGCCGTAGTAGGATACGCGCGTGGCTACATCCGTGGGGTTGGCGGCGTTCATGGGATCTACACCAGGCCAAGAAGTTTGGTACTTGATGGAGATTGCCTTGGTGGTGTTGCCACTCAGCAATGTGTTGAACGCTGGGTTTTGTGAGGCACATGGGCCGCATGAAGCCTGAGTGAATTCCTCAAACAAAACCAAGCGCGTAGCCTGTGCAAACGCAGTTGATCCGCCGAGCAGCAAAGCCAATACAATCGTAAGCTTTTTCATGGGGTACTTGATTAAAAAAGGTTAAAATCTGTTTGATGTGTTAAAAACAGGATCGAAAGGTAATCAAAAAGCGTCCTCGTTGGCGTGCCAGCATGCGTTTTGCCAGCATGCGCTGTACCTTTGATACCGGTCCTTAAAATTCCGATTTGCTATGAAACGCCTACTTTCCATATTCGCATTTTTCGCATCGTTTTTGGTGCACGCTCAAAGTCTCACGATTCACTCCATGGACTCCGTGGCATATGTCAACAGCCACACGGGCTCATTGGCCGAAGCGCACATCGCCCTTCTCAACACCAGCGCGAGTTCGCAGAGTTACCTGATCAAGCGCATGCAAATCGGAACGACGGGTCTCGTGGATTCCAATTATTTCTGTTGGGACCTCTGCTATCCAACCTGGGTGAATCAGAGTCAAGGTTCGGTGCAAGTCAATGCAGGAGCTGTGGCATACGATTTTAGTGGCTATGCCTATGTCATGGATACCTCGGCCAATGGCCAAGACACGGTGTGGTACCGCTTTGAAAATGTTGCGGATAGCACGGATTTCCTGGATGTTCAGGTTGTTTACGCCTTCTCCACGACGTTTGGCCAAACGGAGGCGTCACCCGCTGCCGCCCGAATTTATCCGAACCCTAGTGCCACCGGCCGTGTGACGCTTGAATTTGCTCCCAGCTCCTTAGGGGGATACATCGAGGTCATGGACGTTCTAGGTCAGCTACATGCCCGCATTCCCGTTGCCCCTTACCAAACATCCGCTACATGGATGAGCCATAGCGCCCCCAAAGGGATGTACCTCTTGCGACGGAATCTTGGTCAGCGCCCGGAGACCATGGGGAAAGTATTGATTCAGTAACATACCAAAGGCGCCCCTCGCGGCGTTAAGACACGGATGTTCCATCATTTTGTAGGTCGCCTCGTAGAAAAATCTCCTGCCCATGCTGTCGTGGAATGCGGCGGGGTAGGGTACTATTTCCACATTTCCCTGACGACCTATGGACAGCTGCCTGCAGGCCCGCAAGTGACTTTGTTGGCCCATGCAGTCTACCGCGAAGATGCGCAACTCCTCTTTGGATTCATGACGGCGGCTGAGCGCGATGTCTTTTTGCTGCTTTTGGGCGTTTCGGGTGTTGGAGCCAACACGGCCCGGATGATTTTGTCGGCCTTGCAGCCGGCTGAAGCCATTCAGGCCATTGCCTCGGGCAACAGTGGATTGCTCCAGAAAATCAAAGGGATTGGGGCCAAAACAGCTCAGCGTATTGTGATTGATCTCCGCGACAAAGTGGGCAAAGTGGATGCATCCGTCTCCCTCGGCGAGGGGGGGTCGGCGCGCGGTGAGGCGATCCAGGCCCTGACGGTATTGGGCTTTGCCCGCCCAGCCGTAGAGAAGGCGGTCGCGAGCATCCTGGCCAAAGATCCGGAAGCCACGGTGGAAACCGTTGTCAAACAGGCTTTAGCTCAACTTTGATGCGCTTAGGTCCTTGCCTCCTTGCGGCGGCCGTGGCCGTGCTTTTCGTCCATCACGCTCAGGCTCAGGTGCGAGACAGCGCCAGCACGTGGACCATGCCCGGTCTGAACACCCCAACGAACATCCACACCGAAGTCACCTACGATCCGATCACGGGATTTTATGTGGCGCAGAAATACATCGGGACGGTGCCCATAGGAGGCCCCCAGTATTTTTCTCCCGCGGAATACCAGCAGATGGTTTTTGGCCAGCAAGAAGCCCAAGGATGGCAGAGTCGGTGGTCTCAGGGTAGCGCCGCTGACCAACGCGAGGGCTCGAGCATTGTCCCCGATATGACCATCACGAATCCCGCGATCAAGGACATTTTCGGGTCGGATGAGTTGGAAATTCGGCCCCAGGGTACGGCGGAAATTCGCTTTGGCCTTCGCTTCCAACATATCAAAAATCCCATCGTCCCCGAACGCAACCGAAAGACCTTGGCCTTTGACTTTGATCAGAAAATGCAAGTCAATGCCACGGGAAAACTCGGGGATCGCTTGGACATGCAGATCAACTACGACACAGAGGCCACGTTCGCGTTTGAAAACAAAATGAAACTGGATTTCAAGGGTACGGAAGACGACATCGTCAAGTCCTTGGAAATGGGCAATGTGAGCCTCCCAACAGGGGGAAGTTTGATCACAGGAGCGCAAAGCCTTTTTGGACTGAAGGGCCAGTTCCAATTTGGAAATACCACCGTGACGACTGTGATGGCTGAGCAGCGTAGCCAGAGCCAAAACCTCAACATCCAAGGGGGTGCCACGACCCAAGAATTCCTCATCCAAGGCGACAACTACGAGGCGAATCGCCACTTCTTTTTGAGCCACTATTTCCGAGATCACTACGAAGGATGGTTGAGCACCTTGCCGGTGATTCAATCGCCCGTTCAAATCACCCGGGTGGAGGTCTGGGTCACCAACCGCCGCAGTACCCCGACAGAGGTCCGAAATATCATTGCTTTCACGGATTTGGGGGAAGGAGTATCCAAGGCCTGGCGATCGCCCACCAGCAACCGTCCCGGAGAGTCTATTTTTCCAGGGGCTACTTCAGACCCCCTTCCTAGCAACCGGGTCAACCTGCTAGATCCCGAAGACTTGATTCAGCGCTTCCCCGGAGTGCGGGATGGGGCCCAAGCGGGAACATCCTTGTCAAGTGCCGGCTACGATGCCAACGTGGAATACGCAGAACTCACCAATGCGCGCAAACTTCAGCCCAACGAATACACCTTCCACCCCCAGCTGGGCTACATGACCTTGAATACCGCCCTCAACCAGGATGAAGTCCTCGCGGTGGCTTACCAATACACGGCAAACGGGCGTACCTACCAGGTGGGAGAGTTTTCGAACGATGGAATTTTAGCACCCAAGTCGTTGGTATTAAAGCTTTTGAAGCATACGCTGCTCAATGTGAAGTCACCCATTTGGGACTTGATGATGAAGAATGTGTACAGCTTGAATGCGTTTCAGCTTTCCTCGGAGGATTTTCGCCTCGAAGTGCTCTACCGGAACGATGAGACGGGCTTGCCCATCCCCTTCCTGCCCAAATCTTCGGTCAAAGACAAATTATTGATCCAAGTCTTGGATTTGGACCATGTCAACAGCAACAACGATCCCTTCCCGGACGGTTTGTTTGACTACATCGAAGGTGTGACGGTGTTGAGCCAAACGGGCCGAGTCATCCTGCCCGTTCTAGAGCCCTTTGGTTCCGCCCTCAATCGATCGTTGCCGACGGCAGAGGAAAAGAAACGGTATGTGTTCCAGCAGCTGTACGACTCGACACTTTTCCGTGCCCAAGAGCAGACCCAGCTGAATAAGTTTGTCCTCAGGGGCCGTTATAAGTCTGCTGGGGGATCGCTGATTCAACTGAACGCCTTCAACATTCCACGGGGATCGATTTCGGTCACAGCAGGAGGGAGTAAACTTGTCGAAAACCAAGACTTTACGGTGGATTATGCGCTGGGACAGGTGCGCATCCTCAACGAGAGCTTGCTTTCTTCGGGTATGCCGATCCGGGTAAGCTTTGAAAACAACACGCTCTTCAACATGCAGGCGAAGACGTTTGCGGGGACCACGGTGGAACACAAGCTCTCGCGAGATTGGACGATTGGAGGCTCCCTGCTTCGGCTTTCAGAACGGCCGCTTACCCAGAAGGTGAATGCCGGCGATGAGCCGATTTCCAACCGAATTTGGGGCCTCAATACCCAATACCAAAAGAACTTACCAGGCCTGACGCGCTTTTTGGACGGCCTACCCTTTATCAGCACCAATGCGCCCTCGCGCATTCAGGTTCAAGCGGAATTTGCGCAGCTCATTCCGGGCTCCCCCCGCGGTATCAAGATCAATGGCGAAGCGACGACCTACTTGGACGACTTTGAGACGAGCCAAACGACCATTGACCTTCGGGGCACAACGACGTGGACGCTGGCCTCGACACCTGAGGGGCAATCCAAGCTTTTCCCCGAAGCCTCCTTGGCCAACGATTGGGCCTACAATGCGAACCGAGCGCGGTTGAGTTGGTACATTATTGACCCGAGTTTCTTTGCTTCGACCTCGCAGACCCCGGACAACATCCGAAATAATCCCGCTACCACGTCGGACCACCGGCAACGCATGGTGCCCTTGGCGGAGGTGTTCCCGAACATTCCCCTTCAGCCGGGTATGGCGCGCAACATTGCCATGTTTGATATCCAGTTTGACCCCCGCGAACGAGGACCCTATAATTATGACGTTGGTGGCTATCCCGGTTTGTCCAAGGGTTTAGAGACGGATGGAAGCCTAAAGGATCCGCGCTCGCGATGGGCGGGGTTGATGCGTCAATTGACGATCAATAACTTCGAGGAGCAGAACATTGAATTTATCCAGTTCTGGGTCATGGATCCCTTCTTGGACGACCCCAATGCGGCGGGTGGGGATGTGTATTTCCACCTCGGGAACTTGTCCGAAGACATCCTCAAGGACGGGCGTCAGAGCTTTGAAAATGGCCTTTCGCCAACGGGAATACGGGTGGATGTGGATTCCAGTGTTTGGGGGTACACGTCAAAGTACCAGCCTGTCGTCGACGCGTTTGACAACGACCCGAATGCCCGCATCTTCCAGGATGTCGGCCTGGATGGCTTGGCGGACAGCGATGAAGCCCAATGGCCGGGGACCAATGGGCAATCCTATCTCAGTGCTTTGGCCACCGTCTACGGGGCCGGTTCGGCCGTCTATCAAGCAGCAGCCAGCGACCCTGCTGCGGACAACTTCCAATACTACCGGGGGCCCAGCCAGGACAGTGCGGATGCAGACATCCTGCGCCGCTACCGCTACTTCAACAACCCCGATGGCAACTCGCAAACGACCCTGATCAACGGCTTGCCCGCGACGTACACCAACCTGCCTGACAAGGAAGACGTCAACCGCGATGCCACCTTGAACAAGGCGGAGCAGTACTTCCAATACCGCATTTCCATGCGCCCAGAGGATTTGGTCATCGGCAAAAACCACATCGCCGACATCTATGAAACCACGACGGACCTCTTGCCAGACCAAACCCGCAAGCCTGTGCGCTGGATTCAGTTCAAAATTCCCGTTTTCGACCCGGACGATCGGGTGAATGGCGCGAGTGATTTCCGCTCTATTCGCTTCCTCCGTATGGTACTCAAAGGCTGGGAGGACCCGACGGTTTTGCGCTTTGCCCGTTTGGACTTGGTACGCGGCGAGTGGCGTCGATACCGCTTCTCGTTGGAAGAATCGCGTGAACTCATACCTGTGGATGCCAGCGACGAAACCACATTTGTGATGAACGCGGTCAACTTGGAGGAGAACGGGGGCCGTCAGCCGATTCCCTACGTGCTCCCTCCAGGCATCGAGCGTCAGGTTTTGCTAGGCAACACCTCCTTAGTGCAGCAGAACGAGCAATCCCTCTCCTTGAAGGCCTGTGGATTGCGGGACGGCGATGCGCGTGCGGTGTTCAAAAACACCACCATTGACATGCGGATGAATAAACGGCTGCGCCTGTTTGCCCATGCCGAAGCCGGAGATGCGTCACAGCCCCTGAATGACGGAGACGTCCGCCTCTTTATCCGAATGGGGAATGACTACAACCAGAATTACTATGAGTACGAAGTTCCCTTGAAAGTAACCCCGTATGGCTCCACGGATCCGGGTGTCATCTGGCCGATGGAAAACGAAATCGACCTCGCCTTTGAAGCCTGGACGTCCCTCAAGCTCGAACGGGATGCCGCGGTGCGCGATAACCCAGCTATCCAATCCAATGTGCCCTACGAGAAAGTCTATGGAGAAGGGGTGATTCGGGTCGTGGGGGTGCCCAACTTAGGCAATGTCCGCACCATGATGCTGGGCATTCGGAATCCCAAAAAACGAAGCACGGCGAGCAGCGACGATGGCTTGGACAAATGTGCTGAAGTTTGGGTGAATGAATTGCGGATGACGGATTTTGACAACCGTGGCGGATTGGCAGCCTTGGCCCGCAGCACGGCCACACTCGCGGACCTTGGCCAAGTGGCTTTAAGCACCAGTTATTCCACCGTGGGATTTGGGTCCTTGGACATGAATCCCATGGAACGGAACAAGTTTTCGTCCGCGACGTATGATTTACAGACCAATTTGGAATTGACCAAGTTGTTGCCTTTCCAAACGAGGTTGCGGGTTCCCTTCTTCATCAACCACGCCCAAGATTGGAAGACGCCCATGTTCAATCCGCTCAATCCTGACATCGAGATGACCCGGGCGTTGAGCAATCTTGCCTCTACACGGGAACGCGACAGCTTGCGTTCTATGGTTGCGGACTTCACGCAACGCCGTGGCTTCAATTTCACCAATGTCCGCTTTGATCGCGGTGGTGGTGGCGGTGGCGGTGGTGGCCGCGGAGGATCCTTGGGTGGTGAAAGCCGAGGTGGCGATGCCAAAGGAATGCCTGGGCTCCCAGGCGGCGGCGGTCCTGGCCGCGGTGGAGCGGGAGGTGGCGGCAAGGTCAAGGGCCCCACGCCGTTTGATTTGGCCAACTGGAATGCTTCCTATGCTTTCAATGAGGTTTTGAAGCGGGACGCGAACACCCTGGTGGATAATTTCCAAGAGTACAAAGGGAGTTTGGCCTACATCTACCAAACCACGCCCTTTAACATTCAGCCCTTTAAGAAGATCAAAAACCGTTCGCTCGATTTGATCAAGGATTTCAATGTCAATTTGACGCCTTCCCGAGTGAGTGCTCGGGCGGAGGTCAACCGCACGGTCCATGTCATGCAAATGCGCAACGTGGACAATCCCAAGTTCCAGCTGCCGATGACCTTCAGCAAGAACTTCACGATGGACCGGCATTACAATGTGATTTGGGATTTGAGCAAAGGATTGAAGTTTGACTACACGGCCCGCATGCGAGTGCGTGTCGATGAACTACCTGGCCCCAACAGCATTGATTCGGTGAAAGCCTTTATGATGCAGGGTATCGAGGCCGGCGGGCGCCCGATTACCTACCACCACACGGTGAATACTTCTTGGAATGTGCCGATCAACAAATTGCCGTACATGGACTTTGCCCAAGTCCAACTTCGCTACACGGCCGATTATGATTGGAGCACGAATAGTCTCTTGGCAGCGATGCAGAACATCGATAGTTTGAACTACGGGAACACCATCGAAAATTCGGGCAAATGGAACGCCACGGCCAACTTGAATTTTGCCACGTTCTACAACAAGTTCCCTTGGTATAAGAAGCTCAAGCAAGGCAGCGGGCGCTCGCGCGGAGGCGCCCCCTCCCGCAGTCCGGTAGCCCGCGGGGCCCAGGGCACGAAGGATGCCAAAGAAGAGGAGCAAACTTCGGGCGTAGCCAAGAAGATCTTGATTGGTGTTGTGGATGCGGTGACCCTCGTGAAGAGCGTGAATATATCGGGAAGTCTGAACACGGGCACCTTGTTGCCTGGATTCACTCCCACCCCCGTGTATTTAGGCTTCAATCCGGCAAAGGGCATGGCCCCCGGATGGCAGATGCTGGCGGGCCTTCCTGTGGACATTGGCCCGATGGCAGCGGCCCAAGATTGGTTGATTAAGAATCCCAACCAGCCTAACCGCATGATGCGAACCAGTACGCGGACCCTGAATGGCCGGGCGCAATTGGAACCCATGACGGATTTCCGCATTACGGTGACGGCCAATCAAACTTTTGGTAGCCAGCAGAGCAGCACCTACCGTTATAGCCGCGGGATTGGTCGAGACAGCTTGTTCCCTGTGGGTTTCCATGCCTTTAGCCCACAAAATCAGCAAACCTTTACGACGAGTTGGTTGGCCTGGAATTCCGCCTTTGAATCGTCCATCGCTCCAGACTATGACAGTGACGTCTATACTCGGTTCTTGCAAAACCGTTTGGTCTTGTCGGACCGTTTGGCGACCCTCCAGGCGCAGACGGACCCCACCTACAGCAAGGCCTTTATTGCTGCACCGGATTCCTCGCGCTATGGCTATGATGGCTATTCGGTCTTGCAAACGGACATCCTTCTCAATAGCTTCTTGGCCACCTATGGCATGGGGGATATCGATACCTGGGCGATCAATGATTTGGCTGGAATTGCGCCCATGCCCAACTGGACGGTGAATTACACGGGCTTGATGCGCCTGAAGCCGATGCGAAAGGTTTTCACCGCCTTCGCTATCAACCATGCCTACGCCAACAACCTCACGGTACAAGGCATTCAAACCAATATGCTTCGGGCCCAGCGCCTTCAGGACGATCCCCTGATTCGCTACCCGCGCAATGCGAATTTGGACATCCTCTCCGAAAATCAGGTCGGCCAAGTGTCCATGTCGGAGTCCTTCTCGCCCTTGATTGGCGTGGATATTCGGACGCGTACCAATACCTCCTTCAAGTTTGAGGTTGGTAAGCAACGCCAAGTGGCACTCAGCATGGCCAACAACCAAATCACAGAAAGTAAATCCACCGATGTGACGATTGGGGTGGGGTACATCATCCGCGATGTGCAATTCACCATCGTCGATGAGGCCGGCACCCGCAACAACATCAAATCGAACTTGGAGCTCAAGCTGGACCTCCGATTGGCCGACAATCAAACGGTGATTCGCCGAATTTTGGAAGGCTTCAATCAGCCGACCGCGGGCCAAAAGCGCACGACCATCAAATTCACGGCAGACTACCGTTTAAGCCGCCGTTTGGCCGCCCAGTTCTACTACGACCAAACGATCTCGGAATTCAAAACTTCCATGGCCTTCCCCACCAACCAATGGCAGAGTGGAATTGCCTTCCGACTTAACCTCGGAAACTAACCCTGTACCTATATTTGAGGCCTAAATCTTGAGACCATGAACGTTCCTGCTGACCTCCGTTATTCGAAAGACCACGAGTGGATTCGCGTTGAAGGCGATCACGCCTACATTGGCATTACTGATTTTGCTCAAGGCGAATTGGGTGACATCGTATTTGTGGACATCCCTACGGAGGGGGAAACCATGGATGCAGAAGAAGTCTTTGGTTCGGTCGAAGCGGTGAAGACCGTGAGCGATTTGTACTTGCCCGTGGGCGGAGAAATTGTCGAGGTCAATCCGGCCTTGGATGCCGCTCCCGAGACCGTCAACAGCGACGCCTATGGCGAAGGGTGGATGGTGAAAATCAAAATGACCGACCCATCCGAGGCCGACCAATTGATGGATGCCAAGGCCTATGCTGCCTTGATCGGTGCCTAAGATTCCCCGAGCGATATGGTTGTCTGCGGGGGCCTTGTGGTGTTCCGTGGTCATCTATTTTAGTTTACTCGCGCCCTCAGAATTGCCCGAGCTTTTCCGGAGCATCAAGGATCTGTTCCTTCACTTTGTAGCCTATGGGGTCGCTGCTTTTTTACTGACCATGGGGTCTCGGTCCCCTCGTGGGCCGTGGAAGCCAGCTCTGGTGTCCTTTGTGCTCGGGGTCGGGCTGGAAATTCTTCAACCCATCGTGGCCGTTGGGCGCACCTTCAGCCTCGCGGACATGTTCGCAAACACAGTAGGGTTAATTTTTGGAATGTTTCTTGCCTTAAGAATAGGGAAGCGTATCTTTAACCCGTAAAATTTGCCCCATGCAGAACCGCAAAACATTTTTGGCAGATCTGGAGAACAAGAAGGGTCTCTTCTTGCAGATTGGCCTCGTATTGGCCTTGGCTAGCGTATGGACGGCCTTTGAGTGGAAGACCTACAAAGATGGTCCTGGCTCATTGGGGGACTTGGAAGCCGTCATTGACGACGAAGAAGTCCTGATCACTCAGCGCAATACGCCTCCTCCGCCTCCTCCACCTCCTGCTCCGCCCGAGGTGTTGAACATCGTTGAGGACGACAAAATGGATATTGAAGAAATTCAAATGGAGTCCACGGAAATTGACAACGATGACGTTTTCGAGTTGTTGGAAATTGACGTAAACCAGGACGAGGTTTTCAACTTCGTGAACGTAGAAAACAAGCCTATTTTCCCCGGATGTGAGGACCTCGCCACGGAAGATGAGCGTTTTAATTGCTTCAATATCAAGATTCGTCAATTCGTCGGCAAGAATTTTGAATTCCCAGAAATGGCCAAGCAAATGGGCATTCAGGGTAAGGTGTGGGTTTCATTCATCATCGAGAAGGATGGCAAAGTGTCGGATATCACGATTGAACGAGGTGTCGACAAGTTGTTGGACGACGAATCGGTCCGAGTGGTGACTAAATTGCCCAAAATGATCCCGGCCAAAGTAGGTGGTCGCTCGGTCCGCATGCGCTACAGCTTGCCGATCAATGCAAAACTTCAGTAAGTGAGCCCACGGGCACGCGCTTTGAACGAAATACGTCAAGAGCCCCGGTTTTTCCGGGGCTTTTTTATTTTCATCTGACAAAGAATCCATGAATCCCTTCCCCCAAACCACGCTGACCCCCGATGCCATTTTGCAAGCGACGTATGCCGCAGCAGATGCTATTTTGGAGGTCTATCACCAACGTGAGGAGATTGTTGCCCAAACCAAATCAGACAACAGCCCCGTTACCGAGGCCGACCTGCGGGCACATCACATTCTGAACGATGTGCTGCTTCGAAGCGGATGGCCCGTGATGAGTGAGGAGGGGCAGCATGCCGCCTTTGCGGACCGTCGAGATTGGGAATACTATTGGGTGGTCGACCCTCTAGATGGCACCAAAGAGTTTATCAAAGGGAATGGCGAATTCACCATCAATATCGCCTTGGTACAGGGTCAAACTCCCATTTTCGGCGTGGTCTACAGCCCAGTGCTCAATTGGCTTTATGTGGGCGGTCCGGAAATGGGCGCTTATAAATCCATGCAGCGTGTGAGCTGGAGCGAATTGTTGGCTCAGGGCATGCGATTGCCGGGTCGACTCCCCGAAAAGACCACCATCGTGGCGAGCCGTTCCCATGGCAGTCCCGCCACCGAGGCGCTCATTGCACATTGGGAAGGGGAGCACGGGGAAATTGAACGGGTCAGCATGGGGAGTTCATTGAAAATTTGCCTCGTGGCGGAAGGACGAGCCCACGCTTATCCACGCGTCGCCCCGACCATGGAGTGGGATACCGCTGCGGGGCATGCCGTGGCCCTGGGCGCAGGCTGTTCCATGTACCAGATCGAGGTGATGGACGGGATGCCAACGTGGTCCAAACCGAGCCCACGCTTATCCACGCGTCGCCCCGACCATGGAGTGGGATACCGCTGCGGGGCATGCCGTGGCCCTGGGCGCAGGCTGTTCCATGTACCAGATCGAGGTGATTGACGGGATGCCAACGTGGTCCAAACCCCTCGTCTACAATAAGGAAAACCTCCTGAATCCCTACTTCTTGGTCTGCGGTGCGCCGTATCTTTGTGGCCATGCGTGACGTAGGCCTTCTCCTCAAATTTCGATTGGCATTCACGGTCGTTTTTTCAGCGGCGGCAGGCTATTTACTTGGGGCACCGGCCTTTGTGTGGTCCGAGTTCCTCCTCTTGACCTTGGGAGGCTTTGCGATCGTGGGTTCGAGCAACGCATTCAATCAAATCTGGGAGATTGAGCGGGACGCCGTCATGGAGCGAACGAAGAACCGGCCCTTGCCTTCTGGTCGGATGAAAAAGCCCGAAGCCTATGCTTGGGCCTTCACTCTGGGCGTAGCGGGAACGATAGCCCTGGGCTACCTCAATGTCGCGACGGCAGCTTTTGGCCTCCTCAGTTTATTGATTTACGTCTTGGCCTACACCCCCATGAAGGCGCACAGCCCTTGGGCTGTTTTAGTGGGTGCTTTTCCCGGGGCGATTCCCTTTCTTTTGGGCTGGGTTGCCGTTACTGGAGACTTCGGCATAGAGTCGGGCACCTTGTTTGCCATTCAATTCATTTGGCAATTCCCGCACTTTTGGGCCATTGCATGGGTAGGGTACATGGACTATGCGAAAGCGGGGTACTACCTCCTTCCCACAGGTCAAAAGGACCGCACTGCCACCTTTCTCAGCGTAGTCTACACCATTTGGATGCTTTTGGTTTCCATCATGCCTGCTTTCGGTATTACGGGAGCCTTGACCTTGAGTCTTCCTGCTACGGCCGTTGTATTGATCCTCGGCTTGGATGTTCTATTCCACGCTTGGAAGCACCACCAGGGACCAGACGATGGTTCGGCGAGAAAGCTCATGTTTGCAACGATTCGCTACTTGCCCTTGTTACAATTAACCTACGTGATTGATCATTTTCTAGCATAAAACCATGGAAAACAAAACGGCGAAACCCCTTCTTTGGATAGGTATGGCGAGCATCGGGATGGCCTTCGCAGGCTTGACCTCCGGCTATGTAGTAGCCAAGGGATCCCTCGAGGCCAAGAATATTTGGCAGACCATTGCTTTGCCGAGTGCCTTTTACATCTCTACCGCGGCCATCATCCTGTCTTCGATTTTGCTCATTCGCGGACAACAGGCCTTTTCGAAGGGAAGCCCCCAAACAGCACTCCGACTCCTTCAAGTTGCCGCCGTGTTAGGGGTGGTGTTTTTGGGATTTCAATTGGCTGGCTGGCAGCATTTAGTGGATGCAAACATCTGGTTCACAGGTCCTAAATCCACTCCAGCAGGCAGCTGGCTCTATGTCATCACCTGGTTTCACTGGATGCACGTGGTAGCCGGGGTGATGGTCTTGGGGGTTACTACCTGGAAGGCGCGTCAGGGACGATACACCGTAGATTCCCACTTGGGATATGATCTTGCAGCGCAGTTCTGGCATTTCTTGGGAATCTTGTGGATTTATTTACTCCTCTTTTTGGCGTTTCTGCGCTAATTTTGCAACACTTTAACTAGACGACGTATACCGAATGGCAACGACAGCAAATACCAGTGTTTGGTCCACCGGCGGCAACCAGCCGATGAATTCCGAATACGGAAAAATGATGATGTGGTTCTTCCTCATCTCCGACGCTTTGACCTTCTCCGGATTCTTAACGGCTTATGGCTTTATGCGATTCCGGTATGAATCGGCATGGCCTATTGCGGAAGATGTGTTCACGCACTTCCCCGGATTGGAGGGTGATCAGCCCCTGTTGTATGTTGCCTTCATGACGTTTGTCTTGATTATGTCGTCCGTGACCATGGTCTTGGCGGTGAATGCGGGCCACCATTTGAAGAAAACGGCCACGGCGTGGTGGATGGTTGCCACCATCGTTGGCGGAGCCATCTTCGTAGGTTCTCAAGCATGGGAGTGGTACCACTTTATCATGGGAGACAAGGGCGGTATCGAGCTTGCCAACACCGAAGTATGGAAAGTGGCCAATGAGGAAGGCGAAGTGCTTTCTCTTTCGCAACTCGTCCACGGCATGGAACATGGCCACGCCGCCAACCACGAAGAGACCTTCACAACGGAAGAAGTGGTCGCGGCCTTCCAAGCGAACGAGCATGTTGTTCTTCAAAGCCCAGGTAAAGGTCATCCGGCCATGAGCCGTGCTGAGTCTTTGACGGCGCTCCAAGGAGCCGATGTCATTCAAGGTGCCAACATGGAGCACAACGAGTACGGCGCACAGCAATTCGCCAACTTCTTCTTTTTCATTACCGGCTTTCACGGCTTCCACGTATTCTCCGGAGTCGTGTTGAACGTGCTTCTATTTTGGAACGTTATGCTCGGAACCTATGAGCGTCGTAAATCGTACCTCATGGTCGAGAAAGTGGGCCTCTACTGGCACTTTGTCGACTTGGTCTGGGTCTTTGTATTCACTTTCTTCTACCTCGTATAATTCATCATCATGGCAGATCACGCATCCCCCACTGGAACAGGTTGGATTTGGAAAATCTTTTGGATCCTTCTCGTTATTACGACGGTCGAAGTGGTGCTCGGTATCATCAAGCCCGAAGTTCTTTTGACCTCTGTCGCGGGTACCAGCATCCTGAATCTCATCTTTATCGGCTTGACGCTCGTCAAGGCGGCATACATCGTTCAGTATTTCATGCACTTGAAATATGAGCTAGGTAGCCTTCAAAAGGCCATCTACTTGCCTGTACTGGTCCTCATTCCTTACTTGACCCTGATTCTCTTGTTTGAAGGTCAGGCGATCTACGAATTCTGATGGCTTCCTCGACCAGTAAGCGGCTTCTTCTTGGTGTGCTGCTGGTCTTGCCGGTAGCCATGTACTTAGGTTCGCTCGTTATTTCTGGGGCGGTCAACTTCCGCACCTTGGAGGATCTGGGCGATCCGCTTTCGGACTGGTCCGACACTACGGCATTTCTCCGGTCCGATGGGGCAGCCTGGTCGCCAGATTCTTCCCGGGGAAAGATTGCCGTGGTGAGCTTTTTCTTCACTTCGTGCCCCACGATTTGTCCGGCGATGAATTTCCACCTCAAGGAGGCGCATGACCGCCTCTATGGGTTCAAGGATTTGGTCTTCATCAGCATCACGGTGGATCCCCAAACCGATGTACCGGTTATTCTCGAATCCTACAAGGAACAACTGGGCGTGGACCAGTCCAATAAATGGGAGTTTATCACCGGGAATCGCGAAACCATTTACGCTCTCGCGAATGCCTACTACCTCGTGGCCATGCAAGACAGTTCTGCAGAGGGGGGATATACACATTCGCAATCGGCGGTTATCCTCGACTGGGATGGGCACCTGCGAACACGCATCACGGATGAAGGGAACATTTTAGGGGCCTACGATGTTTCAGAAGCCTATCTCGTAGACCAATTGGTGGACGACGTCCGGGTCCTCGTAAAAGAACACCGCAAACTCAAAATCGGTCAACCATGAAGCCAACCGGCACCCCCCATCCCAACGACCGTTTCGCCATCCCGACCATTGTCGCGCTGTCGATCGCGGTGCCGATTGCGGTGGCCTGCTTGTTTTTGCTTCCCGAATCGTGGAAGCTTCAATGGGGCTCAGCCAATGTGCGGAGTTTGCCCTTCTTCCATGCTGTCCTGAACGGATCGACCGCGGTCTTGCTGGCCGTGGCCTATGGGATGATTAAAACCAAAAATGTGGCCCTGCACCGGTTGGCCAATGTCATGGCCTTTGTCTTGTCCGCGGTCTTTCTGGTGTCCTATGTCGTTTCGCACTTGTCCAATCCCGATGCGCACTTTGGCGGGGAGGGCTGGATTCGTCCATTGTACTTCTTCATCCTCATCAGCCACATTCTCTTGAGTGTGCCTGTGTTACCCTTAGCCATGTTATCGATTTACAGGGCGTGGAACAACCAAATAGCGGCCCACAAGGCCCTGGTAAAATGGACCTTCCCCATTTGGATGTACGTCGCAATCACGGGGGTGCTGGTCTATCTCTTTATGGCTCCGTATTACCCGGTCGCATGAGGACGCATCGCTGGATTTGGACCACAGCTGCCCTGCTACTTTCCATGGGGCTTTCCGCGCAATGTGCAATGTGTAAGGCCACGGCCCAAACAGACTTGGAAGGCGGAGCCGGCGTGGCAGATGGGCTCAATTCGGGCATCCTTTATTTGATGCTTTTTCCCTACCTCCTGATGGGAGGCGTGGCGTGGATGTGGTACCGCCACCACAAGCAAAAATCGCAAGGCTGAGCACTTTAGCACGGTATTTGCGAAATTGGCTTACCAATCTCGGTATGCACCAAACCCCTATACTTTGAAAACGCGCATCTTCTTATTGGCTCTCGTTTCCACTTTAACGGTGAATGCGCAAGTAGGCCGCGTAATGTTCACGTTGAATGAATGTGTCACGAATGCCTTGGAATACAATTACAGTGTTCGGCAAGCGGGCAATGCACTCAAGGCCACCCGGTCCGATGTGACTCCAGCCTTTGGAAGTATGTTGCCCCAAATCTCAGCGAGTGCGGGCAATGCCTGGAATTCAGGTCTTACCATTGACCCCGTCACCAATGAAGTTCGATTCAACAACCTTTCGACGGCAAATGGGGGGCTGGGATTTGGCATGACGCTCTTTGACGGATTTGCCTCGCTTAACACGTGGCGCCAGGCCAAGGTGAATGTGGCCATTAGTCAATACCAGTTTGAAAACGCCCGAAATACCGTGGCGCTCAATACCGCCTCTCAGTACCTATCTATACTACTCGCCAAAGAAGCAGAAAAAGTGGCCGAGGAGCAGGTGAAACTCTCTGAAGGAATGCGCCGCCGTGCAGAGCAACTCGTACAAGCAGGAGCCGCTCCTGAGAATGAACTCCTTCAAATGGATGCCCAGGTAGCGCGCGATGAGCAACGTCTACTAATTGCCCAAAATCAAACGAATTTGGCCTACTTGGCCCTGGCCCAATCCATGGGGGTAGAGCCAGGCAGTTTTGAAGTGGCAGACATGTCTAAGGCAGAGATGGAAGTCACCAAGGTTTTGGCTATCCGGCCCACTCAGATTTTTGAAAGTGCTGCAGATAAACAGCCCAACATCCAAGCGGCTTCCCTTCAAGTGGAAAGTGCAAGACTCGGCGTTAAAGTGGCCAAGGCCCGCCGACTGCCTCGCTTGTCCATCAATGGTCAGATAGGCACGAGTTATTCAGACTTGGCGAAAAAAGTAACGGGATCCAATTCGGTCATCGTTCCGGTAGGGTATTGGGATAATGGGGGCACCCAAGTTCCCGTCTTCACGGAATATTCGGTGCCCATCCTTTCTCCCATGTCCTTTTCGGACCAAGTGTATGAAAACCAACGGCGGTACATCGGCCTCAATGTGAGCATCCCTTTGTTTAGTGGATTTCAGGTGCAAGGTGCCGTGAATCGAAGCGTTGTGAATGTAATGAATGCGGCCTTGCAGCTGGAGCAGGAGCGCGACAACTTTGAGCAATCCGTGCAGCGTGCCCATGCCGATGCTAGTGCAGCATGGTCCCAGTATGAAGCGGCAAAAAAATCCTTGGCAGCCTCGCAAAAAGCCATGGATGACGCCCAAGTCCGCCGGACGGAGGGCATGATGACCATCTATGATTTCAATGCGGTCCAAAACACCTACTTGGCGGCCGTAAGCGATGTCCTCCGTGCCAAATACGATGCGCAGTTTAAGGCCTACATTCTCAAATTTTACCTTCAAAACCCTCTAAAAGGAACACCCAATGAATAAGCGTTTATGGATTTTAGTGGCGGCCGTCGTGCTCTTGGGTGTGGTTGGCGTCGTGGGAAAGAAGCAAGGTTGGTGGGGTGCCACGGGCGACCAATTGGAGGTGGAAACGGTCACTATTCAGGTGCATACCATCGTGGAGACGGTCAATGCTTCCGGCAAAATACAGCCGGCGGTGGACGTAAAAATTTCACCCGAAGTGAGTGGGGAAATCATCGCCCTGCCTGTTGTGGAAGGCCAAGCCGTCAAGAAGGGGCAACTCCTGGCCAAAATCAATCCCGACATATACCAATCGATGCTCGGCCGGGCCGAGGCTGCGTTGAACATGGCGCGCTCCGGCAAGGCCCAAGCGCAAGCCCAGTTTTTAGAAGCGACGCAGTCCTACAAGCGGAGCCAAACTCTGAAGTTGCAGAATGTCATCTCCCAAGCAGAATGGGACGCTGCCGAGCGCATGTATGCCGTCGCTGAGCTCGCTGTGGAATCGGCGGAATTTCAACTCCAGTCGGCCTTCAACTCGGTCAAGGAGGCGAAGGATAATCTCAAGCGTACCGTGATCACAGCACCCATGGACGGCATTGTGACCGGGCTCAATGTGGAAGTGGGCGAACGCGTGGTCGGAACGGCCCAAATGGCGGGTACTGAAATGATGCGGGTCTCCCAACTTGAAACAATGGAAGTACTGGTGGATGTAAACGAGAATGACATTGTTCGGGTGCACATGGGCGATACGGCGATTGTGCGGGTCGATGCCTTCTTGGGCCATGACTTCAAGGCAGTCGTCACCGAAATCAGCAATGCGGCGAAAGGCCAGCAGTTGTCTGTGAATCAGGTGACTAACTTTGAAGTGGAGCTCCGCATTTTGGCTGAGAGCTATGCCGACCTCGTCGAGACCCAAGGGGTGCAACCCTTGCGCTCTGGAATGACCGCCACAGTGGACATTCGCACCCAAAAGGCCCCAAATGCCCTCTGCGTACCGGTCGAAGCTGTCACCACGCGGATGGATAGCGTGTCGGGAAAAATGCATGAGGTGCTCTTTGTCTACCAAGAGGGGGCGGCGGTCCAGTACCGCGTTGAGACAGGGATTCAAGTCTACCAAGAGGGGGCGGCGGTCCAGTACCGCGTTGAGACAGGGATTCAAGATGAGGAATTCATTGTGCTCAAAAACTTTGATTCCATGGAATCCGCTCAGGTTATCCGTGGTCCCTTTGATGCGGTTTCCCGCAAATTGGAAGATGGCGACCTAGTGACCGTGAAGGAGCCCGTGAAGGAGTAACTTTGGGGGAATGCACCCACGAATTCTTTTATTGGAAACGGCCTCACGCCGTTGTGATGTGGCCCTGATAGAAGGAGACCGGTGCATCGCAGAGCGCGGCTCCGTGGATCTCCAGGGTTTTCAGCATGCTGAAAAGCTTCATGTCTACATCGAAGACGTCCTACGACATGCGGATATGCGGGTGTCAGACCTCGATGCGGTCGGTCTTTCTGCCGGTCCAGGATCCTACACTGGATTGCGCATTGGAGCTTCGGCAGCCAAAGGGTTGGTCGCGCCACATGGCTTGCCGCTCATTGCATATTCTTCCCTGGAAGCACTGGCCGTAGGAGCGAGGGAATCCCTCGGAAGTTCTGCGGAGCCGTATGGTATTTGGGCTGCCATGGATGCCCGACGAATGGAAGTGTATTCCGCCTTGTTTGCGGCCTCCGGGGAACGTAGGACGGCGGATGCCCCTCAACTCTTGGAGGAGGTTCCTATTTTGGAAGGATTTCCCGAGGAACTGCCGATTTACGGAGTGGGTGACGGAGTAGAAAAGGCCCAAACGGGCTGGCCAGCCTTGCGCCGACTCCCTCTAGACTATGCCCAGGCACGTCATGGAGCCCCTTTGGCTCTGCGCGCATGGGAGCGAAAAGATTTTGTCGAGGCCGCCGCTTTTACGCCCAACTACCTCAAAGCCTTTCGGGCGGGCGTGCCAAGGCTCGGACTTCCGAAGCTCTAAAGCATGTGGCATCGTGGTCATTGACCAGCCCACAGGCCTGTAAGTGGGCATACACCACGGTCGAACCGACAAAGGAAAATCCGCGTTTTTTTAGATCCACCGAAATGCGGTCACTGAGCTCCGTCGTAGCGGGGACCTTGGCGCCTGGAAGGCGCTCCTGTACTTCTCCGTTGGTCCATTGCCAGAAATAGTGGGCCAGACCGAGGCCTTCTGCGTTCATGCGCAGGGTAGCTTGGGCGTTGCGAATGGCACCGCGAATCTTGGCGCGGTTTCGAATAATGCGCGGATCCCCAGCTAAACGCTCCACATCTTCTTCCGTCATCGCAGCCATCTGTGCTACATCAAAACCGGCAAAAACCTCGGCAAAAGCTTCGCGTTTCCGCCATACCATCAGCCAATTCAGACCTGCTTGGAATGTTTCTAAAATGAGGAACTCAAACATGCGGGCATCGTCATAGACGGGACGTCCCCAGTATTCGTCATGGTAGGCTTCGTAGTCGGGGGCCGTTTGGCACCAGGCACATTTAGAGGGATTGGAGGTAGGCATGCAAGGACGATTCAGATTCAAAGGCCAAGGTACAGGCTGATTCGTGGCATACTTGTCCAAAGGGAGGTACCACCGCTTCCGTGGGCCCCCAAAGCCAACAATGAGCTGGAATGCGCACAGGGTCGGAATAGCCAGCGGGCAAGAGGAGATGTTCTGTACCGGGCGTTAGGCTGGGTGCGAGGCTCCACCATGACATGGACTGGGCCGGGCTGGCCGCGACATGGGCTGCTCGCGCCACCAAGTCCTTGGCTCGATCGAGCATGCCGCGGTTCGAGCGGAGGTGTCCAACATAGATCAATGCCCGAGCAAGCTGCGCTTGGGCGCTCGGTAAGACGTCATCTTCCCAGTTGTACTGGGCCAGAAAAGCGGGTTCGGGTTGGGTTTTGGCCGCGTAGAGGTAGGCATGACCATCCCAGTGGTGCGCGTCTGCATACCCTAGAAGGGCTTCGCAGCGTGCGATCCATTGGGGATCGAGGCTAAGTTGTGCCGCGGCGATACACAGTGCTAGGCTGCCAGCCAAATCATCCAAAAAAGCCCAGCCTTTCGCCGGCTTTCCTGCATAGGAAACATGGGCACATCGCCCTTCAAAGGGTCCAAAATGGGCCATGTGGGCTTCGGCGGCCTCGAGCGCAGGGTCTTTCCATGCGGGCATGCGCAAGGCGCCTTCCAGGAGCCCGACGCCAATCCATGCGTTCCATGCATGGACGGATTTGTCATCCCGGAAGGGGAGAGGGCGGGCCAATGCTGCGGGCCGAAGCGCATCCAAAAGCGATGCCCAAGCCTGGGATGGCGCCCCCTCCTGGGGGTGCCAGTGTAGGACGTGGCTGTCCTCCCACGTAGGCCCCTGTGCTCTTAAAAGGGACAAGGCCTCGGCCGACCTGGGAGAGCCAAGGGCTGCTTCCAGTTCCGCTTCCGTCCAGACGTAGCTAGCACCCTCTCTTCCGTCGGTATCCGCATCCAGGGCCGCGCAAAACAGTCCATCGGAGCGCTGCATTTCATTCAAAAGCCAGTTGGCTGTGGCATCAAAGGCCCTTTGGTCGCTGGCATCGCCGGTGATGGAAAAAACCTGAGCAGCCCAGCGAAGCCAAAGCCCGTTGTCGTAGGCCATTTTTTCAAAATGGGGCACATGCCAAACGGCATCTGTGCTGTAGCGGAACAGTCCCCCGCGCAGTGCATCGTAGGTACCCGAGTGGAAGATGGCTCGGAACGTATGTATACTGTGGGCTTGCGCAGCGGCATAAGGTGCTTCGGGGGGCAGCAGGTGGAGGGACGTCCACAAGGCAGGCAAGGGGAATTTGGGGGCGCCTCGAAGCCCGCCGTGGTCTTTGTCCCAGGCGGGCGGGTCCTCCCATGGCCAAGCATCCATATCCCAGGCCACCATCCCGTCATCGCTTGCAGGCAAGGCCGCACCCTCCAGGGCATCCACCAATTTTTGGGCATAGGGGCCGGGCACGTCGGCATGGTGATCGCGGATTTCGACCAACTTGACCAAGGCAGCAAGCCACCGGTCTTTGGGGAGGTAGGTACTGGCCCAAATCGGCCGCCCATCCGGTAAGCAGACAACATTCAACGGCCAGCCCCCCTGTCCAGACAGGGCGAGAGCGGCCGCCATGTAGGCTTGGTCGACATCGGGGCGCTCTTCGCGGTCTACTTTGATGTTCCGAAAGTGCGCGTTCATCAAAGCGGCGCACTCCGAATCTTCGAATATTTCCCGCTCCATCACGTGGCACCAATGGCAAGCAGAGTACCCAATGCTCACCAGGAGCCACTGCCCTTCGGCCGCCGCCGCCTCCAGCGATTCGGGGCTCCAGGGCCACCATTGCACCGGGTTGTGGGCATGCTGCAAGAGGTAGGCGCTATCGCTTTGGGCAAGACCGTTCATTGCACAAGGATACGCCGCCTCTCGGGGATGGAAAAATAACATGGAATTAACCCGCCGCATGGGATAAAAGGTAATTTTGCGCACATGGATTCGTACTTACTACTCGTCGTACTGTTGTTCTCTCTCAGTGCACTGGGTTTGATCGTTGGCGTCAGCAATGACGCGGTGAATTTTCTAAACTCTTCCTTGGGTTCCAAGGTGGCGAGTATGCGCACCATTTTAATTGTGGCCAGTCTCGGCGTGCTCTTGGGAACGACTTTTTCCAGCGGCATGATGGAGGTGGCGCGAAAATCCGTCTTCAACCCGGGCTATTTCAGCTTCCATGCCCTGATGTTCATCTTCGTGGCGGTCATGCTGACCAATGTCATTCTCCTCGACATATACAATACGTTGGGCTTTCCCACCTCCACTACGGTATCTCTGGTCTTTACCCTCTTTGGCGCGGGGGCATCCATAGGCTTTCTGACGGCCATCGATTCGGGCTTGAATCCATTTGACTTTGGCGATTACATCAATGTGGAGACCACCGTCGACATTGTACAGGGAATCTTTTCCTCTGTGGGCATTGCCTTCGTGGCGGGCATAAGCATTCAGTGGTTGGCGCGTTTGGCCTTCACCTACAAGCTGGAGGATAGCTTGCCCAAATGGGGAGGCGTGTTCAGCGGAATAGCTGCCACCCTCATCATCAATTTCCTCATTTTTAAAGGCTTGAAAGGATCTTCCTTTCTGACCAAGGACGTGGTCGAAACCTTGCTCGCCTACCAAAATACCATTCTCGCCTGCCTCTTTGTCCTCTTCACGGTGGTGGCGCAGGGCATGATTGCTTCCAAAAAAGTTAACCCCCTTCGCTATGTGGTGCTGCTAGGAACCTTCTCCTTGGCCATGGCCTTTGCAGGAAATGACTTGGTCAACTTTATCGGGGTGGCCGTAGCGGCGTTCCAAGCATATGGCATGTTTGTGAGCTCGGGCATGGACGCCCGTGAATTGATCATGGACAGCATGGCCAAAGAAGTCGAAACCCCCACGCTGCTCTTGATTGTGGCGGGCCTCATCATGATTTTCACCCTTTGGACGAGCGCGAAGGCGCGAAAAGTCTCGGCTACCCAAATTGGGCTATCTCGTCAGGGGGAGGGCGCCGAAAAATTCAAACCCAACACCCTTTCTCGCTGGATGGTGTCCGCTGCCGGTGGTGTGAGCGAAACCATGGCCGCCGTGAGTTCCGCCCGTTTCCAATCATGGACGGATGACCGGTTTCAAACGCTACCTCCTTCCAAGGACAAGGACGCGCCGGCCTTTGATTTGGTCCGAGCTGCCGTAGATCTCATGGTTGCGAGCTCCTTAATCGCCTATGCGACGAGTCTGGGCCTCCCACTTTCAACCACCTACGTCGTTTTCATGGTGGGCATGGGGTCGTCCTTAGCAGACCGAGCCTGGGGGCGCGAAAGTGCAGTATACCGAGTTGCCGGGGTGCTCAACGTGATCGGGGGATGGTTGTTGACCGCCGCGGTAGCCTTCATCGCTGCGGCCTTGTTTGCGGCCTTCTTGTTTTACGGGGAATTCATTGCGGCACTGATCTTGACGGTTTTTGCCATCGGTCAAATTGTCCGCAGCAACATGGGGTTTGCCAAAAAAATGAAGTCGGAAAATCTCGTCGATGACGAGGTCTACAACCTCTCTCTGAGCAATGACCCCGTCAGCATGAGCCGCAACCTGATGGCTGCGGACATCCGTCGTTCCGCCAACATTGTTTCAATGGCGGGAGAAGCACTTGTGGCCAAGCAAAAGCGGTCTAGCGTTCGACTGAACAAAGAGATTGAGGCCGTGGTCAAGCGTCAACGTGATTTGGAGCTCAAAATGACGCGTGTCCTCAAGGATCTTAAGTTGGAGGAGGGCAGCCAAGCCGCGGTTCACCTCATGGCGTTCGACTACATCTGCGACTTGAGTCAATCGGCGCGCATTATGGTAGAGGAGCAGTATGCCCACCTGGCGAACTTTCACAAAGAGCCACACAGCCAATTTTTGTTGGCTTATGCTGACCTACTGGCGCTATTCAATCCCTACATGCACCGAATCGTGGTGGCCCTGGAGTCGGGACGGGCCGAACCCCATGCGGATCTTCTGAATGCGAAACGCCGCATCGTCATGGACATCAACCGTGGCTTGGAGCTGGACATTCAGCGCTACCGCCAAGGCGAATTGACAACCCGTCAAACGCATTTGCAAACCAAATTGCTGCTCGAACTTCGGGACATGGCGGCTTTGGCCTACCGAGTGCACAAGGTGTATTTTGGCTAGAGGGCTAGAGGGCTAGAATGCTTGGGCTTCGCCCTGAAGACTTTGCATTTAAACGTTTATTCTCTTCTACCCATAAACTTCTCGGGTGACCTTCGCTGCGCGCAGTGTCTTTACTACTGCGAGATCCAACGTACCAACGAACAAGCATAGGGACAAGCCCCTCTCGGCCTTTAAGCTTCTTACCCGCGGGCGAAATACCGGTAAAACAGTGGAATCGTCTCGATGCCCTTGAAGTAATTGGTCACGCCGTAATGTTCGTTCGGGGAGTGGATGGCATCACTGTCGAGACCAAAGCCCATGAGGATGCTCTTGACGCCCAGCTCTTGCTCAAAGAGTGCGACGATAGGGATAGAGCCTCCGCTTCGAACAGGTACTGCTTTTTGGCCAAAGGAATCGCTTAAGGCCTGAACCGCCGCTTGGTAACCCGGATGGTCCGTGGGGCAGACATAAGGCTGCCCACCATGGTGCGGGGTGACTTTGACCGTTACGCCAGCGGGGGCGATGGATAGGAAGTAGTCGCTGAACAGCTGGGTGATTTCGTCCGGATCTTGGTGGGGAACCAGGCGCATGGAAATCTTCGCGTAGGCTTTGGAGGCGATGACCGTTTTGGCGCCGGCGCCGGTATAGCCTCCCCAAATTCCATTGACATCCAGGGTGGGACGAATACTGTTCCGCTCCATCGTGCTGTAGCCTTCTTCGCCGGCCACATCGACCAGGTCAAGGGCCTTCTTATAGGCGTCCAGCGAGAAGGGGGCTTGGGCGAGTTCGGCGCGTTCCGCCTCGCTCAGCGTTTCGACTTTGTCGTAAAATCCGGGGATGGTAATCCGCTTGCGGTCGTCGTGCAGGCGTGCAATCATTTCGGTCAAGGCATTGATGGGGTTGGCCACGGCGCCGCCATAGAGGCCCGAATGCAAATCGCGGTTGGGACCCGTCACCTCTACTTCAACGTAACTCAAACCACGCAGACCCGTCGTCAAGGAGGGAACGCCCGGTGCAACCATGCCCGTGTCAGAAATTAAAATCACATCGCAGGCCAATCGCTCCTGGTTGCGCTTCACAAACCAGGCGAGGTTGGCGGATCCCACTTCCTCCTCTCCTTCAATCATGAATTTGATGTTGCAAGGCACGTTGCCGGTTGCGACCATGGCTTCAAATGCTTTGACATGCATGAAGAACTGGCCTTTGTCGTCGCAGGCCCCGCGGGCAAAAATGGCGCCCCCGGGATGAATGTCCGTGCTCCGAATTTCGGGCTCAAAAGGTGGACTACTCCACAGCTCCACCGGATCGGCGGGCTGCACATCGTAATGCCCATAGACGAGCACCGTGGGTCGGCTAGCATCGATCATGTATTCCCCGTATACCACCGGAAATCCAGGGGTTTCACATACGTCGACTTTTTGTGCCCCGGCCTCGCGTAGGAATCGTGCGGTAGCCTCAGCGGTGGCCAAAACGCTTGGGGTGAAGGCCGGATCTGCACTGACGCTAGGGAGGCGGAGAAGTTCAAATAACTCATCCAGAAAGCGTTGACGATGTTGAGCGATGTAGTTTTCCATGGGCCCAATATAGGAAGCATCCCAAGGATGCACTACCTTGTGTGGACCTATGCGCACAGGAAACTTCGGCCGGTATTTTTTGGCGGTGGTGGTTGTTTTGGTGACCACGACCACGTCTATTTTGGGCCAAAACATCTCGGTTAATTCGACCTCTCCCCGCAATCAGCCTATGTGGCTGGTTCAGAATGTGATGGTTGGACCCAATATGACGGTCTTTAGCCCCATTGGCCCTTTGGGAACCCCGATCAGTCAGCCTTCGTCTGTCCAAATTGGAAAATTCAACATCAACAACCCCAGCTTCGGACTAGATAGCGGTATTGTGATGGTGTCATCGGACGCCTACGATGTGGTCCCTGGTCAATCCGGGAGCTACACGTCCTATCCCACTCAAACGCCTTCCGCCAACCTGACAACGGTCCTCAATGCGATTGGCAGCAGCAGTTCCAGCCAGTATGACCGGGCGAGCATACAATTTAGCTTTGTGGCCCCAGGCGATTCGGTCAAGTTTGACTACATCTTCGCGTCCAAAGAATACACCTCGTACACTTGCTCTTCCTTCAATGATGTATTTGGCTTCTTCCTCATCGGTCAAGGCATCAACGGACAGCCCTTGTGGAATGCCAATGGAACTCCGAATATCGACACCGTCAATTTGGCGGTGATTCCCGGAACGACGACGCCTGTTGCGGTGAACACCATCAACCAGGGCTTCCCATCCGGCAGCTGGCCGGCGAGCAACTGTTCAAGTGCCAACCCCAACTATGTAACCAACTCGGTCTTCTATAACGCGAACAGTGGCGGTACCTCCATCATCAATATGGAAGGCTTCACAGATGTCTTTACGGCCAAAGCCTCGGTGTCTTGCGGCTCCCTCTACACGATTAAAATGTTCATTTGCGACGTGAGCGATGGAGCCTTGAATTCCGCCGTCTTTATTGGCGCTCGGAGCTTTGAGCTTCCTGCGATTTCCTTGAGCCAAGCGTGGAACAAAGGCAATAGCTTCAATGATTCCACCATGGTAGAAGGGTGTAGCCCCTCGTGGCTCTACCTCGAGCGACAAGGAGCCGTATTTGACACCATGGTGGTCGATTTCAACATCCTGGGAACGGCCACTTCAGGCGTAGACTACAGCCCCTTTCCATCTTCGGTGACCCTCCTTCCTGGGGTGACCCGAGATTCGATCTTAATTTGGGCCTACGACGATGGGCTTGCCGAGGCGCCCGAAACCATTGAAGTCGTCATGCAGCCGGTGACAACCAATTGTGCGGTATATCCGGCCCAGTACAAGACCTTCCTCATACGGGACAAGGTGGAGGTGACGGTCGCGGCCTCCGTAGCGCAAGGGAACGACACAATCCAATGTCCGGGTCAACAAAGCACCTTGCTGGGCACGTTTACGACCGGCGAAGGGACCACCACCGGCTGGTGGGGAACGGACACGGCGGGGGGCGTCCAATTGACGGTGAATCCCCTGAGCACAGAAACGTACTACTTCTATGGCATCGATGAATGCATGGACACTGCGGCGGTGGATAGCGTGACGGTATATGTGCTGCCATACGATTCAGTCATGACCTATTCGGACACCACGTGGATCTGTCCTGGAGAGTCCGTTGAAATTCAAGCCAAGGCCCGCTATGGCACCCCGCCCTACACGATTACCTGGACGGGTGGACCCACCGATAGCCTTTGGACGGTGACCCCGGTCAATAGCCGATGGTACCCCTTCAAGGTGGTCGATCAGTGTGGCTTCATCACGCGCGACAGCGTTTGGGTCGGCGTAGCGCCCGTGCCGGGGGCGGCCTTTACCTATTTGCCCAATCCCAGTAACCCGCTGAACGTCCAATTTTTCAACCAATCCAGCGATACCAATTATGTGGCCTGGTACTTTGGCGATGGAGGGGTTTCAGCGGATGTGGACCCTACGCATTCCTATGCCAAGCCCGGGACCTATTCGGTCTCCTTGGCTGTGGCGGATAGCTTAGGTTGTTCCGATTCTGTGACCGTCGACATCGAACTCCGCATGGATTACTATGTCTACATACCGACCGCTTTTACCCCCAATGGAGATATCATCAACGACCGCATCAAAGTTGAGGCATTGGGCATTGAGGGCATGCAGTGGGATGTCTTCAACCGCTGGGGCTTGAAGGTCTTCTCGACAGACGATGTGTCCAAATCTTGGGATGGCACCTATGGGGGCCAACCTGTTCCGGAGGGAATCTATTCGTACCGAATCCTCATCTACCTGCCCTTCGGAAACATCGCGGAGCAGCACGGGACCTTCACCTTGATCCGCTAAAGGCGGTTACAAAAAAGGTATGGCGGCGATGCCCGCAATCAGCAGCCCTTTGTACAACCACTGTCGGTGAATCCAGGGCTTTCGGGCATCTTGAGCGAGCGCAAACAGTTGGGTGCGTTCCCATTGCCGACGCCATTCGAGGGCGATCATCCCGATGGCCAAAGGCAAGGAGCGCATAAACCCGGCCTCTGATTGGGGGGAAAAGGTCAAGGCAAGCAACAGTAAAGGGGTATACGCTAGTAAGGTGGCCATCAAAGGTCCGAGGCGGTGCAGATTCCACTGCTTGTGGGAGTAGAGCCAGATGAGGAGTCCATAGAGCGTGAAGGGGAGGGCCATCCACGCATTCAATCCGACCCATGACGCGGCCAGTCCAGTGAAATAGAAGACGGAAGCCATGCGCAAACCATACTTCTTGGCGACGGGCCGTTCAAATAAGGTGCGCCACGGACGTTGAACCAAGTCGCGTTCCATGTCGTAGAAACTGTTCATCAGGGAGCCTCCCGCGACCAATCCGGCCGTGGAAATAACCACAAACCAGAAATCCATCTCCGCCAGGGCGGCCCATCCGCGAGGCTCCGCAAACAAAAAGAAATAGGCCATGCCTTGGGCCCAAGCCAAGAACGCCAGGTGCGTCCATCGTACGAGGGATAGAAAAGCTACAAAGCGAACGAGGAGCCGGCTGCGTCGACGCACGGCATTTAGAATCGAAGGACGACGTCCAATTGATGGGGGGCAAGCTCCGCCTTGGCGGCATCCAAATCTTTGGTAAAGCCCAAAATGTAGCCTCCACCACCGCTTCCACACAGTTTGAGGTAGTAGGCATTGCTGTCGATGCCTTTTTGCCACAAGGCATGAAAAGCACTGGGAATCATCGGGCTAAAGTGTTCCAAGGCCACCCGACTCAAACCCTTGAGGTTGGTGAACAATGGATCCCAGTCTCCCAATAAGAAGGCCTGAACACAGGCGTCGTTGTATTTTTTAAACTGACCCGACATGACTTTCCGAAAGCCCTCCTCTTTCAACTTCTCCATAAAAATGTTGACCATGGGCTGAGTTTCTCCCGGGTTGCCCGAGTTCAGCAAGAAAATGGCTCCTTTGCCCTGCGCCTCCGTGAGGGGCAGGTCGACCGTGCCCAAATCGTCTTTGGAACGAATCAACAGGGGAAGCTGGAGATAGCAAATTGTGGGATCAATTCCTGAACTCTTGCCATGGAAATAGCATTCCATTTGGCCCAAGGCCTCTTTCAATTGGCTGATGCCGTTAGCGGGAATCGGTTGACTCAGATCCAAGGGCTGCTGAGCATATTCGGCGTATAAAGCGGCTACAAGCGCCCCCGAAGATCCGACCCCATAGCCTTGAGGAATGCTGGACTCAAAGAACAGACCCTCCGAGAGGTCCCTCTGTAGTCGAGGCATGTCCAATTGGGCCTTAAGCTCTCCGTTGTAGGCCAAACCTTGCAAGTAGTCCACAGGGCCTTTAGCTCTCCGTTGTAGGCCAAACCTTGCAAGTAGTCCACAAAGGGTCCCAAGGCGGCATTTGAAAGGCGCTGGGACTCCGTGAGGGCCCCTTCAGGCAAATGCAATGCGCCCGAATAATTCCGGTAAGGAATAGACAATCCCATGGCATCTTTGATGATGCCGTATTCACCGAAGAGTAGGATTTTGGCAAAGTAATTCGGGCTCATGGGCTAGGCAGGTTCGTTCAAAGGTACGGGTCCCTGTCCAACGCGGTCCGCCATGTAACGGCCGTCTTTGGCATAGGGAGCCAGTACTTGGGTAACAAACTCCATGGCTTTTTGTTCCACTTCAGCAGGGAAGAGCACATGCACATTGGCGCCTGCATCTAAGGTGAAGCCGATGGGTAGCCTACTTTCACGTCGGTAGGCACGAATGGCCTCGAGGATATGCAGTGTATTGGGACGCATGAGGATGTAGCTAGGCTGGGAGCTCATCATCAGGCCGTGCAAGGTGAGTGCTTCCTGCTCTACGAGGTCCAAAAAGGTCCAAACATCGCCCGTTTTCAAAATGGATTGCAAGTGGGCGATATTTTGGTGGGCCTGGGCAAAGCGTTGCTGAGCAAAGGGATGTCCCTCCATGAGCGCGTGGCCGGCGGTGCTGCTGACAGCTTTTTGACCGACATCGACGAGCATCACCACATCGCGGAATGAAGGGAAGATCGGGTGGACTGCATGGGGATAGACCACCGCGTAGTCATCGTGGCTTCCCGGAACGGAATGGGTCTCTCCCCAGACGACGAGGCCACCGTACACAGAGCGGCTCGCTGACCCTGAACCTAATCGGGCCAAAATCGACGCCTCGCGTCGTACATCTACCGCCGGGAGGGCATGACCCAGGGCTTGGGCCATCTACCGCCGGGAGGGCATGACCCAGGGCTTGGGCCGCGTCTACCACGCACAAGGCCAAAGCGCTGAGGCCCGAGGCAGAAGAGGCAATGCCACTGGAATGCGGAAAACTGTTGAAGGTATCCACGGTGACGCGGTAGTCCGCTAGCCAGGGGTGACGGTGTTGGATGCGTCCGATAAACTGCTCAATCTTGGGCACAAAGCTGGGTGTATCCACCCCGTTGAGCAGAACTTGAACGCCGTGGCCCGCCTCAAAGGTCGCCCGGGTCTGGGTATGGCAAGTATCTAGCGTAAAGCTGATGGAGGGGTTTGAAGGCAACTGCGGATCGCGCTTGCCCCAGTATTTGACCAACGCAATGTTGGATGGACTCTGCCAACCAAAGGTCATGCTCATGCGGAAATAGCTTCGGCGTCCGGGGCAATCTTCTTTACCATGCCTTGCAAGGCGCGGCCGGGACCGACTTCGTAGAAGTGCGTGGCGCCTGCGGCGACCATGGCCTGGACGGTCTGGGTCCATTTGACGGAACCCGTCAACTGTGCTTTGAGGTTGGCCCGAATTTCTTCCGGATCCGTCACGGGCGCCGCGACAACATTTTGGTAGATGGGGCAGCGAGGTGTTTGGAAAGCGACCGCATCCAAGGCTGTAGCCAGTTGCTCGCCGGCCGGGGCCATCAAGGGGCTATGGAAGGCGCCTCCGACAGGAAGGAGGAGGGCCCGTTTGGCCCCAGCTTCCTTGCAGGCCTCACATGCTGCTTCCACCGCGGCCGTGGCTCCTGAAATGACCAATTGGCCGGGGGTGTTGTAATTAGCGGGAACCACTAAGCCCGGGGTATTCGCACAAATTTGTTCGACCACGGCATCTTCCAGGCCTAGGATGGCGGCCATGGTGGAGGGCTCGGCTTCACAGGCAGCCTGCATGCCCAGGGCGCGCTGCGAGACCAGACGAAGGCCGTCGGAGAAATTCATGGCACCGGCAGCTACCAGGGCGGAGAATTCACCTAAGGAGTGGCCCGCTAGCATATTTGGTTGAAAGCTATCTCCCAAGCTCAGCGCTTTGGCGACCGAATGGACAAAAATGGCAGGTTGGGTGACCTTCGTTTGGGTCAAATCCTCCATAGTGCCATGGAACATGATGTCGGTCAGAGAAAAGCCCAGGACGTCATTGGCTTCCTCGAAGAGGTTGCGGTGTGCGTCGTACAGGTCTTGGGCCATTCCGGGGCTTTGAGCGCCTTGGCCGGGGAAGATGTATGCCTTCATTCGCCGTAGTATTCTACAAAGTTGTTCTCAGTTTCAACAATTCGGATGCCGTGCAACTGGGCGCCTTTGGCGGCAATCGCAGGGGCAAGACGCGCCCAGAAGGCGATGGCCAAATTTTCCGTGGAAGGCAAAATACCCTGCAAGAAGGGCACGTCCTCATTCAGATTTCGGTGATCCACATGGTCGATGATTTCGTGCATCATGATGGTCTTTAAATCCACCAAATTCATGACAAATCCCGTGTCCGGATTTACCTCACCCTTCACCGTGACGATGAGCTGAAAATTATGCCCATGGCCAAAGCGGTTGGAACATTTACCAAATACCGCCTCGTTTTGGTCGTCAGACCAGGCAGCATTGTACAGTCGATGCGAGGCACTAAAGGTCTCTCGGCGCTGGATGTACACCATAAATCTGGGATTATTCGGCCAGTGTGGGGCGTGCTTCGGCCTCCAAAGGAGCGGGGATCGAAGCGAGCGCTAAAAGCATCGATTTGACCGGGCCATCTACTTCCAAGCGGTAGGAAATCAAGGCTTGGTTCGGTGCGAAAGCCAAGGAAGGGGTAACGACTTGAATGTTGAATTCGTCATACCCCTTGGTGTTCAATACGTTGCGCTTTCCGCTCATGTCGGTCAATCGGAAGGAACCGGAAGCCCACTGGCTGCCGTCGGTCAATTGCACGTCGACAATTTCCATTGCCTGGTTGGCAGATTTTTTCACCTGCACATGGTAGAGCGTGGCGGATTTTTGAGAAATGGTCGCTTTGGGGGTGCTGCACGCACTCATTACCGCTGCAATCACGAGCAAGGAAGCCCAATTTTTCATAGCCTAAGTATTTGAAGCAAAGGTCGGAAAAACAAAGGAAAGTACCTACCAACCTCCGCTGGCCCCGCCGCCGCCGCCCATGCCGCCGCCAAAGCCACCAAAACCGCCGCCGCCAAAGCCACTTCCGCCGCCAAATCCGCCACCGAATCCACCCCCGCGGTAGACGCCGCCGCCCATTGGTCCGATCCAGTAGCCACCGCCTCCCCGCATGCCGCCTCCGCCTCCATTTTTTGCGATGAGGCTGACCACAATCGCGACGAGAAGGATAAAGAAGAGGGCACGTTTCTTTTTTCGGGAATCCTCGCCCGGTGAAGGGGCGGCCTTGAATTGGCCGGAGAGCATTTGGGCCATCTGGGTGGCCATTTCGGTCAATCCCGCTTCATAGGCCCCTTCGCGAAAGGCCGGGACGAGGATCTCCTCAATCAATCGGCTGCATTGGTAATCTGTGAGGGTAGCCTCCACGCCATAGCCCGTTGAAATGGCCATCTTTCGATCCCCCAGGGCAATCAAAACGAGCACGCCATTGTCTTGGCCGGCTTGTCCAACGCCCCAATCGCTGAGGGTCATGGCTGCTTGATAATTGATGTCATCCGGGCAGGAATCCACAAATACCACGGCAATTTGTGTGGAGCTCGAGTCGTTGATGGCCTGAAGGACAGCCTCCAAACGGGCCTCCTCGGCGGGCTCTAAAATGGATGAGGCAGAAAGGCCTTGAAAGGTGACGAGGCCTTCTCGGACAGCGGGTTTGGGCCCAATTTGTCCCGAGACACTCAGCGCACCGAGAAGAAGCAAGGGGGTGAACAGCTGGCGAAACGCCCTCATGCCGAGTGGCTGATTTCGTCGGAAAGCTCATTGACATCGGACGCTCCAGCATGCGGGAAATGCGTGGCTAGAGCCCCCCCTGCCTGGGCGATGCCCGCACAGAGTGCAGCGACCCAATCGGATGCTTCCAAGGCGGGGTGCATGGCATCCCGCACATCGTCCCAAAAGGCCTGTCCCACTTTTTCATGGATGCCCTGGTCTCCAAGGATGGCATACTTGCGGCTATCTAATGCGATGTAAAAAAGGATGCCATTGCGCAAGGCGGTCTTATGCATGCCCAACTTTTGAAACCAATAGCGGGCTTCAATGAGCGCATCGCGCGTGCAGGTCTCGGCAACATGCACGCGGATTTCGCCTGAACAATGCTTCTCCGCAGAGGCAATGGCGGCTTGGAGTGTCAGACGGTGTTCTTCCTGGAGCGGCTGCTTCATTCGAAAGAGACCTCGGGGGCTGCTTCAGCGCCGGCAACGGCTTCGAAGTAACCACGTGGTTCAAAGCCACCTATTCCCGCGATCCAAGATGCTGGAATACGCTTGATGGCACTATTGTACGCCTGGGTAGACTTGTTAAATCGGTCGCGGGCGATATTGATGCGGTTTTCAGTGCCTTCCAGTTGGTCCTGAAGTGCCAAGAAATTTTGGTTGGCCTTCAATTCGGGGTAGCGTTCTACCGTCAACAACAAGCGATCCAAGGAACCCTTTAGAGCCCCCTGTGCCTGTTGGAATTGCGCGATGTTCTCAGGGGTCAAGTTGGAGGCATCCAGGTTGACGGAGGTCGCGTTGGCGCGGGCCTCAATCACACGCGTCAGAGTTTCTTGCTCAAAGTCCGCATAGCCCTTGACGGTGGCAACCAAATTGGGAATAAGATCGGCACGGCGCTGATAAGCGCTTTGAACCTCGCCCCACTGGCCTTCAATGCCTTCATTCAGGGTCACAAAACGGTTGTGGGTGCTGACGCCCCACATAAGAAGGCCTAAGACAACCGCGACGAGGGATAGAATGGTGATCGTTGATCGTTTCATTTGAAAGAATCCAATTGTTTTCTCAGGGACTCCATGTCCCCCTTAATCTTTAGCAAACGGCGTACCACATCTTCTGTTTGAACCACATCCGTCGGGTTATCCTTGTATTTCTGCCGGGCGCCCTTGAGGGTAAAACCGCGCTCTTTCACCAGGTGGTAAATGCGTCGTACCGCTTCCATGTTTTCAGGCGTGTACTTTCGAACCCCGCGTTCATTTTTCTTGGGGCGCAATTCGGGAAATTCTTTTTCCCAAAAGCGAAGCGTCGACGTATTCAACTCAAAAATTTCGGCTACTTCGCCTATGCTATAGTAGCGTTTGGTCCATTTGGTGGGGAGGGTGGCCATATTAGTCGAAACTTTGGTTAGAGGCCGCGGCAGCCCGAACGAGGGCGTCGTATTCGGCCGGGGTCAAATCGTTGAAGAAATAGTTGATGGGGTTGACGCGACGGCCATTGCGAATGACCTCATAGTGCAGGTGCGGAGCAGTCGATCGACCGGTGTTGCCGACGTACCCGATCAGGTCGCCCCGCTTCACTTTTTGGCCTTGCCGCTTTACGACACGGTCCATGTGGGCATACAGGGTGTGGTAGCCAAAACCGTGGCTAATGGTCAAGTGTTTGCCAAACCCGCGTCCACCATATACGTCGTTCGAGATAATCTTCCCGTCGGCCGTGGCATAGATGGGGGTGCCTTTTTTCGCTGTGAAATCCACCCCTGCGTGCAATTTGCGCACCTTGAAGATGGGGTGAATGCGGTAACCAAAGCCCGACGAAAAGCGAACACCTTGACGCATTTTGACCGGGCGAATGGCGGGGAGGGCATTCAAGAGCGCCTCCTTGTTGCCCGCGAGCTTGGCGAGTTCGTCCAAACTCTCAGATTGCACCGCGAGTCGCTTGGTCAATTCATCAACTTTGCGGGCCGTGCGCTCTAGGAGGGCCGCATTACTCAGTCCGCGGATGGCTTCATACCGTTCTGCTGCACCGCCAATGCTCGCGAGCCGAACTTCGGTGGAGAGCGGTTCAGATTCAAAAACAACCCGGTACACCTCATCGTCACGGCGCTCCATATCGCCCATGACAAGCGACAGCTCATCGACGCGATCGCTGAGCTGTTCATAGGTCAATAACACCTCATTGAGCTCACGTTTGAGCGCCTTTTCCTTTGGGGAGTCGAGCACATTCTCTAGAACTAGGTAAAAAAGGATGCCTAGGAGCACGGAAGCGAGGAGGAATAAGCTCGTGTCCCGGAGTCGATGGCGCCATGTGCGCTCCACTTTGTGGTACGCCAGGGTCAATGGGTCATATATGTACTTCGCTTTCCGCATGACGGGGGTATTTCCCCTAATTTTGGAGTCCTTCAAAAGTAGGCAATCATGACTTCCTCGGAAATTCGCTCCACATTTTTAGATTTCTTTCAGTCCAAAGGCCATGCCATTGTACCCTCTGCGCCATTGGTCATGAAGGATGACCCCACTTTGATGTTCACCAATGCAGGGATGAATCCCTTCAAAGATGTCTTCATCGGGGCCCGTCCGGCTACGCATGCCCGCATTGCGGACACCCAGAAATGTTTACGCGTCAGCGGGAAGCACAACGATTTGGAGGAAGTAGGCATTGACACCTACCACCACACGTTGTTTGAAATGTTGGGCAATTGGAGCTTTGGGGACTACTTCAAGCAAGAAGCCATTGACTGGGCCTGGGAGCTTTTGACGGAGGTATACGGCTTGAATCCTGAGCAATTGTACGTCACCGTCTTTGGGGGCGATGCAGGGGATGGATTGGCCGCCGACGAGGAGGCACGCGGTATGTGGGGAAAGCACGTGGCGGCAGACCGCATTCTCGATGGCTCTAAAAAAGATAATTTTTGGGAAATGGGCGAAACGGGACCCTGTGGCCCCTGCTCGGAAATCCACATTGATTTGCGCCCTGCTGCCGAGCGCAGCGCACAGCCCGGGGCGGACCTTGTGAATGCGGACCACCCGCAAGTCATCGAAATCTGGAATTTGGTCTTCATGCAATTTCAGCGCAAGGCGGACGGTTCCTTGGTGCCTTTGCCCGCACAGCACGTCGATACCGGTATGGGTTTCGAGCGCCTGGTACGCGCCATAGAAGGCAAATCGTCGAACTATGACACGGATGTATTCAAGCCCTATTTGGACAAGCTTTCCCAACTGAGTGGCCGTGTTTATGGCCAAGAGGAACGCATTGACATTGCCTTCCGGGTGATTGCCGACCACATCCGCGCCGTGGCCTTTGCCATCGCCGATGGCCAGTTGCCGGCATCGGGCGGGGCGGGCTATGTCATACGCCGCATTTTACGCCGAGCGGTCCGCTACGGCTATTCGGACTTAGGTTTCCGCGACCCTTTTATGACCCATTTGGTCCCCGTGATGCAAGAGGCCATGGGCGAGGCCTTTCCCGAATTGCATAGTCAAGGGACCCTGGTAGCGCAAGTCATTGCGGAGGAAGAAAGTGCCTTCTTGCGCACTCTTGAGTCTGGCTTGAAACGTTTAGATGCCGCGATAGTCGAAGCTCAAGATGGTCTTGTTTCCGGCGCACGCGCGTTTGAATTGTATGACACATTTGGATTCCCCTTGGATCTCACGGCTCTGATTTGCCGGGAAAAGGGCATGTCGGTGGACGAGGCGGGATTCCACGCCGAAATGGCCAACCAAAAAGCGCGTTCGCGCGCTGCATCCGCTCAGAAAGTGGGCGACTGGGTTGAGTTGGCCCAAGGAGCAAGCGATGTATTTACCGGGTACAACCAATTGGAGGCGACCTGCCGCGTCCTGCGTCACCGCGAGGTGGAAACCCCGAAGGGAAGAATGATCCACGTGGTCTTGGAAGGCAGCCCCTTCTACCCCGAGGGGGGTGGCCAAATTGGCGATCAGGGCTGGTTGCGTTTTGGCGATGAGACCCTCGAAGTGATGCAAACCACGAAAGAAACGGGGGTGATCCTGCACCATTTGGCCCTCGCTCCATCCTCGTGGACGGCAGAAGCCCATGCCCGTGTGGATGGGGCACGCCGCCGCGCCTCCAGTGAAAACCACAGCGCCACACACCTGATGCACCACGCCCTGCGCACTGTTCTTGGCAGCCATGTGGAACAACGTGGTTCCTTGGTACACCCCGGCGGACTGCGCTTTGACTTCTCTCATTTCCAGAAAATGACCCCTGAGGAATGGCAGCGGGTGGAAGCCGAGGTTCGCCAGATGATTGCGGATGCGCTGCCATTGCAGGTCCATGCAGATGTCAATGTAGACGAAGCCAAAGCGATGGGGGCGATGGCCCTCTTCGGCGAAAAATACGGCGACAAGGTGCGTGTCATTCAGTTTGGACCAAGCATTGAACTCTGTGGCGGCACCCACGTAGCCAACACTCAGCAACTGGGTACCTTTATCTTGTTAAACGAATCTTCCGTGGCGGCTGGGGTTCGCCGCGTGGAGGCCTTGGCAGGGCAGGCGGCGCTCGATTACCTCCTCGCGCAGCACCAAACGTTGGCTGAAGTCACGGCAGAAGCCAAAAATTCCGACCCGACCGCAGTCATCCGCGACCTTCGTGCAGAAGTGAGCGAGCTTCAAAAGAAGTTGGAAGAATTGAACCGGGCTCAAGCCGGGAACCTCAAAGGGGAATTGATCGATGGGGCAGAGGTCATTGCGGGCTATCGAGTGATGGCGGCGCAAGTAACCTTGGATGCGGCCTCCGCCAAAGACCTGGTTTTCCAAATTAAGGACCACCATCCCGATGCGATTGTCTTGCTCGCCATGGAAGCGGAGGGCAAAGCCCAAATCCACTTGGGGGCAGGTTCAGAAGCGTTAACGCATGTCCACGCTGGGCAGTGGGTGCGCGAGCTGGGCGCCTTCATCCAAGGCGGTGGAGGGGGACAACCCTTTTATGCCTCGGCAGGAGGAAAAAATCCCGCGGGAATTCCCGACCTTTTACGTGCATTTAAAGAAAAAGTAGCCGCATGCAACGCATAATTATTCTGGCCTTCATGGCCGGGGCCTGGGGGCTTCGCGCACAAACACAGCCTCGGTATTACACGGACAGCGATGTACGCCAGCGCGTGGTGAATTTCAATGTATACGGTCAGCCTGGGACCGTTTTCCGCCGCATTGGTGCGGACCTCAACGGGGTTCAACCCGACGTGACGGATAGATTTTTGCCGCGTTTAACTGCCGAGACGGGGTTCAGTGCGGATTTTAATCTTCGGCCGCTCTACCTCGGAATTGGAGTGGGGCAGTCCTGGATCAATTATGGCCACCGTTTTGAATCGGGCCAAACGTTTGGTGTTCAGGCGCGCTATTGGGCCATTCCCTTGCGTGCCGGTCTTGTCACGCATTTAAGCGACGAGGTTACGCTGGAGGCCTGGCCAAATGTGACCTACCGCCGTGCGATTTCCTTTGAACACAGCGATTTAGTGAATCCGGTCTATGCGGACCAGTTTTGGACGGCTGGATTGCAGGTGGGCTCAACGGTGGGCATCACCGAATACCTCAGTTTTGTGCTGATGGGGGTGATGGATTACGGATTCAATGACCTGGAAGAGGGAACAGGCTGGCGAGACTACACAGAACTACCCCTATTTCTCGGAGTTCGGGCAGGACTCCGCGTCGCGCTCTAAACGCTCACAAAGCGGGCAGCAGCTGCTCCAGGGCCATGCCCCGCGAACCTTTGATCCAAACGAACGCACCGGATAGGTCTTCCGCCTGCAGCGCTTGGAGGGCTTCAGATGTTTGGGCAAAACAGCGGTAATGCTCGGGGTGCTGGGTCGCTTGAAAAGCTTCACCTATCAACCAAACGTGCACGGCTCCTTGTTCCACAAAGAGGTTCACCATGCGTTGGTGCTCCTCAGCGGTGTATTCCCCCATTTCAAAGAGATCCCCCGCCATGTAATAATGCACGCGATCTGGGTGGCTTGATAGAGCATGACGGAACGAAACCTCCATGCTACTCGGGTTGGCGTTGTAGGCGTCGAGAAAAACAACATTCTTCTCGGTGGTTCGAATTTCTCCCCGGTTATTACTGGGGACATAGGCGGCAATGCCGGCGCAAATGTCTTCGGACGATACGCCCAAATGAGTACCCAAGGACCAAGCGGCCCGGAGGTTGGTTCCTTGAAAGGCACCGCTCAGGTGGCTTTTCACCTGTGCCGTTCCGCGCTGGATGTGGACAAAGCCATCGCTTTCAATCCACGTATGGAGATCGGTGAGGAAAGGGATGGCATGAGGTCCCGCATGCTGAACTTGAAGCTCATCGTCTGGATTGATCAACCGTTCGCCGCCTACCTCCAACAGATAGCGGTACATCTCTGTTTTTCCCCGTATCACGCCCTCCACAC
>Ga0208679_1000081_pt1 | contig 41793 bp, 36 predicted proteins | sample Colrivmet1555A02_FD_187667 | JGI IMG/M metagenome (GOLD analysis project Ga0208679, IMG submission 187667) | Estuarine microbial communities from the Columbia River estuary - metaG 1555A-02 (SPAdes) (version 2) | ecosystem: Environmental > Aquatic > Marine > Intertidal zone > Estuary | place...
ATACCACGCGTTATCTCTTGCTACAAAGTGGTACTTTTTGGCTCTCGCCCACTCCAGAAATCCCTTCAAAAGGCTGGGATGCCGCACTCAATAGAATATGCACTTATGCCTTGTTAGAAAGCAAATACGACGGCAAAAAACTTTGGGTTCTCAATACACATTTCGATCATATCGGTGAAGCTGCACGCCTGCATTCGGCGCAGCTTCTTATTGAAAAATTTGCGGAGTTCACTCAGGTAGTCACTGCGCCTATGTTGTTGCTAGGTGATTTCAATGCAGAACCAGAGAGTCCTGTTTACCTCCTCCTTAAAGCGTCATTTCAAGATTTATCTTGTTCTAAAAGACACCGAGAACTTTGTTCAGACCCCACTTATAATGCCTTTACCACAACAGCAACCGACGATAAAATCATCGATTATTTTTTCGGGAGCCCAGGTATAGTTTCACTGCAATTCAAGGTGCTCCAAACACCCTTTGAGCGCTCCTATCCATCGGATCATTTCCCGCTCGAACTTACCTTTATTTCCTTATAAATAATTTCTATTTATATATAAACACTATCGATGCTGTCGATTGATTAACTGTGTTACTTTTGAAGCAATCATTAATCTTGAAGACATGAAAAAAGTTTATTTACTCTTGAGTTTTGGCTTGGTTTTGAACCTTGCCGCTCAAAAAGGAAAGAAAAACGCCCCACCACCTCCGCCACCTCCACCGGGGCAATGTCCTGTGATGCACGGAGCTACTCCACCGCCTGCACACACCAATCCAATGGTGAATCCGAACGGAACAACCAACAGAGACTGGTGGCCAAATCAGCTTGACCTCACTATTTTACGTCAGCACTCTGAGCTATCCAATCCCATGGGCATTGGTTTCGACTATGAAAAATCTTTTTCTACGCTCGATTATTTCGCACTCAAGGCAGATATCAAAAAAGTCTTGACGGAATCTCAAGATTGGTGGCCAGCCGATTTTGGCAATTACGGTCCTTTATTTATTCGAATGGCATGGCACAGTGCAGGAACCTACCGCACAGGCGATGGCCGCGGAGGTTCATCGGCAGGTCAGCAACGTTTTGCGCCACTCAATAGCTGGCCCGACAACGGAAACCTCGACAAAGCACGTCGCTTGCTTTGGCCAGTGAAACAAAAATATGGCAACAAAATTTCTTGGGCCGACCTCATGGTATTAGCGGGCAATGTAGCTTTAGAAGAAATGGGCTTTAAAACCTATGGTTTCTCTGCAGGTCGTGTCGATGTATGGGAGCCAGAACTCGATGTTTATTGGGGGAAAGAAACTAAATGGCTAGACGACCAGCGCTATGCTGAAGGCCGCCTTTTAGAGAACCCGCTCGCCGCTGTTCAAATGGGCTTGATTTACGTGAATCCGGAGGGGCCTAATGGCAATCCAGATCCGCTGTTGTCAGCCAAAGACATCCGCGAAACGTTTGGCCGCATGGGCATGAACGACGAAGAAACAGTTGCTCTTATTGCAGGTGGTCACACCTTTGGCAAAACCCACGGCGCAGGCCCAGCTAGCCATGTTGGTAAAGAGCCTGAAGCTGCAGACATCGAAGAACAAGGTTTCGGCTGGACCTCCACCTACAAAAGTGGCAAGGGTAAAGATGCGATTACCTCAGGTTTGGAAGTTACCTGGACCTCCCAGCCAACTAAGTGGACCCACGCCTACTTTCAGATTTTGTTTGGCTACGAATGGGAACTCACTACAAGCCCAGCTGGCGCCAAGCAATGGGTAGCCAAAGATGCAGATGCGTTTGTTCCGGATGCCTTTGATCCGAACGTGAAGCACAAACCAACCATGCTCACTACCGATTTAGCACTGCGTTTTGACCCTATTTATGGGCCAATTTCTAAAAAATTTATGGAAGACCCCAAAGCGTTTGAAGAAGCATTTGCCAAAGCATGGTTCAAGCTGACGCACCGCGACATGGGCCCACGTAGCCGTTACCTTGGTCCTGAAGCACCAAAAGAAGACCTCATTTGGCAAGACCCAATTCCGGCACTCAACCATGCAGTAATTGACGCTACAGACATAGCCAATTTAAAAGCACAAATTTTGAAATCGGGCCTTACTGTCAGTGAGCTCGTAGAAACCGCGTGGGCTTCTGCCTCTACTTACCGCGATTCTGACCGCCGAGGCGGAGCCAATGGTGCACGCATTGCTTTGGAGCCACAGCGCAACTGGGCAGTCAATAACCCAGCCCAATTAACGAAAGTTTTAACTGTTTACGGTCAAATCCAGAAGGACTTCAACGCAAAGGGCGGCGCCAAGAAAGTTTCTTTGGCAGACCTCATTGTCTTGGGTGGCGCCGCAGCGCTCGAGCAAGCTGCAAAAAGTGCTGGTGTTGCTGTTAATGTTCCTTTTGTGCCGGGCCGAATGGATGCAACGCAAGCGCAAACCGATGTCAATTCATTTGCAGTACTCGAGCCAATGGCCGACGCCTTCAGAAACTATAAAAAGACGCAGTATACTTTGACCACCGAAGAACTTATGGTAGACAAAGCGCAATTGCTTGGGCTTACGGCACCAGAAATGACTGTTCTCGTAGGTGGTATGCGCGTATTGGGTACCAATTTCGACGACTCCAACAAAGGTGTGTTTACAGCGAATACAGGTGCGCTTTCCAATGATTTCTTTGTCAATTTACTCGATATGAATATCGTTTGGAAACCAATAGACGCCAACAAAGAAATCTTTGAAGGCCGCAACCGCACAAGCGGAGCCCTGGTTTATACAGCAACTCGTGCAGACCTGATCTTCGGTTCTCATTCTGAATTGCGTGCGCTTGCCGAAGTATACGGTAGCGCTGACGCCAAAGAAAAATTCATCAAAGATTTTATCGCAGCTTGGGATAAAGTCATGATGGCTGACCGTTTTGAATTGAAGTAACTGAACGCTGCTAGCGCAGCCATTTCAAGCCAAGTGCGATACCCACCAAAGAGCAAACTGCAGCTCCGGCACTCAACGCACTAGGAAGTTCAAAACTAAAAGCAGTGCGCAACACTGGAATAGCCAGCACTGCAGACAACGCAAGTAAACTTAAAATCAGGATGGATCTAGTGGTCCATCCTGATTCTTTTAATACCTGCCAACTCGATTTTGTTCGAGAGAGCGTGTGTAAGATCAAGAACAAATTGGCACAAACGAGCAGTGAAAAACTGAGCAAGCGTTGCTGCGCATCGTTCTGATGTTGCTGTAAACCGATGAGATACGTCAAAAAGACTCCAATCAAAATAACAAGTCCATAGCTCATGCTTTTGGAGATGCTTTTTTTATCGACGAGTTGGGATTGAATGGCTACAGGCGGTTTATTCATGAGGTCTACCTCCTTTGGTGCGCTTTCAAATGCCAATGCACATGCCGGGTCAATGATCAACTCTAAAAAGGCAATGTGAAAGGGCAATAAAAAAATGGGCATGTTGCTAAACAAAGCAGGCAAGATGCACAAGCCAATTATAGGAATATGAATAGCGACAATATACAATAAGGCATTTTGTATCTTGTTAAAAAGATGCCTACCCATTTCAATTGCATTGACAATTTCTGCAAATTGATCTTTGAGCAATACTAATGAAGCAGCTTCTCTAGCCACATCAGCCCCTTTTTTACCCATGGCAATACCGACGTCTGCCGCTTGCAATGCAGGTGCATCATTGATACCGTCGCCGATCATGGCTACCACTGCCCCCTTTTCTTGTAATAAACGCACTAATGCAAGTTTTTGACTTGGAAGAATCCTAGCAAAAACATTGGTACCCATTATATCCTTATGGCTCAGTTTTTTTCCGGATTTCTCGATTTCTTGACCATTAGTAATGTCAATTGGTTCTAGAAAACCAGCTTTGAGGGCGATGGAATGTGCCGTCAAGGGATAGTCGCCCGTCATCATCACCAAACGCACGCCCGCTTTTTGGAGTTTTTGTACGGCAGCTTTAACGCCAGGTCTAATTGGGTCCTCAAAGCCTATGAAACCTACAAATTCAAATTCAAATTCATCGATGGATGCTGGTGCTTTCTGAGAATGGTATTTCGCTCGGGAAAAACCCAATACTCTCTGACCAACGCTGGCCATTTGATTGAGGTCCTCTAATAGACTACGTTGTAAAGAAGTGTCAATTTTGCATAGTTCTAAAATGGTTTCTGGCGCTCCTTTGCAGTATACATTGTACGCAACACCTTGTTTCTGGTAAAGCTGCGCCATTGCAAAGCAAGTGTTACTTATAGGATAAGTTTGAACAAGCTTATTTTTTTTGAACTCTCCTAACGGATACTTTGCTCTTATGGCGTCTTCCATGGCGTCGTGACTAAAATGCGGTGTTGCCATTCTTGCTGCTTGTGCTAAATCAAATAATGCTTCTTCATGATTAGCGCTTGTCCAGGCGCCGAGTTTAAATTGGTATGACTTCACGTTCTTTATTGACATTTTATTCATGGTCAGCGTTCCTGTCTTATCGGTGCAGAGTACAGAAATAGAGCCGAGTGCTTCGAGCACTGCAATTCTGGAGGTCAGTACATTTTTTTGAGCGAGGCGCCATGCTGCTAAACTAAAAAATAGCGTCAGGACCATTGGAAATTCTTCGGGTAAAATGGCCATGGCTGTAGAGAGTCCGTTGAGGATCGCTTGAAGTATGGTGCCTCTTGTGAGCGCGAAAATAACTGTGATCAGCAGCGCAATGCTGATAGCGAGCATAAAAGAACTTCTGATGAACCGTTGTATGGATTTTTGAAGCGGACTATTTCGGTTTGTTTTGTTTTTTTCTAGCAGGACACTGATTTTTCCTATTTCAGCATTTTTACCTACAGCACTCACTTGCATGATGCCCTCTCCTTGAACCACCATGGTTCCGCTGAAAAGTTCTGCCCCAATTTTTGTTTTTTCAATGGCAAGCGCTTCTCCGGTCAGTAAAGATTCATCGACTTTCAAGTAGGTACCACTTACTAAATGTCCATCGGCGGGAATTCTTGTGCCTTCTTTTAAAAGGACGCTGTCGAGTACTACTACATCTTGGCGCTTGATTTGCAGTTGTTTTCCATTCCTGAGCACAATACTACTGGGTTGAGCAAAAACTTCGAGTGCTGCCAGAACATTGGCAGAACGGTAGTTTCTATAAAATGAACTCATAATGACAAGGGAGGTCCAGCCGATGAAAATAAATCCGGACCAAAAATCACCGAGCAATATATATATGACCGCACAGGCCAAGAGCAAGAGCATCATGGGTTCACTCGCGCTTTTGACAATTCTTTTCCAAATGGCCGTTTTTGACTTTTCAAGCGCATTAGCGCCAAATTTTTCGCGTTGTTGTTGGACTTGCGCATTGGTAAGTCCCTTTTCGTATGGAGGCGTTTGCATAGTGCAATTTAACTGCTCCCCAAGCCCCGTCATTTGTACTTAAATGAACCTTTCTTGAAAATTTAGAAGGTGTGAATTATGTAAACTAAAGGCAGAATGGCGTAACTATTATCCTTTGAAATAACCACACCTTTGTAATATAAAATTTCACAATCCATTCATTTATTTCAACTGCTGTAAAATGGGAAAATTAAATTCAAAAATAGCGCTAGTGACAGGTGCTGCATCGGGTATCGGTAGAGATGTGTGTTATCGTTTTTTAGAGGAAGATTGCGTGGTAATTGCTACTGATATCAATTCAGATGCCCTCGAAGCGCTCAAAAAAGAAGCCCCTCACAAAGGATTGCGCCTGCATGTATTGCCTTGCGACATCACCAAAGAAAGAGAACTAGAAACTTTAGTTGGCTTTGCCATCAAAGAACACCAACATATTGATATTTTGGTCAATAACGCAGGTGTGATGGATAATTTTGAAGCCATAGCAGACGTCAGTAATTCACAGTGGGATCGGATCATGAATGTGAATTTACGCGGGCCGTTTATGTTAATGAGGCTATTGATACCACATTTCTTACACCACAAATATGGCAATATCATTAATATATCTTCAATTGGTGGTTTGCAGGGCGGTCGGGCCGGAGCTGCCTATACAGCGAGTAAATTTGCTTTAAATGGCTTGACTAAAAACACAGGATATTTGTATGCAGAGCAAGGTATCCGCTGCAATGCGGTTGCACCAGGTGCAGTAGAAACGCATATCAGTGACTCGATTGATTACTCCAAAGTTTCAAAAGACATGAATGAACTGCTCATTGCCGGCCTTAAGCTCAATCCGAGAATAGGCAAGCCCAAAGAAATAGCTGAAATTGTGTTGTTTCTTGCCAGTGAAGATTCATCGATGATCAATGGCGAAGTATTAGTAGCAGATGCTGCTTGGACTGCCTATTAATTTAAATGTAAACTTTAATTAAAATAATATAAATACATAATTATCAATCTAATATAACTTTGTTAAACAAATTAGTTATTCAGTATTTATCTAAAAACAATCAAACATGGAAACTCCAAAATCAAACACCTCAACCTATGTGACAGTTGCCATCGCTAGTGCTGCAGTTGGCGCGCTTATGGGAGTGCTTTTTGCACCAGACAAAGGCAGCGTTACACGTCACAAAATCTCCGGAAGCGCTAAGAAAATGGCCACAGATCTTACTCACAATTTAGGCTTTAATGCTGAGAAGGAACTCTTTGCTCAGAAAGATTAGCAATGGTTAAAAGCAAAATACAGCTGCCGTGAGTTAGCACACAATCGGGACGCGTAAATCCAAGGAAAAGGTAGCTGTATGATGTCTTTAGCCCTATGAGAACCAGCGCTTGCGCTGGTTTTTTTAACCATTTAAAAATTCAAATCATGAACGTTGACCATCCTATTAATGAATTTGCAGACCAATTCAAGCAATATTTGAAAACGACTACAGAGATTGCAAAACTCGAGGTTTTAAAACGAACAGTTCAAATGAGTGCGCACCTCATATTGCAATTTTTGCTTTGGGGTTTTATGCTTTTATTCACCTTGCTTTCTTGTATGGCTTTGGCTTATTATATTTCTGAGGTGGTAGATGACAAAGCAAAAGGTTTTGCTTTTGTGGCCGCCGCGATTGGTGTCCTCACACTCATAGTGCAGCTCTATTTAGCTAAGCGCATGCGCGCTTTGTTTGAGACGCAATTGCTCAGACGCATGTATCAAGATAGTATATAACGCTTCTTTTACTCCTAGAATTATGAAAACTACAGACGCCATCCAGGACAGACTCAATTTACTTTATGCCTTGCAAAAAGAACAAGAGTATCAATTAAATACAGGTATTTCGAAACTATCAACAGCCTTTACTCCGGTTAAAATAATCGCAGATCTAATTGGAGGCGTGGCTCAGAAAGCACCAGAGATCAATAGCGCAGCGCCAAAAAGTTATAGTCCGCTTTGGGACAAGCTAACTGACCAAGTTGGTATTACCTCGCCAATTGCTAAAAGCACCATTCATTTGGCGCTAGATCAATTGATGTCCAAGTGGATGGAAGGTCAAAAGCCTATGGTTCATGAAGACAAAGTTGTTTCAAAAGAGCTGATTTTAGATCACACATTGAATCATTTTTAAGCGCACTGCAACCAAATTTATGATTGAATTCAAACGCGCAGGCGTAGTACTCCAAACAACTGCGCTTGCTTTTGAATCGATGGGTGTTTTGAATCCTGCTGTAATTATTCACAATGGAGTTATCCATATGTTTTACAGAGCGGTTGCCGAAGACAGTAAATCAACAATTGGCTATTGTCTTTTTCAAACGCCCTTGCGTGTAGACAAGCGTAAGGAGAAGCCATTACTCGTTGGGGATACCATTCACGAAAAAATGGGAATGGAAGATCCCAGGATAGTTGAAATTGACGGCCTTTTTTACTTGAGTTATACTGCATTTGATGGCAAAAGCGCTTTAGGCTCTTTACTTCTGAGCAAAGATTTAATTCATTTTTATGGGAAGCGTGTGATTGTAGCGCTCAAAAAACTCAACACTAAAAAAAACCTTCTGGCTGAACGTTTTCGCTGGGATAAAAATTTAGTTTTTTTTCCGAGAAGAATCAATGGTCAAATTTATTTTATGCACCGGATCAAACCACATATTTTACTGAGCTCTGTTGCTAATATTTCGGAGATAGATGCGCTTTTCTGGGAGCGCAAGCCGCTATCCAAACGCAATACGCGCTTGTATTTAAAGTCCAGAGAAATTGGATCAAATTATGTGGGGGCAGGTTGCCCACCAATAGAAACCGAAGCGGGCTGGTTACTGATTTATCATGCGGCCTATTTACTCGAGGATCAAATTATTTATAAAATACATGTGGCGCTACTCGATATTGAGCAGCCTAGCCGGGTAATAGCAGAGCTGCCCTACCCTGTTCTGGAGCCGCAAACAGCATATGAACGTTTTGGAATTGTAAACAATGTGGTATTTCCGACAGCGAGTATTGAGGTTCTAGACACCGTATATGTCTATTATGGCGCTGCAGACTCTTGTATTGCATGTGCTTACTTCTCCATGTCTGAAATGCTTCAAGAACTTTTAAAACATCCTTTACTTGAATCTTATGACGCCTAGTGAATCAAACCAATTTAGAATTTTACTCATGTGCAGTTACTTGCCAAGAGAATGCGGAATTGCTACATATAGCTCAGATCTCAGACAAAGTCTTGTCGAAAAATTTGGCCTAAATTGCCTGGTAGATATTTGCGCGCTTGAAAATACACAAGACGACTATACCTATCCAAATGAAGTGAAATACACCTTAAAAGTGGATGACAAGTGGGCGTATTCAAAGTTAGCAAAGGAGCTTAATGAACTCCAAGATTATGATGCGATTTTAATTGCCCACGAGTTTGGCTTGTTTGGTGGCGCTTATGGCAAGGATCTCTTGCTGTTTTTGGCTGCGAATCAAACACCTATCATTTTGAATTTTCATACGGTTTTGCCGAATCCTGATAAAGAGCGCTACACGGTTGTCAATCAGTTGATTGCCTATTCAAGCGAGGTGGTTTGCATGACCAATGCAAGTGCCAATTTATTGATGAAAGCATACAATTGTCCTCAAGATAAATGCAAAGTAATTGCACATGGTACTGCTTTAGTGGCGCACAGAAATCAACAACAACTCAAAACAGGCTTGAATTTAGACAACAAACTTATGCTCACCACCTTTGGCTTGCTGAGTCGTGGAAAAAGCATTGAAACCGCTTTGCAAGCGCTTGTGTTGATCAAAGATAAATTCCCTAATTGTTGCTATGTCATCTTGGGCAAGACCCATCCAGAGGTTGCCAAAGCAGAAGGTGAAAGCTATAGACTTTCTTTAATGGCGCTTACTGCGCGCTTAGGTTTAAGTGAAAATGTGCGCTTTGTAGATGCGTTTGTCGAAAATCAGCTGCTCCAAGATTATTTACAAGCAACAGATTTATACCTTTTTACATCAAACGACCCTAATCAGGCGGTGAGTGGCACTTTTGCCTATGCAATGGCTTGTGGTTGCCCAATTGTGGCAACAGCAATTCCTCAGGCAAAAGATGCACTTGGTTCGGCAGGTATTGTTGTAGATTTTAATCATCCTCAACAAATGGCTAATGCTATTGAACGGGTTTTGCAAGATGAGTTATTGCGCTTAGAAATGCAGCAGGCAGCGGTTCAGAAAAGCAAACCTACCGCTTGGCCAAATGTGGCCTTGCAATACATGCGTTTGTTTGAAAAAAACAATCCCCTGCAGAAGAAAATAAACCACAGTGCTTTACCTAACTACAACCTGAACCACTTGAAAAAGTGTACAACTTCAATAGGTTTACTTCAGTTTTGCCAAGCAGAACAACCTTTATTGGCATCTGGTTATACCTTAGATGACAACGCGCGGGCGCTAATTGCGCTCGTTGAATACTACGCCATTTATCCAGAATACGGGATACTTAAAAATATCCGCATTCATTTTGGTTTTATCGAGCGCATGCAATTAGCCAGCGGACGTTTCATCAATTATCTTGACTTTCTAGAAAACCCGACCTCTCAAAATTCAATTGAAAATTTAGATGACGCCAATGGTCGGGCCATTTGGGCACTTGGCACAATGGCATCTTTGCAGCAAATGTTTGATCCAATGTACCTCAAAAAAGTACAGCACATGATTGAGAAGAGTTTGGATATGCTTTCCAAAATTGAATCGCCAAGAGCAATAGCATTTGCGATCAAAGGCTTGGTAAAGTATGGCGGGGTGGTTTCGGATCCTCGAATTTTGGAATTAATTGCTGCAATGGGGAAAAAATTAGAGTTGCTATATGCTTCCCATCGCAAGGACGAGCACCACTGGTTTGAGCCAAAATTGACTTATGCAAATGCCCTTTTGCCAGAAGCACTCTTGTTAGTTTCGAAAATCACGTCCAATCAAAATCAGCAAGCAATTGCAAACCAGAGCTTTACTTATCTGCTCAAGCTGCTTTTTGACGACGGCAAATTTCAAGTCATCTCCAATCAGACGTGGTATGAACCTGGGCAAGAGACTGCAACCGATGGCCAACAGCCCATTGATGTCTCTTATACCATTTTGGCACTGTCAACTTTCTATCAATATACCAAATTAAAGTCGTACCTTATTAAGATGAAAACGGCTTTTGATTGGTATCTCGGAAAAAATAGCCTGAATCAAATTGTGTACAACCCTGTTTCAGGCGGTTGCCAAGATGGTCTTGAAGCCAACGGCGTGAATATCAACCAAGGTGCAGAATCTACCGTTACTTACCTTATGGCCCGCAACCAAATGGAAATACATTTTAAATTGAACACCTCCAACATAGAATATAAAAACAGTCCTACACCTAAAAATTTGAATTATGATTCATTTAGAACTTTACAAGCATCGAAAAGTTCAAGCGCTCAGCGCTGATTTCAGCACATTTTTTCCAGATTTATTACTTTGTTTATATTACAAGCCCGCAGCGCCTCATGATCAGGCCAAGCATGCACATCTTCGGCACACCAAACTTGCGAAGGGCCCTAAAGATCTTATTGAAGATTGCACGGCTAGCAACAACGAGGGTTTGTTTGTATTTGACCCCGCCCTAACAATTAAGGATTTTAGAGCGCAATTGCTCCTCGATTACGGCATCCATTCAGAGGTTTTTCAGCGTGTAGGTAAAAATCAGTGGTCTACCTTCTCAGCGCCAGAGGATCATGTTTTAAATGAAGTCCCGTTTCTTCTTCATTGATTATTTTCAATTAAGAAATAGATGTAAATCATTGTATTAATGATGCAAGGCGCTCCTTGTGAAGGTCAACTAATTTAGCAACACAACCTTATTGTTATGAAAAAATACATTAAAAATATGGTGAGCAATCGTTGCATCAACCAGGTGTCCGGAATACTCGTCGATATGGGTATCGCTTTTCAAACCATCGAACTTGGCGAGGTTCTTTTTGAACAAAGATTGAGCATGATCCAAGAGCTGGATTTTCAGTATAAACTCAAGCAAGTGGGGCTCGATTTGATCAGTGACTCAAAGAAACTCTTGTCTGAACGCATCAAAGTGGTGATTATTCAAATGATTCATTATTCTGACGAACACATCAAAACCAACTTTTCTGTGTACCTCTCGGAAAAGACCAATTTGAACTACACTTATTTGTCAAATGTATTCAGAACCGAGAACAACATGACCATACAGCAATTCATTATCATTCATAAAATTGAACGGATCAAGGAGTTATTGCTTTATGGCGAAATGAACTTATCTGAAATTTCCTACAAGATGCATTACAGCAGTATTGCGCATTTGTCCAATCAGTTCAAAAAAATCACGGGGCTATCGCCAACTGAATACCGTAACCTAGATGTCATTCGGCGCATACCCCTTGAAGAAATTGGAAACCCACGCATCAGAACGTTAAAGCTGAGCAGTAGGATTTGATTTCTTCTCGCACTCTTCTGAATTCGGCCATGATTTCTTCTTCAGACCCTGTTGCTTTGGCTGGATCAGTAAAGTTGTGGTGAATGCGTTTGGCGCTACTCGGAAAAATCGGACAACGCTCACTAGCATGGTCGCAGACGGTGAAAATCAAGTCAAAGGGAATATGAAGGTATTCGTCTACATGATTAGATGTATGCATACTGATGTCAATGCCGTCTTCTTTCATGGTGGCAATGGCGCGCGGGTTTACGCCATGTGTTTCTACTCCTGCGCTATACACATTGGCTTTTTCTCCGTAAAAATGACGTAAATACCCTTCGGCAAGTTGACTTCTGCAACTATTACCCGTACAAAGGACTAAAATGTTCTTTTTCATTTAAAATATTTTTTCAAAAACAAACTCGCTTTTACCAAAAGAATGAGCGCGGGCACCTCTACTAAAGGCCCGATCACACCTGCAAATGCTTGACCGGAGTTCAGGCCAAATACGCCAATAGCCACAGCGATGGCCAATTCAAAATTATTCCCTGAGGCTGTAAAGGCAACCGTTGCTGTTTCTGCATAGGTGGCGCCTGACCATTTGGCCACAAAAAACATCAAGAAAAACATGACCAAAAAGAAGATGACTAATGGCAGCGCAACTTTCAAAACATCAAGGGGTAATTGGGCAATGAGTTGTCCTTTCAGGCTAAACATGACTACAATTGTAAAGAGTAAAGCATATAAAGTGAAGGGTGAAATACGAGGAATAAATTTGGTATTCAGATAAGTTTCGCCTTTCGTGCTTGCAATCCAGTAGCGCAAAACAACTGCAATACCGAAAGGCAAACCGAGGTAAATACCTACGGTTTTGGCGACCTCCCAAAAACTCAGGTCAATTTGAATAGAGGTAAATCCGAATAGCGGCAGCATGATTTCCAAGTAGAAATAAGCGTAAGCTGAAAAGAAAAAGACTTGCAATAGGCTGTTGATCCCGACCAAACCGGCCGCTAATTCTCGGTTGCCGCCAGCGAGTTCGTTCCAGACAATCACCATAGCTATACAAGGCGCCAAACCAATAATGATCAGGCCAGTTAAGTAATCAGGGTCGTTTTTGAGAAAGGTGGTCGCTAATATAAACATCAAAAAAGGCCCAATGATCCAAGTAAGCAAGAGAGAGATCGACAATAATTTACGATTCTTCAAAACAACAGGAATCTTCTTGAAATCTACCTTTACGAGCGGCGGGATCATCATGATGATCAGTCCAATAGCGAGTGGAATATTGGTAGTTCCGACCGAAAATTGATTGATCAAGTTATCTATGGCCGGAAAAACATTACCCATTAGTACACCTATACCCATGGCTAAAAAGATCCATAGGGTGAGGTAGCGGTCGACGAAATTGAGGCGTTTATTTTTCATTTGAAGATGAGTGTATTTGAATTGATGACATTAACAGCATCCTGAGTTTGGAGTGCAAGCGGTGTTTTTCTTTTGCATTTCAAGCGGTAATTGCTCGTTGGAAATGCCACAATGATCTGGAGCCAAACAAGTTGTTTTCTTAGTTGTAAACTGAAAACCGAAATCTTGTGCGCTCATACCATAGGTTTCAATGGTTTGGCCTTGGAATTCTACTTCGAGCTCTTCATCTTTTAAACCGAAAAGTTGCTCTGACTTTTCAATGATATCGAGTAATTTCTCTGTGCTGAGGCGATGGTTTGTGTCATTAGCTAACCAAAGTTGCATGGAGGCCTTGCGCTCTTGGCGCACCACCCCACCGCAGTCTACGTAATTTTTGAGAATGAGGCCGATTTCGGTAATGTGGTAGTGTGCGCTAACTGGCACGCCGTTACTTTGCAAGAATTGAGGGTTGTCTGTTGGTTTTGCTAATTGCAAAGCACTTTTGAATTGGGAGATTTTCATGAGCAACAAGTTTGATGGGTTGGAGAATTGAGTTGATTTAAAAATTGAACGAGTAAGGGCATGTTTTCTGGATCTAGACAGTAACAAACTGAAGTGCCAGTAATGGTACCTTTGATGAGGCCTGCGGCTTTGAGTTCTGAAAGATGACGAGAGATGCTCGCTTGTGAAAGAGGTAGTTCTGTCACGATATCGCCGCAAATACAAGTTGTTTGCTTGGCGATAAATTCCAAAATAGCGATTCTTGCCGGATGCCCAAGCGCCTTAAAGATGGTAGCTAAGCCTAAGGTTTGGGTGGTGTAAGTGTCTGTTTTAGTGAGTCCCATTTTGTAAAATTAGTCGAATGCATGGCGCTCCTGTTGCAGGATTGTTTCCATTCGTATCAAAATTAAGGACAATTTTATTATTATATCGCAATATTACGATATAAACTTTATCTCAAGCTTCCGGCATCTCTTAAACCCTTATTCCAGGAATGCGCATTGTGTATAGCTGGTAATACTTCTTCTGGTGTATCGACCATTGTATATAAATACTTTAATTCATCGGCCATAAATTGCTCATCTACTGCCTGCTGCATCATTTGGTGAAAAGCATTGAAATAACCGCGTGTGTTGAGAATCACGATAGGTTTGGTGAACTGTGCGAGTTTTTTCAAAGTAATGGATTCCAATAACTCTTCAAACGTACCAGGACCTCCTGGTAAGGTAATCAAGGCGTCGGTCCCTTCTAGAAACTTGGCTTTGCGTTCGTGCATACTCTGGGTATAAACAAAGTCAGAAACACCTTTGTGCCCCCACTCTACTTCGTTCATAAACTCCGGCATGATGCCTTTGATTTGCCCACCAGCAGCCAAGACGCTATCGGCGAGTTGCCCCATAAGGCCCGAAGAACCACCACCAAAAACAACATTGACATTATGTTCGACAAGCAAATGCGCCAAGCGCGAGGTAGCTTCGAAATATTCAGGGTGGATACGCCCGCTTGAGGCGCAATAAACACAGACTTGCATTTAACAAATGTAATAAAGAAATGGTTTTGTACTTTTGAACTACATCAACAACAATCAATATGAAACCAGAAAGTCTTATGATGAGTCACGGCTACAAGCCTGAGCTCAGTCAGGGCGCAGTTAAATGCCCTATTTTCCTTACCTCTACTTTTGTTTTTGCATCAGCCGAAGAAGGAAAAGATTTCTTTGAGTTAGCTTACGGGCACCGCCAAAGCCGACCAAATGAAGAACTAGGCCTTATTTACAGCCGCATTAACAATCCTAATCTAGAAATCCTAGAGGATCGCCTGACTTTATGGGATGCGGCTGCAGGTTCGGCTGTTTTTGAATCGGGCATGAGTGCTATTTCAACGGTGTTATTAGAGTTTTTGAAGCCCGGATCACTGTTACTTTATTCAGCTCCGGTTTATGGCGGCACACATCATTTCATTCACCATGTCTTGACAAAATTTGGAATTGAAGCCGTAGAGTTTGGTGTCAATGACAGCCATGATGAAATTATTCAAAAAATAGAAGCCAGCGGAAAAGCAAAAGAATTGGCACTCATTTATATTGAAACGCCGGCCAACCCAACAAACGACCTCTTTTCTATTTTAGAAATGGTCGAATTGGGTAAGAAATATAGCGATTTGAATGGTCAAAAAGTTTTTGTTGCCGTAGACAACACTTACTTAGGGCCTTTATGGCAAAAACCACTACAACTTGGTGCAGATATCACAGTATATTCAGCAACCAAATATTTAGGTGGTCATTCTGATTTAATTGCCGGAGCCGTAATGGGTACCGCAGAGGTCATTACGCGTGTCAAAACCCTCCGTACTTTTTTAGGTAATATGATTTCGCCTCACACAGCCTGGATGCTTTTGCGTTCGCTAGAAACGTTACAAATTAGAATGGAGCGCCAACAAGCCAATGCTATTAAAGTAGCTCAATTCCTTGACGAGCACCCAATGGTAGAAAGAGTTTATTTCTTAGGCGAAGGTGGTGAGGTTTCCGATAAGTCGCGGCAAATTTATCAAGAACAATGTTTAGGGCCTGGCGCGATGATCAGTTTTGATATTAAAGGGAATGAGCAAATAGCCTTTGCATTTTTGAATAAATTAAAATTATTCAAATTAGCGGTAAGTTTGGGCTCAACCGAAAGTTTGGCAGAGCACCCTGCAACTATGACGCATGTAGATATCCCGCTTAACTCGAAAGTAAAAATGAATATTACCGAAAAACTGATCCGACTTAGTATTGGTGTGGAGGACCCTCTCGATTTGATTTCAGATATCAAGCAAGCATTTAAAACTCAAAATAATCTAAAATAATACCAAGCCCCTAAATGAAAGAAAATATTCTTGAAATAAAGGATTTAGGTGCGCAGCTAAACGGCCAGCCCGTTTTAGAAATTACGCTTTCTAACGCGCAAGCATCGGTCACTCTTTTTTCATTTGGCGCCACGCTACAAAGTTTTGCAATAGCGTTACCTGGCTTTGCTAAACGCGATGTCGTTTTAGGTTACCCGAATTGGAAAGACTACCAAAAAACGTTTGAATACAGCTCCAATGCTTATTTGGGCGCCATTATTGGGCCCATTGCAGGCCGAATTTCGAAGGCCCGTATTCCCTTTAAAACTGAAAGTTTTCAATTTGAAGCCAACGAAGGCCAACATTTGTTGCACGGTGGCAAAACCTGTTTCTCAAATGTCAATTGGAAATTGCAGTCTTGTGAAGAAGAGCCTTATCCTCAAGTCACCTTTATTTTAGAAACAGCAGCTTGTAAAATTGCACTTCCTGGTCATTTAAGAGCTGAAGTAACTTACACCTTAAAGGAATTTGAGTTGGTCATTCAAATCAAATGTATTGCATTAGAAGATACCATCGCTAACCCAACCCAACATGCGTATTTCAATCCCGGTGGGCAGCAAGCAAGTATTTTAGACAGTAAAGTTTACCTAAACACAAGTCGTTATATTGAACTTAACGAAAATAAATTACCAACAGGAGTCCTTAAAAGTATTCCTCAAAAGGATACTGAAAAGGAACAATTTCTTCTCTCCGATTTTAATCAATTCCCTCAAATAGACAACGCCTTTGTTTTAGACCCAGCTCATCATCAAGCCGAATTGATAGCGCAAGATGGTTTTCGTTTGAAATTCAGCACGAATCAGCCTGTTTTTCAAGTTTACATTGGCGACGAGGTAGATTTGACTGGTAAAGACGGCCTGCGCTACCACCGCTATTCAGGTATCTGTTTGGAGCAACAAGCAGAGCCCGACGCGCCCAATCAAGAGAATTTTAGCGATATTTATCTCGAGAAAGGTCGTGAAAAGACCAATCTACTTCAGATCAATTTTGAACAAGTGCCATGAAAATTATACCCCTCATTTTACTCTTCTTCTCTTTAACGCTCTTTGCTTGTGAGGAGGAAGTAAAGCCGAAACCACCGGTTGTTCCTGCTGAAGATACTTTTTTTAAAGGCGCAGACATCAGTTGGTTGGCGCAAATGGAAGCTACCGGCTATGTTTTTTACGACGAGAACGGCAATCCTTCCGATTGCCTAGATTTACTTATGGCAAGAGGTATCAATGCAGTCCGCTTGCGCGTATTTGTGCATCCAAGCAACGATAAAATCAGCGGCCACTGTAGTCCTGCAGAAACTGCCCAGATGGCGGCACGCGCCAAAGAAAAAGGGCTAGATGTTATGATTGATTTTCATTACTCCGATACCTGGGCTGACCCCGCACACCAAACCAAACCCGCTACATGGGCCAATGTTTCTTTTGCCGCTTTGCAAGATTCGCTTTATACCCACACGCAATACACCCTTAATTTGCTCAAACAAGCGGGTGTAACGCCCAAATGGGTGCAAATTGGAAACGAAATTCCGAGCGGCATGCTTTGGCCATCGGGGCACATCGACAACCCACAACAGCTGGCTCAATTGCTTTCAAAAGGGCATCAAGCCGTCAAAGACATCGATACCACTATTCAAACAATAGTACACATCGATCAAGGCAACGACAACGCGCGTTTCCGTTGGTTTTTTGACCTCATGCAACAAAACGGTGCACAATTTGACATCATTGGAGCATCTTACTACCCGCATTGGCTAGGCAGTGATTACACAGTCACTATCGGAGACCTTGGCAACAACCTACAAGACATGGTAACGCGCTACAACAAACCTGTCATGATTGTAGAAGTTGGCGGCGATTACTGGCAAGTAGAAAACTCCAAAGACTTACTAATTGCTACAATTGGTGCAGCCAAAGACGTTCCCAACAACCAATGTTTAGGCGTGTTTTATTGGGAGCCACAAGGTGCCAAGCCTTGGAGCGGCTACCAACTCAATTGTTGGCAAGACAACGGCCGCCCCTCACCTGCCCTCGACGCATTTTTATATTAAGCTCATTCTTTGGCGCTAATGAAATATTTCCTCCTCTCCTTTAGTTTTATTTTCTTTTGTTCTTTTTGCTTCGGACAACTCCAGCAAACTCTTTTCAATGATAACTGGGAATTTCAATTGAAACCCTCCGACCCGGTGTCGATTGTTTCTTTGCCGCACACACCCAAATTAGAACCTTTAGTGATGAACGGACAGTTTCTTGGAGAAGTTGTTTACCGCAAAAGATTTGATTACCCTTTAGAAAAAGGAAGACGCCTTTCTATTCATTTTGAAGGCGCAATGCATACTGCCGAGGTATTTTTGAATGGCCAATTAGTAGGGTCTCATATCGGTGGTTATTTACCTTTTGATGTTGACTTAACTAGCGAACTTCAAGATTCTGCTAATGTTTTGGAAGTTTTTCTCGACAACCGAGAAGACCCCACTGTTCCACCGGGCAAACCCATCAAAGACCTCGATTTTTATTATCATGCCGGCATCTACCGCAATGTATGGTTAGAAGAATTTAGTGGCGTTCAAATTCAGGATCCTTATTTTCAAACAATAAATGCCAACTCCTCATCGGCTACGCTTCAACTAGATTTCGAGTTAAAGTATGAACCTGATTATGTCATTTTACCGCTTCAAGTTGTGGCCAAATTGGGAGATGCTACCTTCACACTTACCAATGAATCGTTCACAGATTCCACCAATACCATTTTATATACCGGGAGAATAAACCTGAAAACACCTCAATTATGGTCGCCTTCCAACCCCAATCTCTACGACTTAACTATTGATATCATTTATGCACAAGACACCCTTGCAAGTCAAGTTTTAAAAGTGGGCATTCGCAAACCTGAATTAAAGGCTGACGGTTTTTACTTGAATGGAACCAAACTTTTTTTGAGCGGCACCAACAGACATCAGGAGTATCCTTACGTGGGTTATGCAGTCCCCGACAACGCACAAAAGCGCGACGCACAGCTGATCAAAGACGCTGGTTTTAATTTTGTCCGTCTTTCGCATTATCCGCAAGCACCAGCTTTTTATGAGGCCTGCGACGAACTTGGCATTATTGTGATGGATGCCATAGCCGGTTGGCAATATTATAACCCATCTCGAATTTTTGAGCAAAGGTGTAGAAATGACCTCTATGCATTAACTTTTAGAGACCGCAACCATCCGAGCGTTATTTTTTGGGAAAACTCGCTCAATGAGACCAATATGCCCGATGACTTTATAGCGCAAATGAACTATATCTCAAAGCAGCAAATCGGGTCCAACGGTTTTTCTGCTGGCTGGTTAGATCACCCAAGTTACGACGTGTTTATACCTGCGCGCCAGCATGCCAAAGCCCCAGACTACTGGGCTGGTTATAAACCCAAAGCCAAGGCGATGTTTATAGCCGAATACGGCGACTGGGAATACTATGCCCAAAACGCTGGTTTCAATCAAACACAATTTGCCGATTTAGCTCCCACGGAAAGAAACTCAAGACATCTGCGCAGTGCTTCAGAAAAAGCATTGTTACAACAAGCTTTCAATTTTCAAGAAGCCTCGAATTCCAATCGCAAAGGCGCCAACATTATCGGTGAAGCCAATTGGGTTTGTTTTGACTACAACCGCGGATATAGCCCTGATTTAGAAGCTTCTGGAATATACGATATTACGCGTTTGCCTAAGTATGCCGTCAGTTATTACAAAAGTCAGTTGCTGGACGCCACTCATAAACCTTATGTCAAAATTGCCACCAATTGGTCTGTGCTGTCGCCAACAAGCGTAACGGTCTACTCCAATTGCGACCAAGTAGAGTTGTTGTTAAATGACAAAAGCATCTTAAAAAAAACAGCGACGCCTGGCCCTGCCTCCGACTATCTAGCGCAACCACCCTTTCAATTTGAAATTCCTGCTTTTGAAGCTGGAAAGCTTGTTGCAAGAGGCTTTAATCGTCAAGTCAGAGTGGCCTCAGATCAGGTCCAGACACCAGGCAAACCGGTTCAAATCACTTTAGAATTGGACACCTTGCAAACGGGCATAGATACAACAAAAGCAGATCTCATTTTTGTGCGCGCCAAGCTCCTCGATGCCAACGGCACTGTTGTCCCGACCAACGACTACAAAGTGACATTCAGTGTTCAAGCCCAAGATGCAGGCCTGATGTGTCCGGCTATCCAAGCTATGGAAGCAGGCATTGCCAGTGCTTTACTGCGCACTGAAGCTCCAGCCCATGAAATCTTAATCAAAGTTTCCTTGACCGCATTAGGGCTTACCGATCAACTCATCTGGAAACCATGAAAAAAATGGTCATCCAAGCCCCAGGGCGCATCAATTTATTAGGTGAACATCTCGATTACAACCAAGGGATTGTATTGCCTGCTGCCATCAATCGCTTCATTGAGTTTGAATTCACAGAAAATGCAAACGATGCCATTCTCATTGAAGCCTTGGATCTCAATGAAACTTGGGTTTTTGAGCTGGCTCAATTAAATGAATTGCAAACGGCGGGTTGGAAATCTTATGTGAAGGGTGTTTTTTTATTGCTGGACATAAATGAATCCATAAAGGGTTTGCACATCCGTTTCAAAAGTACCATTCCAATTGGCGCAGGGCTTTCTTCCTCCGCAGCCCTTTGTTGCGGTTTGGCTTTTGGCCTCAATGAATGGTTGGGCCTAGGCAAAACCCGAATGGAACTCGCTTTGCTTGCCCAACAAACAGAGCACCAATATGCAGGTGTTCAATGTGGCTTAATGGATCAAGTAGCTTCCTTATTTGGAAAAGAAGCACATTTGCTGGCGTTTGATTGCCTGAGTCAGGAAATTGAAGCTTTCCAATTGCCTTTAGTTGGTGTTCAACTCTTCTTGATCGATTCAAAAGTCAAGCACAACTTAGCGGAATCGGCCTATAACGAAAGACGCGCTCAGCTTGAGTCTGCATGGCTCCTTACCCAGGATGTCTTTCCCGATTTAGAAAGTTGGAGAGCTATAAATGAGGCTCAATTACAAGTTGTGTTGACCCATCTTGACCAAAGTACCCAAAAACGTTTGCGCTACGTTGTTGATGAAATGAGTCGTGTCCAGAAGGTGCAAAAATTAGCTACTCAAATTTTGGTTGATCTAAATGATGTAAGTTTAATGAATGAACATTACCGAGATCTAGGAAGTTGTATCAATCAAACGCATGAGGGTCTTCGCGATTTATATGAAGTAAGTTGTGAAGAAATAGATTTTTTACAAGCAGCGCTTTTAAATTTACCCGGTATTTTGGGAGCACGCATGATGGGCGGCGGTTTTGGCGGTTGTTTGTTGGTGTTGGCTAAGGCTGATTTTAATTTGAATTTGTTAGCTGCTGTTTTTTCAGGGTATGCAGCGCTTTATCAGCAGCGCCCTAGTGTGGAGCAGATCATATTAACCGATGGGGTTCAGGTGCTATAAAGCCAAACGCACGTCTTCGGCAAAAGCTAGTTTTTCTAGGGTAGCTACTTCTAAGGTAAAGTAAGAAAACTCCTCAGTTATTTTTCCGGTAATGCGATAAACGCCTTTGCCGTAAAAGGGATAATGCGCTGTAATTTGTGGAAAATGCACGGTATCGAGGAAGTCGCCGGATGGATCGAGGAAGGTACCAAAACACATGGTGTCGCCTTTGTTGGTTTTGGTTTGCTTGATACTCACTAAATAACCAAAAGTATGGATGTATTGATGGGTGTACTTCGGGAAATCATCGGCCGAAATAAAGGAGCTGGGCAAAGGTTGAGCTAAGAGTGAAAAAGGGTCGCAGAGCGGAAAACCCAAAAGTTCAAATTGCTCGAAAGTGATTTCTAGTGGGTGTTCTTCTAGCTCAGGTAAGTGTTGTTTTTTTTGCTTGACTTCAAATAATTCTTGCTTAGCATTGGTGTAGCGTTGCTTGTGATGGTAAAAGTGTGCTTGCCAAAGCAGTGCTTTTCTAGGTTGTTTGAAACAACGCAGTGCATCCACTCGGATCAGGATACAGAGTTGTTCGAGGGGGATAGCTACCCTTTTGAGGAGGTCTTCAAAATCGATGAAGTGGCCATTTGTATTGCGCTCGGCACTTATTTTGTCGCTTATCTGTATTTCTAAGCCCGCTACTAAATTGAAACCGAGGATCAGGCGTTTTTCTTTTAACACGCAACTATAAGCACCTTCATTGATGCAGGGAGCTTCAATTTGTGCGCCAAAGCGCCGCGCTTCGTGGACGTAGATTTCAGTGCGGTAATAGCCGCCAAAATTATTGATGCAGGCAGTCAGATACGCCAGCGGATAGTGTGCTTTGAGATACAAACTTTGGTAGCTCTCCACGGCATAGGAAGCAGAATGTCCTTTTGAAAAAGCGTAGCCTGCAAAACTTTCGATTTGCTTCCAAATGCTACTTGCAAATTGAGCTTCGTATCCTCTTTGAAGACAAGAAGCCATAAAGCTTTCTTGCACGCGCAAAAATTCGGACCTCGATCTGAATTTGCCCGACATGCCACGGCGCAAGACATCGGCCTCGGCCAAACTTAGGCCCGCTAAATAATGTGCAACTTTAATGACGTCTTCTTGATAGACCATAACGCCGTAGGTGTCGGGCATAATAGCGAGTAGTAAAGGATGGATTTCTTGCCTGCGCTCCGGATTGCGATGGCGCAAGATGTATTCGCGCATCATGCCGGACTGCGATACACCGGGTCGAATAATGGAGCTGGCCGCCACCAGTGCGAGGTAGTTGTCTACTTGGAGTTTGATCAGGAGCATCCGCATAGCGGGCGACTCTACATAAAAACAACCCAAGGCCCAACCTTTTTTTAAGAACGCTGCAATTTGAGGGTCTTGTTTGAGAAAGTGGATGTCGTGGATGTCGTGGGGTTTTTCTTCGGGATAAACCTGCGCTATAATTTGCAATGCTTCGGAAATTTTGCCCAAACCGCGCTGGCTTAAAACATCGAATTTATAAAGCCCGACATCTTCGGCTTCTAGCATGGAAAACTGCGTGCAGGGATAGCCTTTTGGGGGTAAAAAACAAGCTGCAAAAGCAGTTAAAGGCCTTTCGCTAATGACGATGCCGCCTGCGTGCACACTCAGATGGGAGGGCAAACCTTCTATGTATTTGGCGTAGCGCAAAATAAGTGCACCTAGTTCGGCGAATTCGGCGAGACTCCCCTTCCCCCTACTCAGCATTTTGCTCGTGCCGGAGGGTAGGCCAAATACTTTACTGAGCTCGTGAATACAGGCGCGGTATTGAAAGGTGCTGTAGGTACAGAGCCAGGCGGCATTGGGGTAGCGTTCAAAAATATAGCGAACGACGTCGTCGCGGTCTCGCCAAGAGAAATCGATGTCGAAATCGGGTGGGTTTTTGCGGTAGAGATTGATAAAGCGCTCAAAATAGAGGTCGAGTTCTAGTGGGTCGACGTCGGTGATGCGCAAGAGGTAGGCCACAATGCTGTTGGCGCCACTGCCCCGCCCCACATAAAAATAACCTTTGGAACGCGCATAGGAAGTGAAGTCGTGGGTAATGAGAAAGTAAGAAAGGTAATTTTTTTCAGCAATGACGTCGATTTCCATCTCGATGCGCGCAATGATTTCGTCGGTGATGGTGTTGTAGCGGTAGTTGAGCCCCTCGGCGCAAAGTTCTTGAAGGCGCTGTAGGTCGGCGGCTTTGGACCCGTGAATGCTGTGGGGTTGTTGGGGCGCTGCGGCTTCTCCAAATTCAAAAGAGATTTTGCAGTTGCGCAGCAGCGCTTGGGTGTTGGCGAGCAACTCTGGCGCTGCGGCAAAGGCCGTACTGCACTGCACTGCAGATAAAAGGCGTTCTGTGGGCGGCGCTTGTGCGTGTGTTGGCAACTTGGAAAGCAAGCAGTTGCTGGAGATGGCGCGCAATAAGCGATGGGTGTTGTGGTCGCGTTTGTGGCGAAAGCTCATGGGGATATCGGCAACATATTTATGTACTTCAAAGGCGCGCTTTTGCCGCTGCCACTGCAGTATTTGCTGGGCTTCGATGGCGATGAACTCATGTGCTTGTAAGTTCGTTGGGTGTTGGGTGAACGGATACCAAACCCAGCAATTGGCAAAGGACGGCAGCGGCCATTTAAAAGGTTTTGCAGCAAGTAGGTGTTGGCTCAGGAAGGTATTGAGCTCTTGAAAACCGTTGTTGTTGCGTGCAATAATAGTGGCAACCTGCTGCAAACCATTGCGGAGCTCGAGCCCAAGTAAAGGCTCGAGCCCTTGCTCTTGGGCCGCGCGCGCAAACGCCAAGCCCGAGCCGGTGTGGTTGATGTCGGTGAGTAGGAGTTGTTGGTGGCCGTGTTGCAAGGCCCAAGCAACGAGTTCTTCGGGCTTGAGAATACCGTAGCCCAAACTGAAACAAGAGTGTACACGCATGTAATTGAAATATAAAGTGCTACAGATGAATTAGGTGCTGCGGTTGGCCAGTAAAATGGGTGGCTCGCCGTTGAACGGATTGTAATGGCCAATGCTGCGCGCCTCTAGGCCAATGGCACGCAAGACTGCGCGGTCGCCGTAGCGTTCACGGATGTTGTCTAGGGCTTTGTAGAGCGCTGGATAGGAAAGATCTTGGTGGTCGAAGAGCCGCAGTTGGTGCGCGCCGCCCACTAGAGAACTGAAGCGCAAGCCAATCAGACGCACCAACACGCGCCGTTGGTAAAGCCGCTTGAAAAGCTCCTGAACCAAAGGGAGTAGTTCGTGGTCGGCGGCGGTATAGGCAATTTGTTGTTGGAGGGTTTGGGTCTGGAAATCGGCGTAGCGGATCTTGACGGTAACGGTGCCGGTGAGTTTGCCGGCGCGGCGCAATTGAAAGGTGAGGTTTTCGGCCATGGCAGCTAAGATGCCGCTGAGCTTAGCGATGTCTATGGTATCTTGATGAAAGGTACGCTCGTTGGAAATGGATTTGCGCTCGTTGTAGGGTTCTACGGCGCTTTTGTCGATACCTTGGGCTTTGGTCCAGATGCTGCGGCCGTTTTCGCCGAGCGCTTGTTCGACGAGTTCTAAGGGCAGTGTTTGGAGGGTGCCGATTCTTTTGACGCCTAAGCTACAGAGCGTTTGGAAGGTTTTGGGACCTACCATCGGGATTTTTTGAACGGATAGCGGCGCCAAAAAGTCTTTTTCTAAGCCGTAGCTAATATGGAGCTGGTTGTTGGGTTTGGCCTCGCCGGTGGCTACTTTAGAAACCGTTTTGTTTTCGGACAAACCAAAGGAGATGGGCAAGCCGGTTTCTTTGATGATGCGCGAGCGCAACTCAGAGGCGTAGGTCCAGATGCCAAAAAAGCGATCCATGCCGGTGAAGTCGATGTAGAATTCGTCGATGGAGGTTTTTTCATAGACCGGAGACACTTCTTTAACGATTTCGGTCACCATGCGAGAAAACTTGGTGTAGGTTTGGGTGTTGCCTTTGATGCAGATGGCTTCTGGGCAACGCTCTTTGGCCATTTTCATGGACATGCCAGAGCGCACGCCAAAGCGCCGGGCTTCATAGCTGCAAGAGGCCACTACGCCCCTCTCGCTGGTGCCGCCAATGAGAATGGGTTTTTGATTTAAGCGGCTGTCTAGAAGGCGCTCACAGGAAACAAAAAAGGTGTCGAGGTCCATATGAACAATCGAACGACGCGTAGCCATAGGTACTGTCAGTTAAAGGGTGAAACAATAAAAGTTCGATTGGTTGGTGCTACAAAATTAACAATATTGATTAATATTCAATCAACAAAATGATTAATTTATAATCAAAAGTTATCAACAAATAAAAAAGAAAGAAAAACATACTGACAATGTGTCATTTTAGTAACTTGGAACACAATTTGCTACCAAGCACCCGAACACTTAATTCCGTAAAAAATGAAACCACTTTATGTCGTATTGGCCGCTATCGGCGCTCTGCTCCTCTTTGTCTTCTTAGGCTACTACAATCTTTACAACAAAGCCGTAGGCCTTCAAGAAGGACTCGACGAAAAATTCGCCAACGTACAATCTGCCTACCAACGCCGTGCCGACCTCATTCCAAATCTATTGGAAACCGTCAAAGGCGCCGCTCAAAACGAAAAAGACATCCTTACCCAAGTGACGCAAGCGCGCGCAGGTATTGTTGGTGCCAAAACACCTCAAGACCTCGAACTCATGGGCCGCAAAATCAATACCGCTATCAATTTGGCCTACGAAGCGTATCCACAAATTCGCTCTACCGAAAACTTTAGTCAGTTTCAAGGGCAGTTAGAAGGCACCGAAAACCGCATCAAAACAGAAAGAGACCGCTACAATGAATCCGTAAAGGAATACAACACCCATATCCGCGGTTTCTTTGCGCGCTTTTTCTTGAACAGCGAAGAATTCCCGAGAAAAGAAGGATTTGTAGCCGCTGCTGGTTCAGAGAATGCACCAAAGGTGAAGTTTTAATGCTCAGCAACCTCGAACAACAAAAGGTCCAGGACTGCATCGCAGCAGCTGAAGCAGCCACCAGTGGCGAATTGCGCGTGCACTTAGAAGCCAAGTGTAAAACCGATGCCGTGGCACGCGCCATCGATATTTTTGACCAACTCGACATGCAAGCCACAGCCGCGCGCAATGGCGTTCTGATCTACGTTGCTTACGCCGATCGCAAGCTAGCTATCATCGGCGACGAAGGCATCAACGCATGCGTCAACCACAACTTCTGGGACAGCACCCGCGACCTCATGCTCGCTAATTTCAAAGAAGGCCGCTTGGCCGAAGGGCTTTGCGCTGGCATTACCGAAGCTGGCCTCCAACTCGCTCAATTTTTTCCGCCACAAGCAAACGATCAAAACGAGTTGCCCAACCAAATTAGCTTCGGATGAAAAAAGGCTACCTATTTTTAGTTGCATTCACCTGCTGGGCACTGCAGCTTTTTGCACAATATCCCAACCCTTCCTCTCCTCCACGCTTTTTAAATAACTTTTCTAAAGTCGGTATTTTAAGCGCAGCAGACGAAGCTCAAATTGAGCAACGGCTAGATGCATTTGAGCAAGAAACGAGCAATGAAATCACTATTGTCATAGTAGACGACATCAACGAAGACGAACCTTGGCATTACGCCACCGAACTCGGCGAACAATGGGGTGTTGGCAAAGCAGACAAAGACAACGGCTTGGTGTTTTTGATCAAGCCCACGCAAGAAAACGGTGGAAGACAGGTCTATTTGGCGGCTGGCCGTGGCTTAGAAGGTGCCATTACCGACCTCAGTTGCCACGACATCGTGCAATACGAAATACTCCCTGAATTTAAAAAAGACCAATACGCCCAAGGCATTAACAACGCACTCGACGTCTTATTCAAGCTTGCCAAAGGCGAAATCAATGAAAAAAGCTACCGCAAAAACCTCCGCAAGGACAACCGGGCGGGCGGTATAATTTCTTTGTTATTTATCCTCGTGATCCTCTTCTTATTGATCAAGCGCGGTGGCGGCGGTGGCACAACCTTTGGCGGCCGACGCGGCGGACCAGGCTTCTTTTACTTTGGAGGTTTTGGCGGTGGCTTCGGTGGCTCATCAGGTGGCAGCGGAGGCGGTGGCTTTGGTGGCTTTGGCGGCGGAAGCTTTGGCGGAGGCGGCTCTGGCGGCAGTTGGTAACAATAATTTAAATGCATAAAAAAGAACCAGCGATTTAAAATAAAGTGTCATGAAAAAATTACTCATCATCCTATTACTTGGTTATCAAACACTGGCGCAAGCCCAACAAATTCAAACGGTAGCTTTTTACAACGTCGAAAACCTCTTTGATACCATCGATGGACCAAACGACGACGCAGCGTTTTTGCCTGCGGCAGAAAGCCAATGGAATACAGAGAAGTACAATGCCAAATTAGCGCACATCAGACAAGTGATGGCGGCGCTCAACATGCCGATGGTAATGGGCGTTTGTGAAATCGAAAACAAAAGTGTCTTGACCGACCTCATAGGCAACGACAAGCGCTACGGAATTGTCCATTACGACAGCCCAGACGCGCGCGGCATAGACGTCGGTATGCTTTACCGAAAAGATGTCTTACAGCTCAAAAAATCGGGCTACATCCGTTTTACTTTACCAGGCGATACCATTCCTTCCTCTCGCGACATCATCTGGGCTAAATACCAATACAAAAAAGAAAACCTATACGTAATGGTTAACCATTGGCCAAGCCGCCGTGGTGGTACTGACGAAAGCGCGCCGCGCCGACTCATGGCTGCACAAATGGCAGGGCAGTTCATAGACTCCATTCAAAAAAATGACCCGAAAGCAAAAATCATCTTAATGGGAGATTTAAATGATCATCCTAAAGATGCTGGACCACAACTTATTGCATCAAAATTAACACCGCAAATCACAAAGGCAAGTGGTAGTTTTGGCGGGTCCTATAATTATAAAAACGAGTGGGATGTACTCGACCACATCTTTGCTTCTGCTAATGCTTTCACTGGTAAAATTCAGGTTCAAACCGAAAGTGGAAAAATTCATGACTTCCCTTATTTACTTACGCAATACAAGGGGCAAACGGTTCCGAACCGAACGTATGCCGGTCCTAAATATTTAGGCGGTTATTCCGATCACCTTCCCGTTTCAATTCAGGTTATTTTACACCCTTAGTTGTCTCTGGTAGGTAATTTTTGCTTGTAAAGGAATTTCTTTTGAGTCGATTCAAAAGGTCTATAGATAAAATAGACTTGGTTGTCATGTATCCTCACTTTTTCAACGTAGCGAAAAGCGAGCTTCACTTTCTGAACCACCGCACCGGTTTTCAAATCTATAAGCCCGACATAAACATGACCTTCTTGCTCGTAAACCGTATAAATTTTGCCTGTTTTGCGGTCTTGCTGTAGGTTCTTCTGAAAACCGCTTTGCTTGGCGTGGTAATGATGGAAAATCGGAATAGACTTCAAAAGGCGTCCATTTGTGGTGTACACGCGCAGCATATCTTTTGGATAATCAAAAATATAAAGGGTGTCGTTGGACAAAAAAAGCGGTGCGTATACAGGCTCATAATACAAAGACTTCGTAAAAACATTAGCCCCCACATAAATTTCTGCATCAATTCCGGTCTGATTTTCTAAGTTTTTGGCCCAAAGTTTCGTTCTGACGTCCACCCATTTGTATTCCGAACGATACAATTCCATCATGAGGTCGTCCTGGATGTGTAAAATGGCTTTATAGGTAGAATCGAGCTGATCTAAGGCGCCGTATTCAAAAGCGGGGTAAATATCGATGTAGCTCGAGTAAAACTGCCGGGTGAGGCTGGTGTCTACTATGGGAGCAATATATTTATAAAAGTAATCCTTTGGGATGCTCCCCAATTGAAGCGTCGAGTCCATTCTTTGCAAGCCGTACATGTTCGTTTCGGTTTGCACATGTACGTTCCCTCTAAAATCGCGCTTGAGCGCTTCGGCTCTTTCTGGAATCTGTTGTAAAAACAGCATGGTGTCTTTAAGGATGCATTGTAATTGCGCGTCTTTCATCAGATTTTTCTCGTAGGTCAGTAAGAAAAGTTCACCATTAGCGCCTAATTCAAAATCTGAAACGCTGTATGTTTTGGAAGCATAAACGGTGTCGGGTTTATTGGATTTAACAACGATATCACGCACTTCTTGAATGCGCTGCGCTTTTAGATATAAAGTGAGTTTGGTGCTGTCTTCTTTGAGCTCAAAGGCGTACAATTTGGAAGCAGCCTGATAAATGGGGTGTGAATAATCGAGCTGAAATTCAAAAGGGCCTTTTGCGGTATTTAATCCTGGTTTTGCTGCCGTTAACGCAAAATAAATCTCACCATTTTGCAGCGAAAATCCGGACATTGTGTCTTTTACTGATCCAAACTCAGCACTTAAAAATCCAATTTTGCATTGAACGTTGGGGATGGGTTCGTTGGTTTTGGAGTCTTTAAATGAAACCACCAACACCTGCGACTGAATTGTCGAGGCTAAACTCAGCAAAAGAAAGATCAAAAGGAAGCGCATGAACTAAAGATGCATGCCTTTAGCAAATTTCACAATTTAACACACTTTCTGAATCCAGTGCTGGGTGTCTGGCTGGGCTCCCGACTTAATGTTATCGAGGAAATCCTTGATTTTAAGAGAGATTTCGCGGGTTTCGAGTGCTGGTAAAGTGAGTTTTTCATCGCGATAGCCAATGATGGCAATTGGCGCAATGGTGGCGGCTGTTCCTGCTCCAAAAACATCTTGTAGAGTGCCATTTTTGGCAGCTTCGATAATTTCTGCAACGGTTACTGGGCGCTCTTCGATAGGAATCCCTAATGAGGCAGCGACTTCCAAAACGGTTCTTTTGGTGGTTCCGCGCAAAATGGTATCGGCGTCTTCGGATGGTGTAATGAGGGTGTTATTGATCACGAACATGATGTTCATGGTGCCAGACTCTTCGATGAAAGTGTGGGTTTTGGCGTCGGTCCAGACCAATTGGTGGAAGCCTTCTTGCTGGGCTTGTTTGGCCGGATACAAAGAAGCACCGTAGTTGCCTGCAGCTTTGGCGCGGCCAACACCACCTACTGCAGCGCGTGTGTAGTGTTCTTCGATTTTAACGCGAACGGGCTCGGCGTAATAAGCGCCAACAGGTGATGTGATGATGACAAATTTATAGGTGTCTGAAGGTTTAATACCGACGAATTCATCGGTGGCAAACATAAACGGACGAATGTATAATGCGTAGCCTGGTTTGTTGGTGACCCAACCGGCGTCTTGTGCAACGAGTTGTTTGACTGCAGCTAAGAAAAGTTCTTCTGGTATTTCGGGCATGCACATGCGTGCTGCAGATTCTGAAAAACGGCGCGCATTGAGCTCTGGGCGAAACAACACAACTTCGTTGTGATCATTGCGGTAAGCTTTCATGCCTTCGAATATGGACTGACCGTAGTGAATGGCAGACATGGCTGGATGCATGGCGATGGGGCCAAAAGGAAGGATTTCTCCTTGTTGCCAAGCGCCATCGGCATATTCCATCACGAACATGTGGTCAGAAAAGATTTTACCAAATGGGAGGTTATCCCAGTTTATGGCTGACAAATGGCTATCGGTGTTGGGTGTGATAGGAAATTGTAAGGAAACTCCAGACATAAGCATGTTAATTGATGCGCGAATATACAGCTAAATCATGGAGCACACAACTTATTGACCTTATTAAAAGCATTCCTTAACTTTGTATGATGCACGCCTTCACACAAGCCCTTGACTTACTCCAAAAACATTGGGGCTTTGCTGCATTCAGACCAAGTCAGGAGCCTATTGTAAAAGCAGCTCTCGAAGGCCAAGACACTTTGGCTTTGTTGCCAACTGGCGGTGGCAAATCTATTTGTTTTCAAGTGCCTGGTGTTCAGCGAGAAGGTCTTTGCTTGGTCATCTCTCCACTCATTGCTCTTATGCAAGATCAGGTAGATAACCTACAAAAAAGAGGGCTGCGCGCCAAAGCGCTAACGAGTGGTCTGCCCTACCGAGAAATCGATCAAATTTTAGATAACGCCCGCTTTGGCGGCCTCGATTTTTTATATACTTCGCCCGAAAGAATTCAGTCAGCGTTGTTCATTGAGCGTTTCAAACGCATGAAAATTTCGCTTTTGGTAGTAGATGAAGCGCATTGTATTTCGGAATGGGGCCACGACTTCCGACCTTCTTTCAGACAAATTGCCAAACTTCGCCAACTACAACCAGAAGTGCCCATCTTAGCGCTTACGGCAACGGCAACCAAAGCGGTGCAGCAAGATATCCTTGTGCAGCTCGAAATGCCCAAGGCGCACATTATCGAATCGACATTTGCCCGAGACAACCTCTCTTATTTAGTGAGGCCTGCCACCAACAAAATGCAAGAAATTTTAGCTATTTGCAAGCGCGAAAATGGCACCGGAATTGTGTATTGCCAGACCAGAAGATCGGTGAAAGAAGTGGCAAGGGTGCTTTTAGCCAATGGCCTGCGCTGCGGCATTTACCACGGTGGCCTAAGTGCCGACCAAAGAAGCCAAATGCTCCAAGATTGGCTCAGCGACAAAAACCAAATCATGGTAGCCACCAACGCCTTCGGCATGGGCATTGACAAACCAAACGTTCGCTTTGTACTGCATTACGAAATACCCAATTCACCAGAAGCGTATTTCCAGGAAGCAGGTCGCGGCGGCAGAGACGGCTTGCCCGCTTACGCTTTGTTGCTCCACGAACCCCAAGACTTCCCGCAAATGCAGCGCCAACTCGACAGAAGTTTCCCGAGTGCCGAGCGGGTCATCTTCGTATACCGCGCCATTTGCAACTACCTCAAAATCGCCATTGGCGCCGGCAAAGACGAAACCTATCCCTTCGACCTCAAAACCTTCTGCAAAACTTTCGATTTACCCGACGACGAAGTCTATTATTCCTTGAAAATTTTAGAACAAAACGGCAACTTCAGTTTGTCTGAAGGCTTCTACCAACCTACGCGCTTGCAGTTTATTGTCAACAACGAGGTGCTGTACAACTTCCAAATCCAACACGAAGCCTACTACCAACTTTGCGCCACCCTTGTGCGCAGTTATCCTGGCATTTTTGACCAAATGACCATTCTGCACGAAGACAAAATCTTGCAAAGACTAAAAACGAGCGCCAAACGTTTTGAAGAACAACTAGACTTCATGCAAAAAAACGGCATCATCGAACTCACCAAGAAAAGCAATCTTCCATTGCTACATTTCAGCATCGAAAGATTGCCGGAGTCTTACCTGAACCTCAAGCCCAGCATTTACCTCGAGCGCAAAAAGGCCGCCCAAGACAAACTCAGCGCCATGCAGCAGTATTGCCAGACGCCTATTTGCCGTGCCCAGCAACTCATCACCTACTTTGGTCAGCAAATTGCGCCTTGTGGCACCTGCGATGTTTGTTTGCCCCGCACCCTGACTGAAGAGGCCTTATTTGCCTTTTTACAAGAAGCCAAAAGCATAGATCAACTCGAGGCGCAATTTCTGTGTTCAAAAGCCGAACTCGAGCCAGTTATTCGACCTCATTTACTCACCGAAAAAATCAAATTCAAAGCGGGAAAATTCTACCTCTAAATCTCGCTAATGAACAACACTTCGCAAGAAGAAATGCCCAAACATCAATGGCATTTCATGCTCGTATTATTGCCATTTATTCTTGGTCTCTACCTGGCCGATTACCGTAATTTAACGGAGGCCTCTCTCTTTTTTTTGAATATTCTGAGTGCGCTTGGCGTTGGCTTGCTCTTGCTTTCTCGAACCAGACAAATCGGAATCTTGCTGCTCTTTTTTGCGCTCGGCTTTTGGCTCATGTACACTGCACAAAGCCAATTCAGACAATTCAAACGCCTTCGACTGAATAAAGAATATACCGGAATCTTCAAAATCCAATCTTCAGAACAAAAAAAGGGTACCCAAAAGTTAATTGGCGACTTCTACTTTATCCAAAACAATAGGAGAACTCAAGTTCGCTTGCTGCTCTATTCAAAAGATAGCTTACCAATTGATCTAAGCCAAATCTATGCATTGCGATGTAAGCCTGAACGCATCCAAAATGAGGCCTACCCTGGTGCCTTCGATCAAGAGCGTTATTACCAACTGCAACAAATCAGTCATCGCGTGTTTATCGATGGCTCAGCCCTCAAAATTCTGGGTCCTGCAAAAGATGCTGGCTGGGGTTTTGAGTCCAGTTTGTTTCACATCAAAACAAAGTTATCCGCGCTTTTTTCGGAGGCCCTGAGCACAAAAGCAGCCGCAATTGCCCGAGCGCTCATTATTGGAGAAAGAGATGGCATCGACCAAGAACTTAGGTCTTATTTTTTAGCCACAGGTGCCATGCATATTTTAGCGGTTTCGGGCATGCACATTGGTTTGCTCATCTTGGCGCTGCTAAAAGTTTTGGCTTTATTTTCCAGGTGGGTGAGTCGCAAGCAAGCCTTGTTGTTGGTGGTGCTCATCGTTTGGTATTACGCCATTTTAACAGGGTTGTCGGCCTCCGTGCTGAGGAGCGTTTTTATGTTTAGTGTGCTCTTGCTGAGCCAGCTTTCGGGCAAACAAATCAGCAACCTGAACGCCCTTTTCTTTTCCGCTTTTTGTTTGCTGCTCTACGATCCGCTCTACCTCTTTGACCTCGGTTTTCATTTGTCGTATTTAGCCATGCTTGGTATTTACCTGTATTACGAACTCATCAAAAACTGGATGCTATTCAAATGGCGCTTTGCACAACAACTTTGGGACGGCACCGCCCTCGGACTTGCCGCCACACTCACCACCCTCCCCCTGAGTTTGTATCATTTTCATTTGTATCCGAATTATGCGCAATTAGCTAATCTTTGCCTCATGAGCCTCTCGAGCTTTATTTTGATCTTGGGCATGTTTTTCCCTGTGCTGCAAACGCTGCCTTTTGTAGATCACTTGAGTGCTTTTGTTTTGGAAACTTGCATTCAATGGATGCTGAACATCATGCGCTTTTTTAGCGAGGCGCCAGGTGCAATAGCCAAAGGCTTTGACTTGCCATTTTGGTGGGTATTGCTTTTTTGGCTGCTGACCTTTTGCTGGTTTTACGGTTGGCTTGATTTGTCGAAAAATAGCCTCAAAATGCTATTTTTGAGCACATTGGTTTTGATGAGCTATCAAAAACAGCAAATCATTTATCGCAAAGAAATCTGTTATTATTCCCATGACGGTGTGCTTGTTGTTTTTGAGGGAAATAAAGCAAAGGCTTTTGGCTCCAAACCAGCGCAAAAATGTGCCTTTCTTTTCAGCGCCATTGAAAACATGAAAAATTGTCAGATTGACTACCATCAGCTTAAAAAAGGTACAACAGAGGTGAAATTTCCCAACATGCGCTTGCAATTAAAGAATAGCCAAACTTATCAGCTGAGGGTGCGCGCGCAAAAGCAAACACAAAAAATCAAGGTCTTTTAAGCAAGAATTTTATCTTTGCTAAAATTTTACGCCATGAAAATACTGAGCCCGAAGGTGGTACTTCTTGCTTTGGAAGCCAAAGAAAACTGTTGCCTTATCGACATCCGCGAACCATATGAGCTCTTGAGCTGTAAAATTGACTGCCCTTCTATTCCAATGGCTACTTTTGCTGCTGCCTATCCAACGCTACAACAGTACGATCAAGTTATCCTCATGTGCCAATCTGGAAAACGCGCCGAAGCGCTTGCTAATTTCATGGAAACCGAGTACAGCGCTACCAATATCTGTATTTTGGAAGGTGGCATCAATGCTTGGATTGAACAAAACGCACCTCAAATCACTTGTCAATAAATGAGCGCACTCTACTCTCTTCTGGATTTTATTCTCCACATTGACAACTATCTGTTTTTGCTCATTCAAGACTACGGAATTTGGGTATATGGTATCCTATTCTTGATTGTTTTTGTTGAAACTGGCCTTGTTTTCATGCCTTTACTTCCTGGCGATTCCCTTCTTTTTGCTGCGGGTTCATTTTGCGCTGGGGTGCAAATCGATAACGAATTAGCGCAACTGAACCTTTTGGTGGTGCTCTCACTTCTCATTATTGCCGCTATTTTAGGTGACGCACTCAATTTCTGGATTGGGCAAAAATATGGGCGCAAGTTGGCCCAACTCAAAATCGGAAAGTACGCCCTTCTCAAAGAAAAGCACCTGCAACAAACCCAAGACTTCTTCGAGAAGCACGGTTCTAAAACGATCATTATTGCACGATTTGTACCGATCGTGCGTACGTTTGCGCCTTTTACCGCAGGTTTAGCAAACATGCGTTACAGCGTGTTTTTGAAATACAATGTGGTAGGCGGCATCAGTTGGGTGTTGGGGCTTACCCTACTCGGTTATTTCTTTGGCAACCTCACCATTGTGCGTGAAAATTTCGAAACCGTTATTTTTGGCATCATTGGACTTTCTTTGCTGCCAATGCTCATTGCTATAGTAAAGGAAAAGTTTGCTAAGCGTTGAAACGCTGAAATTCAGTCTGCAAATAAGTTCTGCAAATTTCTGTTGGAAACTGCTCAATTTGTGCAGCAATCTCTAAAATCTTGGCCGCTAAGTCTGTCGCACTCGCATTGGCATCTAAAGTATTGGCTGCCATATTGATGACGCGCAACACCTCTTCTTTAGATTGCACCAACATAGCCCAGCCTTGCGGAGACACAAATAATTGTTGTGCAATATTATGCTCGAATTCTTCGCGAACTGTTTTTACCAATAAGCTCTGTTGTGTTTTGGCATTTTGTGTTACCTGCAAGGTGCGCAAGGTCAGGTTCGCTGGTGAAATACGGTCTAGCAATAAAATGCAGCGCTGATAAGCTTCGAGTTTACTAGGAAGGAAATAATTTTGACGTTGTAGGCTCAGCTCTGTTTGCAGATGGATCAAGGCGTGGTCGTGCTGGCGCTTGAGAAACAAATAAACAATGGCCACAATAGCCACACTGACCAATAGAAAGGAAATAACAACAAATATGAGCTCCATACGTAAATTTTTTGAGGCAAATATAGTGCTTTACGTTATTTTTACCCCATGAATACTGTGCTACTTCCCCTGATCTTGCTCCTTTATTTTGGGCTGCTCTTGGCCATTGCCTATTTTACTTCTAAAAATGCGAGTAGCCATAGTTTCTTTACCGGCGACAAAAAAAGCCCTTGGTACTTAGTGGCTTTCGGCATGATCGGCACCTCACTTTCCGGGGTAACTTTTGTGTCTGTTCCGGGTGCGGTGAGCGCAGGCGCTTGGCATTATTACCAATTAGTTTTGGGTTTTTTTGCGGGTTACTTTGTGGTAGCTTATGTATTGCTCCCGCTCTATTACAAGTATCAGCTCAGCTCTATTTATCGGTATTTAGAGCTACGGCTGGGGTTGCGCGCCTACCAATGGGGAGCAGGTTATTTTATTCTTTCGCGTACGCTTGGCGCCACAGTTCGGCTTTATTTAGTCATCAATGTGCTTCAACTTTTTGTTTTTGAACCAATTGGCATACAATTTTGGCAAGCTACTTTATTGATCATCCTGATGATTTTAGCCTACACGCTCAAAGGCGGTGTCAAGACCATCGTCTGGACCGACACCCTTCAGACATTTTTCATGTTGTTGGCATTAGTGGTGTGTATCATTACCTTGCAACAACAAATGGATTTCTCTTGGGCTGAGCTTTGGCAAGAACTCCAAAATAAAAAACTGACGCAAGTCTTGTCTTTGAATCCTTCGAAAAGCGATTACTTCTTCAAACACTTTATAGGCGGTGCTTTCATTACCATTGCCATGACGGGCCTCGATCAAGAAATGATGCAAAAGAACATCAGTGTCAAAACCCTCAAAGATGCCCAGAAAAACATGGTCGTTTTCAGTTTTACCTTACTCGTTGTCAATGCTTTATTCTTGTTGTTGGGTAGTATCCTGAGTTATTTTGCCTTCAAAAATGGCCTCGACTTCGCACCAGACGACCTCTTTCCAAAAATCATCCAGACGTATCTTCCGAGCGGCGTCTTTATTATTTTCATCATTGGACTCATTTCTGCCCTCTTTCCTTCTGTCGACGGCGCCATTACTGCACTTACCGCTTCGTTTTGCATTGATATCATTGGCTTTGAACGCAAAAATCTTGCTGAATCAGAGCGCATGCGCCTCAAAAGAATTGTACACCTAAGTTTTGCAGTCTTGTTTACGCTTCTGGTGTTCCTCTTTAAATGGTACAACGACAAGAGCATTGTCAACTTGATTTTTTTGATCGCTGGCTATACGTATGGGCCCTTGCTTGGTTTGTTTGCTTTTGGCATCCTTACCAAAAGAAATGTGCCAGCGCTCGTCATTCCTTGGATTGTCATTCTGGCGCCTGTGGCTTGCTATTTCTTGAGTCAAAATGCCGACCTTATTTGGAAGGGTTATCAATTTGGTAACGAAATGTTGCTCATTAATGGCCTACTCACATTTATACTACTGTTAATCAGTAGCTTTGTATTTAATTCAGCTTCTTCCGATGAAACTTCTCTTATCTGACCATCAGTTGCATTTGCGCTTTGCGCCGCTTACACTCACACGCCCTCTTGCCGAGTTGCGCTGTGGTCTTTTTACCAATACCGAACGTTGGCAACTGCTCTTACCAAACGCGCAAATAGGTTTTGAAACCGAAAGTTATTTGTCTGGGAAGTTTCCGGCCAATGACGGAATTTGGATCAATGCGCAATGCATTGCAAATGCCGAGTTAGCTTCCATGATCACCAATTTAAAAGTTGGCGAAGCCATCTACCATCAAGATATACTAATTGCCAAAAACGGAGAAGAAAATACAAGCATTCAATCCGATTTTGTCGATTTGCTTGTACTTGAGAACCGCTGGGACCTCTACCTCAAGAACGATGCTATTTTGCGTCACGATTTTAAGCTGGCGACTAAGAATAGCGTTTCAAAAGAACTTTCAAGAACAAACTTACTTATTGGCCCGGCACAAGATCTATTTATTGAAGAAGGAGCCTGCATAGAAGGTGCTACACTCAATACCACCCACGGCCCTATTTACATCGGTAAAAATGTAGAAATCATGGAGGGCAGCATGCTGCGCGGGCCTCTAGCGGTAATGGATGGTGCTGTTGTCAAAATGGGCGCCAAAATTTATGGTGCCACTACAATTGGCCCAGAGTGCCGCATTGGCGGTGAAGTCAGTAATTCTATTTTTCAGTCCTATTCCAATAAAGGACACGACGGTTTTATGGGCAACGCCCTCATTGGCGAATGGTGCAATTTAGGCGCCGATACCAATTGTTCAAATCTCAAGAACAATTACGGAAAAGTAAGCACTTATTCCTACGAACAGCAACGGCAAGTAGCTACCAACGAAACTTTTATGGGGCTCACCATGGGCGACCACAGCAAGTCTGCTATCAATGTGCAATTCAACACAGCTTCAGTTGTAGGCGTGAGCAGTAATATTTTCTGCAGTCAGTTCCCAGATAAATTCATCGCGTCTTTTCAATGGCATGCAGACGAACAAACAGAAATATATCGCCTAGACAAAGCAATTGAAGCCGCAACTGCCATGATGGCTAGAAGAAAGCAAGAATTTAGCCAACACGACATCGAAATTTTTAAATTTTTAGCCAAGAACTGACTTTTTTGCAGTTTCCTTGGCTTTGGCATGTATCTTGACACAAGGCCTGCCTGAAACAATTCTATTATGAGCAATCTTTTTGACCAAGGATTTTTTGGTTTATCGGGCTACGACGCCGATGCTGAGTTTATTCCACTCATTACAGCAGAGGAAGAAGAGCACATGAACAAACAAGAGTTTCCTGAAGAGCTTCCTATTCTACCCTTGCGCAACAACGTGCTTTTCCCGGGGGTCGTTATTCCAATTACCGTGGGTCGCGACAAAAGCATCAAGCTTATTCAAGAAGCCAACAAAGGCAACAAGATTATTGGGGTTGTTTCTCAAAAAAACCAAGATGTAGAAACACCACAATTTGAAGACCTCCATCAGGTCGGCACCGTAGCCCAAATCATTCGCTTGCTCAAAATGCCAGACGGCAGCTCCACTGTTATTATCCAAGGGAAACGCCGTTTCGAAATGGTTCAAGCGACCCAAACAGAACCCTACATGAAGGCAAAGGTGCGCGTCCTGACCGAACAACCACTAGACACCGCCAATCAGGAACTTGAGGTCATGTTCAGCACAATCAAAGACCTCGCTTTGCAAATCATTCGCGAGAGCCCCAATATTCCTTCAGAGGCGCAGTTTGCTATAGGCAACATCGACAGCCCGAGTTTCCTCGTGAATTTCATTTCTTCCAACATGAATGCTGACGTCGCTAAAAAGCAGTCTATGCTCGAAGAAATGGACATGAAAAAACGCGTCATGCTTGTGCTAGAGCACCTCACGGCTGAAATACAAGTCTTGGAAATGCGCAACGAAATTCAAAATAAAGTCCGCAAAGACCTCGACAAACAGCAGCGCGAATACTTCTTGCACCAGCAAATGCGCACCATTCAAGACGAACTCGGCGACAACCCTCAAATTCAGGATGCGCGCGAACTCGAAAAAAGAGCCCAGCACAAAAAGTGGGATGAGCGGGTGGCCAAGTTATTTGGCAAAGAGCTGGAGAAACTACAGCGCATGAATCCGCAAGGCGCTGAATACACCGTTCAACTCAATTACCTCGACCTCCTGCTTGAACTTCCTTGGAATGTTTACAGCAAAGACAAACTAGACTTGAATGTCGCTAAGCGGGTACTAGAGCGCGACCATTTTGGCTTGGAAAAGGTCAAAGAACGCATTTTGGAATACCTTGCAGTGCTCAAGTTAAAAGGCAACATGAAAGCGCCTATCCTTTGTTTTTACGGCCCTCCAGGGGTTGGTAAAACTTCTTTAGGCAAATCCATTGCCGAAGCATTGGGGCGCAAATACGTACGCATGTCTTTGGGTGGCCTCCACGACGAAGCCGAAATCCGCGGGCACCGCAAAACTTATATTGGCGCCATGCCAGGTCGCATCATGCAAAACCTCAAAAAGACCGAAACAGCCAATCCGGTTTTTGTCTTGGACGAAATCGATAAATTAGGCCGCAGCAACCACGGCGACCCTTCCTCTGCCCTGCTCGAGGTCCTCGATCCAGAGCAAAATGGCAATTTCTACGACAACTACGTCGAAACCGAATTTGATCTTTCTAAAGTATTGTTTATCGCTACAGCCAATAACCTTCAAAGTATCCAAGGCCCATTATTAGACCGCATGGAAATCATAGAAGTGAATGGTTACACGCTCGAAGAAAAGATCGAAATTGCCAAGCGCCACCTCTTGCCAAAGCAACTCACAGCCCACGGCATTGAAAAAACAGATATCCTCATCGACAAAAAACTTTGGCAGTCCATCATCGAGTCCTACACTTTTGAATCAGGGGTGCGTGGCTTGGACAAAATTGTCGCCAAGTTAGTCCGCAACCGTGCGCGCCAAATTGCCATGGAAGAAACCTTCGAGCCTAAACTCAGTTCAGACGACCTCTTCACCTTCTTAGGAGCCGGCCGCATGCGCACCAAATACGACAACAATGACGTTGCCGGCGTGGTTACTGGTCTGGCCTGGACTGCTGCCGGAGGCGACATCCTCTTTATCGAGAGTTTGATTTCAAAAGGAAACGGCAAACTCACGCTTACCGGCAACCTTGGCGAAGTCATGAAAGAATCTGCGGTCATTGCCCTCGAATACCTCAAGAGCCATCACGAACAACTCGGCTTAGACCCTGATGTTTTTGCGCACTACAACGTGCATATCCACGTTCCAGAAGGCGCTACCCCAAAAGATGGCCCAAGCGCTGGTGTCACCATGCTCACGGCCCTTGCTTCGTTGTTTACGCAGCGTAAAGTCAAGAAAAACTTGGCCATGACCGGAGAAATCACTTTGCGCGGCGATGTTTTACCTGTTGGTGGTATCAAAGAAAAGATACTTGCAGCCAAAAGAGCTGGCATCACCGACCTCATTTTGTGTAGCAAAAACAAACAAGATGTCGATGAAATTGCACCAGTTTACCTCAAAGGCTTGAAAATTGACTACGTCGATAAAATGGCTGAAGTTTTAAAATTGGCCTTGCTCCAAGAGCTTGTTAGCGAGCCCAAAAAACTTGTTGTTCCCGAGAAAAAGACCAATAAATAGCACCCATGTATTTGATCGTTTTTGATGGCCACTGTATGCTTTGCAACCGCTTCATTCAGAAAATGCTCCAAAACGACAAGTCCGC
>Ga0208679_1000216_pt1 | contig 20646 bp, 31 predicted proteins | sample Colrivmet1555A02_FD_187667 | JGI IMG/M metagenome (GOLD analysis project Ga0208679, IMG submission 187667) | Estuarine microbial communities from the Columbia River estuary - metaG 1555A-02 (SPAdes) (version 2) | ecosystem: Environmental > Aquatic > Marine > Intertidal zone > Estuary | place...
CCTTCAAAGATACCCGTCGATGTTGTGTAATTGCCGTAAATAGTATCAGCGCCCAATAGACCGCCATCTATATAATCTTGAATAGTGCCAGCGTTATCTCGAACGAATCGCCACTTGTTGATTGATACCTGAGCCGTTGGCGCGTCTTTGTCAAAGTTAAGTTGAATAGATAACTCCTTTTGATTCGCTGGCGGTTCAATCGCTGCGCCGTTTAAATAGAATATAGTCTTCATAATCTACGCTTTCCAGTTGTTACGTGCTTAATAACCGTCTTCATTCCATCTTTAACAATCTCCTCCACTCGTTCACCTTGCGCGTTCCAATTAACTTTTATCTCTTGTTTGTTTTTAATTGCTTGTTTCAACTCTCCTAACTCTTTTGTTAGCGTGTACACTATCGCAGCACTTTGAAAACTATTGCCATTTGACTTCATTGGCGCGTCCATGTCAGGTAAAATCATTTGCTTTACGTAATCATCTACTAAGCCTTTATTCATTGCTGTAACGAGTCCGCTGTATTGTTGTGTTGCCTTTGCTGTTACAACAGATTCACCATGAGAAAACGCGATTAAATTACTATCACTTGTTCCCGTTCCTTTGCCTTGAAAGTCCTCAACACCGCCAGCAAATGCGCCCGCTATTGTTGAACTAATTGCCTTTGCTATTAATGTATCAGCAAGCGCACCAGCTAAGGCCTGAGTAGTGTTTTGTTTATTATCTAACCTACTTTGATACGAACCTAAGAAAGCACCAGCTAATTGTAACGCTTCTTCTCTCCTTCTCTCCGCTTCCTTTTCACGCTCTAATTTCGCTTGCAACTCCTCACGTTTTTTCTCTTGATATGCTAAAGTATTATCTAAGCCTTTTGCCGCTAACTCTTGCTGTCTTTGCACCGCTTCATCTTGCTTTTTAATCTCAGCATTTAAACCATTTTGAACTATCTCGCTACGTCTTTTAGTCCCTTGTTCAATGCCTTGTAAAACTTGTTGCTGTACTTTTCTTTCCTCTGCTAATTCATCGGCTTTTAACTTCTTCTTATCTTCTTTTTCTTTTTCGTTAATACCTTTCAACTCCGCTGCTTTTTCACGCGCTAAAGCAAGGCTATCATTTTTATATTTTTCTTCGATTAATAACTTTTCATTCTCCGTCAAATCTTTGTTGCTTATCTCAAAATCCTTTTGCTTTTGTAGTTTTGTTTGCCTTGCTCTATATTCAATATCTAAACCAGTTTTAATTAAGTCAATATCTTTGTTTGTAGCATCTTTTAATGCTTCGCTTTGCTCATTATATCCATCAATTAAGCCTTGTCTTTTCTCTTGGTCAAGTTGGTTACGGACATTATCATCTTTCAATCTCACTTGCTCTGCCTTTTGCAAATCTCCTCTTCTCTTCTTTTCTATTTTATCTAAGTCATCTAATTTACTTTTATAAAAGTCATAGTATGCTTGGGCTGCTTTTTTCTTTTCCTCAGCTTCTTTATTCGCTCTGTCAATCGCCTCTTTTTTTATCTGTTCATCAAATGCAGCCAGCTTTGCGTTGTTCTTTTTGTTTTCAGTAAAAAACTTCTCTTGTTCTTCAAACACTTTTGCCCCAAATTCATTTAAGGCTTTAAACTCTTCTTCGTATTTATTCCTTGCAGTTTTAACTGCTTCGCTCGCATTCTTTTTTTGCTCTTCTGTCATCTCTACATACAAAGCAATTTCTTCTGCTGTTAATCCAGTTAATGATGCTAACTTTTCTGCCTCTAAAACAAATCTTTCCTCTGCAAACTTCCGTTGCTCGGCTACTTCTTTTGAAGATAAAGCTATTGCTTCCTCTAAAAACTTTCTTCTTTCTTGTATGGAGAATCTTCTATCAGCAGCGTTAAATTCTGCCTCTGATATTTTTAAATTAGCCTTAGCCGATGCCACCGCGTAGTTACTTATTCTATCCTCTAAGTCATCTAATGCTTCAATATATTTTCTTGCACCATCTGTTGCCCTTTCAAAATCATCTGTATTTGAACTAACCGCCTGACCAAACTTCTGCGCTGCCTCTGTAAAATCACCACTAAACAACGCCACAATAGCATCAATTAACAATAGTGCTCTATTTCTAACAACATCAATTATCGCGCTTACTTGCTCTAATCTAACCGCCCACTCAGTAGCACCACTATCTGTTGAGGTGAACGCTTTAAATAAGCCATAAACGGCAGCAGCTACGGCAGCAATAGCCAGCGCAACGGGATTCAATAACAAACCTTTTAAGGCTTGCCCCATTCCACTAATACCATTTGCAGCATTCCCAAGTGGTCCACTCAAACCCGTTAATGCTTGCTTGTAGTTACCAACACTTCTTTGATGCTCTCCTACCGCTTCTTCCGCTTTCCTTACGCTTGTATCTAATTTTTTGAACTCATCAGTTAAAGCCTTAGGTGCTTTGCCGCCTTCCGCACTAATGTTCTTTAACTCTTTTTTGATTTGCGCTAATCTAACAACTTGCTTCTCGTATGTGGTAGTAAGGTCGCTATTTAATTTAACTTGTTGGGTTATCTCTTGGCGTTGCTTTTGACGTGCTAAATTCTCTTGCGCCTGAGCCGCTGTCAAATCCTTTGTTGCTTTCTTTTGTTTTTCCGTTACCGCCTCTAATGCTATTATTTGCTTCTTTAAGTCTTCAATCTGTTTAGTTAGTTTAGCAACATCATCAAGTGTTTGAGGTGATGCGATAGCGAAGCCGTCTGTTGATTGCTTAGCTTTTGTCTTTAACGCGTTTTGAATGTCGGTAACAACCTTTAACAATTCTTTTGCTTCCTCAACGGCAGATGTGAACGCGTCCTTTGCGATTATATCTTCTCTCGTTATTTTACCGCTTTCAGCCATTTTGCTTAGGTCTTATTTTTTTTAATGCTTTGAAATAGGTATAGTATTCTGCTACACTTACTTTCTTTATATCAATCTGAAACCCCATCTCATGTTCTAACACTCCCTTAATCTCGTAAAAGTCGCTTCTGTCTTGCGTTTCTGCTCTTAACGCCTCAATCTCTATCTGACAAATCTTAATGAACGCGCTCAAACTTCTGTCCTCTGTTATTGCCATTCTCGCCTGTAACAACACTAATTCTTTCTCCTTCTCTAATGCCTTTATAAACGATTCACTAAAGCCAAAACGTTCTATGAATTGCGTCATCAACTTGTTTCCTATATACGAAGTAAGTAACCCAGCTTTGCCTTTTTTACTTAGCCACTTATCGTCCTTATCCTCGTGCCATTTTAACCAGTTATAAATAGGCATCTCCTCAATACTACACCAATAGTTCTTTGCGTATGCTTTCAATAAAATACGGTGTAATAAGTTCACTAACCATTTGCTTGCTCTCTTTAGTAAGCCCAATAACATCGGGGTAAATTTGCGCCAAATCCGTATTCTCTTTGATTGTGTCGGCTGTGATTTTGAACCCGTCATTTTCTACTTTGATTCTAAATGATTTATAAAACTCTCCAGTATCTTTTAAAGTAATATGGTCTGTTCTGCCATCGTTACCCAAACTTCTCGCTAAAGGCTTGTAATATTGCACCGTTATCGTGGCATATTCACCCAAAGAACGACCTTCACTATCTACACCGCCCTCGTACATTTGCTCTAAATTGAAATCAATTATCTGCGCTTGTACGTTGCTATCTTTCAATATTTTAACAAACAATCTGTCCGCCTTAGTTTCAATGCGAATAATCTTTTTCAATAAATCCGCTAAGGCCTTCATTGTTTACTTATCGCTTTTCTTTTTCTTCTTAGGCTTTACTTGTAGGTCTGTGTTTGCTGGCGCTTCTTTTAACGCATCCTCTGCCCACACTATACCTTTCGCTTTGCACTCTGCTTTTAAGGTAGCCCATATCTTATCTAAGCCATCAGTTAGTTGTGGAGTGCCTTTGTACATCGATACAAATTCGTCTTTCGTTAAACCTGCTACACCGTAAAGTGCGAAGGTTACACCGCCAACTTTTAAGAATTCATTTTCTGCTGCCATTGTTTTATTTTTAAAAAGGGAGAGCCGAAGCCCTCCCCTACATTTATGCTACCGTAATTGTGTTAGCTGTTACCGCTGCGAAGTTGTAACCGTTTTTAGTGATGGTTAAACGAAGCACATCAGCAACCGTTTGCGAAGCAAAGTTGATTTGATACGTTCCATCAGGACTTTCAGCAATAGATGTAATAGTTACCGAAGCACTATCAGTTACATTGTAAAGAGCCATATCACCAGCAACCAAGCCTTCAACTAATACAGGGTTCAAGAATGAACCGTATTGTGTTTTCAAAGTAGCTTTGAATGATGTTTGACCGATTGCAGAATATGTTGAAGTAACATCTAACAAGCCGTTTAACAAGCTAATATCTGTGCTCATTTCGTCTGCTTCCAATGTACGAAGTCTCTCATCTTGTACATCTAAATGCCAATCAAAAGCTAAGTCAATTTTTTGAGTCGTTGCACCTGAGCCAGTCTTGATTAATTTAGCAGAAATTGAACCGTTGTCGATTCTAATTGGCGCCAAGTAACCATCATTAATCATTTCACCTACCAATTGCTTTGATTTAGTAATACCAAACAATCCCGAAACTTTACATTTCTTATCGTTTATCTTACCAACCATTTGAGGAGAAACAGCACCAGCGTTATTTCCTAAAGTAGTAATCATTGTTTTAACTGAACGAATACCAACTTGTCTTTCGATTTTAGTCTTGTCATCAAAAGTTTCAAAGTCAGAATCTGCGCGCTCATCTACCATGTTCTTAACGAACGGCAATGGGTACCAGCGTAAAGTTTCATCAGCGTTATTTACCAATGCGGTAAAATAAGCTAAGTTAAATGTATCTGTCAAATCAATTTCATTGATAGTACCATCTTCTTTAAAGTATGAAACCTCAATGAATTTCTCTACCACTTCCATGATAGGGGTACAGCCAAACCCTGTATTTGCGACTGTAAGACTGCAACAATTTGCCATAATTTTTAATTTTAAAAGTTATTATTATTCATCAAATTTAATTCAATTTATAATTGCCAATTTTTTTTGTTAGCAATACCCACCGCAATCGGTCGGCTTTCTTAATTCAAGCGAAATACGCAACTCAACACCGCTTAATTTATCCTCAAACAATGTACTTTCAAAGCCTTTGTTATTCACGTAAACACCAAAGCGAGAAAGGTTAGTTAGTTCGTATTCTCTTATCTGTTGCACTCTCACTTGTTTGTTAAGCGTATCAATGAAGTGTTGTACCAATCTTTGCATAGGCTTGATGCTATTCGTGTAAAAGTCATCAACTTCCCACGCTTCAAAGTTAGCGTGAGTTAAAAAGAACAAACGCAAATCACTCACGCGCTCGAACTCATCAACATCTTCATTGAACCTTTCGCTAAATATTTCAAGCAAATAGACAAGCGGTGTTTTCTGTGTATCGAACTGGCGCTTAGTTAAAGTGATGTTTGTTTCTTTAACCGTACCGTGAAAGAAGTAAACCGTTGGCAACGTGAATGAAGTTACAACTATTGCAGCGCTACCACTTAGAGTAATCACACAGCCCGAAATCGAACTTACGGTATAATCATTATTCCCTATCGATAGCACAATGCTTGGTTGAATCCATTTAACATCATCAACGGTAATGGTGTAAACGCCCGCGCTTGGGTTACTTGTTGCCGTAATTGTTACGGTCTTATTCACCGCAGTTAGTACGCTATTCAAGTAATCTATTATATCTGTTTTGTACATCATAATATTGCGCTGTATTTAGGTTGTAATTGCAAGCCATCGTACTCAGGATATGTTGCCGCGTTTACGTGAATATAGTATTGAACCGCCTCCCAATCGGATATGATTCCATTGTGTCTAATCTCGCCCATACGCGCTGCATTCTCTCCCGTCATTACTATACCTACATCGGCTAAAGACTTAGCAACACCGCTCTGTGAATGATGCGCCTGAGTACCTTGTACGTATAAGCAATAAATAATGCCTTTTAATATTTCTTTCATTCCTCTGCTCTCGAATATTCTGCCCTCTGTGTAATACTCTTGCAATAGACTAACACCGTTATTTAAGCCACTTACTTGAATTGCCAATGGATTAAAAACATTAACGTATCTTGCACCAACTGGCACGTTATTTACTACCGTTGCAATGAATAGGTCGCCAAGCGTTAAGCCTAACAATTTGCGGATATATGTTTTTTCAAACTCATCAATATAGGCTTGTAATATTGGAGTCGTGTATGTTGTTTGAGCGATGTAATAAAGCCCAGTGAAGTCTGTTGTTTTAACTAATATTGATGCCATAATTATAAATTTATCTTTAAAAAAAAGGTGGGTTTTTTACCGCCCACCTCCAAACAAAACAAACAAACAAAAGTTTTTTTTAGATTATTTCAGCAATACCTTTCGCTACTAACAACGAAGCAATATCACCGCTTTCTTTATACACCTCACCTTTTTTAAGGTGTTGAGTATCTTTGATTATTTTAATTGACACGTCGCCAACAATAGCAGCAACTTCTGCAACTTCGATAACCTCTACTTCTTTTACTTTCTTAGCCATTTTTTATAGTTTTAAAATTAAAGGGTGAGGTGTTTTAATTCCTCACCCTATTAACTATGCGTTTAACGCTGTTTTCGCAGTTGCGAATGAACCAGTAACCAAAGATAGAACTCTGTTAGACGGCACGTAGCAAACCAATCTCATTTCCGCAAGGATAGTGATTAAGTTTTTAGTGAAATCATCATTCTCATGACCCATTGAGATAGTAGCATCTTGTCTCATTCTCACGTTAACTTGAGAGAAATCACCAAGTAAGAAAGTACCAGCTGTGATACCAGTGTTTTTAATAACTGGGATACCAGCGAAAGTAGTAACACCGTTGTTAACTACGAATAATGAAGGTGCAACATAACCGTTATCAGTTGCTTTAGTCAACTCCATGAATGTAGCATCTGTTGGGTGTAACACGATTGCAGAAGGTAAGTAGTTAGCAGCCTCAACTTGGTTGATTGCAGTACGCAATACATCGAAGTTGTTAGCAGCAGTTCCAAACGTACCGGCAAAAGAACCAGCAGCATAAGTAGTTGATTGAGTAATGATACCATTCAAGTTCGGAGTAGTACCGTTACCACTTAATACACCGCTATCAGCTTTCAATGCAATAAGTTCAATTAAGTTGTTTCTGATTTCTGCTTCCATGAAAGCAACATCGTCTAACATCTCCATTGATACTTTAGTGTAAGCCGTTACTTTTTCTACTTTCGCAGATTTTTCGTTTACGTCGAAATCTTCTTGAGTCTTAGCAGCACCTTCCGCAGTCATGCCAGCAGTACCAGGATCATTGTTAGCCATCTCAGCCCATTGAACATACATCTTGTCAGTACGACCGAAGTTAGTAAGGTCAATGATGAAAGGTCTTCTTCTCTTAGTTGTTACCAAGCCAGTTGAAAAAGAAGCTAATTGATAAGGAATTGAGTTAGTACCAACAGCATCGATGTTAGCAGTGGTCATAGTACCAGCAGCTTTAACATTCATCTGAGCGCTAAACCCTTTCTTTTTCATGTTAGCACCGTTTTCTTTAACGATTGCTCTGTAACCGTCAACGAATAAGTCAGCAAGTGATTTGTAAGATTCTGTTTTCTCTACGGCTGCCTCATTAGCTGCTTTCAATTTAACAATCTCACCGTTCACTTCGCTTTTTAATTCTTCTTTAGCTGCTTTAACTGCCTCTAATTCGGCTTTTAAACTTGCTACTTCGTTTAATGATTCGGCTTTCACCGCATCAAGTTTTTTACCAACTTCAATGTTGATAGCGTCTACTAACGCTTTTTGGTCTTGTGCTTCCATTTTTTAGAAATTTAGATTTTTAATGATTTGATTTACGTCGAATTTTGGCTTTATCGGTTCGCTTGATTTTGCTTCGCTCGGCACTTTTGCAAGTGTGGGCTTATCAAAGGTTTCAGCTACTTCAATCTCTTTTAACACTTGTTTAATCTGCTTTATTTGCAGTTCAAGTGTGTGCATCATATCATCAGATTGAGAGCCGTTTTTAACGGTGTGCATCAACTGATTTAATTTGCTGTCTAATGCTAATGTTATTGATTCTTTGTTGCCGCTCTTAACGCCTAAGAATGGAGTTAAAGAGTTTGCACCGAAGGCAACAGTTGAACCTTCGAAAAGGTTTATTTCTTTTACTAAGTATAAGTACCCGAACTTCTCCGCTTCTTGTGGGTTTACCAGCTTGCTCAATACTTCATTCCACGCAACGGGGCTTTTCTCTGCCTCTATTAAAGAGAGTTGATTGTACTTAAAGCCGATTGAATGATTGTCGTATATGCCCTCTTTATAATTGATAAGAGTATCATTCCCAAGTGTTGTATTGGCAATCTTAGATTCAAAATAAATACCAGTAATTCCATTCTTAGTTGTTTCTTCCAGCACTTGCAACTTACCTACTAAGGTCGTCAGGTCGTGGTTCAATGCGTGTTTAATCTTTGCTACTGCTGTGCTATTCACACCGCGCTCTTCGATTGACTTCTTAGCCGAACCCATTATTAACACATCCTTATCTGAATCAAAGAAGTTGTAAGAATTGAAAAAGCCCGTAACGATACGGGACGATGTGCTAACATCTAAAATATTAGCATCAGCACTTTTAACTGAGTAATGAGCCGACTTCTTATCGACTTCACTTAGTATATTTTTTTTCGCTTCTTCCATTTCTTTTCAAAAATAAATACAAAAACTATTCGCAATTTTTTTTCTTTAATTGATATGATGGTTTGCTTCCTCTACACCTCGCTTCATTACATCGCTTAATATGTTCACCGCAACATCACGACTTATCTCTCCATTTAACACCGCTCTATTCAAAGTGATTATCGTATTTACATTGATGCTGTTTTTTTCTGCTTCTGTTTTTTCGGATTGTTCTTCTTTTTGTTTGTCCTCTTGCAACACTGGCAAATATGAATAGTCAGCAACTAAGTACAACCCTTGTTTCTCTAAACCGAATGCAGCGTTTAAGATGCTCATAAAGTCATCGGCTTGCGGTTGTATTGTATTCTGATAAGTTGATTTAACACCGTTGTTTTTATTCTCGAATGTTGCGCCCTTTGTGCTTGGGAATATATCGCGGTCAGCACCGTAAGCAGCGCATATTGTTTGAAAATCGCTCTCTATGCACTCCAATAGCATCAGGTCTTTAATCGGAAAAGTCATCGGCTGCCACTTCAAAGAACTATTGGTGATGATTTTACGCTTCTGCCCGTCAAATATGCCGTAGCTTTTACTCATTTCACGTTCTATTCTATCGCGTTCCTCTTTGCCTAAAGGTATGGCGCCTCCATCGGCTTGGCTTTCATTGCTTAATATACCTTCTGCACCACGTTCAACTATTAACACATTTTCACTTTTAAGCGCACCAATGATATTCGATAAAGGCAACTGCAAAGAATCAATCTTACTTTGTGATGTTATAAGGTTACCGCCAACTCCCTCATTCTTATATATCATATCGGAAGGCTGCACATTAAAGTAAGTGCCTTGATCATATACCTTATAAGACTTAATAATTCCATCGACCGTTGTTTGATTGTATAGCTTACCCGTTGGAATAACCTCAACATCGCTTGGTAGTAAGTTCCACATTAACGAAGGTAACGCGCTTGGTAGTCCTTTAATCTCGTATATGAAGGCATTGCCAAACACAGATTTAAAAACATAGTATTCAAATAAAAACTCCTCGCGCGTTCGCAAAGGGTTAGGTCTATTCAATAGGTTTAATACCTCATGCTCTTTAATCTCCTCACCAGTCTTTTTATCGTATAGCTTTATATCCATGTTCTTAAACATATCGGCTAACTGGTTGATTACAGATTGAAGATGAGGAATAGTGTTATAAATTCTTAGTTTATTTTCCGTATCAATAAGAATGGGGTTCTTACGGTCGTATATTGAGGTCGAGTACATACCGTTGAAGGTGCTAAGCCCGAACATGCGAGCCACTAAATTAGATACATAACTCATTTGAATAATTTTTTTTAAAATTAATTATAAAAGTAATCGGTAATTTTTTTTATTCAAAGATGTGCGGCAGTAAGGCTTGTATGAAGTTCGCCAGTCCAGCCATCGCATCGGGTGCATCGTCGTGCTTACTCTTACCGTCCTTCTTATACTCGTATATTTGCTGCATCATTGCTCTGTATTCATCTGTTTGCTTCTCAGGGTGAACGTACACGAACTTATTCTTTATGATGTGGTAAGCCATCAATATTCGTGTGTGCTTGTTTGCGGTGTTCTTAATGCTCAATACCTTATCCTCTTGCACCGATTGACGAAGTAAGCGAATGAAACCGCTTCCTTGATTGTTTGCTTCAATACGGGTGTAGTCTGCATTCAACTCTTTTATCTTAGCTGCAACCATTGGACAAGTTATATCTATTGTGTCCTGAGTGAAGATAGCATCGGTAATGTATATTTGATTGCCGTATATCTTAGCAAATACAGCGCATAGGTAGTCGCTACCTTCGTCTGCTATATCAACGTACCCTAATACGCTTTCGGGCAAACCTTCGGGCAACTTATCAAAGTAATTAAAGTCTGTGCGCTTGAATAATGAGCCGTTCAAATCCACCTCCCAATTACCGTTCACAAATACATCGTATTCGTGCGCTGGCATATTTGCCCTAAGTGATTCAACGTAATCTTTTGGAATATGTGGGTTATCACTAATCTTTGCAGGAATATAAGCCCACGTTGGCGGTAGTGTGTTGTCCTTCCATTTATCGTATATCCTTGACTTAACCCAACCGCCTGATGGGTTACACGTTGCTAAGATTTGAATAGGGCAGTTAGGTGAACCCGTCCAGCTTCCACTTCTCTCGATTACTTTGTTTAATGTTGCTTCTTGCAGTTCGTTAATCTCATCTAAGCCAGCGCCATTTATCTCAAGCCCTCTAAACCTATTTAGTTCTTTGTCTGTGTCGAATGATTCAGCTAAGAATATTATTTGGCTTCCATTGGTAAATGTAACCGTCATCGTCTGCTGATTGAACTCCTTAACGTATTGCTGAAAGCCGTCATCAAGCAATCTTTGAAAGGTTACTAATATAGTTCTACGAAGTGTTGGTAATGATTCACGTACCACTAACCACCTACTTTTATCGTACTTGAAACAATTAGAAAGTAAGCAAAGCAGCAGCCAATAAGATTTGCCGCCTCGAATAGCACCCCCGTAAAGTGTAAAGGTCTTGGTATCAGCTACTCTCTTCGCTTCAATCTGTTTGTTAAACGGTATTATCCTTATCGCTTCCGCCATTCCAATCAATAATTATAGGCTTCTCGTTTAGTTCTTTGCCGTTGCTGGTAACGTCTGTTTTCTTAGGAATGAAGTAAGGCATCAATGCGGCTAGGTACTTTAAGAACGCGGCTTTATCTTCTTTGTAAACCTCATTTAATGCTTCCTGCACTTTAGGTACTTGACCTTCCATTATTTCCATGAATAAGGCTTTAGCATCAGCGGTAACTTTACCCTCTGCGCCTTTAGGTCTTCCGCCTTCTCCCTTTTTCCATGATGTACTAGTCTTGCCCATAATTGCCCTTTTTTAAGGCTGCCTTCTTATACTTATAACAAAGCATCTCACTTTCACTATTTTGCCTCCTCTCAACTTCCTTCAATGCCTCTTTAATTATCTTACTGTAATACTGCTTAATCTTCTTGTCGCTCATTACTTACGCTTATAATGTTTTCGCTTAGTGTCCTTACTACTTGGATTAACTCTTACTAAAGTTAATTCATTTTTCGATACCGTAAAAGTATAAGATTGACTTCCCCAGCTTATTACATCATTATCGATAGTGCAAGCCGCAGTTATTGAACTAACGCCCTGTGATACTCTCGGCATGAAGCTAAACGATTCTTGTTGATTCTTAACTTGTCCTTGCTCAATTACTAAATAGAACTTAAACAATACTGTATCTTGCCATTTCATTTTATCGGGACTGCTAAGGCTATCCAGCAACCAACTACCGTATAGGTCTGTATTAACTGGATTTGATACTGGCGTGGTTTCTTCTTTTGGCTTGGTGCAAGATGCGATTACTATAACCGCAAATAATGCTAAGATTGATTGTTTCATATTGATTGATTTTGTTTGTTTACTTGTTTAACATAAAGTAGCAAGCTATAAGCGAATAAACGCTAAACGCTATTGCAAAGCTGGCGAAGTAGGTTAGTGCTGCAAATGAGCCAATCACCCAAACTATTAATATTCCTTTTACGATTGCTTTTAATTTCCTATTCATCCTATTTGTTTTAATACCTCAATAAAGTAAGGTCGTTTATATGTTTCTCGTTTCGCTTGTATTACTTTCAACTTATTGATCGGGCAATCTATCATCCACCATTTGCCTCTGCCGTAAAATCTTTGTTTAAGAACGTGCATTAAATCGCATTCTTTCGGGAGGTTGTAAATATGGAACTTGTCCCTTATATACTCGTAATATTCATTTACCTTCTCCCTGGTCATATCTTCAATGCAATCATTCAGCATCTTGTCAATTAGAACTCTTTTCTCTGCATCGAAATTTCCGCTCATTCGTTTGTTTTTTACGAATTTATAAAAATTTCTTCATTCGGCAACGGTATGTGAATATTAAACCACTCTTTTGCAAAGTTTCTTATCTGCTCATGATATTGCTCTTGTTCAAACTTGCTGTTTTTAGTCGTGCTTTTTGGTGCTATTATCACTTCTCCTGTTTCTTCGTTAGCTAAAACAATGCTATTGAATTTCATCTTCATTATCTCGTGAACCTCCTCAATGGTAAACACTTCACCACACGTTTCATAGAATTGCATTTTAACTAAAGGATAAACACACCCCCATAAATATGAATTTTGATTGTTACTGCGCTTCCTTCTTTTCTTTTCAATGGTAATTGTTATCTCTCTCCCTTCAAATTGTTCAAAGGCTTTCGATATGCTGCCTTTATTCGTGGCGCACTTACCTTCAATCACTTTGCTGTTTACGCTTGCTTTCAATTTAATTCAATTTACCTTTCATTTCTAACTCCAAGATATCTTTAACATCCTCGATGTATTCTTTCAGTTGACCTTTCGCTTTGCCGTCTTTAAGAATGCTTAACAAGTATTCAGCTGGTACATCGCCCAGTTCCCAGCCTTCATAATTGCCAAACGGCATTAAATCGTAATCACCCATTTTACAAAAGTTTTATACCTATTATTCGACAAATATCTTCAATGCTTTCAACTTTATCAACTTGCCCTAACCAGCCGTCAAAGAACTTTTGTTCACCCTCCGTTAACTTCCTTGCGCTTTTTGGCTTGCTGCCGTCTTTAATTTCAAAAGCGTAGTTCTTTTTTTCGTAACCCACCAAAATATCAAAGCAGTTTTTAAGCTGGTGAGTATGTAATACAGTTACACCTAACCTCCTTAGTTGTTCTACTATTTGCTTTTGGTTACTATCGATTCTTGCAATTCGTCGCATTCGTCAAACTTATAACTAAAACCAGTAAATCGCAAATGTTGAGGTTTGTTTGCTGCTTCAATCATCAATTCGTTTATCTGCTTTGCTTTGCTTTTCCACTTTAAATACGAAGTTAACACGTATCGATTCCCGACTGGTATCTCTGTGTCTATATGCCCTTCAATCCTAAAGGTTCTCACGTTCAAATCTAATTCACTCGCTACAAATCTCGATGCTGCGCTTATCGTTGGGCATACCATTTCGAGGTGTCTTTGTTCACCTACTATTCGGTAGATGTACGTTGTTCTTTCAGGCGCTTTCATGCTTTTAATTTTAAACTGTAAAACTTAACTTTTGATTTGAATACGGTCGTCGGACGGGTGCGGAAGTAGTAGCCATGTATTGCATCTCCATTTGGTCTGCAATTCCATTTAATTGAATCAATAACAACTAAATCATATTCATCATCAGATTCATTCGGTATAATCACCTTTACCGAATTATTAAAACCAACAAAAGGCTTACCGTTTACCAAAGTGCCGTTTGAATCGTAAACGTAGATTAATCTTGTGTCTTTATTTTCCATTGTGTTTGTTTTTGTTTGATTAATACTTTAACCTCATCCACCTTGCTAATCGGTACACGAAAAGCGATGGTTGTTGTTTTCTCATTATACTTAGGCTTGTTACCCGAACCTTGTCGAGCGCCACCCCAGCCTTTTTTAGTTTTCATATAAGTACATTTCAAGTCTTTGAAACAAGCTATTCATTGACGCTTCTTCATCCATTGTGATAGTTCCGTTTTCTTGTTTTTTTTCAAGCGATTCGTATGCACTTAATACTGCTTTGAAATATTTTTTGTCTTCTGTTTTCATATTGTTTGTTTTAATTTGTTCTCAAATATACAACTACTTTTCTATTCTGCAAACTTTTCCAAGATTATTTTAAATATTTTTTAATTTTCGTGTATTCGTTGTTGAACTCAATATAAGTTAAATCACTGCAATCGTGGTCCATGTAGTTCTTTACTATTTCAATAAACTTTTGCCTTCTATCGGGTGCAACCTTCTCAATTATATTGAACTCATCACCTACATTCATTGAAATAAGCAATCCCCACACCTTATCGTTATAATCCAAACTTTGCGACATAGTTATCAATTTGCGTTTTTAAATTCTCGTTCTGTTTCATCAAACTTAAATTAAGCCGTTCTAAGCGCTTATTTTTATCGAGTAATGTAATCACTTCACTTGGCTTTAAATCGTTTATTAGATACTCTCTTTTTGCCTTAGAATGTATTTTCTCAATGTAATCTTTATACGATTGAATTCTTAAAGCCATATTTTCCCAGTTATTCTTTTTCGCCCCAGCTGACTTTTTCGCCATCATTTCGCAAAGTGCCAAGTCGAATGATAAATCAATCATGATCTCCTCTTTAAATAAATCGTTTAGGCTATCCGTTTCTCTCTCCTCTGCTATCTTAGAACGGGAAAGGGTCTGCATCCGCTTGAACGCTCTCAGTTTCAAATCCTTCATTTTTTGCATGGTTTAAAGTTGTTAGTGTTTGTTGTACCGGTGTTGTTTCAAGTACGTTATTACCTCCAATAGTGAATTTACAATAGTCTTGCATTGTAAACAATAACGGTGCTTCTCTCGGTGTAACACTACCTCCTGTTAATGTTTCTTTAACCTTTCTTACGTGTACTTCCGTTACATTGAATGCTGTTGCGTGTTGTGTCATACGGTGAATACTTATGAAGTCATCGGCTCTATTGGCGAACTTTTGCCCTCCTTCGGTGTCGGCTTTTTCGGGAGGCATCAAATGCCCTTCGTTTACGTGGTCTTTTGGGAACTTCTTACGCGCTGCCTCAGTTACCAGGTGCGTATTAACGTAAAGACTTTTATGTGTTTGCTTGCAGAAGATACGCATCAAAGCGCATATCTCGTAGTCTTCTTCGTGCTTGTTGTTACCCAGTCCCATGCCTTTAAGTGAATTGTACGGGTCAATAAGTAAGCCGTTTGACTTCGTGCCGCTGCTCACTTCCAATATTTGCTTTGCATCAAATAACCTATCGTTCCGAATGAAATTAAACATTTCGCTCATTTCATCATACGTTCTATGCAACTGCATTTCAGGTATCTTAAAAATATTGATGCCCGTTAAAAACTGCGCTATCTTAACTTTCAATGAACCTATTGAATTTTCGGCTGAAAATATATCCCACTTCAAATTATACTTTTTGCTTAAGACACAAAAATACCACAATATCCAGTCGGTCTTACCCACGTTATCGTGCCCGTTAATGAATACAAGTTGCTCAGGCTTGTAAGCTAAATGCTGGTCAGCTACTTTGTCGCCAATACCAAGCCCTCTTTTTATCGCACCGCTTCGCAAACCTTCTACGAATGCGCGTCCCTCTGATGGCTCAAAGATGTTTTCTGCTGCTATTAATTTACTCATAGTTCTTCGTGTTTACCAAAGTTAGCCCAAGGCGCTGGGTTATTGCTTAACTGTACTTCGGCCTTTTTAGGTGGGTTTGTTTTTAGCCAGTTAGCAAAATGCTTTTTAACTTCTTCTGCATCCTCTCTCGGTTTTTCGATTAAATTCTGTATTGCAAAAAAATCTTTTAATGAAAGTGCTATTAATTCCCTATTGGTTTGATGCTTCATAATTAACGGGTCAATCCATTGCTTGGAACTTAATAAATAATTCCAAAGTTGTTTTGACTTTTCTCTTTTGTCTTCTACATTACTATTACTATTATTATTTAAATCTTTATTTATATTTATATATAGCTTAAGCATTTGCTTAAGCACTTGCTTTAAACTATCTTCATTTTTAGTATCTAATTTTTCAAAATCAATTTCATTTTTTAAATACTCTATAAATTTATAATCATCACCATGAACGCGCTTTACAAACTTTATGAAGTATCCTATTTTTCCAGCAAGTCCCCTTTTTTCTGTGAACTTTTCTCTTGCTTGTATTACTTCTGCTGCAAAATGCTGTTTTAATCTTCCTTCATCATCTTGCTTAAATTTATGCTTAAGCACTTGCTCAAACATTTGCTTAAATCTTTCAAATTCAGAAAACTTAACATTTGCTAAAACAGCTAATGCTTCAACATCGTTTGGCAAACTTTTTTTATCGTATTGATGAAGTATTAAATTAAGATACCAGCCTCTTAAGTCTGCATCCATTTCTGCTGTCGCTACTAACCACTTATCTATATAAAAAAGTGCTGCTGGGTCTTTTCCATTAGACATTTTGCCCTCCTTCCTGAATCTTGTTTATTTCAGTTCTCAATTTCTTAGCTAATCTTATAGCTGTTGATTTGTCTAAGGAAATAAATAGATTTCTATCTCCTTCTGTAATTGATAAAACGACATCATCCGATTCTCTAACACATTGGATAAATGATGAATCTTCTTTGTAAGACGAAGTTCCTTTTCCGTAAAAAAATATTTTTACCATAATAATAACAGGTTTTACTAAACCTATAAAAATAAGTAGCCGCTTCGGGTACTTGCGCGGAGGTAGACTAATACCTATAACAAGTAACCCGATTAAGCTGTTTTTAAATATCTTAGTTGATTTAGTCTTTTCCGCTAAGAGATGCACAAATATAAACAATTAATCCTTTCGCGTTTCGTTTTTATCAATCTTTTTGAGTAGTTCTTTTTCGATGTCGATTGAGAAGTGATGCGCATAATTTAAGCACGTCAAAATAACGTCTGCTAATTCTTCGCCTAAATTGTTTTCTTTGCCTTTACGTTTAAGTAATGATTCATAAATAGCCTCTTCAACTTCTTCTTCAATTTTACGAATGAATTGTAAGTCTGTTGTTTCAGGTGTTATGTAACCACGCTTCACAATAGAAGCGTAGTTACGTTTGATTAGTTCTTGCATATTAGAATAGTGTTGATTGTGATTTTTCCAATACAGCACTCTGCACATTCTTTTTAGCTTGGTTGTAGTAGCTTTCTTTTAATTCAAAACCGATAGCTTTTCTATTCATTTTAACTGCTTGAAAAACCTCTGAACCAATACCCATAAATGGAGTAAGTACCGTATCACCTTCATTAGAATATAGTAAGATCAATCTTTCAATAGTATCTAATTGCAAAGGACAAATATGCTTTTCGTCATTTTCTTCTCTGCCATTTCTATAACCTTGCAATGTATTTCCGTAATCAATATCCATCCAAACTGGAGAAGCTATTTTTTGCCACAAATCAACTGGTATATTTGTGTTTGTTACTGGATTGGTTCTTTCTCCATCTTTTCTAAATACCATTACATAGTCAGGTATTCCAACGCGGCTCATAGTACTATCTTTTTTTACTTGCTTATGAAGTAAACCAAGCGCCTTAGTTCTTTGCATTTCAACAACAGGGTCTTTCCAAATCGTTATACGTGAATGATAAATAAATCCAGCTTCACTAAATGCTTTTAAAAGTAAGCCGCTAAAGTCGCGAAGTCCTATAAATCCTTCCTTTCCTTTTTGTATAGGTAAGTCCATGCAATGAACAGCTACATTTCTACCGCTTTGCAAAACTCTGTAAAGTTCCTTTATTAAGAATCCAAACTGAATCAAAAATTCATTGTAATCTTTGCTATTACCCATATCTTCTAAGTGGCTTGAGTAGGTGTAAAGTTCAGCGAATGGTGGAGAGAATACACTTAACCCTACCGATTCGGTAGGCACATCTTTAATTAACTGGATGCAATCACCGCGTTTAATGTGATAGAATTCATTTGTTTCTTCTGTTGTGTCAACATTACCGACATTCATCAGTTCATTGTTTAGGTTAGCGTTAATCGCTTTGCTCATTTCGTCTTGCATAAGTTCAAATTGTTTTTGTTTGTTATCTATTGATTGTTTTACGTTTGCCATCGTATCGGTAGTAATTAAATGAATGTTCACTTCATTCTTTTGCCCGAACCTATAAGAACGTCTTATTGCTTGGTATAATCCCTCAAAGCTAAAATCTAAAGAAGCAAATATTTGATTTCGGCAATTTTGATAGTTCATACCAAATGACGCTATTTTTGTTTTGGTTATAAGCACTCTGAATTCATTATTTGCAAAACCTAAAAGCATTTTTTCTTTGTAATCTGAACTATCTGAACCTTTAACCTCAACAGCATCAGGTATTAGTTTCTTTAAGTATTCGCCTTCCTCATTTTGCTTAATCCATATGATGAAGTTTTCATCGCTATTATTCACCAACGAAATAGCATCTTCCATTCTTTCAATCTTAGTTAACCTCAACTCTTGATTAAAGTTAGTAGCCGAAATAATAGCATCATTAAATAGCTGACCGTTATCGCGTTTAGGTGTTACTATTTTACGTTCCAAAATATTAAGAGTAGGTAAATTATAACCTTCCATCGTAAATCCTATATCCTGTGGCTTATTTAACATTATCGCCCACGTTCCAATGAATTGATAGAATGTTTTAACCGCATGACCTTTAAGCCTCCATTTTGCAGTTTCTCCGCCATCATGTACAAAGTACATTGCAAGCATTTCATTTCTACCCATAACATCTAAGAACTCGCTATGGTTTCCAAGTTCCATTGGGTCATTTGGTGAAGGTGTTGCAGTACAAGCTAATTTGTAAGGTGTGTTTTTAAACTTATCGATAATATTCTTTTTTGTTTCACCTTCAAAGTTTTTAAGGATAGAACTTTCATCTAAAACAATACCCGAAAAAATAGAGCAATCAATATTATCTAATTGCTCATAGTTTTGTATTACTATGTTTGTGGTATCAATTCCAAATCGTTTTGCCTCGTTTAGTGTTTGACCTTTAACCGCTAAAGGTGCAAGTATTAATACTGGCTTATTAGTGTGCTTTGCCACATTCTCTGCAAATGTTAATTGCATCAATGTTTTACCCAAACCACAATCAGCAAATATAGCATACTTACCAGCTTTTAAAGCGCGCTTAACTATGAATCTTTGAAACGGGAATAAGTGATTGTTTAAATCATTGTCATCTACTTCAAAGCCACTTTCGATGTGCTTCTTTTGTTTCTTTTCTAAGAATTCTAAATAATCCATTTGTTTGTTTTTTATTGTTTATAAAATGCCTCTGCATGAATCTCGCACACACCTTTAACCTCCGATTGTATCCATTACTCATCGGCTAATGTTCTGTAATTAAACTAAGAGGGAAAGAACGTCGTTTGTTTGATTTTAAATTTTTGTAAAATATTCAAGTTGTTGTTTAAAGTATTCATTTGCTAACCTAATCTTCTCCAGCATCTCGTTTACGTCTGCTTGATCAACTTTAAACTTCTTGGTGAATAATCCGAAGTCGTTGGGTATTCTCGGGTCAAACCAAGCCAACACCGCAACATCGCACTCACGCAAATAAGCATCTGAAAGAACTTGCCAAAACCGCATTGGTGAATTGGCTTTTAAATCTTCACTATCGCGAATCTCTTTAAGGTGGTTTACGGTGTTTAAACATTTCACCTCCAGCGCCCCGTTTAACTCTCTTATCCACCCATCACCACTACCACCGTAGTTCAATGAATCAATTTTGATAAAGCTTGTTTCTTCGATAGTCCACCCGTTCAATCTCGCTAAGTGCTTTTTCGCCAGCGGTTCGTTATCAATTCCCCATTGCATCGCCTGAGTAGTAAACACCTCTTCACGAATACCCGTTAAACTTTCGGCAACCTTTTCCATTATGTACGTCTTAGCGCCGTCGCTTAACACTTCACCTTTCAATTTAGGCTTGGTCATTAGTCTGTAAATTTCCGATGAGGTGAAAACACCCAAACGGGCAGCGTGCCACTCAGGGCTACGCTGTTCCGCTTCTACTATTATTCTGCTGTGTTCCATTTTGTTGTTGGTTTAGATTGAATTGCTGTAATATCATATACTTCCTCTTGAGTCATTATACCCATTGACACCTCAGGCGCGAATTGACGCGTGAAGAATGCAGCTGCCCGGTAGCGCATCATTAATTGTGGCATTGTTTTCCATTTGCTACCAGCCTTTTCAACCCATTTCTCAGCGTGTGCCATTTCCATCGTTACCCAAACACCTTCTACTTTGTCGCCTGTTGCTAAGTCAATCGCTACACCTCTGCATCTACCACCGTTGTTTTCATCTTCTTCAAATCTTAACGGT
>Ga0208679_1000220_pt1 | contig 20443 bp, 19 predicted proteins | sample Colrivmet1555A02_FD_187667 | JGI IMG/M metagenome (GOLD analysis project Ga0208679, IMG submission 187667) | Estuarine microbial communities from the Columbia River estuary - metaG 1555A-02 (SPAdes) (version 2) | ecosystem: Environmental > Aquatic > Marine > Intertidal zone > Estuary | place...
TCTCCAGAAGTTAGTAAAGCAGCAGACTCAATGAGTGATAAAGATGCTAAAGATTTTGCATCAACATCTCATAAAGGATTACCTGATAAAATAAAAGAAATGGTATTGGCTGAATTACGTTCAGTAAGAGCCATTCAAACTGATTATGCTAAAACGTTAGATTCTATTCAACAAAATTTAGAAGGATATAAACAATCTAAGGGAACTCCGCAAGAAAAACAATATGTACAAAAACTTAAAGCTCTAACCGCACAAAAGAAAAAACTTTCAGCAGAATTGGATGCTAAAGTTGGTGATATGTATAAAGATGCCGAATTGAAAGTAGATGAAATGACCACTTCAGATGCAGCTGGCCCATATAACACACCATTTGCGTTTGGTAAAGGTGAGGATGAGAAAACTAAAGGTAAAAGACAAGCTGATTTAACAGGATATAGTGTAGTTAAAGAAGGTAAATACTATGTAACCTATAACAAAGGTAGAGGACAGGGTAAGGGGTTGGAAAAAGAATTTGATAAAAAAACATTTAGTTCAACCAATAAGCCAAAAGTATTCAATTCATTTAAGGATGCAAAGAAACACGCCGAAGATATGGAAAAAATGTTTCGCCATTCGATAGGTGGTGGAACGGCATATTGGGTATCAGATGAAAAAATGAATCCAATAAACGAAAATCGTTGGTTAGAATTAAAAAGAGATGAATCTACTGCACAATCTAAGATTGGTAGAGGCATATCTAATATCAATAAACAATTAGCAGAAATGGAAAGATTTCTTAATTGGTATGGTAAAATTAAGAACGAAAGTGGGGTAGATAATAAAAGTTATTGGAAAAGAACAAATAGTCATATTTATAGTATAAAGGAACGATTACTAAAATTAGACCAAAAAATAAGACAAATTTCAGAATAATGAAAATAGCTCAATTAAAAGAACTTGTTAAGCAAGTAGTGAAAGAAGAACACGATTATCAGCAATTATTTAAACATATGTTAGATAAGGCTGGTAAAGATATCTCATCGATGAACGATGATGAAAAAAAGAAATTCTTTAATGCTGTTGATACTGCTTATAAAGCAAAATCGGAAGGTAGATTGAGAGGATATAATGAAAACTTACCTGGAAATCAGGAAAAGTTAGATACTGATAAAGATGGTGAAATTGAGGCGAGTGATTTAGCAGCATTAAGAGCTAAAAATGAAGGAGCCAAAAAAAAAAAGTAGTTAGTGAGGGTGTAATAGAAGGAATCCTTGCAACTATAACCTTAGCTATATTAGGTAAAGTAGTTATCTATTTTATGTATGAATTAGCTAAAAAAGTAGGAAACTATGTAAATGGTAACGAAAAATATAAAAAAGCCGTTGCTAAAATATTAGAATCAATATCCAATAATAAACAAGCTATGAATGATATAGCTAAATTAATGGATAGTAACGATGGAATAAATAATGGGGTTGCAGATAAGATAGTGAGAATGGGATATGTACAAACACTAATAATTAAAATGGTGGAAAGTACAAATAGTGAGTTAGATGAAACGGAGTTAACAAATTATTTAAAAACAGCTTTATTAAAAGCTTGGGAAGATAAAGGATTAACTGATAGAGCAACAGAAAAGGTAAAAAAAGATATAAAATAAATGAATAAAGGATTATTAATAGAGACCCATTTGTTTGAAGCTAAGCTTGTAGAACAAGATAACGGAACTTATTTAGTTAAGGGAATCCTACAAAGAGCAGGTGCTCCAAATCAAAATAATAGAAGATATCCTAAAGACATATTAGAAAGAGAGTGTAAGAAATACGAACAACTTATTAAAGAAAGAAGAGCATTGGGTGAATTAGACCATCCAGACTCTCCGGTTATTAATTTAAAGAATGTATCTCATAATATTAGAGAAATAGGTTGGGATGGAGATGATGTGGTTGGTACAGTAGAAATACTTTCAACTCCATCTGGAAATATCCTTAGAGAACTATTAAAAAACAATATTCGTTTAGGAATTTCATCGAGAGGACTAGGTTCGGTTAAAGAGTTATCAGACGGGACTGTAATGGTTCAGGAGGACTTTGAATTGGTAGGATGGGATTTTGTATCAAACCCATCTACGCATGGCGCATTTATGGCACCAATGAATGAATCAAAGCAATGGGCTAAAGCTGCAGAAGAATGTGGAAAATGGTGTCGTTCACAAGATTTAATGAGAGAAATTATAATAGAATTAAACTAATATGGCAAAGTTAATAAATTTAATACCTGGTAGACAAATTAATGTTAAAGAATCCATTGATGATATGGATACAAATTTACCAGCACAAGTAGATAGATTTTTAGAAAGATTGATTACTCAAATTAAAGGGTACAATTTAACAAAGAAAAAAGAGCAGTTGGTAATTGCTAAAATAATTGATGCATTAGGTATGGATAAATCTCAATTAATGCAGGCTATTACAAAAATTAAGAAAAACGATATTTTAAAAAAATAGCATATGATAAGGTTAAAAGATTTACTAAATGAGGAAGATAAGTTACAACAACTTCCTACTGAAATCAAAAAACATTTCTTAGAAATTATTTCTACATTTGGCCAGTTTGGCGAACAAATGAATAGAAAATCTGATATTAGAACTATTGCTGAAACATTGGGTGGTATTGCCGATGCAGCACAAGAATATACTTTGAGAGAAGGTGGTGATTGGTTTGATAGAGTTACCATCAAACGAAATATGAAAGAGTTGAAAGCATTACATGAGAAGTTCCAAACGGAATCAATGGAAGCAAAAGCACAAGAACAAAGAATGGAAGCACTATATGAAGATATGGGACATGTATTAAATAGATATTTTGAAATAGCAGATGTATCTGAAGATGTTATGAGACAGAGATTGGGTTTAAGAGAGAGTAAATCAAATTGTGGATGTAATAAACATCACGATTGTGGTTGTGGAGGACATCACAAACATTAAAAGTTATGTTGATTGTTGATGTAAAAGATGGAAACATCGAAAGAGCACTAAAAGTTTACAAAAATAAAGTAAAAAGCGTTAAGCAAATAGAACAACTTAGAAGTAGAAAAGAATTTGAAAAACTATCTGTTTCTAAGAGAATTCAAAAGTTAAATGCAGTACATAAAGAGAAATTACAAAATTATTTTAATAAAAATAGTTGATTTCTTTAGTTTTCTAAAAAATTTATATATTTATTTCTGAATATCCTATCTTATATAGGATTTTTTTTATTACAATTAGTTGGTTAATGAATACCCTTCTCTATAAGGCGTGAACGAACAACCAGCAAAATATCATTGAAGTTCCACAATTACAATAACTTCACAGGAACAAAAATCATTTAAAAATGGCAAATTCAAAATTATTGAAAGAAGCAATCGCCGATGCTAAAGCGGTTAAAGAAACTGCATTAGCTAACGCAAAGCTTGCTTTAGAAGAAGCCTTTACACCAAGACTACAGTCTATGTTAACTCAAAAGTTAAGAGCTGAAGCTGAAATGGAAGGCGATGAAGAGCAAGTAGATGAAGAACTAGATTCAACAGGAATCGGTTCAGGCACATCTAATCCTACTTTGGATGCACATACCGAATTTGAAGCCGGTTCAACTGAAACAACATCTGGTGAGCCAGGTGCACAAGTTGACGACTACAAAAAAGTAGCAGACATCAACGAAGAAGAGGGTATGGAATCAGAACCATCTGAAAAAGATGCTGAAATCGCAGAATTGAAAGCGAGATTAGCAGAATTAGAAGGTGAAGCAGGTTCAGAAGAAGAAAATCCTTTCGCACAAGCAGAAGGTGAAGATGAAGTGGGCATGGATGACATGGGCATGGATTCTGAAATGGGTGGTGATTCAATGGACATGGGTTCTGACGATGAAGAATCAGAAGATGACATGGACTTAGAAGCTATCATCAGAGAATTAGAAGCTCAATTAGGAGATGACGAAGAGGTATCCGAAGAAGAATCTGAAGAAGAAAATCCATACGCAGCTAACGAAAACTTAGCAGATGGTTCTGAAGCAGGTACTGATAAAGGAGAAACACCTAAAGTAGTTGTAACTAATGAAGAAGCAGACTCAGACGAAGTTGACTTAGAAGAAATTTTAAGAGAAATGGAAGCTGATATGAAAGGCGATGAAGAGAAAATGGATGAAGCTGAAGAAACCGAAAAAGACAAGGAAATCGAAGAAGCTTACAACACTATCAAATCATTACAAAGAACTATCAACGAAGTAAATTTGTTAAACGCAAAATTATTATTCGCTAACAAATTGTTCAGAGCTCATAATATGACTAACGAACAAAAAATTAAAGTTATCGAAACGTTAGATAGAACAAAATCGGTAAGAGAGGTTAAATTGGTATTCTCTACATTAGCAGAGAACTTCAAATACACTTCAATTAACAAAAACGCTAAGAAAACAATCAAAGAAGGAATCGCTAGTAAAGTAGTTAAATCTACTAAGCCAGCAGTAGCTAGAACAGTAATCTCTGAATCAGCTCAAATTTCTGATAGATTTAAGAAATTAGCAGGTATTATTAAGTAATTAACAAAAAAAATAAATTAATCCAAAATGGACTTAAAAAAATTAATGAACGGCGCGAACCCACAAAGCGTAATGCTTGAGCAAACTCGTGGTTTGAAAGCTAAATGGGAAAAAACAGGTTTGTTAGAGAACGCAGGTTCTGATACAACCAAGCATGGTATGGCAGTAATGTTAGAAAACCAAGCAAAACAATTATTAGATGAGGCAACTCGTACAGGTACATCTTCAGGTTCTGAAGAGTGGGCTGGTGTAGCATTACCTTTGGTAAGAAGAATCTTCGGTTCTATTGCAGCGAAAGAATTCGTTTCAGTTCAACCAATGAACTTACCTTCAGGTCTTATATTCTACATGGACTTCAAATATGGTACTGCAGCAGCAGGTAACCCAGATTTCTCTGGTTCATCTTTATTCGGTAATGGTGGAGTTTTTGGTAAAGATTCACAATCACCAGCAGGTAACAAATTAGGTTCAACTCAAGTAGCTGAAGGTGGTTTGTATGGTGCAGGTAGATTTGGATACACAATCAATAACGCAACTGCTGGTATTGCTGCAACTTTTGCATCAGCATCTTTAGGAGATATTGATTATGATTTTTCAAACGCAACAGTTTCTGCATCTTATGCAGCTAACACTTTGAAAAAAGTTGTAGTAGCATTACCAGCTGATGCTGATTTTAATGGTATTAGAGCTTTCGAACCAACAACAACTACTGGTTCTGTAACTTTCTACCCACAATATACAACTAAGAATGGTTCTAACGTTGAATTTGTTGCAACTGCAACCGGTTTAAGTAACTTAGCAAATCTTGGTGTATCTTTAGCATATCATGTACAACCTACTGATATCACTCGTGGAGATTTTGAAGATAGAGGTTCTAACTTAGCAATCCCAGAGATTGAATTAGAATTGAAATCAGAACCAATCGTTGCTAAGACTCGTAAGTTAAAAGCAATTTGGACTCCTGAATTGGCACAAGATTTGAACGCATACCACTCTGTAGATGCAGAAGCTGAATTGACTCAAATGTTAAGTGAGTACATCTCTTTAGAAATCGACTTAGAAATCTTAGAAATGTTACAACAAAACGCTTTCACAACTGAATTTTGGTCAGCAAAAGTTGGATACGATTGGAATGGTGCAGGATTCTCTGTAGATTCTGATGCAGTTTCTTCTGGTGCATACCAAAAGAATACTTGGTTCCAGACTTTAGGTATTAAATTACAAAAAGTTTCTAACAAGATTCACCAATTAACAATGAGAGGTGGAGCAAACTTCGTTGTATGTTCTCCAAACGTGGCAACTATCTTAGAATCAATGAACGGATTCTCTGCTAACCCAGGTAAAGATGCAACAACATTCTCTGCAGGTGTAACTAATATCGGTTCTATCTCAAATAGATACGATGTTTACAAAAACCCTTATATGACTGAGAACGTATTATTAATGGGCTTCAAAGGTTCTAACTTCTTCGAGACTGGAGCAGTTTACGCACCTTATGTACCATTGATTATGACTCCTTTAGTGTACGACCCAACTAACTTCACTCCAAGAAGAGGAGTTATGACTCGTTACGCTAAGAAAATAGTAAGACCAGAATTCTACGGTAAAGTAGTAATTGGTGGTTTAGAAACTCTTTAATCTTAACGGATTAGGATAATCGGAAAGAGGGGATAGAAATATCTCCTCTTTTTTTGTCAAAAATTTAAATAAAATAAAGTAAACTAAGAAAGAGTGGTTAGAAATATCCACTCTTTTTTTATTTCTATATTTATATGTAAATATAATTGGATTAATATGTCTCAAAATTTAAAATGGACCGGCAGTGGTTCTGCTATATCGGGCTCAACACCATTTGGTATTTACGATAGTGATACCGACTTTAAAAACGATGGACCAAAGACGGCTGGGTGGTGTGCAACACGATTAGGATATCCCGTAGTTGATGTAGAATTAATTGATACACAATTTTATGCTTGTTTCGAAGAATCTGTTTCAGAATATTCAGCACAAGTAAATCAATTCAATCTTAGAAACAACTTAGATATTTTAAGAGGACAGAAAAAGCAATCAGCTGGAGGTAGGAGTAATTATTCGCAAACATTAGTTGATGGTTCATTTCTTCCAACCATAGTTCGTATGTCCCAACAATATGGTACATTGGCAGAAGTTGGTGGTAATATTGCTATTAAGAAAGCATATATTGATTTAATTCCAGGTCAGCAAAAATATAATTTAATGAGTGCATCTGTGGATGTAAACACATCTGGCTCATTTACAACTATATTTAGTGGTTCATCTACAATAGATGTAACTAGGGTTTATCACGAGGCAACTCCGGCAATTCAAAGATTTTTTGACCCATATTCAGTAGGTGGACAAGGTACATTAAATTTAATGGATGAAATGGGATTTGCAGAATTTTCACCCTCTGCACAATTCTTATTAATGCCATTGTATGAAGATACATTAAGAGTTCAGGCGATTGAATTAAATGACCATATTAGAAAATCACATCATAGTTTTAATATTGTTAATAATGTAATAGAAGTATTTCCTTTACCTAAAGAGGGATTTGGTACAACTAGATTGTATTTTGATTATATGAGTAGAGATTCATTTGAACAAGATTCTCAAACTATTCAAGCGAATTCACTTTCTGATTATTCTGATATTCCATATGATTTTATTCAATATAGTAATATAAATGATGTTGGTAAACAATGGGTTAGGAAATATACATTAGCATTATCTAAAGAATTATTAGGTGCAATTAGAGAGAAATATTCATCTATTCCAATTCCAGATGCAGATATTAGTTTAGATGGAGCAGCATTGAGAGCGGAAGCACAAGTTGAAAAAGATATGTTGATAACACAATTAAGAGAAAACTTAGAAGAATTAAGTAGAAAAAATGTGATGACAAATAAAAACGATGAAGCCAATCATCAGCAAGATATGTTGAGAAAAGTTCCTTTAAAAATATATGTAGGATAATATGCCAAAATTTATTTCAGAGAGAGATGTAGCTTTTTTTAAAGGATTAGCTAGAGAAATCGTAGATGATGTAATACAAAATGCTATTGTTTTATTTAAAATAAACTTAAATGAAACGAAAGTAAATTTGTATGGAGAATCTATTAATAAAACTTGGCATCCAGGTGTTGAATTATATGCATTAATTAACAAAGAAAGTGAATCTTCTACATATGAAGGATTTGGACCAAATCAGATGCAAAATATAGAATTTAAAATAGATAGATTTATGTGTGAAGAAAAGAACTCATATCCAGAAATTGGTGATGTAATTTTCTTTGATAGTGGTTATTATGAAATAGATAATACAGATGAACTACAATTTGTTGGAGGACAACCATATAATAGCTTTAGTATAGTATGTTCTACATTTTTGGTAAATAAATCAGTATTAAACATAGAAGAAAGAATTAATTAATATGTCTACAAATCCACTAAGACCCGATTTAAATAGGGCAAACGAAATAAAATCTGAAAAAGGGGATGTTAAGAAAAGTGTAGGTCTTTTTGATATAGACTATGCTATGATGACCTATTTGGAAGATACTGCTTTACCAAAATTAGATTATAATGGTAAATCGGTAAGTATTCCTGTTATATATGGCAATTCCGAAAGATGGGTAGGAGCAAGGAGACAAGGCGTTTATAGAGATAATAAGGGTAAAATACAATTACCACTTATGATGATACGAAGAACATCTATTGCAAAAGATGAAACGATGCCAATGTTAAATAGACACGTTTCATATCCAACTATAACAAAATATTCAAAAAATAATAGATACGATAGATTTACTGCATTAGGTGGCAATACTCAACCAAAATATGAATTGTTCAATATAGTAATGCCTGAATATGTTGAGGTTAACTATGAATGCATGGTTTGGACTGATTATACAGAACAACTTAATTCAGTAATTGAACAATTAAACTTTGCATCAACATATTGGGGAGATAAAGATAAATTTAAATTCAGAACACAAGTATCTGATTATAATGTTATAAATGAAGTTGGTGAAGGAACTCAAAGAATTAATAGAGTTGAATTTACATTGAATGTAAAAGCATATTTACTTCCTGAAAAGTTTGATGGAGAATTGACAACTAAAAAATCAATGTCAATTAAAAAAGTTGTCATATCAACTGAAGTAGATGTAACTGCAAATGGTAGATTAGAAGGATTATTAACAACACCATCGCCATATTATGATAACAAAGATTTAATTGATTTTCTTTCAATAAATAATAGTAAAGCACAAAATCCAGTTTCAAATAATACTATAACATTTACAGGTATTAAATTAATAGAAGCACCTACTCAATTACAATCAGTAATATCGGCTGGATTAACAGTAAATAGCTTAACATATGATATTAAAGTTTATATAAATGGTGTTAGATATTATCAAACTACACATTTTACGTGTACAGGTACTTCAAATACTTTAACAATTAATTTTATTTCTGCTAATTTAGGATTTGATGTAACTTCGACTGATGAAATTATTATAACTGGTAAATTCATAAATGTATAATGAAAAGAAGCCTTTTAGATATAACACAAAAAATCAGTAGAAACCCAGGTAAAGCCGTTTTAACTCCAAAAGATTTAACAAACGCAACTCATTTTATTTTTGAAGCTACAGGTTGGAGATTTGTAGATATATTAAGAGAAATTGAATACAGAACTACACAAGATAGATTACAAGTTTATATTAACACACAAAGTATAAGTGCAAGAGATTATATAGTTGAAGAAGGTGGAAGTGGTTTATTGATTAAATTTATAAAATCTAATTTTGAATTTAATTTGGATGATGATGATTATATTGAAATAAAAGGAGATATAGAACAATATGCTTAAACAATTTAATTCAAATAGTAGAAAACTGAATAGGATTATACCAAAAATAAATCCTAATAATTTAGTGTCTACTGATTTGACAGGAAGTTTGTTAAATATAGAATTACCATCATCGGCTTCATATCAATCATATACCCGTTCTAATCCAAATCCAATAAAAGTTGTAAATAATAAAACAACTATATCAGATTTTTATCAAGAAATATTAGAACATAGTGCAAGATATATACAAAGAAATGTTGATGTGTTTGACAATAATGCAAATACATTAACGATATATAGTGCCAGTTTAGATTACGGAACAGAAGGAGCATCACCTAATAATTTTGAAGTATTAGTATTTGGTTTACATATTCCGGGAAACTATACAATAAAAGAAGTTGGAAATAATGTAGTAATAACTTTAAATGAACAATACATAGATTACGATAATGTGACTATAAATGATATTTATGTTATGGGTAAGTTAAAAGAATAAAAGATATTTATAGGATATGGCAAACTTAATAAGATTAAAACAAATAGAGAGTGGTTCTGCATTACAACAATCCGCAGAAATAGGAACGGATTTTAGTGCATCGGTAAATACGATTGTATCTCAATCATTGGTATCATCGTTATCACAATCTATTATAAATATTATAACAAATAATGTAGGAGCAACTTTGCCAGCTGGGGTTGTATCGGGTTCATCTCAAATATACATTAGTGGAACAATTGGATATAGTGATATAGCAACGGATATAGAAGTAGCAGTAATAAGTTCTTCTTTATCGGCATCACAAGTTTTAATATCTTCTTCTATAAGTTCTTCAATTGCTGCAACATTAAGTGGAAGTTCATTATCTGTTACCGCATTAAGTCAATCAGTAAGTGCGAGTTTAAGAGCCATAACTACATCTTATACAACAACTGCATCTTTCCATTCATACACATCATCATTAGGAGATACATTTGCAACCGATTTGGAAGTATATCTTACTTCTTCAAATATTATTGACCAAGGAGAATTTTAAATAATTAAAAGTTATACTTATAAATAATAAAGTAAATTAAGAATAATATAGATGGCTCAATTAATACAGCATAAAAGAGGTAGATTAGAAAGATTATCGATAATTACGGGTTCTCTACAAAAAGGAGAAATCTTAATTGTAACCGGTTCATCTAATATTACTTCATCAAATGGTTCATCTATTATATTCGCAGCAACTGAAAGTGGTTCAGTTCAAGCTACCAATAGATTTATAATTGGTAGTTCAGCACCAAATGTATTTCCAGCATCGACTTATGGTGGTTTAGTAAATGGAGTTCCTTATTACGATAGTGGTAGTGGAACTTTATATTTGTTAGGAAACGATGGTAATACTCCAATCAACTTAACAGGTAACATCAGTACATTTAGTTCTTCAGTAGCAACAGCATTTTCGGCAAGTAATGCAACTTTAGCAAGTGTGACTGGTGATTTTAGTTCTTCAGTAGCAACATCATTTAGCGCGAGTAATGCAACTTTAAATACTTTAAGTTCTTCTATTTCCCAATCTATTATTGATATTGTAAGTGCATCATTAAGTAGTTCTTTATCAGTTATAGCAACCGATATAGAAGTTGCAATTGTTAGTGCATCAGTATCTTCATCTCAAGCTTTAATATCTTCTTCTATAAGTTCTTCAATTGCATCAACTTTAAGTGGAAGTGCAGCATCAATTACGAGTTTAAGTTCATCAGTATCGGCTTCATTGGCAACTTTGAGTGCAAGTAGTGGTTTCATTAACTATGTAACTAATAGTGTTCAAAATCTTACCGGAATTGAAGTTGCAGATTTTGATAGTAATACCGCAGTAACATTCGTAGATGGAGTTCTTAAATTTATTTTTGGAACACCAACACAACCAACATCGGTGGCAGCATCTACAAGTGGATTTGCAACTGATAGATTTAATAATGTAACCGATGTATATTCAGTTAATGGAACTTGGAGTAATCAGGGATATACATTAGTAAGTGCATCTTTATACGAAGGAGCAACTCTATTAACACAAGTTGGTAGTGGAACATCATTAACATATAGTACGACAACATCGGGTTCTCACACATATAGATTAGAATATACGGCAAGTTCTCCATTGGATAATAGTTTATATAAAACATCAACTACTACAACAGGAACAGTATCTAAAACAAATCCTGCAGCACCTACATTGACACCAACTACAACAATTCAATTAGGAACTACTTCAAATCAAATTGAACAAGGTGCAACTGGTAGTATTTCATTTACATCATCATCAGCAAATCCATCTAATAATTGGAATTTGACAAGTGTGACAACAAATGTGGCATCACCTTATTATGTAACAGGTTCGGCAACGGGTTCTACTTCAATTAGTTTAACTGCAACTGCAAACTACGCATCTCCAACAGGTGAGAATATTCCTGATACTACAACAACATCAACCGCAACTACTACATATACAAAAATTAGAAGTTTAAGATATGGTGCAAGTACGGCAACATCATTTACTGCAGGAGAATTAGAAAATATTGGTGCATGGGATACTACATTGGGTGGAACGATAGGAACGATTGCAAAAGGTACAACAACGGCAAGTGGACAAAGTGTAACAATAAGTTGGACTGGTGATAAATACCATTATATAGTATTTAATAGTTCACTATCAAACTTAACAAATATCACAACAGGTGGGTTTGGTGTATTTGGTTCGTTTACATTAACGACGGTTGGTAGTTATAAAGTTTATAGGATAGGTACTTTACAAGCAGGTGGTGCAGGAAGTAGCATAACATATGTATTAACATAAAATAGAACAATAAGAAATGGCAATTATATTACCTAGTGGTTTTAACATAACGAATAGTGACCCGGTTGATGCTAGATTTAGTTTAGCAAATCAGGCAGCTCGTTATGCTTTATCAGCTGCTAATATTTATAAGGGATTAGTTGTATTTCAACAAGATGATTCTACATTATTTGTATTAACTGATACTACAAATGTAGGAAATGTGAATGGTTGGACACAAATACAAATAGGAAGTGTTGTATCAAATCTTCCAAATGGTATTATAAGTAGTTCTCAACAAGTCATTGATATATTTAACGCAAACTTCACATCAGGTTCTACAATGGCATCAACAGTAGATACCACATTTGCAACTGATGCAGAGTTATTTGTTACATCTTCTAACTTAGATGCAGGGGAGTTTTAATATAATAATAAATAATATATTAAAATATAATCCACTTTACTTAATGGTTACTTAAAAAATTAATATTTATATCGGAATACTATATAATAACGCAGTAGAATAACAAAATAGAATAACCAATCCAAAAATATGGCACAAATCATTAGACACAGACGTGGTAGTTTAGAATCCCTTTCAGCAGCAACGGCATCGTTCCAAAAAGGTGAATTAATAATTGTATCCGGCTCATCAAATCTTACTACAACAAATGGTAGTAGTATGGTATTCGCAGCTACCGCAAGTGGCTCAGTACAGGCAGTAAATAGATTCTTAATTGGAAATAATGCACCAAATACATTTCCTGCAGGAACTTATAACGGATTAGTTAAAGGTGTTCCTTACTACGCAAGTGGTAGTTCAACTTTATACTTATTAGGAGAAGGCCAAAATGATATCCCAGATTTAACTGGTAACATTAGTAACTTTAGTGCATCAGTAGTAACTTCTTTTTCAGCAAGTAATGCAAGTATTACTTCATTATCAGCATCAGTTGCATCGGTAACAGGTGATTTTAGTTCTTCAGTTGCACAAACATTTACAACTCAAAGTGCTAGAATTACTTCATTAGAATCATTTAGTGGTTCTCAATTAACTCAAAATAGTGCATTAGCAACTATTTCTGGTTCATTGATTAGTTCAGCATCGGCTGCAAAAACAACAAATGATTCACAAGGCGTTTCAATAACAAACTTAAATACATTTAGTGGTTCTCAATTAACTCAAAATAGTGCATTAGCAACTATTTCAGGTTCGTTAATCAGTTCAGCATCCGCTGCTAAGACAACAAATGATTCACAGGATATTTCTATAACAAATATAAACTCATTTAGTTCTTCAGTATTAACACAATTAACTCAAATAGGAGTTGTTAGTGGTTCATTAATTAGTTCAGCATCAGCAGCAAAAACATCAAACGATACACAAGATGTTAAATTAACAAATTTAGAATCTAAATCAGCTAGTGTTGATACTTCAATAGCAGCATTAAATAGTTATACATCTTCAAATGTATCGACTAACGCTTTAAATACATTCACAGGTTCTGCAAATGATAGATTTACTGAAATCGGCGTTGTAAGTGGAAGTTTGATAGCATCAGCATCCGCTGCAAAAACAACAAACGACTCACAAGGCGTTTCAATAACAAATATAAACTTAACTACTGCAAGTTTAAACACTTCAATAGCAGAATTAAACTCATATTCATCTTCATTAAAACAAGCATTTACTGCAAGTGGTGCTAATGTAACATTTAGTGGTGATGTAACTATTCCTGGTAACCTTACGGTTAGAGGTACTCAAACTATTGTAGATTCTACAACTGTTCAAATCGGTGATAATATACTTGAATTAAACGGAAGTGCGGCTTCTAATGGTGGATTGTATGTAAAAGATGCAACTGCACCAAATACCGCAACCGGTTCAATTGTTTGGGATTCAACAAATGACTTCTGGAAAGCAGGAGTTAAGAATTCTGAATCTAAAGTATTATTAGCAGGTGGAGATTCAGTAGTAAGTGGTTCATCTCAAATTACTATTTCCAACACAACTGGATATGGTGATTTTAGTGGTTCTATTTCATCTTCAATTGCAGCTTTAAGTGCATCGGTAGGAAGTGGAGCTGGAGTTTCAATAGCAAATCTAAACTCATTCAGTTCATCTCAATTAACTCAAAATGGTACATTAGGAAACTATACCGCAAGTGTTGATACAAGATTAACTGAAATTGGTGTAGTAAGTGGTTCATTAATCGCTTCAGCATCAACTGCAAAATCTACAAATGATACACAAGATATTAGATTAAATAATTTAGAATCTAAATCAGGAAGTGTTGATACAAGATTAACTGAAATTGGAGTTGTAAGTGGTTCATTAATCGCTTCAGCATCAGCAGCTAAAACTACAAACGACTCACAAGGTGTTTCAATAACAAACATAAACTCATTTAGTTCTTCAGTATTAACACAATTAACTGAAATTGGTGTAGTAAGTGGTTCATTAATTGCATCAGCATCAACAGCAAAAACAACAAATGATGCACAAGGTGTAAGTATTACAAATATAAATTCATTTAGTTCTTCAGCATTAACTCAATTAACCGAAATAGGTGTAGTTAGTGGAAGTTTAATTGCTTCAGCATCCGCTGCTAAGACAACAAATGATTCGCAAGGAGTTTCAATTACTAATATTAATACTACAACTGCAAGTTTAAACACTTCAGTAACCAATTTAAATTTATCATCTGCATCTCAACAAACATCGATTGATGCATTGAATAGTTATACCTCTTCTAATACTTCTACAACTGCATTAAATTCATTCACTGCATCTGCAGAAACTAGATTTACTGAAATTGGAGTTGTAAGTGGAAGTTTAATCGCTTCAGCATCAGCAGCTAAAACAACAAATGATTCGCAAGGTGTAAGCATTACAAATATAAACTTAACTACTGCAAGTTTAAACACTTCAGTAACTAATTTAAATTTATCATCAGCATCTCAACAAACGAGTATTGATAATTTAAATACATTTAGTGGTTCGGCTAACACGAGATTAACTGAAATTGGTGTTGTTAGTGGAAGTTTGATAGCATCGGCATCGGCAGCAAAAACTACAAACGATTCGCAGGGTGTAAGTATTACAAATATAAACTTATTCAGTTCTTCAGTATTAACACAATTAACTGAAATCGGCGTTGTAAGTGGAAGTTTGATAGCATCAGCATCAACGGCTAAAACTACAAACGATTCACAAGGAGTTTCAATAACAAACATAAACTCATTTAGTTCTTCAGCATTAACTCAATTTACTGAAATCGGAGTTGTTAGTGGAAGTTTAATCGCTTCAGCATCGGCAGCTAAGACAACAAATGACTCACAGGGTGTAAGTATTACGAATTTAAATTTAACTTCTGCAAGTTTAAACACTTCAGTAACTAATTTAAACTCAACTACTGCAAGTTTAAATACTTCAGTAACAGCATTAAATAGTTCATCAGCATCACAGCAAACATCTATTGATGCATTGAACTCTTACACTTCTTCTAATACATCGACTAACGCTTTAAATTCATTTACTGCATCTGCAGAAACTAGATTAACTGAAATCGGTATAGTAAGTGGAAGTTTAATAGCATCAGCATCAGCAGCTAAAACTACAAATGACTCACAGGGTGTAAGTATTACAAACTTAAATTCATTTAGTGCAAGTGTTAATACTTCGGTAACGGCTTTAAATAGTTCATCAGCATCTCAACAAATTAGTATAGATGCATTGAATGTTGTAAGTAGTTCAAACTTAACTAGATTAACAAATTTAGAATCCAAATCAGCTAGTGTTGATACTTCAGTAGCAGCATTAAACTCATATTCATCCGCATTAAAAACGGCATTTGAATTTACTGGTTCTAATGTTGTAGTATTAGGTGACTTTACTGTAAGAGGTACAACAACCGCAGTAGAATCAAATGTAGTTCAATTAGGTGATAACATCATTGAATTAAATGGTACTGGCGCTGCAAATGGTGGTTTATTAGTTAAAGACCCAACTGCACCTAATACGGTAAGTGGTTCTTTACTTTGGGATTCTACAAACGACTATTGGAAGGCAGGAGCAGCAGGAGCTGAAAGTAAATTATTAAGAGCAGGTGGTGATTCAGTAGTAAGTGGTTCTTCGCAAATTACTATATCTTCAACAACCGGATTTGATACATTTAGTGGTTCAATTGCAACTTCATTTTCAGCAAGTAATGCAAGTATTACTTCATTATCTGCGAGTGTAGCAAGTGTAACGGGAGATTTTAGTGGTTCAGTAGCAACATCATTTAGTGCAAGTGCAGCATCTCAATTATTATTGAGTTCTTCATTCGCATCTTCTCAAACTGCACAAAATGTTAGATTAGGTTTATTAGAAACATCGACTGGAAGTTTAAATTCATTTACTTCTTCGATTAATACTACTATTAAAACTAAATTAGATCTTGATGGTGTAGTAAGTGGTTCTTCGCAAATTACATACGCAAGTATCAGTTCTATACCAGCAGGAATAGTAAGTGGTTCTTCGCAAGTAACACCATTATTACCAGCCGGTACTGTAAGTGGTTCTTCGCAAGTAACATCATTATTACCAGCCGGTATTGTAAGTGGTTCTTCGCAAATTGTATTAAACAACGCAGATTTTACAGGATTTAATACTACGGATGTAGCAGAAGGAACAAACCTTTACTATACTGATGCAAGAGTTAAAACTAAATTAAATGCAGAAACAGTAGTAAGTGGTTCAATACAGGTTGATATTACTTCTACAACCGGATATTCAACATTTAGTGGTTCAATTGCAACATCGGTAAGTGCAAGTAATGCTAGAATAACAACATTAGAAACATTAATAGACGGAGGAACTTATTAATAAAACAAAATAAAGAAATAACAACAATATGGCACAAAAAATATTATTAAAACGCTCCGGGGTATCGGGTTCGATACCTACAACCGCAAATATAGATTTAGGCGAATTAGCACTGAATACCTATGACGGTAAAGCCTTTATGCACAAATCGGGTTCAACTGATGAAGTTGTACAATTTGTAGTAGCAGGCTCAACCACATCAGGTTCAATTAGTTTGACTGGAGCAATAACCGCATCGGCATTCAAAGGAGATGGTACATACTTAACAGGTGTAACCGCATCGATGAGACCTGATGACTTTGATTTCAACTCTGACCCGTTCGCAGGAACAATTGGATACATACAAGGTAGTGGTTCTCTTTATAAAGTAGCAACTACAACAAGTTCCGTTGATTTTAGATATAACGATGTAACAATCGCAACTATCACAACTGCACAAGGATTTAGTGGCTCTCTTTATGGAATTGGTGATGTATTAGCATTTAGTGGCTCGGTTCATAGTAGATTATTCAACTTAGAAATATCAGCATCATTCGGACCAGATGGTGGAGAAATCTAATAACAAATAAAAAAATTAATAAAACCCCTCTTAGTAGGGGTTTTTTATTTTATAGTATATTTATATCCGTAGTATATACTACATTTTTGTTAGATAACTTTAAAGGATTAGACATATGTCACAAATTGTTCAGCTGAAACGCAGTGCGTTATCGGGTAAGGTACCTGATACGGGTTCACTTAATTTAGGAGAATTAGCGGTAAATACTTACGATGGTAAGATTTATTTTAAAAAATCAGGTTCAATTGAATCCATTGAAAGTGTTTTAACAACAAATTCCACAGTAACAGGTTCTATTAGATTAGAAGGAAGTGGTTCGTTTGGTTCTTTAAAAGTAAACGATACTCTTACCGTCAATCACGGTGAAACAATAATTAGTGGTTCTGCATTAGTAACAAACGACCTAACTATATTAGGAGCAGTTAATGCCAGACAATTCAATATTTCAGTAATTTCTTCATCCGTACTTTTTGAAAGTGGTAGTTCTAGATTTGGTAATACTTCCGATGATATACATTCATTTACAGGCTCATTACAAGTTAGTGGTTCACAAACAATAACAGGAAGCGTAACCGCAACATCCTTTGTAGGAGATGGTAGTGGTTTGACAGGGATGGTGGTAGATTTATCAACTGCACAATTAAACGATGTGGATGGGAATAACATACCAGCACGTTCATTTGCAGAATTATATGTAGCATGTGCAGCGGCAGACATAGTAGATTTGGATTTTGGACTATAATAAAAGAAAAAAGATATTCTTATATTTATAAGAAACATAATAGAATTAAATGGCAGCTATATTTCAATTAAGAAGAGGTTCGGGTTCAATCGATGATACGATAGTCGATGGTGAATTATATGTAAATAAAGGACCAGATTCGTTACAATATTCAGTAGGCGATGGAAACCCTATAACTTTAGCAAAATTAGATGAACTAAATACAGGTTCACTATATTTGAAAGGTGGAATATCTGCATCCGGAGATATTACTGCATCAAACTTATATGTATCGGCCAATGTAAAGATAGATGGTAAAATTACAGTTGGTAACGAAACCGGTGATACTCTTAATATAGTAGCAAGTTTAAGTTCTTCATTAATTCCAAGCAACCATAAAGCATTTGATATTGGTAGTGATTCTAAATGGTATAAAAATTTATATATAGAAACCATATCATCATCATTTATTTCAGGTGCAATAGCAGGTATAGGTAGTATAGAAGCATTTTCTCAATCAGTAGATAATAGATTAGATAGAGTAGAAGCATCATCATCTTTGTATGATAATGAAATGTCTGGTTCAAATAGATTATATGTTTCTCCAAGTGGTAGTGATAGTAATGATGGTTCAGACCCATCAGTTCCATTTAGAACAATTAAGGCAGCAGTTGAATATTTAGGTTCGGCAGTTTTTTCAAATACAAAAAGATATACAATTTTTGTAGGTAGTGGTAATTATACCGAACAAAATCCAATCGAAGTTCCTCCTGGAGTTGCAATAGTTGGTGATAACCTTCGTACTGTAAGATTAACGGCGGCAAATCCTACAAAAGATTATTTTCATTGTCACAATGGAAACTACTTTTATGGTTTAAGATTTTTAAATTTACAAAATCCTTCATTTGCATTTTCCTATCCATGTTCTACCGCAAATACAACAATAAGTGGTGGAAGTGTAGCAACAATATCCGTAGTACATTCTATGACAGGATATACCAATGGAAATAATCAGGATTTAGGAATTATTATAGAAGGACCAAATGTTAGTGGAAGTGTAGCTACCGCAACTGCAAATGTTGCAGGTGGAGTTATTACACAAATAAATGTGGTAAGTGGTGGTACAAATTATTCAGCAACAGAAAAACCACATATATCAATACCGGCTCCTTTATCAAAAAGACCAATAATTGATACATCACCATACATTCAGAATTGTTCCTCAATTACAGGACCATTTACAACCGATGGTACTTTATTATCTCTTGTACCTGGAAATACAAATTATGCACCATTACCATATAATGTAAATGATGTACGAAATGCATCCAATGCTGTAATTGGTTCAGGCGTAATAGATGAGCAAGGAGCAGGTGGTGGTATTAGAATTGATGGTAACTTAGTACATCCATCATCACCATTAGAATCATTTGTAGCAGATGCGTTCACACAGGTAAACCAAGGTGGACCTGGTCACTTAATAATTAATAAAGGATATGCACAATTTGTATCGTGTTTTACAACATTTTGTACATATGGTTTCAAAACTGTAAATGGTGGTTTTGCAAATATTTCAAATTCAGTAATAGATTTTGGTAAAGAAGGATTAGTATCTAAAACATATTTCCCTCAAACATATAATACGGGGTCTTCATTACAAACATTGACATCAACAGTAGTTGGTGCAGTTATCGACCAAGACGGAGCAGGTTATACAGGTTCGGTTGCAAGTGTGACTATTAGTGGTGGAGGAGCAAGTGTTCAAGCAACCGCAGAAGCAAATGTTAATGCAAATGGTTCAATTGACCAAATTGTAATTTTAACTCCTGGTAGTGGATATACATCACAACCAACTCTTACAATCGCAGCACCAACTGGTGGAAGTGCGATTCAAGCTACAACTGTAGCAGGTAAAGCAGAAATTAGTGGTATTGCTGCAATATTATTCCAATTAGAAAGTGGAAGTAGAGGTATTGATATTTCTTCAAATATGATTTTAAGTGGTTCTAATTATTTAGTAACGAATGTTGCAACC
>Ga0208679_1000274_pt1 | contig 18064 bp, 10 predicted proteins | sample Colrivmet1555A02_FD_187667 | JGI IMG/M metagenome (GOLD analysis project Ga0208679, IMG submission 187667) | Estuarine microbial communities from the Columbia River estuary - metaG 1555A-02 (SPAdes) (version 2) | ecosystem: Environmental > Aquatic > Marine > Intertidal zone > Estuary | place...
CCTGTCATTCTAGTTGGTATTCTTTTTTCAAATCAGCCTTTAAATCTTCGGCGCTTTTCTTCAGCTTTTTAAATAACATTAATCTAGACCGCCTTGAGCCATTCATTTGTAGCGCATGAAAAGTCATTTCTTTTAGCATTTCAATATCGTAGGTTCTAAGGGATGGGTTGTCATTACTTCGCTCAATATTTCCATTCTCGGACTCTTGTCTTCTCAAGATAGCAGGATCAAGAATTTTTGCAGCAATATTTTTAAAATTATCAAACTCATGATTATAATTATCCTCAAGTAGGCGAATCAAAAAAAACTGGCTATAATACCCCATAATTTTATTAGATGCTTGCGTTTTTCTTATAAGCCGAAAGCCTCCTGAATTTTTTAACTGGTCGAATGTACGGCTGTTATTTACAAAAGGAATAGACCTTGGACCTGTCCTTGCCGCAAAGTATAATTGGTCTCCATGTTGTTTTGCAAGCTGAGGAGTGTTGAGTAAATCCATTAAAGTATCGAGACTTTTAATTCCCCGATAATCTTGCACTATAACGGCATTAAGGCTTATTATATCATCCTGCAAATCTGTAGTCAACGATTTTATGAACTGTAGTTCTCGGTCTTTTTCTATCTTGTGCTCTAATTGATACTCAGCTAAAAAACCGCAGAACACCGCAAGAAATAGCATTAAAAATTCCCAGAAATAAGATTTCCAGTTTTTTTTGTGATGCGGTTCTGCTGGATTGTGAGCATGATGATGTACTTCCATATTATTGTTGTCTTTCGGTCTCAGATACTTTCCTTATTTGAATGTAATTAAATTAAGACAATGTTCAATATTAAATAAACGTGAACGTTATGGTTGATCTTACTTCGTTTCGGTAAGAAATGACAAAAACCTCACGCAAAACCTCACGCAACAAAGGACCCACGATTTAACGTAAGTCCTTGATTTTCATGTAGCGAGACCGGGATTTGAACTAGCCGTATTTAAAAATGAGCTTGCAGTTTTGAAATTACTTTTTTACCTACCTGCTCTCCCAACCAAATTCCTTGTTCAATAGCATCTCGGAAATGAATCCCTCCGTATAGTCGAGATAAAGAAGCTTCCCTGGCAGCTTGTTGAAAGGATTGAAATTTTCGTATAGGAAGTCCAAAAGGAGTTTCTGTATTATCAATAAAGGATTGATTTTCTCCAAAATATTGAGTTAATATTAAAGCGGCAGCACAAGAGACTACACTATGGCCAGAAACATATTCAGGAAATGGAGGAGTTTGTAATAAAGGGGCCCACCTTGGATTGATTAATTTTTGAATGGCAGTTTCAGGTCGAATTCTTTGAGACAAATATTTCTCGTCCCAACATGCAATAAAAGCATCTGCCAAAGCAATTCCTACTAAGGAATGAATTTCTAAGGTTTTAGCTAGTGATAAATTATTTTGAAGGGCTACAATTCCAGTAATACCTATCCAATGCCCACCAGGACTTATTTTTTTGGTGCCAAATTCAACATGTCCAATTTGGGTAACATGGAAGGGGTTACAATCCCAAAAGGAGGCAATGGCAATTTGTTCTTTATTCTTTTTATTGACTACATCATACACTTCTTCCATTTGTTGATAAAAAGAAGATTGCTTAGAAGTATCATATAAGACGGGAGGAATGACTTTAAACGATTGTGCAGAGTCAATTACAAAAGTGCGTAATTTGTTCCAATGTGGTTCAAGTCCTTGCATAAAAGCAGGGGCTGTAGGTTGCCAAAAACCTGGGCCTTTTTTGGGAGTGTACCTAGGTAAATTATTTAGTTTAGCAAAGCCGTCTTTTCGAACATAAGGCATATAATTATTCAAATAATTATTGACTAGCTCTAAAGTTATATTAAAAGTAAATTGCTCCCCTTTATTTATAAAATTATTTTTAATAGAATCTATTTCTTTTTTAATTAAATACCCAGAAGGTAATAAAGTTTCAGAACAACGATATACCATCAAAATACTTGCTAAGTTTTTATCCGCTTTTTTACTTAAAGAATCGGCAATAATAATTGTTGGAAATTCATTTAGAACAGTTCGGTAACTTGAATACTCTTTTTGATTTACTATGTGGTATATTTCATAAGCTGCAATAGTAATATACGCATAATACCTACTAGCAGCTACAGGTGAAGCGACATCATTAACCATAATGTTAGTGGCTTTTTGTAAAGCCAAAACATAGTCCTTTGAGCCAATTATATTATTTGCAGATATTTTTGTATTACTTGATAAAAAAAGTAAACTAATTAATATTATTTTTAAAAAATGCATATTTTAATAATTATATAATAAGGGACTACTATTATTGATACCCATTAGCAGCGTAGACTGCTTATTTTTATTTTTAATCTTAATGACGTCTCTTATGCAGCCCTTAATAGACCAGCCCAGATAGTCTTGACTTGCGGTAGTAAAATTACCTTTACCATCACCCCATAATAGGGTACCATAATTAGCATCCATTTTACCAATCTTAATTCTTACCTGTTCTATATTGCCGCCCAAAAATAAGTCCGTAAATCCATCTTTATTAAAGTCATCAGAAATAATAGCATGTATTGGTGCAAAATTAGCTTCTATAGGGAGTGTTTTTGTATGCAATATCCCTGCTTTATTTTCAAACCAAGTGGTTGCCATATAATTTGCCTTTAGCACCTTTGAATTGTCTAATTGTTCTTTTGTAAAAATATCTTTCATGCCAGCATTAGCATAAGCGTCATAGGTAGGAAATTTCTGTCTTAAAAAGGTCATCTGGTCCGTAATCTCATCTCTTGAGGGCATAGGATATTCCTTATCTTGAATAAAATAGGTTAAAATAGGATCTAGGTAGCCATTTTTGTCAAAATCACTGTAGTAAAGACTTACAGGCTTTTCCTTATCTCCTTTAATTTGAGCATTTAAGCCCCAATTTCCTGCTACAAGGTCTTGGTCTCCATCATTATCAATATCTACCAACTGTAGCTTATTCCACCAGCCAAATAAACTGTCTTTGAATACCTGTTCTGTGGTTTCTATCATTCCCTTTGCTGAAAATTGAAATGCTCTTAAATTAGCCCATTCAGCCGCTACTAATAATTCCCAGTTCCCATCTTTATTGATGTCAACCCATAGGGCATCAGTGACCATACCAAGCGCATTCAATAATCCATTGCTTATAATAGAATCTTGATAAAATTTTCCTTTACCATCATTGACTAAAAGAATACTTTTATCAGATAAGGGATATTTTGCTGGAGAAACTCTTGTGCCAATAAATAAATCAAGGTCGCCGTCCGAATCAAAATCTAAAGGCAGTACAACTGAACCCGATAATACTTCTTTGGGAATTAAGTCCGGCCTTTTTATAAAATTTCCATCCTCATTTATATACAAGCGATCTTGTAAAAGTAATTCTTCCCCTTCTAATGCATATCCTCCACTTACAATATATAAATCTTGATCGCCATCCGAATCGGCATCAAAAAATACTGCATCTGTTTCTTCATGTTCTATATCTTCTTTAGCTGAAAATTTAGCATATTTGAAAAAATCACCAGAGGCCACTTGCACAAAAATACCGCCTTCTTGCCCTCTCGCTCCCGTAATATAAACGTCAGTAATTTGGTCATTATTAATGTCTGCACTGGTTATTTTGGGACCCGAATAAGAAAGCATATTAGGAATAAGGGGCTGAATTTTAAAATCATTGACTAAATCTTCTTGGTGAATAAAGGGAATGTTTTGCGTAGATTTTGTAAAAACAGTATTTTTTTGAATAAACTGTAAAGGTGATTTAATAGCATCTACTTCATCTAGTATTACTTCTTTATTTAAAAATAAATTTGCATTATAAGTTGTACGCTGCCCATCGGGCCAAATTATTTTTAAGGAATCTAAGGAGCTTTCTTTAAAATGAAACAATAAAGGGGCTTGCATAGCAGATTGAAATCCGTGCACATAAAAATTTTCTAGGGTATAAATTTTTTTACCTGTATATAAAAATAGTTTTGCTCCTACCGTTTGTGCATTTTTGCCTTTGCCTTTAAGTTGAATTTTTAAATAATTTCCTAGCCCATTATTTTCTACCGTAGTATTTTTATAAATAGTAGCTACTTGATTCAAATTATTGACAATTAAATCTAAGTCACCATCATTATCAAGATCTGCATAAGCAGCCCCATTTGAAAAGCCAAGCGCATCAATTCCCCAATCTTTAGATCTATCAATAAAACTTAGAGAATCTGTGTTTTCGAAAATATAGTTATGTAAAGGTGTTGATTGAATTGCCTGAAGCATTGAAAACATTTTATCATCTGTTTTACCTTGATTAAATTTTAATCTTTCATCAGCATAAAACTTCATAAAGTCTCGACTCGTAACGTCTCTACCATATCCGTTGGTAACAAATAAATCTTTGGACCCATCATTGTTAAAATCGGCTAACAAAGCTGACCAGCTCCAGTCTGTATTTGAAACATTTGCTAATTGCCCAATTTCACTAAAAGTACCATCTCCGTTATTTAATTGAAGCATATTGCGCATAATCTGATGATAAAACCCATTCTCAAGCATATTGTTGTAGAGCTCATAATTATCAGGCGCGTACAATAGTTTTTGTCTTCGATTGTCTTCTGGTAGCATGTCCAAGGTATAAATGTCTGCACGACCATCATTATTAATATCTGCTATATCCACCCCCATCGAAAAATTAGATAAGTGTCCAAAAGCGCTTCGTAAACTTTCAGTAAAGCTTCCATTTTTATTATTGAGATATAGATAATCTTCTTCAATATAGTCGTTAGAAACATAAATATCAGGCCAGCCATCGTTATTAATATCGGCTATATTCAAACCAAGACCATATCCCAATGGGTTAGAAATAATACCTGCTTTTCTAGAGATATCTATAAATTTATTTCCAATATTCTCATACAATTTATCGCCTGCATCTGGATCAACCATTTTTTTCACAAAAGCGGCATCAAAATTCCTAAGATTTTTAATATTATGATTTAATAAGAACATATCTAGATCGCCATCCTGATCCATGTCAAAAAAAGCAGCATGAGAACTATAGCTTTTATCATCAAGGCCATATTCTTTGGCTTTATCGGTAAAGGTTAAATTGCCGTTATTAATAAGTAATTGATTAGCTCTAAGAGAAGAATCTAAGTCGCCAGAATAACACACATATATATCCACAAACCCATCTCCATTCACATCTGCTATAGTTACCCCAGTTTTCCACCCACGTCGTCCACCCGTGTTGGATTGACGTGTAATATCTTGGAATTGAAGACCCCCTTTGTTGAGGTACATTTTATTGGGCACTAAATTACCTGTAAAAAACAAGTCTGTGAGTCCATCATTGTTAAAATCGGCTACCGCTACACCCCCTCCATTATAAAAATATTCGTAGGTAATAATATTGAGGTCGGGCGTTTCAGTTAATCTATTACTGAATAAAACACCTGAACTATCTGGTGCAAGTTTTATAAAAACAGGCTTTTTTTGAGCTTGAATGCATAGGGGCAAAGCCCAAACAAAAAGTAAGCAAAAAATATTTTTCATTATGTATAGTACTGCCTAAATTTAATGCATTTACTGCAGTTTATTAAAAACTAAAGGCGCTTAAATTAAGCGCCTTTAGTTTTACGATTGCAAGAAATTATTTCCCACCATCCCACCACACCTTTGTCATAAACTTATCGCCACCCATTCTATCAATGGCAATTTTATAATTTGCTGGATTAGAAGAAATCTCAGATTCCCAATAAATTAATCTTCTTGGTATCTCATTAACTTCAAATCTGTTAGGATCATTTGTAGGCTTTAAGGCAGGGAATCCTGTTCTTCTCCAATTGCTCCATGATTCTATGTCATTTAAATATGTTGCAGCCCAATATTCTTCCCCAATTAATTTTAACTTATTTGCACTTGAAGCAGCAGCAAAACCTCTACCTGCTATATATGTATCAATATCGGCTTTGGTTCTAGTAAAAGAAGCATCAAAGCCAGCCCAATTTTGAATTGCGGCTTGCACTCCATTATTAAAATGTGTTTCTGCACTTGTTGTTAACCAACCTTTTAAAGCAGCTTCTGCATTCATTAATTCAACTTCACCATAAGTTAGTAATATATAGGGATCTTCCCAGTCTAAATATTTTAAATTTAACATTGAAAAAATCCTATTTGCCTGAGAAGTTAATTTTTTGTAAGCATCCGCTTTATCAGTAGATAAAGCCGCAGCAATATTTGATGGAGTATAACCGTTAGGCATTCCCTCTTGATCCTCTACTTTTGTATTCCATGTAGTAGGAACCTCTAAATTGGGAGACCCAATACCACCAGAAATTATCATTAAGCGAGGGTCATTATTTGCTTTCATCCAATCAATAAAAGTTTTTGAAATCTTACAATCGGTAGAGTATTTATAAGTATTCCAATAACCATCGTTTAACCCGTTTCTATTAATGCCTTGTGGGCCAGCAGCAAATTTAATATGCGCATTATCAGCATTTGAGGAAAATGCCCCAGACGCTTGAGCTTCTTTATAAACAGAAGCGGCTGTAGATGCATCAACATTACTCATTCGCATTGCAATTCTCATTAATAATGAATTGGCAAATTTTTTCCATTTAGTAATGTCTCCACCATACAAAAAGTCTTGATTTCCCATTGATTTAGCAGAAGAACTCATTTTATCTCTTGCTGCTTTAATATCTTTTACTAAAGATGCATAGACGTCTTTTTGTGATTCATATTTAGGAAACCAATTTTTATCCCCTTCTACTAATCCATAACCTGCCTGCGTATAAGGAATATCACCATATAAATCAGTCATGCGATGAAGATCAAATGCTCTCAATATGACTGCTGTTGAATTGATATTGGCTAAATTTGCATCCCCCTTTGTTTTTTCAATTGCTTGAGAAAATAATCTGATGACGTCAGTGAAGTGTCGCTCCATATAAGCTCCACTATATTGTGCATTATAGAAGTATTTATCCCCACTGAAATAACCAGCAGTTGAAGCGGTATGCTGAATCATGGTTGCAGCATACAACATATTTGCACGGGTATTTTCATATTCACCAGCAATTCTTAGCGTTCCAGTAGAAACTAAGTAAGCCATATCGATGTCTGTAGCTGCGTTTTTATTAACGTTAAGCTCGGTGATATCTTTTGCACACGACACAAAAACTAAAACCATGCTTGTTATCGCGAATATGATTTGAACTATTTTTTTCATAACGAGTATATTATAAATTATTAATATTAAAAGAATTTAGAAATTAACTGATAAGTTAAACCCAAAACTTCTTGTTTGAGGCATGGCAAAATATTCTAAACCTTGTGCGTTGCCAGCTGAAGTATAACCGGACTCAGGGTCAATATTGGGAACATTAGACCACAATAATGCAAGATTACGCCCTACCAAAGAAAAGGTTAGATTTTCAAAATTCGATTTTGCTAAAAATTTAGCAGGCACTACATAACTTAATGCCAATTGTCTTAATTTACCAAAAGAAGCGTCGTACACAATATTTTCAGTTATTGCCGCAAGACGACTATAATAGTTGTCCACGTTTGCAACTGGAATATTCCAGACTTTATTAGCCCCTGTTTCATCCGCTCCTGAAACGGTTAAACCATCCCTACCCTCCAAGGTTTCTTTCGCACGACCATAGGCATAGGCAAAGTAGTTCGTTGATGAAACAATTGATCCGCCTTGACGAAAATCAACTAACATATCTAACTTCCAATTCTTGTACTTGAAAGTGTTATTGAAGCCGCCTGCTATTGGATGACGTCCTAAAGCAATAGCTTCTGCTGCTGCAGATCTGACAGGGTACCCATCTTTATCATAAATCTTCATACCGCTGGCAGTAGTTTTATGCTTAAATCCTATAATATAACCCAATGGTTTTCCAACAATATGTTGAATTCTTTCCCCAAGCCTTAATCTAGATTCTTCAAGGTTGATTGCTTTAATAGGCTCACCTTTTGCGTTTTTTCCTAAGTTTATTACCTCACTAATATTGTTTGAGTAATTAAAGGATACATCCCATTTGAAGTCTTTACTTTGAACCACAACTGCATTTAATAAAAGTTCTATACCTTTGTTTTGCAATTCACCAATATTAACAACTGTTGAACCGAAGCCTGAAGTAGCTGAGATTCCTGTTGATAGAATATCATTTGTAGTTTTTCTTTCATAGTAAGTAATGTCTAATCCAAATTTATTTTGGAAGAATCTAAAGTCAGCGCCAAATTCGATCTCCGATGAAGTATATGGCTGTAAAGCACCATTAGGAATGGAACCATTATTAACTTGCCCTAAGTTAGCACCCAAATGTCCAGCGCCCACTAAACCATAGGTTAACCCTAAAAGATAAGGGCTTGGAGCGCCTCCACCTACTTGTGCCCATGAAGTTCTCAACTTACCAAAACTAATTGCCTCTGGTAATTTAAAAGCATCACTTAATACAAAACTTAAACCTGCGGAAGGATAAAATAAGGTATTTGATCCCTTAGCCAATGTAGAGAACTCGTCTTGACGTCCTGTTACACTCAAATTTAAATAATTTTTATAAGTGATATTTGCAGAACCAAAATAAGAATTAATAGCCTGTTCATTAAAGCCATAGCTAAAACTAGGGGCTGCCACATTCGTTACCGTATGTAAAAAAGGAACAACTAGATCATTGCCACCGCCTCCTTTTGATTCGGCTACTCTATACATTGCATTTGCACCAATTATCGCATCGAAAGCGAAATCGTTAATTTCTTTATTAGCGCCGATAATTAAATCATAGTTATCTTCTCTAGTAGTAGCAAATGACTCATTAAAATCACCCCTTGGCTTAAAAGCAGTTCCATAGCCAGTATAACTTGCATCATCTCTAACATTATAATCTCTACCAATTCTACCTTGCATATACAACCATTTAGTAAAATCATATTTCAAAGAGACATTACCTAAGAATCTATCAATATCATCTTGACGGAAAAAATTATAAGCAGCCCAATAAGGATTTGTTGCAAAAGTATTAGGCTGATAACGCATCTCTGTTTTATCTTTCATATCCCCCTTACCTGTGTTGCCCGCTATTACTGAAAAAGGAATAATTTCGGGATGTAAAGCCGTAGTAAAATTTCCATTACCGGGAGAATCAGATAGTCTTGGACGATTTTTAGCTTTTTGATTCATGTATTGACCTGAAAAAGCAAGTGTAAAATTATCAAACTTGCTGTTTATGTTCCAATTGAAGGTTTGACGCTTAAAACTTGCATTTGGCATAATGTCCTCAGCTCTTAAATCAGCAACTGAAAAACGATAGTTACCGTTTTGGTTTCCGCCACTAAACGCTAAACTATTGGTAGTATTGAGAGCCGTTCTAAAAAAATCATTTAAACCTTGTCCTAAATCGGCATATGGTCTATTAACTCCGTCCCATTGTGTAGTACTACCACCGTATTTACCTCCCCAGTTATTTAATCCGGCTTCTAAAGATTGTCCTGCTGTAGCAGGAATTTTACCATCTAAACCCTGTCCATATTCTTTTTGAAAATCATAAAAATCAACTGCTTGGTCCATAGTTGTGTTGGAGTTAAATGCAACTCCCATTCCTTTTCTAGATTTGCCGGATTTAGTTGTTATTAATATAACACCATTCGCTGCACGAGCTCCATATAGTGCTGCTGCGGTATTTCCTTTCAGTACAGATAAAGACTCTATATCGTCGGGGTTAATTGCAGTTAGACCGTCACCAGCATCATTACCTCCCCAAAGACCAGCGGTACCCTGGTTGCCTGACTCCATAGGAACTCCATTTATAACATATAATGGTTGATCATTTCCTAACAAAGAAGATCCACCACGAATAACAACTCTTGTAGAACCACCAATACCTGAAGCAGGTGGAGTAACAGAAACCCCTGCTACTTTACCAGACAAGGCATTTCCTAAATTCGGAGTTCTAGAATCTGTAAAACGATCCCCTTTTAATTGAGTCACTGAATAAGATAAGTTTCTTGTTTGTTTAGTAATACCTAAGGCAGTTACTACAACATCTTGTAAACTATTATCTTGTGTTTCTTCAAGAGAGACGTTAACATTTGTAACGTTTCCAGCCACTTGAACTTGTTTTGTAACGTAACCTACTGAGGATACTTCCAAAACAACATTTCCAGAGGGAACCATTACACTAAAAACACCTTCTGAATTGGAAAGAGCTTTTGATGATGATCCTTTTATAATAATGTTGGCGGAAATCAATGGAGAATTTTTATCTCCAGTAACTTTACCAGATAATTGTCTTGTCTGTGCAAATGATGCTTGCATCATGCACACAAAAGCTAAAAACATTGATAAGCGTAGTTTCATTTTGCTTTTATTTTATTAAAAATTAGTTGAATTTTATATAAATTAAAATAAATGATTTTTTTTATAATTTTAAAAAAAAACCGATAGAATTAAATCTATAAAAGAAATTTTTTAGTTTATTGCTTGAACTAGCGCTAATTATTTCTTAATATTATGATTTATAAAATATTTATATATTAAAAAAATACTTAATAATCAAATATGCAGCATTCATTTTATTTTAAAAAAATATTAAATTTATTTTTAATACTTTTATGTAGCATCTACAGTTTGGCAGCAATTGCGCAAAAAAAGCTTGCCGATTTACATACACAGGTGCTTGTAATTGGGGGCACTGCAAGTGGAATTAGTGCTGGAATTCAATCAGCTAGAATGGGAGTAAACACAGTTGTTGTAGAATCAACCCCATGGCTAGGTGGCATGTTAACATCGGCTGGAGTAGCTGCTTTTGACGGCAATCATCAATTACCATCGGGTTTTTTTGGCGAGTTTCGTGAACAGCTTTATCGTACCTATGGTGGGCCAGATAAAGTTTCTACTGGTTGGGTAAGTAATACCTTATTTGAACCACATGTGGGCGACAGTATTTTTAAAATAATGGCTTCCAAAGAAAAAAAATTAACTGTTTTGTATTCTTATGCATTCGAAAAATTAATTAAAACAAAAGATAAAATAAAAGGGGCTTACTTTATTGATACAGTCACAAAACACAGATTAAATATTTATGCTGAAAGAATAATTGATGCCACAGAATTGGGGGATGGACTCGCAAGTGCAGGTTTGCCTTATGACTTGGGCATGGAATCTTCTGCATTGACTGGAGAAGATGTTCATGTAGCTAACTCCAATGATATTATACAAGATATTACTTACGTGGGTATTTTAAAAGATTATGGAAAGCCACAGCCTTTAATTGAAAGGCCTATCCACTATGACTCTACTGAATTTGATGGTTCCTCTACTAATTTTTATAGAGACTTTTTACGAAAAAAACCAAGCGTAGACGCACAAAAAATGTTGGATTATGGTAGAATGCCAAATAATAAGTTTATGTTAAATTGGCCCATTTATGGAAATGATATTTATTTAAATATTGTTGAGCAAAGTAAAGAAGAAAGAGAAAAAATGCTAGTGGCAGCAAAACAACAAACCTTACGATTTGTATATTTTATTCAAAAAGAACTTCAAATGCGCAATTTAGGACTTGCTGATGATGAATTTCCTACAAAAGATCTATTGGCATTTTATCCTTACCACAGGGAATCAAGAAGGCTGAAAGGTTTAGTAAGAATGAATGTAAAACATATCTCTAGTCCTTATACCACTGAAGATGCATTATATAGAACTGGAATTGCTGTAGGTGACTACCCTATAGACCATCATCATAAAAAAAATGCTGCTGCACCCCAGCACTTAGATTTTTACCCAGTGCCTAGTTTCAATATTCCATTAGGCGCATTAATCCCGGCTAATTATTCCAATTTTATTGTAGCAGAAAAATCTATTAGTGTATCAAATATTGTAAATGGTACAACTCGTTTGCAACCTTGCGTATTGCAAATTGGACAAGCTGCTGGTGCCTTAGCTGCCATTAGCCTAAGAAATGGACAAGCCGTACAAGAAGTTTCAGTAAGAAAGGTACAAGCTAGTTTACTAGACGTAGGAGTTTATATTATGCCCTTTATTGATGTGCCTAATGACCACCCACATTTTATAGCTGCGCAAAAAATAGGATCCATTGGTTTGTTAAGAGGAAGAGGGGTTCCCGCTGGATGGGCAAATCAAACTTATTTTGATCCTATGATGCCAGTGGAAAGAAAATTATTTTTATCTATTTGGAATAGCTATTTCCCAAAATACACTAGCTCTTCAGATAGCTTGTCCATAAAAGAGGCCATCGATTTATTAGGCTTATTGAATAACCTATCTTTTGAAAAAAATAAAAGTTTTATTAAAGGAAAATGGGAAAATTGGAAATTTAATTTTTTTGATACCGCTCGGCCTGTTAAAAAAATAGAATTAGCAGCCATCCTTAATAGCTATTCTCCTTTATTTGAGTCTTGTCAAGTAAATCACCAGGGAGTTCAAACCTATCGAATAGTGAAGCTAGAACAGTAAATAAAAAGTATTTCATCTTTTGAATGATCTATTTTTTAAATGTCATATTAATAGTTTCTACCAAACCATTTTTTGAATAGTCATGTCCTAATTGCCAAAACATAATACCTCCCAACTTATGTGTAATTACATAATTCGATTTTGCTTTTATGGATTGTTTGTCATCAAAAGTGGCATAGCTTTTTTCCGTTGCATTATAGGCATAAGGGGCTTGCGCCTCATTGTCCCAATAAAACTTATATCCAGTATTTTCAGAAATACGATTCTGAAACTCATTATAGCCAATGAAGTGTTTAAATTTCCCCTTTTGATATAAACCATTATTTTGATCAATTACCCCCTCCCAAGTTCTGGCATAAAATGCCGCACCTATAATTAATTTTTTTGCAGGCACACCTAATGATAATAAATATTGAATACAATTATCGGCCGACTCTTTTTGCTTAATAGTACTAAATAAAGCAGAATGATGTCCAGTGGTGGTTGCATATCCACTAACCAAATCATAGGTCATCAAATTAACATAATTCACATAGGGCATTATATCGCTCCAATCTACTGCATCATTTGCAAATTTTTGAAAACCTCCCGCAGCAAAAGTGATGGTCATCTTTTTACCCAATTCCTTTCGCAAAGCTTTTACTAGTTCAGTAAAATTGGGTTTGTCCTCAGGTGTAAACTTATGATTCGGAAATCCTGCAATAGCGGGGTATTCCCAGTCTAAGTCAATTCCGTCTGCACCAAAATAGTCCGTCAAGGATTTAACAGATTTTGCAAAATTAATACGTCCTTCTGCTGTGCTAAATACGTCTGAACAAGGCTCACATCCTCCCCATCCACCCAAAGACAATAATACTTTTAAATCCTTGTTTTGATATTTCATTGATACCATTTTTTGAATAATGGCGGTATCTTTTGCCCCTCTTAATTTTAATTGGTCGCCTTGCAAGTGTCCAAAACAATAAATAATATGTGTGAAATTGCGTGCATCAAATGAATCTAGTTTTTCTATGCTTCCTGCATAGTAAGCAATTACGGCTTTCTTTTGTGCAATACTTGATAAAGATAAAAATAATAATATTAGCAAGCCTATAAAAAAGAAATTCTTTTTCATAAAATAGTATAATTTAATGATTTTATTTAATAAAGATAGCTAAGTTATTGCTTAGTTTAAAAATTATCCTATTGCTTTTATCAAAAAATATTTAACCATGGTAGTTTACCTTTTTGAGTATTTGACTATAAAGAAATTGAAGGGTACGGATTAAAAGATGTAATTCATCTGTCGAAAGAAAGAAATATAGTAGTTTCAACTATCCAATCATTTATTATTAATTGGTTTATTCTTTTTTTTATAACTTTAAAAATAAAATCATGAAAAAACTGTGGATTATTTGTCTTTTATTGTTCTCTTGTTCCAATAGTGAAAAAATTAATGATAAAATTTACGAGGGAAATCCTGCTGGATTTAAGGATATTGGTTTTCTAACCATTACCAACGAAAATACTAATGGGGGTTCTCAAGTTGCTTATTTGAGTAAAGGACTTCAAATGAATGGAGTGGCCTACTGCTTTTGTCAGTCGAGTTGTACTAGAGAAGGTAAAGCTGTTTTTTCATTGCAGTATAATGAAGGCACCAATTTTTTGAGATATAAATTGGGTCCATCAGATGAGTATATTTATTTCGATACTTCCAATTGGTGTATTAAATACGAATGATGTTATCATATGCTTTATTTGGATACAAGATAAGAAAACAAGACGTGCTTAACGCTGATGTAACCAATGCTCCTGTTTCGTCATATCATTAAGTGCTGCCCACCCCTTACCAAATTCATTTTGACTTAATAAGCGCATCTATAGGTTGTTTGTAAACCCAGCGTAATGCAATTGATGCTTATCTGAAAATAATATATAGACAGTATAGGTCATAAAAAAGGTCTCATTGCTGAGACCTTTGTAGCGAGACCGAGATTTGAACTCGTGACCTCAGGGTTATGAAGATTTTTCAAGAAAATGAAAGCGTTGATTTGTAAGGTATTATGTTTTGACAAAACCGAAATCAACCGATTTTGACCGAATTCAGGGGGTGTTTTCCTCACGCAGTAGTGTCAGCTAGGTGTTTTCTTAGTTTTTGCTTAAGTTTAACTATCGTATTACTTTTTAAACATTTATTGAAATAGTACCACAATGATTAAATCATTTTTAAGTGTCTTTATCTCAATTGTTTGTTCAACAATTGTGCATGCACAAACAATAGATCAACTTATTAAAAAATTTGACAAATCAATTGATAGCCTTCATACCATAAATGAATTCAATGGAAATATTCTTCTTGTAAAAAATGGTATAAGGCTTTATGAAAAAAGTATTGGGTTTACAAATAGCAAAGCCAATCAAAGACTAAACTCATCATCCGCATTCAATCTTGCATCTATTTCAAAAACATTCACATCTTCATTGATATTGATGTATGTCCAAGAAGGGAAATTGAAAATAGATGATCAAGTACATTCCTATCTTCCCAGTTTCCCATACAAAGACATCACTATTAGGCATTTATTGAATCATACGCATGGAATGATTGAATATTTTGATTGGATTAATGACACACTTAAAATCAATGATACCATTGGAAATGATCAATTATTAGTCCTTTTATCAAAATATAAACCCGCTTTAAATTCAGTGCCAGGTGAAAAATTCAACTATTGTAATACAGGATATGCTGTATTATCTAAAGTGCTTGAAACAATCAGCGGTGTGCCTTATGCTGCATTGTTAAAATCTAAAATCACAAAGCCGCTGAAACTTGAAAACACCTACGTGCAAACTGTGAAGATGTCTAATTCACCAAAAAACAGGGTTTATGGAATGCAATATAAAGAAGGTCGTTGGAATACATATGACCTTACCACACTAGATGAAGTTGTTGGTGACGGAAATATTTATTCGACCGTGTATGATTTACAAAAATGGGATCAAGCACTAAGGGATGGCAAAGTACTTAAGCCTGAAATTTTAAATGAAGCTTATACACCTTCAGTTTTGATAGAAAAACCAAAAATGGTGTATGGTCTTGGCTGGATCATCAATGAGCCAGGAAAAAAAGTTTCCCATTCAGGAAGTTGGAACGGGTTTAAAAATAATATGGTTCGTGATTTACAAAATGGATACACACTAATTTCATTGAGTAATGGGACATCCGGAATAACTTCTTACAAACTTCTTGATCAATTTGAAAAAGCACTCAGCAATTTGAAACAATAATTTAAAAGTCATTTTTAAAATATAAACTTATATGAAAAAAACAATTTTATTTTTAATGCTATTGCCATTGCTATCCTTGGCCCAGCAATTTACCTCTGAGCCAGTAGAAAATGGTGTTCGAATAAAATTCAATTCTCGTATTATGGGAGAGGAAAGAACAATCTGGGTAAGGGTTCCAGCCTCCTATAATGATGTATCAAGTTCGAATCAAAACTATCCTGTTGTATATGTATTAGATGGCAAGTCGGCATTTTTTCCAGTCACTGGAGTTATAAGTTTTATGAGTGAGAAAGACCATGTGAATTATCAAATTCCTGAAATGATTATTGTAGGTGTGGATACTGAAAATAGATTTCGTGACCTAACACCTAATGCATCAACAAGACAACCTAATGGAGAAGAAGCAAAAACACCAGAACAAAAACTGATGATGCAAGGTAGTGGGGGTGGTGAGCAATTCTTAAAATTCTTGAAGGAAGAAGTATTCACATATATTGAAAAGCAATACAGAACAAACCCATTTAGAATTTATATTGGACATTCTCTTGGAGGTTTAACAGCCACATATACATTTTTAAAACATCCGGAATTGTTCAATGCAACAATATCAATTGACCCTAGTTTATGGTGGGATGGCGCAAAATATGTCAACGAGGCGCCAGCATTACTAAAAAACTTACCTGCTGATAAGATGCGCAAGTATTATGTAAGTGTGATTGATTCTATAAGTTACGGAGGACGTCTTCAATTTCATACAAATGCTATATTTAATGTTGGTAAAGCAATGGCTGCAGTCAATTCAAAAAACCTTCAACACAAAGTAGATTACATTCCCAATACAGATCACTCATCTATACCAATGTTGAGTTGGTACAATGGACTTCTGTTTATTTTTGATGGCTACCATAAAAGTCATTTTGATTATATGAAAGACCCAGACTTAATTGAGTCTCATTTTAAAGAAATTGAGTCAAAAATTGGTCTAAAAATGAACCCGCCACTAGATATTTTTGAAATTCTTGTGCATTATCTTACTTCACCAGATAGGTACCCTGACGCAGTAAAAGCAAGAAAAGTATTGAATATGGCAATGAAATACTATCCTACATCTTCTTACTTTAAAGATAAACTTAAAGCACTTGATACTAAATCATAAGATATGAAGCAATCCCTTTTTATAATTCTACTATTTGTTTACCAATTGGCTGATGCACAAAATACAATTGACAAAGTAAATAAATATCGCGCCCAACATGAGACTGCTATTTTAAAAGAATATTTTAATCTTTTGTCTATTCCCAACTATGCTTTGGATAAAGTCAATATTGATAAGAATGCACTTTTCATTGAAGCCATGTTAAAGAAGAGGGGTATACAAACAAAATTATTAGAATCCAACACCAAAGGGAGTCCAAAAGCTGTATATGGAGAAGTCATTGTGCCTGGGGCAACACAAACAATTATTTTTTACGCGCACTATGACGGACAAGCAGTAAATCCTGAAAAATGGCATCCTAGTGTTAAACCTTATAAACCTGTTTTATTAGATCAATCTATTGAAAAGTCAGGAAAGATCATTGCATTCCCTACAAGTGGACAGGCCTTTAATCCAGAATGGAGAATCTCTTGTAGAAGTAGCTCGGATGATAAAGCTGGTGTGATGACCATCATTAATGCATACGATGCATTGGTGAAAACTGGCGTAAAGCTAAATAATAATATAAAATTTTTCTTTGAGGGCGAAGAAGAGATTGGCTCTTTACATCTTGCAGAAATATTGGAAAAACACAAAGACTTATTAAAAGCTGATTTGTGGCTGATTGGAGATGGGCCTGTGCATCAATCAGGTTTACCTATGATCGATTTTGGAGTAAGAGGTGATGTGAATGTGGATATAACAGTATATGGACCCAAGCGTCCGCTTCACAGTGGTCATTATGGAAATTGGGCGCCTAATCCTTGTTTAATCATGTCAAAATTACTTGCAAGTATGAAGGACGAGGATGGCAAGGTCAAGATCAAAGGATACTATGATGATGTGATTCCTTTTACAGCATCTGAGAAGCAAGCATTCGGTGCAATTCCTAATGTTGATGCACAAATGAAAAAGGAACTAGGCATTAATAAACCTGAGGGAGGAGGCAGAACACTATTTGAAACTTTCGAATGGCCATCACTTAATATTAATGGAATTAAATGTGCAGATGTAGGAGACAATGCAAGCAATGTAATTACTTCTGAATCTAAAGCCACACTTGATTTACGTCAGGTACTTGGGAC
>Ga0208679_1000363_pt1 | contig 15447 bp, 18 predicted proteins | sample Colrivmet1555A02_FD_187667 | JGI IMG/M metagenome (GOLD analysis project Ga0208679, IMG submission 187667) | Estuarine microbial communities from the Columbia River estuary - metaG 1555A-02 (SPAdes) (version 2) | ecosystem: Environmental > Aquatic > Marine > Intertidal zone > Estuary | place...
TCTGTTGCCTTTGGTGGTGGTTTAGGTACTAGCAATATGTTCTTTGATAATCGTACTTATGTCGATGTAAAATCTACATCTAATACTTTGCCCTTTCGTAAAATAGATGCAGCCGCGAATCATTTTTCTAAATTTAAAGTAACTACTATTTATTTTGAAGCACCCGTAGAGTTAAGATATTTTAGCGACCCTGCGCATCCGGGTAAATCTTGGAAAGCCGCTGCAGGCTTTAAGTTGGGCACTTTATTAAGGTCTTACTCTAAAGGTAAAAATATGGTAAGCAGTGCTGGTACCTCTATTAATGGTAAGACATACATTCAAAAAGAACAAAACAAACGTTTCTTTAACTCAACCAGTATTGCTTTAACAGCAAGAGGAGGTTATGGTATATTTTCTCTAGACGTAGGCTATCAAGTAAACGGCGTTTTGCGTGATAGTTATGGTCCAGTGATGAATAAATTTTCTGCAGGCTTCACTATTAGTGGCTTATAGTAATTAATATAATATTTATTAAACCCTCTTTTACGGAGGGTTTTTTTATGGACCTAATGGATTAGCCTATCTTTGTAAAAACAAGTAAAGTTGATAGAGAAAAAGAAAATATTTAAGAAAGAAGAGAAGTCGGTACTAGTGAGTGTCATACAGAAAGATCAAACTGAAGCACAGGTAGATGAATACTTAGATGAATTAGCTTTTTTAGCGGAGACAGCGGGCGCTAAAACTTTAAAATCGTTCAAGCAAAGACTACCGCATCCCGACTCCAGAACTTTTGTGGGTAAGGGTAAGTTAGAAGAAATAAAACAATATGTTGCGCAGAAAGATATCGACGTAGTTATTTTTGATGATGAATTATCGGGCTCTCAAATTACCAATATTGAAAAAGAAGTAAAGTGTAGAGTCATTGATAGAAGTGATTTAATCTTAGACATATTTGCGGCGCGTGCAAGAACGGCGCAAGCTAAAGTACAAGTGGAGTTAGCGCAGTACCAATATATATTACCCCGCTTAAAAGGTATGTGGACGCACTTAGAAAGACAAGGTGCGGGTATTGGATCAAGAGGTCCGGGGGAAACTGAAATTGAAACCGACCGTCGTATTGTAAAAGATAAAATTTCTTTACTACGCAAACGCTTACTTGAAATTGATAAGCAAGCATTCACACAAAGAAAAGAAAGAGGAGAGTTTATTCGTGTGGCGCTAGTGGGTTATACCAATGTGGGTAAGAGTACCATTATGAATTTAGTAAGCAAGAGCGATGTGTTTGCTGAAAATAAATTGTTTGCCACCCTTGATACCACTACGCGTAAAGTAGTTTTTGAAAACACGCCTTTTTTATTAAGTGACACGGTTGGGTTTATTAGAAAACTCCCACATCATTTAGTAGAAAGTTTTAAAAGTACTTTAGATGAAGTAAGAGAAGCCGATGTGCTTTTACATGTAGTAGATGTTTCTCATGCGCAGTATGAAGACCAAATTGGTGTGGTGAATAAAACCTTACAAGAATTAAAAGCGTTTGATAAACCTATCATTACCATTTTCAATAAAATGGATTTATACAAAGAGAAATATTTTGATGAGTGGGTGAGTGATGAAGTCAAACAAGATTTACTCATTGAATTAAAAGATAAGTGGAACGCAATTACCAATAACCAGGCCGTTTTTATTAGCGCCATTGAAAAACAAAACATTGAAGAATTAAGAATGGTTATTTTACATAAAGTAAGAGACATGTATCAAATAAGATTCCCTTATAAAACTGTTTATTATAGCTAATGAGTAAGTTGGACTGGAAATTCATTACCGAAGCGCCATTAAGCTTGAACTGGGCTGAAAATAATATGGTAGAATTGGAGGTAGAAGGCAAGCAAGTTACCCTAGCAAAATGGAAGGAAGGGTACTTAGCTTTTGCGAGTAAATGTCCGCATGCCAGTGGTCGCATGTCACAGGGCTATATAAACCCTTTGGGCCAGGTGGTTTGTCCATTACATAGATATTGTTTTGATATGAAAAATGGCCGAAATACAAGCGGCGAGGGCTATTTCCTAAAAACCTACCCAACAGAGTTAAGAGAAGAGGGGCTTTTTATTGGTTTTCAGTCATTTTCTTTGTTTTAATGCTTTGTTCTTAACTAAAATTTATTATTTTTGCCACCCTTAAAAGGAACACTCCTCCTTAGCTCAGTTGGTTAGAGCACATCACTGTTAATGATGGGGTCCTCCGTTCAAGTCGGAGAGGGGGAGCCACACTGGACAAGCCATCAGAAATGATGGCTTTTTCTTTGTCCGTCAGTGAGTTAGGCTGGTTGCATCTTTTTATTTTTTTTTGATTAACTTCAGTACTTAAATAATCAAACGAATATAAAAATGAAAAGAATTGCCCTCCTATCACTTTTGCTTCTACCATTTCTTGGTTTTGCACAAAACACCCAATATACGGTTACCTCTTTTTTACCTGAAGGGCCATTGGCTCCTAATACACATTATATTGGTGAGGCTTGGTTAAGTAGTGTACTTCAAGGGGATAGTGAATTGAATTATAATATTACCAAAGCAACATTTAGAAAAAACTCCACGCTCGATTGGCACAAACACTCCACACCTCAAGTACTTATTATTTTGGAAGGTGAAGGCTATTATCAAGAAAAAGGTAAAGAACCAATTATCATAAAAAAAGGTGACGTTGTTAGATGTCCAAAAGATATTGAGCATTGGCATACAGCAAGTAAAGAAAGTTTAGTTACTTATCTAGCTTTATATGATGGTTCAAAACCAACTATTTGGACAGATAAACTAACTCAAGCGTATTATGATGATGTCGCTCAGAAACTGAAGGGAGATAAAAAATAAAGATATTCAACCTTTCAATTTCTTAATAGTAAAAAACTCAATGATCGCATTATAGTTGCATCTTTCGTCGAAAAGGGGAGCCACACTGGACAAGCCATCAGAAATGATGGCTTTTTCTTTGTCTAAAAGTGAGTTAGGGTAGTTGCATCTTTTTAGTTTTCAACCCAGGAGGTTTTTTTGAAATGATGCAACTTAATTTCTGTTTCTTGGTTTTTCTGTCTACTTTTTGATTTAACGGAGCAGACGTACTTCTTTTGACAATTTATGCTAAATTTGAACATTTGGTTTTGTGGTGAAAATCGCCACTTTTGCCAAGCCCGAAACCATTAATCGGCAACCCGAACAGACCAGACAAACAACAAGATGACAAATAAATACTTCGACAAATTATTAGCCGAGATTTCAAAAACAGGGAAACCAAATCTTGAAGACAGCGAATATATTAGTCAGTATTTTATACCAATAAATTCGGCAAGAAATTCAATTTTAGAAGAACAAGATAAAATCCCTGAATACTTGTATTTCATAAATTCTGGTTTTATGCGACTGTTTTACTATGACCAAAACGGAGAAGAACAAACAACTTTTTTATGTTCGCAAAATGGTTTCATTGCATCATTCTCGTCATTGATTAATCAGACAAAAGCGACAGAAAATGTAGAGTGTATTTCTGATTGCGAATTATTGAAAATATCTTATGTTGATGCAAAACAACTTGTAGATAAAAGCGCAATTTTCAAAACCTTTTTTTTAGTAATGTTTGAAAAGTCTATATCATCAGCAACATTAAGAGCTAATGAACTAGCATCATTAAATGCAAACCAACGCTACCAAAAAATGATTGACCAACAAGCACATTTTATTCAAAATATTCCACTTCAATACATTGCTTCATATTTAGGAATAAAACCACAAAGTTTGAGTAGAATTAGAAAACAGGCAATTAAGTAACATTTGTGAAGTAGAATAAAATTTTGTTTTTTGACATTTGCATTTCATTTAACAACATTAATAAAATGGAAAGATTGCAAGAAATCTTAAAACAACTCCCCACGGCATTTGGACAGTCCTTAATGAATTACGGGATTATCGTAATTATTTATTTAGTGGTGTGGAAACTATTAAAAAAACGACTTAAAAATTGGAGAATACAATTGAAAGAACGTGTTGATGCCAAACAAATCAAGTCAGAATTGTTAAACAGCCTTTTCACACTTATGGTAAGTACTGTATTTGTACTTGCAATTTATTTATTAAAATCACTTGGTTACACGAAAATCTATACGGACATAAATGAGTACCCTAAATTCTTTGCTTATAGTGGTTTTTTCATTTTTTTACTTTTTGACGACACTTGGTTTTACTGGGTACACCGCCTTTTGCATCACCCACGAATTTTCAAGTACATTCATAAGGTACACCACAAAAGTATTGACGTTAATCCATTTACATCACTATCCTTTCATTGGGCAGAAGCTTTATTACTCACATTTTGGATTGTACCAATCAGTATGATTTTTCCAATGTACGTTCCTGCACTTGGACTATTACAGATTTGGGGGTTTTTAGACAATATAAAATCACATCTTGGGTACGAATTTTTTCCAAGTTGGTGGAATAAAAGTTTTGGAAAACTAATGACATCAAGCACACACCATAATATGCACCACAGTAAATTTAATGGAAATTATGGCGTTCATTTTCGTATTTGGGACAAACTTTTAGCAACAGAATTTAAAGATTATGAATCGGAGTATGATAGAATTCAAGAAAGAAAACATAATACCAATGTTTAAACTTCTTGTAATCTGACACGAAGTTCAACCCTTTAATTTCCTGATCGTCACATACTCAATCATAGCATTATAGTTGCATCTTTCGAGGAAAAGGGGAGCCACACTGGACAAGCCATCAGAAATGATGGCTTTTTCTTTGTCTATCAGTGAGTTAGGGTAGTTGCATCTTTTTTCAGGTTTTTTGTATTTTTGAAATGCAATTAAATCATATGGCAATCAAAAAGAGTTGGCTTGATAAATTGAATGAACATAAAGAGCCAAAAATTAAACGAATTGATATTGACTTTGCTGATATTCCAGCTGGAAGTATGATGTTTATTGCTACGCCAAAACTCATAGATGAGTATATTCAAGAAATTGGATTTGGGAGGCGCATAGATTCAAAAACATTACGGAAAGACCTTGCTATAGAGCATAATGCTGATTACACTTGTCCTGTAACTACAGGAATATTTTTGCGAATTGTGGCAGAAGCAAACTATGAAAAGTTGCAACAAGGAAAACGCTTAGAGGAAATCACACCTTTTTGGAGAGTGATTGAACCGAATAGTGCATTAGCCAAGAAACTCACATTTGAACAAGATTTTTTATTTCAGCAAATTGAAAAAGAGCGAGAATGCAACAGAATATCGTAATTCAAGCGAGAGACGGGTATAAACTTTCGGCAACTATCCGAAGACCATTAACTGAAATCAAGGGAGTTATTCAAATCAATTGTGGCACCGGAATTCCTCAAAATTTATATAGTAATTTAGCAATCTACTTGACGGAGTGTGGTTATTTTACCCTTACCTATGACTATCGTGGCATAGGGAATTCTAAACCAGAGAGTTTAAAGGGATTTCAAGCAAATCTGGAAGATTGGGGTATTTTAGATATGACAAGCATATTTGATTGGATTAACCATGAATACCCCTCTGAACGAAAAATTATTATTGGCCATAGTATGGGTGGGCAGCTTGTGGGGCTAATGGATAATTATGATAAAGTAGATAGGCTTATTCTTATTGCCTCTTCCACTGGATATTGGAAAGATATGAGCAGCCCATTTAAATGGCTAATGCCACCATTGTGGTTCTTAATGATTCCGATTATCGTGGCAATGTATGGCTATGCAAACGCAAAAAAAATAGGGCAAGGAGAAAATTTACCTAAGGGTGTTGCTCTACAATGGCGTATGTGGTGCATTAATCCGAACTACTTTGATGACCATTTCAAAAAATCAAGCACAAAATTATTTTTTGACAAGTTCTTAATTCCTATAAAGTCTATTCAAATTGATGATGACCCCATTGCAAATGAAATCACAGCAAATAAATTACTAGGCTATTTTAAAAATGCCAAAATCGAAGTAGAAACAATTAGCCCCCAAAAAATGGGCATTAGAAAAATGGGACACGCGGGCTTCTTTTCCAGAAAATTCAAGGACACACTTTGGAAAAAATTAATAGAAGATATTGAAGATAGAAATCTGAATTAGGTGTTTTAATGGCCTAGTTTTGATTTTAACAACTCATAATGATGCGAAGTATGGAAGGAGGTGAAGATAGCGAGTTCTCCTAGGGAAATTTTTCCTAAGATTGGGTGAGGTAATCTATAGCTATCTAATTCATATTGGGTATGGTTGTTCAATTTATCAATGAATGATTTATTCAATGATGCATGCTTTTGAATTAAATTATCTTTATCAATATATGCAACTGGTTTTGGTACATAGATTGTTGGTGCTTTTACTCCACCGTCTAATGCGCTTTTGTACAACATTTGAAGCTGTTCAAAAGATCGATTGTTATTTTTATTAATGCCATATATTAAGCGCAAAATAGGTTTTGGTAATGTAAATCCAATATTTACTATCTTAAGCACTTTAATTAAGTGTACTAAATCTTGACCCGCAGACCATTTATCGTTTATATTTATTTCAAACTCATCTTTATTTAAATTCTTTACGAGCTCATTGAATTGAATTACATTTTCATCAAGTGATTTTATTATAGTTATTTTATCCATGATATATCTTTTTTTATGAATTAGATGTTTATTCAGGTTTACTAAAGTTAAAAAAACTTTTTTTCAGATGCTAATTTCCAAATACTATAAGAGTGGAACAGCGCAATAAATAAATTACTTATGATTACGGGGTTGGTTAAAGTGCCAACCATGATGGGGCTTAATACTTTATAAACCACTTGAACTAATAGAAGTGCCATTACAAATTTGGGATCAAATTTGAATAAAAACACCACAGAGAATATAAGTATAGTAAGATATATAGATAAAAGAATACCAAGTGCTGGTGTTTCAATCCCGTAAGAATCAATTACCAAATTACTTTTTAGGAGTATACTGGAACACACAGGAATTAGTACCAGAATATTAAGTATCAGTGATAATTTCGGGAATAGCATTTGATTTGAATCCATAATTATTAAATTGTTACTTTTCTTTCCACGCGTCTATTATTCCTGCTTTAATATCAGTATAACTTGTCAGAAGCCAAATTACTAAAACAATAAATAAAATAGTTTTCCAGTGGGTTTTTACCAAAGTTTTTAGGTCATTGAGGAATTGATTCATATCTGTGATTTTAAGTGTTAAATTAAATTCATAGGGTTTGGTATCAGGTTTTTTAACAAATTCAGAAAAATCGCTTTTCAAGGCTTCTCCAATCACTTTAAGTGAGTAAAGGCTTGGTTTTACCTCGTTGTTTTCAATTCTTTGAATTGTCCTAAGTGTTAGCCCAGTTTGTTCAGAAATTTCTTTTTGAGAAAAGTTCAAACTGGTTCTTAGTTCTTTTAATCTTTCACCAAATTCCATTTGCAAATATGATATTACTAAATGAATAAATTAATGACATGTAGACGTCATTTGGGCGACATTTTACTACGCCTTAAGCAAAAATACAAATAGGAGATGTAAAATAGTATGTTCAATCCTTGCGTGAGGAAAACATCCCCTGAATTCGACTAAAATCGGCTGATTTCTGTTTTGTGAAAACATAACACATTACAAATCAACGCTTTCATTTTCTCAAAAAATATTCATAACCCTGAGGTCACGAGTTCAAATCTCGTTCTCGCTACATGTAAATCAAGGACTTACGTTAAATCGTGGGTCCTTTGCTACGTGAGGTTCTTGACATTTCTTACCGAATACACGAACTTTTAGTGCTGATATTTCTATTGACTTCATTAAAATAAAAAGTAAATTAGTATCAGCGTATAATTCTACTATATACTTTTTCTGATTCTATATTTAATTTGCTAATATTTTAAACAAATATTTATGCCAACAATTAAAGATTTATTAAAAAATAAAAATAGAAAACTAATCACTGTTTCTTGCTCTGTAAGTATTTTTGATGCTTTAAAAATTATGGCTGAAGCTAATGTTGGGTGTCTGATTGTTTTAGAAAGTGATAAATATGTAGGGATGTTTACAGAAAGGGATTATGCGCGAAAAATCGTATTAGAGGGTCGATCTTCAGATAAAACTACTGTAAATGAAATTATGATATCAGACATACCTATATTAAATATAAATGATTCTATTGAACAATGCAGTAAAATAATGACTGAGAATACTTTAAGGTATTTACCTATTTTTGAAAATGACCAATTGGTTAATTTAATTAGTCAAAGTGATATAATTAAATATACGATAGACTCTCAAAAGTCACTTATTGAACATTTGCAGAACTACCTGAATTTGAAATAATCTATTATAATAATCGGATATTGAAATGGCTAAATGGACAATTTCATTAAAGAATATTTTTAAATTATTCCCGAGAAGCCGGATTATGGATGCAAATGTATTAATTAAGGTCGAACTTATTTTAGAAGTTAGTTTTGAAACATTTGGTCAAGTTCAATACCAAGATGAAAGTGGAAGACCTTGGATTAAAGAATTTAAAGGATCAAAATGGGTGAAGGAGTTATATTTTAGAGAACTTAGAGATGTTGGTTTTAGTGTATTTATTAATAACCAATATTTAAAGAAGGAGAAATTTATTAAGCTAATTAAAAAGATTGACGATAAGATTGTTCATCAAATAGAATATCAATTAAGCGGTAATAAATTATTTGAAGGATGGTTTAAGCTATAAGGTTTGCAAATTATTAAAAATATTGGGTGATATATTTTTTACAATTAAGTTAAAATTTGTGTTTTGAGAAATAAAATCTTTTTCACATTATTTATATTAGGAGTAATATCTTTAAGCTTGTCAAGCTGCACTAAAGATGAAGAGACTCAAACTGCAGGGCCTCAAACTCCTGCTTGTGGGATTGTTCAAGTCTTGACTGACGAAGTGATAGCCGGTGTGCAATTTCCGAAAGGTAAATATCAGATCAATGTTTTTGGAATGACTTGCGGGGAAGTTATGGGTGACAAAGGTCTATTTAGTCAATTCCTGCAGTTAGGTGACAATGACCCATTACCCGCACCTTGGATCCACTTAAAGGATGCGGTTGGTGCACCAAAGTTTGTAAAAAGTTCGAATGTAGGTTTTCGTGTACAAAGAGTTGGCAATTAACCTTTATTATGTCTAACGTCAGAATAAAGTGGACAAAATATTTTCTAAATTAGTAGAGAGAGCTTCCATCATTTACAATTTTTAATTCTTTTAACTTCCTGACAATTGGAAGGAAGTTCCAACATATTCCATGAAAAGTGTGCGCTCCCTTTTTGCGCCTCTTTTCACTAATAAACAGACGCAAATGGTGAGCAACAACAATTCTAACTAACTGAAAATCAAATGTATGTAACACATTTGGTTGTTTCATAACGAGGTCCCGTTATAAATCATAATATTAAGAAATAATAAATATATTATTATTATTATTTTGTAAATTGATACTTGCTTATTAGATACGTTTATTACAAATAAATTTAATACTAATGAATACAAAAGACGATGAAAAAAAAAGGTTGTTATCTCTTGATGCCTTCAGGGGTTTTACAATTATTGCAATGATCTTGGTAAATTTTCCAGGGAATTGGGATCAAGTATATCCCCCATTACTGCATTCAGATTGGTGGGGAATAACTTTCACCGACCTTATTGCGCCCTTCTTTTTATTCACAGTAGGAGTTTCCATCTCGCTGACTAATACCAAACAACTAGATTCAGGTATTAAACCATCTTCGATGTATAAAAAAATATTTATTAGATCGCTTAAGATTTTTGCTATAGGAATGTTTCTAAATGCAATTGGGTTGATTAATAATTTTAATTGGCAAGAATTAAGATGGACTGGCACCTTACATCGTATTTCCATAGTCTTTTTGGTTTGTTCACTCTTATTTATACATTCAAGCTGGCGTACCCAAGCTTTTATAGGGGCCTTGGTCTTGGTACTTTATTGTATTGCAATGACTTGTATTCCAACACCTGGATATGGGAAAGTAATGCTTGAACCAAGCATTAATCTAGCTGCCTGGGTTGACCAACAATACTTGCCGGGTAAAAAGTGGCAGGGAAACTGGGATCCTGAAGGCATACTTAGTACATTTCCTTCATTTGTTACTGGTATCAGTGGTATGCTTTCAGGCAAGCTTTTGCTATCCGATCGCTCACTTGAAAGCAAGGCCAATCATCTTTTTTTCTGGGGGTTTCTTTCTTTTGTAGTTGGTATTGTTTGGAGCTGGAGCTTTGGTTTAAACGAAAATATCTGGTCCTCTTCTTTTGTACATTTTACTTCTGGTATGGCAGCACTGACTCTGGCCTCTTGCATTTATATAATTGATATATGTAAACAACACCAATGGGTACAGGTAGGTGTAATTTTTGGAATGAATGCAATTGCTATTTATGTATTAGCCGACTTATTAGCAATTTTTTTTTATCAAATTTCTTTTGGTGGGCAGTCACTAAATAGATATTTTTTTGATGTCCTAGCCTCAGCTGGCCTAGCTCCCAAATTAGCCAGTATGTTGTATGCTATTTTTTTTATTGGCATTAACTTTATTACTCCTTATATTTTGTATAAACGAAAAGTTTTTATTAAATTATAAAGATCTTTATGTCAAGGGTATTAATTGCAAATTTTTATGGTATAATAGGGGTATACGTTATTTGTTTATAATTTTGCTAAAATAGGAAAATAATAAAATTTTATTAAATTCGGTAAATTCACTTTAATTTTTATGAAAAAAGTATATTACGTTGGCGACTGGGCCATTTTAACAGGACCAGTTTTTGCAGAGACCCCTTTTCATCATAGCCCTAAAGGCTTGGAAATATTTAATTATGGCATTTGGTTAAAAGAGGCCTTAGAAAAAGATCCTACCTTTCAGGTTAACTCGGTTTCGGCATGGGATTTCTATAACAATTTAGGACCTGGCGATTATGAGCAAATTTTAAAAGACTACGACCTAATTATTTTTAGTGATGTAGATGCTAAACTTTTTCAACTATCCCCAAAATTCTTTGATAGAAGTAAATTTGGAAAAGAAATTCTTACTTTCCCCGATAGGATCCGACTTTCTGTTGAACATGCCAATGCTGGAGGACGTTATATGTTTTTAGGTGGCTGGTATTCATTTACTGGCGAACTGGGCAAAGGGGGATGGGGCAGAACTCGTTTACGTGAAATGCTACCTGTTAAATGCTTGGATATAGAGGACTTGGTGGAAACAACAGAAGGGTTTTTTATGGAAATTACTCCCGAAGGGAAAAAGCTCTGCCCATTACTCAATTTGGATGGTTGCCCTCCAATATTAGGGTACAATAAAACCATTGAGCTAACCGATTCAATCGTTATAGCAAGGTATAAAGAAACAAAGGATCCTGCAATTGTTATCAAGAATACAAATGTTGGAAAAGTATTGGTGTATACTTCAGATCCTTGTCCACATTGGGGTTGTAATTTTGTTTTTTGGGAAGGATACCCCGCTTTTTGGCAATCACTAGCTAAATTAGTGCTTTCATGAGATTGATTTTTCTACTTAGCATGCTGATCTTATTTGGAGAAAGTTTTTCCCAAACACCCAACTTAATGCCCTTACCGTCGAGCTATCAAATGAGTCATACACATTTTAGAATTGCTGCTTCTTTTAAGATAGAAATTCAGGGTGATCCCAATGATCGAATATATGCAGAGGCTTCCCGTTTTTTTCAAAGATTATCAGAAAGAACAGGTCTTTTTTTTAAAACATGGATAGTTCAAAAAGATAGTAAATTAATAGATAAAGGTTTACTAATTAAGGTGATTAGTAATGGAAAGATTCAGTTGAATATGGAGGAGTCGTATTCCTTAAAGGTTGATAAAGAAAAAATAGAATTATCTGCAAAAACTGATATCGGAGCTATTCGTGGGTTAGAAACTTTATTACAATTAGTAGAGCGTGATCAGGAGGGTTTTTATTTTCAAGGAATTACTATTGCAGATACTCCAAGATTTAAGTGGAGAGGTATACTGATATCACAGCCTTATCACTTCATGACTATGGATGTAATTAAGAGAACATTGGATGCTATGTCTGCCGTTAAGATGAATGTATTACATTTCTATATAAGTGATGATCAGGGCTATCGCATTGAATCAAAAGTATACCCTCGCTTACATGAACTTGCATCAGATGGTATGTATTTTACCCATGAGCAAGTTAAGGAAATGGTAACCTATGCGCAACAACGTGGTATTAGAGTGGTTCCAGAAATAGATATTCCTGGGCATTCTACCGCGATGATTTATGCCTATCCACACTTAGCTTCTATCAATAGAAATTATACTTTACAAGATCATTGGGGGGTCTTTGATCCAACCTTAGATCCCACTAAAGAAACTACTTATATTTTTTTAGATAGCTTATTTACAGAAGTATCCTCCTTATTTCCAGATGCTTATTTTCATATCGGTGGAGATGAAAATACTGGACGTGATTGGCAAAAAAATCCTACTATTAAAAAATTCATGCTGGACAAAAACCTCAATAGTACTTTGTCTCTACAAAATTATTTTAATAGAAAAGTGCAGGCAATACTTCAAAAAAAAGGTAAAATAACAGTAGGCTGGGACGAAGTTTTGATGAAAGAGTTGAGTGCCGTGGAAGCAAAAAAATATTTTCAAGAAGAAAGATACGATGCACTTATTGAATCAACGGTTCCAAAGGATATGGTTATTCAGTCATGGAGAGGAATGGAAGCCCTTTTATCATCTGCAAAAAACGGATACCAAAGTATCTTGTCCAAAGGCTACTATATTGATTTGGTCCAGCCTGCTGCTTATCATTATCTCAATGATCCAATACCGTTTAACAATGAACTTATAGTTCCCGACAGTGAGGCTAATTTTAATCGTTTTGAAACTGAAATAATAAAAAAAATTCAACAGGGAGAAAAAATTCTAAATAAAAATGAAGAATCGCTTATTCTTGGTGGGGAAGCTACTATGTGGACAGAACATGTATCGGTGGAAACGTTTGATTCCAGAGTTTGGCCAAGAACTGCAGTTATTGCAGAAAGACTTTGGTCGCCTGCCAATATTAGAGATGTGAAGGATATGTATCGCAGAATGGATTTACTTTCTATTCAATTAGAGGCTTTGGGGCTAACGCATATTAAAAATAAAGATATGATGCTTCGCCGCTTAATTGGATCAGAAAAAATTAGTGCTTTTTCTAATCTTATTCAATACCTAGAACCCGTTCAAGGATATAAGAGAAATCGACTCAATAATTTTACACGTTTTTCTCCTTATACCTTAATGGTTGATATTGCAGTACCTGATCAAGTTGCTGCAAGATCTTTTAAACAGTTGCTTCAGGAATTTGAATTCACGATGGATGAAAAAAACTTCTTGGAAATCGAATTACTGTTAAAACAGCTTCAATTTGATGCAAAAGCAATTATAAAGATTGAAAATAAACCTAATTTACAAGATTTTAAAAAGCATGCTGTTTCATTATTGGCTATCTGTAACATTGCACTCGAAGCGATTCAACAGTATCAATCTAAAAATATTTTACAATTATTTTGGGATAACCAAAAAGAAATGGCTTTCAAAGAGGCGGAAAAAGAATATGGATATTGTTTACTTATGTTAGTAGAGCCCTTAAAACAATTCATTAATCGGCTGCAGGTAGTTAAATAATAAAGGCCTATTTTGAACATCATTTATAAATTAATTAAGGGAAGATAATATTGACTTATTTAAATCTTGCAAAAATTGATAGCCTCGAATCAATAGTTGACATAGAAAAAAATCCCTATCAGCATTCTTTAGATTATAATACAATCTTTTATTATCCAAAAAATATATATTTTGATTTCAGTAAGCAGATTGCAGATGAAGAAATTGGGTATGAGATTACTTCTTTTAAAGCATTATAATAAAAATATATTCATACCAACAAAGATGATAAAATACTTAGTCGGTTTTTTTATTCTTTTAAACATCTCTTGCAATAAGTCAAATAATACTTCAGTAGCTTGCTTTAAAGGCAAGTTAGTGTTGAAAGGGGTTTGTATGAATTATGTAATTCAAATAACCGAGGGTGATGTAGATAAGGCATTATATGAAAGTAGTTGGCAAAATCCATTAACCAATACTACCTATCAAAATGTTTTTGGTTTAGCAAGTATCTGCACTTTCCCATCCACAATTAAAGAAGGGGATGAATTTTATTTTTCTATTCCTAAGCGTCCAATCGTTCAAACTTGTGCTCAGTGTAAAGCATATAGTCCAACTCCAAATAAAATGATTTATATAGAAATCTGTAATAAGTAATCAGTCTAAAGCAGAAACATAAAGGACGCAAGTTATTTTGTGTTTCCTTCTCTGCGTGCCGAAAACACCCCCTGAATTCGGTCGAAATCGGTTGTTTTCGGTTTTATGAAAACATAACTAACTACAAATCAACGCCTTCATTTTCTCAAAAAATCTTCATAACCCTGAGGTCCCGGGTTCAAATCCCGGTCTCGCTACATGAAAATCAAGGACTTACGTTAAATCGTGGGTCCTTTGTTGTTTCTGCGTGAGGTTTTTGGTGATATTCTATATCATTTCTTTTATTGATAAACAATAGGACAAAAAATAGAAATAGATTTATATTTCTCATAATTCACCTCTTGTAATCAATTTTTTGCAAAAACCTGGTCGATTGAAATTTAAAAAAAAGCCACTATATAAGTGGCTTTTTGAATGTTTCTAATTTACTTACTACTTAATCTTTTATTTTTTGTTAACATAAACCTATCTGTTCTTCTCCAATAATTGTTTAAAACTACTTGATCTTTATCCCAAGCGCCTTTTCCATATATTTCATCATAGGTGGCTCCTATATCCATTGGTTCATCTAACTCCTTCCATCCATTTGCTAAGCGTCTTGATGAGTATACTTTATTTTCACCTGTATAAGATGAAAAAACAGCTGTTTTTATACCTAGTTTTTCACTTACTTTTATAAGCCTTTTTCTTATATCGTTACCTGCTTTTGATGGATTAAAAATAGTCCATTCAGTCATTAAAAATTTTTCTACATCTTTACCTTCTTCATATTTAGTGGTGCTGTATTCTGGTTGATAAACCATCATTTCGGCATTAACACTTTCTAAATGAGGGGCTATATTCGCGAACCAAAAATCAACTTGACCTTCCGCATATTTTCTAGGCACTTCTCTCTCTGCAAAACTTAGGGGTTTTGTAAGCATTCTTAATTTTTCGCCATGATGGTTACCACCCATAATATCAAAAATTGTATATCCACCATCCTGTGAAGCAGGGAAAAACTTAGTTGTAAATTTTTCAATAGCATCATTATAGGCTGGCAAATGACCAATTTTGATTTTATCAAAATTG
>Ga0208679_1000381_pt1 | contig 15020 bp, 9 predicted proteins | sample Colrivmet1555A02_FD_187667 | JGI IMG/M metagenome (GOLD analysis project Ga0208679, IMG submission 187667) | Estuarine microbial communities from the Columbia River estuary - metaG 1555A-02 (SPAdes) (version 2) | ecosystem: Environmental > Aquatic > Marine > Intertidal zone > Estuary | place...
TATAGCGCGCAGGCTCGGCGCGGCTTTCCATGTGCATCTGCACCACCGGGACCGTGAAATCGGGCCGCAGCATCATCTCGCCCTTCAGGGGATCGTGGGTCACATAGGCCCGGGCGCGGATATCCTCGCCGTAAAGATCAAGCAGCGTCTCGGCGGGCTGGAGCATATCGGCGCTCACGCCGACCGCGCCGGTCGCGTCGAATAGCGCGCGTATCCGGCGTGCTTCTTCAAGGATCGGCGCTGCGAGGGGCATCAGCCCTGCCCTTCCAGTATCTCGCGCACCTTGGCGACCAGTTGATCGCGCGGCACCTCGTATTGCGAGGGGCGATCCTTCCATTCCTCAAGCGTCGCGTTCTTGGCGATCTCGGCCCCGAGGATCAGGTCCTTGATCTGGACAACGCCCGCCTCTTTCTCGGCCCCGCCCTCGATCACCGCGACAGGCGAGTTGCGCTTGTCGGCGTATTTGAGCTGGTTGCCGAAATTCTTGGGGTTGCCGAGATAGACCTCGGCGCGGATGCCCGCCGCGCGAAGCTCGGCCACCATCGCCTGATAGTCGGCCATCCGGTCGCGGTCCATCACGGTCACGACCACGGGGCCAGCCGCGGCCTCTTGCCCGATCCGGCCCTTGGCGCGGAGCGCGGCGAGAAGGCGGTCGACACCGATCGAGACACCCGTGGCAGGAACCTCCTGCCCCGTAAAGCGCTTGACCAGATCGTCATAGCGCCCGCCGCCTGCGACCGAGCCGAACTGACGCGGGCGGCCCTTTTCGTCGAGGATTTCAAAGGTCAGCTCGGCCTCGAACACCGGGCCGGTATAATAGCCGAGGCCGCGCACGACCGAGGGGTCGATCACGATCCGGTCGGGGCCATAGCCTTGGGCGGCCTCAAGGTCGGCAATCTCGGCCAGTTCCTCAACGCCCTTTGCGCCAATCTCCGAGGTGCCAATAGCGGCCCGCAAATTGGCCAGCGTTGCGCCGTTATCCGCGCCCTTCGAGGTCAGGAACGCCAGAACCGGCTCGGCCTGTTCAGAGGCAAGGCCCACCCCGTCGATATAGGCGCCCGAGGCATCGAGGCGGCCCTTGCCCAGAAGCTCGCGCACGCCCGCTTCGCCGACCTTGTCGAACTTGTCGATGGTCCGCAGAACCGCCGCCCGCTGATCCTCGCCAGTCAGGCCCATGACCTCGAGAACGCCATTCAGAACCTTGCGGTTGTTCACCCGCACCACATAGTCGCCGCGCGGGATGCCGACGACCTCGAGCGTATCCGACAGCATCGCGCAAATCTCGGCGTCCGCCGCCACGGTCGCCGCGCCCACGGTATCGGCATCGCATTGATAGAACTGGCGAAACCGCCCCGGCCCCGGCTTTTCGTTGCGCCAGACGGGGCCCATCGCATAGCGGCGATAGGGGGTCGGAAGGTCATTGCGGTGCTGGGCATAGACGCGGGCCAAGGGCGCGGTCAGGTCATAGCGCAGCGCCATCCAGTCGCCCTTGCCCTCTTCATCCGCCTCTTGCCACGCGAAAACGCCTTCGTTCGGGCGATCGACGTCGGGCAGGAACTTGCCCAGCGCCTCGACCGTTTCCACGGCCGACGATTCCAGCGCCTCGAACCCATAGCGATGATAGACCCCGGCGATCTGGCGCAGCATTTCGCTGCGCTCGGTCACCTCGGCGCCGAAATAATCGCGAAAGCCCTTGGGCGTCTCTGCCCTGGGGCGGGGCTGTTTCTTGTCTTTGGCCATGGCTCTCTCGGGTCGGGTCGTTGGCCCCGCGTTTAACGCGGCGGCGGATGGGGGGCAATGCGCTTGTGCGCGCAGGCGTTTGCGGGCGCGGGAAATCGTGCTAGGCGGGGGCCATGAACGAGCCAAACACCGACCAGCTGGAAGAAACCGTCGCGCACCTGTCGCGGATCGTCGAAGATCTCTCCGAGATCGTCGCGCGGCAAGAGCGCGACATCGACTTTCTGAAGCGGCGGGTTGGTCTCCTGCTTGAGCGCGAGGCCAGCCGCGAGGTCGATGCCGGCGGCACTATCCCGCTCGCCGACCAAAAACCGCCGCACTGGTAGGCCAGAGGGCAGCGCCCGGCCGCCGGGTGGGCGCGCACCTCTGATCCCCGGGCGCTTTATCGCGCCACCCCGCCGAACAGCCCGCATCTCGCGCCACTGCCAAAGCGCCCGCTGCCTTGTTCCGGGCCGGAGAAGGCTAAACCTCTTCCACCTCGACCACGCCCTGAAGCGAGCGCAGCGCGCCCTTGATCTGCGGCGTCACGGGATAGACCTCGTCGAGCGAGACGTCGATCTCGCCCAGATCGCTCTGGGTCTGGATGGTAAAGATCACCGGCCCGCGCGCGCCTTTGATCTTTTGCTCGCGGGCGTTTTCAAGGACGGAACGGACCGCACTGACCGCCCCCGCCTCGCCAAGGAAGATCCGCAGGCCATTCGACCCCGCATCGGCAATGGCGATATCCACCGGCGCGACCGAGCGACCGAGAAGTTTGAGCTGATCCGCCTCCATCGTCGCCTCGACCGTGACGATGATACGCGAGCCGGTCTCCAGATGCTCGCGGGCGGCCTCGAGCGTGTCGGAGAAAAGCGTCACCTCGTATTGGCCGGTGGGATCGGAAAGCTGGGCAAAGGCAAAGCGATTGCCCCGCGCCGATTTCCGCTCCTGCCGGCCGGCAACGACCCCCGCCATGCGGCCGATGAACGGCCCCCGCTCGGCCTTGGCGGCAACCTCGTCGAGCGTCAGAACCTGCTTGCGCCGGAGCGCGGGAAGGTAGTCATCCAAGGGATGGCCCGAGAGATAGAAGCCGATCGCCTTGAACTCTTCCGCCAGCCGCTCGGCGGGCAGCCAGTCATCGCAACGGGGCAGGCGCGGCTCGGGCAGATCGTCGCCCGCCTCGCCAAAGAGCGAGACCTGACTAGAAGATTTCTGCTCGTGGATAGCCGCCGAATAGCTCACCAGCGGGTCAAGGCTTTCAAACACCCGACGCCTGTTGGGATCGAGCCCGTCAAAGGCCCCGGCCCGCGCCAGCATCTCCAAGGGCCGCTTGCCGACCCGTTTCAGATCAACCCGCCGCGCCACATCGAAGAGGGTCGCGAAGGGCTTCGCCCCTCGCCCCTCGACGATCAGCTTCATCGCCTCGACGCCCACGTTCTTGAGCGCACCGAGCGCATAGACGAGCTTGCCGCCCGCCACATCGAAGGTTGGTTGCGAGCGGTTCACGCAGGGCGGCACATAGTCGATCCCGAGGCCCTTCTTCACCTCCTGAAAATAGGTGCCGAGCTTGTCGGTCAGGTGAATATCGCAGTTCATCACGCCGGCCATGAACTCGACCGGATGATTGGCCTTGAGCCATGCCGTCTGATAGCTGACCACCGCATAGGCGGCAGCGTGGGATTTGTTGAAGCCGTAGTTGGCGAACTTCTCCAGAAGGTCGAACACCTCGCCCGCCTTCTTGACATCCACGTTGTGCGTGGCCTTCGCGCCCTCGATGAACTTGGGCCGCTCCTTCGCCATCTCTTCGGCGATCTTCTTGCCCATGGCGCGGCGCAGAAGGTCGGCGCCGCCAAGGCTATAGCCCGCCATGACCTGCGCGATCTGCATCACCTGTTCCTGATAAACGATGATGCCCTGCGTCTCGGCGAGGATGTGGTCGATGGTCGGGTGGATCGACTCGAGGTCTTTTTGTCCGTTCTTGACCTCGCAATAGGTCGGGATGTTTTCCATCGGGCCGGGGCGATAGAGCGCCACGAGCGCGACGATATCCTCGATGCAGGTGGGTTTCATGCGCTTGAGCGCATCCATCATGCCCGAGCTTTCCACCTGAAACACCGCAACCGTCTGGGCGCGGGAATAAAGTTCGTAGCTCTTTGCATCGTCGAGGGGAATCGCGCCTATTTCGTCAACCGCTCCCTCCGCCGGCTCATAAAGCCGGCTGCCATCGGCGGCGATATGCAGGTGGCGGCCGGATTTCTTGATGAGGTCCACCGCGTTCTGGATCACGGTCAGGGTCTTCAGGCCAAGGAAGTCGAATTTCACGAGGCCCGCCTGCTCGACCCATTTCATATTGAACTGGGTTGCCGGCATATCCGAGCGCGGATCTTGATAGAGCGGCACCAGCTCATCAAGCGGCCGGTCGCCGATCACCACGCCTGCCGCGTGGGTCGAGGCGTTGCGAAGAAGCCCCTCGACCTGCTGGGCATAGGTCAAAAGGCGGTCGACGACTTCTTCGTTCTTGGCCTCTTCCCGCAGGCGCGGCTCGTCGGCCAAGGCTTTCTCGATGCTGACGGGCTTCACGCCCTCGACCGGGATCATCTTCGACAGGCGATCCACCTGCCCGTAGGGCATCTGCAACACGCGGCCCACATCGCGCACCGCCGCCTTCGACAGAAGCGCGCCGAAGGTGATGATCTGGCCGACCTTGTCGCGCCCATATTTCTCTTGGACGTAGCGGATGACCTCTTCACGGCGGTCCATGCAGAAGTCGATGTCGAAGTCCGGCATCGAGACGCGCTCGGGATTGAGGAAACGTTCGAACAGGAGCGAATAGCGCAAGGGATCAAGGTCGGTGATGGTCAGCGCATAGGCGACGAGCGAACCGGCGCCCGAGCCGCGCCCCGGCCCCACGGGAATATCGTGATCCTTGGCCCATTTGATGAAATCGGCCACGATGAGGAAGTAGCCGGGGAAACCCATCTGCTCGATGATCCCCAACTCGAACTCGAGCCGCGCCTCGTAGTCCGCAAGCGAAACCGCATGGGGGATCAGCGCAAGCCGCGCGGCGAGGCCCTCTTTGGCCTGACGGCGCAATTCGGCCACCTCGTCATCGGCGAAACGCGGCAGGATCGGCTTGCGCTTATAGGCCTTGAAGGCGCAGCGGCGGGCGATTTCGACCGTGTTTTCCAAGGCTTCCGGCAGGTCGGCAAAGAGCGTCGCCATTTCCTCGGGCGATTTGAAATAGTGCTGCGGCGTCAGGCGGCGGCGCGGTTCTTGCTGATCGACATAGGCGCCCTCGGCGATGCAGATGAGCGCGTCATGCGCCTCGTAGAACTCGGGCTTGGGGAAATAGGCGTCGTTCGTGGCAACGATCGGCAGGTCCATTGCATAGGCGATCTCGAGATGCCCGCGCTCGCTGGCCTTCTCGGCCGCTGGCAGGCCGCCCTCGATGGGGTGGCGTTGCAATTCGATATAAAGCCGCTCGGGGAAAATCGCAGCCAGATCGCGCACCAGCGCCTCGGCCTTGGGCCGCTGCCCCTGCGCCAAAAGCCGCCCGACCGGCCCCTCGGGCCCGCCACTGAGGCAGATGAGCCCCTCATGATGCGCCCGCAGATCATCCAGCGTCACCTGCGGCAACTGCCCGCCCTTGTCGACATAGAGCGCCGAGTTGAGCTTCATCAGGTTCATATAGCCCGCCTCGCTCTGCGCGAGGAGGACGATGCCCGCCGGCTCTTCGGGCCGCTTGCCCGGCTCGGTCTTGAGGAACTGCAGATCAACCTGACAGCCGACGATCGGTTGCACACCCGCCTTGACCGCGCCCTCGGAGAACTCGAGCGCACAGAACATATTGTTGGTGTCGGTCACCGCAACCGCCGGCATTCCCGCCTTGGCCGCCAGCTCAGGCAGCTTCTTGACCGGAATCGCCCCCTCGAGAAGCGAATATTCGGTATGGACCCTGAGATGGATAAAGCTTGGCGCGGCAGACATGGGCTCAGGCTAGACCAGAGGCGGAGGGCGAGGAAGGGGCAAGTTGGCGGGTTGGGGCTTGAAGCGCTTTTTGCGCCCGGCCAAGGGTTTGTCGGGAAATTTTGACAATTTTTTCGATTATCCGAAAAAAACAGAAAGTCTTTTCGCCTTTCGCATGACCACCACTCTTGCCATCGCGACAAAACGCCGCTTTCCTAGGGAACAGGGAGCACAGCCTTTACGTCGCATCGGGGCTGAGCGGATCCGGCACACCACCGGGGGAACAGAAAGCGACAGAGATCAGGCATGACCGAGATCACGTTTCTTCTCAACGGAGAGACTGTCCGGGTTGCGGCCGAACCGACGCACACCCTCCTTGACTGGCTCAGGGAGGATCGGGGGCTCACAGGAACCAAAGAGGGCTGTAACGAGGGCGATTGCGGCGCTTGCACCGTGGTCGTGACCGACGATCTGGGCGTCAAGGCGCTCAACGCCTGCATCCTGTTCCTGCCCCAGTTGCACGGGAAAGCCGTCCGCACCGTCGAGGGATTCAAAGGCCCCAAGGGCGAGATGCACCCGGTTCAGCAGGCGATGATCGACCATCACGGTTCGCAATGCGGCTTTTGCACGCCCGGCTTCATCTCGTCGATGATCGCGGGGCATCAGCAAGGCCGGAGCGATCACGACGTGGTGCTGGCGGGCAATCTCTGCCGCTGCACCGGCTATGCGCCGATCATCCGCGCGGCGGAGGCGGCCGAAGCGGCTGAAAGCCCGAGCTGGGTCGGAGACGATTCGGCCGAAGTGCCTGCCGCGCCCCTGGCCTTCGCGCCCGAGACCGAGGACGAACTGGCCGCTTGGGTCGAGGCCAACCCCGACGCGACCCTGATCGCCGGGGCGACCGACGTGGGCCTCTGGGTCACCAAGCAGATGCGCGATCTCAAGAAGGTCGCTTTCCTCAACCGCTGCGCCGATCTGCGCGAGATTGCCATTGGCACGGACAGCATTCGCATCGGCGCGGGCGTTACCATGACCCAGCTGCGCGAGCTTCTGGGGGTCTATCATCCTTCCTACGCCGAAATGGTCCGCCGCTATGCCTCCGAACAGGTCCGCAATGCCGCGACCATCGGCGGCAATATCGCCAACGGCTCGCCCATCGGGGATAATCCGCCCGCCCTCATCGCCCTTGGGGCAACGCTGCACCTGCGCAAGGGCGCGGCGCGGCGTGATCTGCCGATCGAGGATTTCTTCCTCGACTATGGCAAGCAGGATCGCCAACCGGGCGAGTTTGTGAGCGGCGTGACGATCCCGAAATCGGCCCCCGCCTTGCGCGTCTACAAGCTGTCCAAACGCTTCGATCAGGATATTTCCGCCGTGCTCGGCGCCTTCAACGTGACCATTGAGAGCGGCAAGGTCGCCTCCGCCCGCATCGCATTTGGCGGCATGGCGGGCATCCCCAAGCGGGCCGCCCATGTGGAGGCCGCACTCGTCGGCAAGCCATGGTCTGAAGCAACCGTCGAGGCTGTCATTGGAGGATTCCCCAAAGATTTCCAACCTATGACAGATATGCGTGGCTCCGCCGCCTATCGCCTCGAGGCCGCGCAGAATATGCTCCGCCGCTATTTCGCCGATCTTTCGGGCAGCGCGGTCAATGTGCTGGAGGTTCACGCATGAGCGTTGCCAAATCCCTTCCGCACGATTCCGGCCCGCTGCACGTCTCGGGCGTGGCCCGCTATATCGACGATATCCCGACGCCCGCGAACACGCTGCACCTCGCCTTCGGCCTCTCGACCGTCGCGCGCGGGCGCATCACAGCGATGGACCTTTCCGCAGTCCGCTCCGCCGCCGGCGTTGTCATGGTCATGACCGCCGAGGATATGCCCTTCGCCAACGATGCCTCGCCAGCGGCCCATGACGAGCCGATCCTGTCGGACGGCACTGTCCATCATGTCGGCCAGCAGATCTTCCTTGTGGCGGCCACAAGCCACCACGCTGCCCGCCGCGCAGCACGGAAGGCCAAGATCACCTATGCCGAAGAAGCGCCGATCCTGACGATTGAACAGGCCCTCGCCGGCAACAGCCGCTTTGAAGAAGGCCCCCGCGTCTGGACCAAGGGCGATGTCGATGCCGCGCTCAAGGCCGCGCCGCACCGCCTTCAGGGGCGGCTCGAGATGGGCGGGCAGGAGCATTTCTATCTCGAAAGCCAGGCCGCCCTCGTCTTTCCGCAAGACAATGGCGATGTGATCGTCCATTCCTCGACCCAGCACCCGACCGAGATCCAGCACAAGGTCGCCGAGGCCATCGGCAAGCCGATGAACGCCGTGCGGGTCGAGACCCGCCGCATGGGCGGCGGCTTTGGCGGCAAGGAAAGCCAGGGCAACGCGCTGGCTTGCGCCTGCGCCGTGGTGGCGTCCCTGACAGGCCGCCCCGCCAAGATGCGCTATGACCGCGACGACGACATGACGATCACCGGCAAGCGGCACGATTTCCGCATCGATTATGATGTGGCCTATGATGATCGCGGCCGCGTCCTCGGCGTCGATTTCACCCAATATACCCGCGGCGGCTGGGCGCTCGATCTGACGATCCCCGTGGCCGACCGGGCGATGCTTCATGCCGACAACGCCTATCTCCTGCCCGCCGCGCGGATCACCTCGCACAGGCTCAAGACCAACACCCAATCCGCCACCGCCTATCGCGGTTTCGGCGGGCCGCAGGGGATTTTCGGCATCGAGCGGGTGATGGACCATGTGGCCCACGCGCTTGGCCTCGATCCCATCGAGGTCCGCAAGGTCAACTATTACCAGCCGATGGCCAAAGTGCGGGCGGGCGGCGCGGGCGACAACTCCACCCCCTATGGCATGGAAGTGCGGGATTTCCTTCTGCACGAGATGACCGAGAAGCTGCTTGGCACCTCCGACTACGCCCGCCGCAAGGCCGAGATCGCCGCGTGGAACGCCAAAAGCCCGATCCTCAAGCGTGGCATCGGCTTCTCGCCGGTCAAGTTCGGGATTTCCTTCACGCTGACCCATCTCAATCAGGCGGGCGCGCTGGTGCATGTCTATCAAGACGGCTCGATCCACCTCAACCACGGCGGCACCGAGATGGGGCAGGGCCTGTTCCTCAAGGTCGCCCAAGTGGCCGCCGCGCGATTTGGCGTCGACGTGAGCCGGATCAAGATCACCGCGACCGATACCGCCAAGGTGCCCAATACCTCGGCCACCGCCGCCTCGTCGGGGTCCGACCTCAACGGCATGGCGACGCAGGCCGCCTGCGACACGATCCGCGAGCGGATGGCCGAGTGCCTCGCCACCCTGCACCAGACAACCCCCGACAAGGTGATCTTTGCGGATGACAGGGTGACGGTCGGCGCAACCGAGATGGATTTCTCGCAAGCCGCCATGACCTGCTATCAGAACCGGATCAGCCTTTCGGCCACAGGTTTCTACAAAACCCCCGATCTCTCGTGGGATCGCATCGCCGGCAAGGGCCGCCCGTTCTTCTACTTCGGCCATGGCGCGGCGATCACCGAGGTGGTGATCGACACGCTGACCGGCGAGAACCGCATCCTGCGGGCCGATATCCTGCACGACGTCGGCGCCTCGCTGAACCCCGCGATCGACAAGGGGCAGGTCGAAGGCGCCTATGTGCAGGGCGCGGGCTGGCTCACCACCGAAGAGCTTGTCTGGGACGACAAGGGGCGCCTGCGCACCCACGCGCCCTCGACCTACAAGATCCCCGCCTGTTCCGACCGGCCCGAGATCTTCAACGTCGATCTCTGGGACGGAGAGAACCCCGAGGCGACGATCTATCGCTCCAAGGCCGTGGGCGAGCCGCCGTTCAACCTTGGCATTTCGGCCCTACTGGCGCTGTCGGATGCCGTGGCCTCTTGCGGCGCGGGCTATCCCGATCTGCACGGCCCCGCCACCGCCGAGCGCGTCTTGGCCGCTGTCAAACGGGTGCGCGGATGAGCTTTGACCTGACCCGCCTGACCGAGACCGTCCGCACCCACGGCGCGGTCGTCCGGCTGCTGGTCAGCCGCAGCGCGGGCTCGGCCCCGCGCGATGCGGGCACGTCGATGCTGATCTGGGCCGATGGGGCAGAGGGCACCATCGGCGGCGGAACGCTGGAATATCAGGCCATTGCCGAGGCCCGCGAAATGCTCGCCACCAAGGCCACCCTGCGCCACCGCGCCGTGGCCCTCGGCCCTGCGCTCGGCCAGTGCTGCGGCGGGTCGGTGACGCTGGTGTGGGAGCGGTTTGACGAGGGCACCCTGCCCGCCAGCCTGCCCTTTGCCCGCTCGCTCGGCCCCTCGGAAGCCATGCCGGAAACCGTAGCCCGCAAGGCCAAGGCCCTGCAGCCCGGCGCGCTTCCGGCTGAAATCGACGGCTGGCTCATCGAGGCCGCCCCCGCCCTGCGCCGCCCCTTGTGGATCTGGGGCGCGGGCCATGTGGGGCGGGCTTTGGCCGATGTTCTGCGCCCCTTGCCGGATTTCGAGATCACATGGGTCGATACCGGCCCGCATCGGTTTCCGCCCGAGATCCCCTCGGGCATCACCACCCTTCCCGCCGCCGAGCCTTCGGTTCTGGCAGCCCATGCTCCGCGGGAGGCGGAGCACCTCGTCCTGACCTTCAGCCACGAGCTCGACCTAGCCCTCTGCCACGCGCTTCTGTCGCGCGGGTTCAAGGGCCTCGGCCTCATCGGTTCTGCGACGAAATGGGCAAGGTTCAAGTCGCGCCTTGCGGGTTTGGGCCATACGCGGGAAGAGATCGCACGGATCGCCTGCCCAATCGGCGATCCCAAACTCGGAAAACACCCCCACGCCATCGCGCTCGGGGTTGCAACGAGCCTGCTCAGCCGGGCCGACAACAGGGAGATTGCAGATGGCGACAGACACACTGCTTGAACTGAGGGGGCTGACCAAAGCCTACCCCGGGGTCGTCGCCAACAGCGACGTGTCCTTCACGATCGGCAAGGGCGAGGTTCATGCGCTTTTGGGCGAGAATGGCGCTGGCAAATCAACGCTGGTGAAAACGATCTATGGCCTCGTGAAGCCCGATACCGGCAAGATGACCCTCAACGGCGTGGCCTATGAGCCGTCCGAGCCGCGTGCGGCGCGGGCCTCGGGCGTGGCGATGGTGTTTCAGCATTTCTCGCTGTTTGATGCCCTCGATGTCGCAGAAAACATTGCCCTCGGCATGGAAAATCCACCTCAGATGGCGGATCTCGCGGCCCGGATCCGCGAGGTTTCCGAACAGTATGGCCTGCCACTCGATCCCAACATGGTGGTCGGCGATCTGTCCGCAGGCGAGCGTCAGCGGGTCGAGATCATCCGCTGCCTTCTGCAGGATCCCAAGCTTCTGATAATGGACGAACCGACCTCGGTTCTGACCCCGCAAGAGGTCGAGATCCTGTTCAAGACGTTGAATATTCTGCGCGAGGAAGGCACCTCGATCCTCTATATCTCGCACAAGCTCGAGGAAATCCGCACGCTCTGCGAACACGCCACGATCCTGCGGCACGGCAAGGTCGTCGGCAATTGCGATCCGCGCCAGACTTCGGCCCGCGACATGGCGGAAATGATGGTCGGCGCCTCGCTCCATGTGCCGGAAAAGGCGCCGCATGAGGCGGGCGAGGTCGTCTTGTCGATCCGCGGCCTTTCGGCCCCCGCCCCGCACCAGTTTGGCACCGCGCTGAAGAACATCACCGTCGATGTGCGCGAAGGCGAAGTCCTCGGCATCGGCGGGGTTGCGGGCAACGGGCAGGACGAATTGGTTGCGGCCCTGTCGGGCGAAATGAAGACCGCCGCCGGCATGGTGGTGATCGACGGCCGCGAGATCGGCCGCCTCGGACCCAACGAACGCCGCGCCGCGGGCCTTTGCGCCGCCCCCGAAGAGCGCAACGGCCATGCCGCAGCGCCCGACATGAGCCTCACCGAAAACGCGCTGATGACTGGTGCCGTCCGCAAGAACCTTGTGAAAAACGGCCTTCTCGACTGGCCCGCCGCCAAGGCCTTTGCCGAAGAGGTCATCAAGGCCTTCGACGTGCGCACCCCCGGCCCCGCCAATGCGGCGCGCTCGCTTTCGGGCGGCAACCTGCAAAAATTCGTCATCGGCCGCGAGATCATGCAAAAGCCGCGGGTTCTGGTCATCAACCAGCCCACATGGGGCGTTGATGCCGCCGCCGCCGCTTCGATCCGGCAGGCGATCCTCGATCTGGCGGTTTCCGGCACGGCCGTGGTCTGCATCAGCCAAGACCTCGACGAGCTGCGCGAGATTTCGGATCGCTTCGCCGCGCTGAACGAAGGCAAGCTGACCCCGCCGCGCCCTGCCAAGGGGCTTACCATCGACGAGATCGGGCTCATGCTTGGTGGCGCCCACGATATGGAGATCGCCCATGTTGACGCTTGAGAAACGCCCCCAGCCGAGCAAGGCCTGGGTCTATGCCGCGCCGATCCTCGCGGTCGTGATCACCATGATCGTCGGCGGCGGCGTCTTTGCCCTTCTTGGCAAACCACCGCTCGAGGCGATCCGGACGATCTTTTACGATCCGATTTTCGGCGATTTCGCCTCCTATTCGCGGCCCCAGCTTCTGATCAAAGCGGGCCCGCTGATCCTTATCGCCATCGGCCTTTCTTTCGGCTTTCGCGCGGGCATCTGGAACATCGGCGCCGAGGGTCAATACATCATGGGCGCGCTGGCCGCCGCCGGCACCGGCCTTGCCTTCTATCCAATGGAAGCGCGCTGGCTGATCTTCCCCTTGATGATCCTTGCGGGCTTTGCCGGGGGGATGGTCTGGGCTGCAATCCCCGCCTTCCTGCGCATCCGCTTTAAAACCAACGAGATCCTCGTCTCCTTGATGCTCGTCTATGTGGCCGAGGCCATTCAGGCGTCGATGGCGCTGAACCTCATGCGCAATCCCGATGGCCACGGCTTCCCCGGAAGCCGGAACCTGTCGCAATACCCGTCATCGGCCAACCTCGAACTGGTCGCAAATTCCGGGGTTCACTGGGGGGTCATGGCGGCGCTCACTGCGGTGATCTTTGCCTATTTCATCCTCGCCCGTCACCGCTTCGGCTTTGACGTGCGGCTTGCCGGCCAAAGCCCGCGCGCCGCAGGGTTTGCCGGTGTCGATGCCGGTCGGCTGATCTTTGTCTGTCTGCTTATCTCAGGCGCGCTGGCAGGGGCTGCGGGCATGTTCGAGGTTTCGGGCCCAGCGGGCCGTGTCAGCATCGATTTCAACGTCGGCTACGGCTTTACGGCGATCATCGTGGCCTTCCTTGGCCGCCTGCATCCGGTGGGCATCCTGATCGCCGGCCTCCTGATGGCGCTGACCTATATCGGCGGCGAGTTGGCGCAGTTGAGCCTCGGCCTTCCCGGCGCGGCGATCCAGCTGTTCCAGGGGATGCTTTTGTTCTTCCTCCTCGCGGTCGATGTCATGACCTCCTACCGCATACGCTTTGGCAAGACGGAGTAATCAGATGGACTTTTCCTCGATCAACCCGATCCTCCTTCTCGCTTCGCTCATGGTCGCGGCCACGCCGATCATCCTTGCGGCAGCGGGCGAACTTATCGTCGAGCGCGCGGGCGTTTTGAACCTCGGTGTCGAGGGCATGATGATCACCGGCGCCATCACCGGCTTCATCGCCACCGTCACCACCGGCTCGCCCTGGATCGGATTTGTCGCCGCGGCGGCGGGAGGGGCGGGGCTCTCGCTTCTCTTTGCCTTTTTGACTCAGTTCCTTCTGTCCAATCAGGTTGCCACCGGCCTTGCCCTCACCCTCTTTGGCCTCGGCCTCTCGGCGCTTCTGGGGCAGGGCTACAACGGCATCAAGGCACCCGAGTTTCCCCGGATCGATATCCCCGTGATCAGCGATATTCCGGTGCTTGGCCCGATCCTGTTCAGCCATGATCCGATGGTCTATGTGGGGATCGGCCTGATTGCCGGAACCTGGTATTTCCTGAAATACAGCCGTGCCGGCCTGATCCTTCGGGCCGTAGGTGAAAACCACGAAGCCGCCCATGCGCTGGGCTATCACGTCATCCGCATCCGTATCATGGCCATCGCCTTTGGCGGCGCCTGTGCAGGGCTTGGCGGGGCCTATATCAGCCTTGTGCGTGTTCCCCAATGGACCGACGGCATGACCGCAGGCGCGGGCTGGATTGCCCTTGCCATCGTGGTCTTCGCCTCGTGGCGGCCGTGGCGCCTTCTGATCGGCGCCTATCTCTTCGGCGGCGTCACCGTGCTCCAACTCAACCTTCAGGCGGCTGGCATTGCGATCCCTGTCGAATACCTTGCAATGTCGCCGTATATTGCAACCATCCTCGTCCTTGTGCTCATGTCGGCAGGGCGAGCGCCGGGATCCCTCGGCAAGATTTTCCATGCCTCTCGCTGAGGCCAAATTAACCGGGGCAAGGCCCCAACAAACGGGAGTTGAAAAGTGAAAAGAAGAACGCTTCTTGCCAGCGGCGCTGGCGCAGCCACATTGGCGATGATGGGCCTCCCGGCCCGCGCGCAAGACAAGACCAAGGTCGGTTTCGTCTTCGTCGGCCCGATCGGCGACGGCGGCTGGACATTTGAACACAACAACGGCCGCCTTGCCGTCGAGGCCGCCTTTGGCGATGCCGTCGAGACGGTCTATGCCGAAAACGTGCCTGAAGGCCCCGACGCCGAGCGCGTTCTGACCCAGATGGTTCTTGGCGGTGCAGACCTCATCTTCACCACTTCCTTCGGTTACATGGAATCGACGATGAACGTCGCCGCCAAGTTCCCGGATGTGAAATTCGAGCATGCCACCGGCTATCTGCGCGCCGACAACGTCTCGACCTATTCGGCCCGCTTCTACGAAGGCCGCGCGGTTCAGGGCCACATTGCCGGCAACCTGACCAAGTCGAACAAGATCGGCTACATCGGCTCTTTCCCGATCCCCGAAGTTATCCGCGGCATCAACTCGGCCTTCATCCATGCCCGCAAGGTCAACCCGGATGTCGAGTTCAAGATCGTCTGGGCCTTTACCTGGTTCGATCCGGCCAAGGAAGCCGACGCCGCCAAGGTGCTCATCGAGCAGGGCTGCGACGTGATCCTGCAGCACACCGACTCGACCGCGCCGCAGGCTGCCGCTCAGGCCGCCGGCAACGTCTATACCTTCGGCCAGGCCTCGGACATGGGCGAATACGCCCCGATGCCGCGCGTCTCGTCGATCATCGACAACTGGGCGCCCTACTATGTCGAACGCACCCAGGCTGTCATGGACGGCACCTGGACCAGCGTCGACACCTGGGACGGCATCGGCCGCGGCATGGTTGGTATCGGCGAGATTTCGGACGCTGTTCCGGCCGATG
>Ga0208679_1000390_pt1 | contig 14745 bp, 22 predicted proteins | sample Colrivmet1555A02_FD_187667 | JGI IMG/M metagenome (GOLD analysis project Ga0208679, IMG submission 187667) | Estuarine microbial communities from the Columbia River estuary - metaG 1555A-02 (SPAdes) (version 2) | ecosystem: Environmental > Aquatic > Marine > Intertidal zone > Estuary | place...
GTGGAAACGCAATACGATGGGTAGACAATGTAGACTATGATAGAATAAACTTTACAATTCTCGGGTATCAGAGTACTAAAAGACTTCAGAAACGTAGACGTAGAATTGCCAAAATGTCTTGTAGTATAATACAAGACTGTGTCAGAGATTGGATTTGGAAACCAATGTCTCGCGATTACCAGATTGGTCTGAGACCAAAATTGGATATGGAATATTTAAATATGTAAAACTGAAATTTGAATTTTGTATATTATATGAATAAAATGACTATAAGTATAATAGGTCAACCATATAATACTGTTCCAGAATGTGGAATGTGTATATACCCAGACTGTCAGAAATGCCAAATCGATAGAATAGATATGCTGTTATTAACTGGATGCAAGGACATAAGAATGTTTGGCCATAATCCCAAATGTACACAGTATGTATGGGACGCTGTTAAACATAATTACAAGAATTTTTTTAATTTTAGATATTGAATATTTGGTATCGAAACACAAGCTTTTACATAAAGAGATTGGAATGACACAGATTTCGTGCGTACTGTTAATATGAAAATATATAATAATTACACCAACGAAGAAAAGGTTGATTACAAATTGAGAGTGTATATAGAAAGTTTATGTACTCTGTTAAAACTCCCACCAAACACTCTTCTAGTTGAGACAGCATTCAATGTAATTAATCTTGTAACAAAGGTACATGGGAACAAAAGGATGAAGTTAAAAGATACTATTATAATCATCTGTATCAGTAGAGAACTCTATGTAGACCCGATAGTGTTTACCGGAAGACTCAAGATTGAAAATAAATACATTTATTCCGCGTATAAACTTTTTGCAAGTATCCCTGAACTTAAAGATTACATCACTCCAATTGACTCAATCACATACATTAAAAGAGTATTTGACACCAATTCTGTCTGTAAAAATGACCACATACTGGAAAAGACTGAATTATTACTTGAAAAATGCAAAAAGTTGGGAATATTATCAAAACATACAGATATAACACAAGGAGTCTCATGTTTATATCACACTTTAGTGTCTAATGACTACACTGTAGATTTAGATGCGTTCTCCAAGTTGTATTCTGTATCTAAATCTACAATACTCAAAACTGTGAAAAAAATTAGTGATGCTTTTTAACATTTTTTTATAAACTGGACTACACTGTAGATTTAGATATATTTATCAAGATGCATCTCAAACTACAATACTCAAAACAGTCATTATTTGACTTTTTTTTTATAAACGAGTGTAATGGTCAACTTGTTTAGTATCGTCCTTATAATCTTGGCAATTCTTACGATTGCTTACGACTTTAAAAATCACACTAAAATAAGAGAAAACAAGAATTTTATCGCTATATCATTACTAGCATTAGCTTACGTTGCGTCATTTCAAAAAGAAGTTCAGGCCCCTCCTTATAGTAGTTTTTAAACACGTTGGTCCGGTAAAACTAAAACTGAACGTTGAGATTCTCTTTAGTCAGAAATTATGAGTAGAGAATCACATACAAACTCGTATATTCTCAACAATCAAAACAGCATATTTGATACAATAAGCGTAGCAAACAGTGACATCATAACAACTGGGTGGTCTTGTGGTATATGTAAGTCTATCAATAATAATAAACTCGTCATTTTGGATTGTCAATGTATACTTCATATAGAATGCATCGTAGAATCTCAATTAAAGGACTTGGCAAGTGTAGATGAAGAATTTATCTATAATGTAAAATGTAATGCATGTAATAAATGCATATCATTAGAAGATATGTGTAATGTCTACTCCAAATATGGAAATCTTGGTCAAGAGAAACTAAACCTTTTTACTGAAAAGGTAGGGGCGCTTGAAAATAAAATGCGAACAATAAGAGAAGAAATGAAGGTTTGTTTCGACTACAAATTCAAATTACTTGTAGCAAAGGAAAAGTCTAATCAAATTGCATCACTACTTCAGACACTTGTCTGAGTTTGTTACAGACATTTGTCAATAAGTCTATTAAATAAGTCTATCGTAGACTTTCTTTATATTATCTATAAAAGTCATAAAATTCCAAAGGTCTCTTCTTTGTTGAATTAGGATACTCTTACGTCGCTTAGTCAGTTCATGTTTGTTCAAGTACTTGTATAAAATGTCATTTTCATGACTAGTACAAGTATCTAATTTACAATATAATTGATTAAAACCTTCTTTTGCCTTGTACGCATTAAGCATATATCTAAGTTTGTATTCAGTGTAATCTAAAAATTGAGATGTATCACATTTATCTCCAAGTAAACCATCAAAATCTATGTTAATAAATTCCTTGTCAAAATCACACATTCTTAACATTACTTTGTAAAAGATTTCACCAATTAGTACATGGCATTCTGCTTGTATTCCGATAACTTTTATCAAAGTTATATTTATAAAGCAATGTCGAAAAAGGCTTTATTAGTAGGAATCAATTACACTGGTACGTCAGCCGCACTAAATGGATGCATCAATGACGTCACCAACATTAAAAGCATTCTTGAAAATAAATTCAGATTTACACAAGTGAACGTTATGACTGACAATACTATTGTCAAACCAACACGAGCCAACATTCAAGCAGCAATCGCACAGTTAATTACCGGGTTGAAAGCTGGAGACACTATTGTCTTTCATTACTCCGGGCATGGGTCTAGTGTAAATGACGCCAATAGAGATGAAACTGATGGAAAAGATGAAGTTTTAGTTCCATTAGATTATCAAACTGCTGGATTTATAAGCGATGACTGGCTTAACCAAAATCTCTGTACAAAAATTCCAAAAGACGTATTGTTATTATGTTTTTCAGATTGTTGTCATTCAGGGACAATGTTAGATTTAAAATACAACGTCAAGAGCCAATGTGCACCTAGAAATCCTCCAGTTACGCAATACACTTCGTCACAATGGACTGACTCATTCGCATTTAGTAATGAGCGAGGGATTGAATTAATTGGAAACGTAATCTGTTTATCTGGTTGCGAGGACCCAGACACTTCCGCTGATGCACGTATTAATGGAACATCCCAAGGAGCCTTTACAGCGTGCTTACTAGAATACTTAAAAGGACCTTCTGGAAACAGCATCAAACCAAGTGAAATGTTGAAATGCGTAAATGCACTTTTAGACTTGAAAAAGTTTAAACAGAATAGTCAGTTGAGTACAAGCAATCTTGGATTAATAGACAAGGTTTTGATTTTCTAGTCCAAATAAGAGACAATAACAGTTAAAAATATTATTAACTACATGTATTCAATACTTAGCGTAAACGTAATTTGGCCTGGTTCAACATTCAAAGTTTTAAATTTACATTCAGTAATGAAAAATACATTCAAATATATTTTTGACTTACGTAAAAAATCAGAATCAAGATATGCCTTAAAAGGAGCGCTAAATATTGATTTGTATCATGACATTCATATGTCTAACGCAAATTTTCATAATAAATTTGGACTTGAGAAACCAAGTAAAAGCGACTTTATCCTAGTATATTGTTATAATGGAATGCGTAGTAGAAAAGCAGAGTGGTATATGAGACAAAATGGTTATAAAAACACCTTCGAATTACCATTAGGTATAAGGAGATACACATTTGGTACAAGAAAATCACTCACCAAATAAAAATAATTTCAATGCCTTGTAATGTTGTTTGTGCAAGTATTGTTTTTCCGACACATCTGAAAAATACTGTTTTGGCTTTTTACAAAATGAAAAGACAGCCTTGTCTCTTATACTACGTGCAATTTGTAAATTTATGTAAAGTTGACGCTGCATGAAAAGAACATCAAGTCTACAATTTGGACACGACTTGTCATTACGGCACCACTTTGCAAGACAGTGCAAGTGAAATGTACATTTTAACATTTCACTTCAAATAATCACTTACTAATAGGAACTCAGTTTTAATGCTGTATTATATTGGTTAAACAAGTACTTTTTGCTCTGAAGGTCTTGTAACAAGTACGTCTTGATTGGTTTCGATAGTATCACATTAGACAATCTATTCTTGATGTACATGTAAAATGCAATATTCCTTTCACTTCTGGCTTTATTTGTAATGTTGTATAACCAATCTGTAATATATACAAATTGTCTACAATTTGGGCATGTATAATTCTTATTACACCATATCGCTAAACAGGTCAGATGAAAGATGTGTTTACAATGTTGTATCTCAATTAAAATAGAATCAGGTGGGTCAGTATTCAAGCATATAGTACACAACATTAATGTAATCGTGAAAAAAGTATTTGTATTAAAAGTCGTGATTCAATTTTTTTTTTGTACCTAGTATATAGTAAACATGACTTATTATGCAATGGCAGACTCTCGTACAATAACAGATTATAGACCATCGAGAGACATCAATTTAGAATTGATGAAGAAATTTGACATTAAAGATTACAATAAATATCGCTTTTTTATGCAAAAAAACGGAAACCAAGTTCTCGATTACCTCAACAAAAAACCATGCCCAGTGTGTAAGAAAACCTGAATGAAAAACCTTTAAATGCCCTATGTTATCTTACTTTTTATTCATTAATGGATTGTTATACTTGTCTGGAAACTCTGGGCGATTATATCTAATATCTTCATATATCAAACATTTATTAGGGTCTTGTTTGCATGTTGTTGCTGATTTATACACCCAACTCTGAAATTCCTCCCTATCATGAGGAATGCTCGACCCAGGAATTGTATAAAACTCTCTCTCTGAGCCATTTTTATCAAACAAGTCATTCACATCTCTTACAGCATTAGTACCCGCATAGAAATTTGTTTCAATCTCTTTGGCTACATTTGGATTCATTGCATTTAACGCTGGTTGTTTTGGTATTATCGTCCCATTTTCATCTACGTTCAAGTAGTCTCCCATAGTAGGATTCATAAATGGATTTTTTACACTTGGTGCGTTAACGGTTCGAGAGTCAACAACATTGAATCCTTCTTTATCCGTTTCTGAAGTCTTGTATATAATTAACGTTATCATCAATACAGCAATGAAAATAGTCATATAGATGTAATCAGACTTGTATAATGCAAGAGATATACTGATATAAAACGATAACCTAGTAATAGAGTTCAAATTCTCTTCAATAGACTGAGAACTATCTGGAAAAAAGTCCAATAGATTATCTATTGCAAATAAAACAGTCATATCATCTGCCCAAAACATTACACTTATACATTCACAATAAAAAAAATTTAAAGTAGTACTCTTTGTAGATGTTAATTCGGAAGAATTTCATGTCTTTTATGTCACTTTTTGTAATTAATAAATTTATATATTATTATTATTATTTTTTTTGTTGTTGCATGGGCAAAACCATATTCGAAGAACCCGTCAACTGATAAGAAGGGTTATAAACAGCTAAAAATATTATTAATTAATTTTACAATACAAGCATTCGCTATTTAAAGACAATCTCTATATATTTATAAGTTATATGGTAAATGAAAAAAGATGGGTTCCTAGTCGAGAGGCTTGTAAATTTTATAGCGTCTCGGGAAACACTCTTAGAAGATGGGCAAAAAACAATGATATTGTCTATAAACGAACACAAAGCAATCATAGAATATATCTTATTGATGAGAGAAGCATTCCTCAAGTCAAAGAAGCTAAAAGAATCAATTACATATACGCTAGAGTCAGTTCTAGTAAACAAAAGGATGACCTTGAAAGGCAATGTTCAATGTTACTTGGTAGATTCCCAGATTACGAACTTGTTACAGACATTGGCTCTGGACTCAATTACAAAAGACGCGGATTGCTTAAAGTATTGGAACAAAGTAATAAAGGACTCGTCGAAAGCGTTGTTGTTGCCTCTAAAGACAGACTTTGTAGATTTGGATTCGACTTGCTTGTTTGGCAATTCCTACAAAACGATACAAAACTCGTGGTTCTCGAACAAAGTGATAAAACACCAGAACAAGAATTCACTGAAGATATTCTTGCAATTTTACAAGTTTTTGCTTGTAGATGGAATGGAAAGAGACGTTATACAATTGCGAACGAGAAAAATACGATTAAAATTGACATCAATACAGAAAAGGACCCTCAAGAAGTGGTCAGATGATTCAAGGTATTCTTATAATAAGGCAATTGGATTAATGGCTCCGGAAAGTATCGGTGAAGAATATAATGGCACTAAACCAGAATTTGTTAATACAACTTATTCAAAACTTGAATTGAGGAATTTGATTACCCCTGTTTCAGTGTGTTGTTTTACCGAGTGGCTATTGGAAACTCCAAAATCAATACGTGAATCAGCTGTATTTGAAGCTCATAAAAATCTGAGGTCATGCTTTACTAACTTGAAAAATGGAAATATAAAATACTTTAACTTGGGATTTATGTCAAAAAGGAAACAGAGTTGGTCTATAGGTGTTACTAAAGATGCTGTGAAGCCATATGGTAAAAGTATTGGGATATATGAAGCAAGTACTGGGATGAGATTTAAGTTGACTGAACCAATTTATGAAGTTAATCATGACATAAAAATTCAATTTGACGGACTACATTATTATCTATGCGTACCTTACGCAAAGGAATTAAAGATTAACAACAAGTTTTGGTTCACTTCTCTAGACCCAGGTGTTAGAAAATTCCAAACAACATATTCTCCAGATGCTAACGAACACTTAATCATTGGTGACAGAGCGTCAACTAGACTTTACTCGTGTCTTTTATCATTGGATAAAATGATTTCTAACCACGTTCCTTCAAAGAAGATTTTGAAATTACGAAAGAAAATTCAAAATTTACAATCAGAGATGCATTTCAAGACTGTTAATTTCTTGACTGATAGATATCAGAATATATATGTTCCTAAATTGACCAAATGTAACGATATTATAAGTAAAGAATATAGGAAAATACGAACCAAGACTGTGAGAAATATGGTTGTATTAGCGCATTGTAAATTTATAGAAAGGCTGAAAACCAAGGCTGAAGAATTTACAAATGTGACAGTAAAAGTAATTACTGAAGAATTTACTAGTCAAAAATGTTTAAATTGTCGAGAAAATACAAAGACAAGCAGTGAAGTTTACGTATGTAATAATTGTAACTTTACGATAGATAGAGATATACTAGGTAGTTCAAACATTCTTGTTAAAAATTGGTAAAACAATTAAAAATTATATGCCAGATACAGCCTACTTAGATATAAGTTGCTTGGTTAACTATCACTTGTAGTATTAGTTAACTATTGATGTATCGGATTGGAAAATACAACAAGGCAACATAGAATATCACAACAATTACAGCTCCTCCACCATACATCAGTTTAGTGTTATTATCCATTATGCTTAATGTATACAATAAAAAAAAATTTGCATTGGCAGTACTATTTGGTTACAAATTTTTCAAATTGAGAAGTGATTGCATCCAATTCAGACTTGTCAATCTTGGAAATGTCATTTTGTACGGTTGTAAGTATACCTTGAATAGTGCTATCAGACATATCACCAGTCATAATACTACTCATTAATTTCAATGGGTCAATATTGTCATTTGTCAATTTGTTTGTTAAATTTTCTACTATATTAGCCAAACTCTTGTTATTTTTAATGGTATCTAACACTTCTTCGTTACTTGCAAGTTGCATATGATTACTAAATGTACTTTGGTCTATTGGAAATGAATCTGTAAATTCAAATGAATGTTTTAAAATGTTACTTAGATGTTTAACAAGAGCCTTCTTGGTCTTTTTATTTTCAGTCTTGAACAACTCCAATTTTAGTTTACCGTTAAATAATGACACTTCATTTAAAAAATTAAATTTTTTGTTACCAGGAACGTCTTCGGAATTTACAAGTTCAAGGATACACGGTAAGTGTTTGTAAAGAGTGTAAACATTATCCTTTCCCAAAGTCGCCTCTTCAACTGATTCAATGTATTCCAACAAAGACTCAGTTTCTTTGAAATAATCTATATTCCCAAGAGTCTTGACGAATGAAATACACGTAGATTTTAATTTTGACATTCAATATTACTAGTACCTCATTTAAAAAATACCGGATTAAACGAGTCAGTTAAAATCTACAATGCATGATACATGATGCTTTATAATACCTCTTGATGCTGATAGACTTAATGACTTTCTCTTTTTATTCAGAGACAATGACTTGCTGACTTTTAACGAAACCTTCATGTCATTTTCTATACTTTCAAGATTTTTCTTTACATAGTCTAAAATTCCGTGTTGGAAACACCATCTAAAAAAGCACAACTGACTACAGCTAGTTTTAATATAGTCTACATCATTATCATTGTAGTAAAACATTAATTTACCACTCCGAGAGAATGGGTCAAAATTCAACTTTGCAAACCCTTTTAATTGTAACTTGTAATTTTGATACACATTGAAACCCCTCGGTCCTCCTGTATTGAGAATTATAATGTACTTTTTGGAATAGTTTGTTACAAACCAATCTAGTAATCTGAGAGACAGTATAGACTTTGACTCGATTATATCTCTAAGTTCCAAGATATAGTTTTTATCCTTGTAAAATTCTACAAGTGATTCCATCAACAAGTCGGTTTTCGTCTCTACAGTCATGTTGTGTAATTGTAATTATAACAATGTTTAAATAGAATTTTAAACGTCAAGTGTTTATACTTTAAAGTGTAGTAAAACTGAAAAATGGATTTTGAATGCTATAATACCACAACACTATAAAATGACAATTCCAAGATTTACAAAAGCTCAAAACTTGAACGTTTCTTCTCTTAAATTCTCTTCGGTTAAAATTGGAGACAATCAAAGTAAAAAAGTATTTGTAAACAGTGATACAACCAAGATAATTTTACAAACTCCAAAGATGTATGTCCCAAATGGCATCAAAAGATGGAGAAAGGAAAATGCTATTGATAATAAAGATGACGCATTTGAATTAGAATTGTCGTTTGGAGGAGATTCAGAAGATATTCAAAAGTTTCACGAGAATATGAAACATTATGACGAACTTGTTAAAAAAGAAGTTCAAGCCAACTCTTTGGAATGGATTGGGAAGCCGAAAGTATCAATGGAGACTATTGAAGATGCATTTTATACTCCTGTTGTAAAAATTGCAGTAGACAAGAACAAGCAACCACTTGATTATCCAGATAGAATCAAGTTGAAGATTGATAGACAAAGAGATTCTAGAGGAAATTTTACTGGAGAATTTGTTAGTAGCAAGGCAAATGATACACCAGTATCAGTTTATGACACTAACAAGAATCAATTGACATTTAATGAAGACAATTACGATAGAGTCATTTCTAAAGGATGTTATGTTATATGCTTGATTGAACTAGTTTATATTAGTATTACTGCAAAAGTGAGTACCAAATGGAAACTTGTACAGGTTAAATTATTTAAGGAAAACAACAAGATTGAAGGATATGCCATTGATGACGAAGATGAAGAAGACAATGATACAGAGAAAGAGTTACAAGAAAAGATGGAAAAGCTTGAATTCGAGGAAGCACTTGAAGAAAAGGAAAACGATGCGGACAATGATGAGTCTTTACCAGAGGAGGCCGTACCAGAACCAGAAGAGATAGAAATTGTACCAGAAGTGAAAAAGACTAGAAAAAGACTTCCAAAAAATTAAGTAGTAGTATATCTTGTTCAAATTTATCCGATACGGAGATTATCTTGTTCAAATTTATCCGATACGCAGATGAGATTCAAGTCATAAACCTGTAAACTATCAATCTCAAATGGAGATTGATAGTGCGTACAAATGACATTTATTGGAAAGACAATTGTATCTGAAGAAAGTTGGGAGGGTATATATGATTCTATGATTAGTTACCATCACTTTTTGGAATGCAGTGATAAAACAATTTGGCATTTGATGATTGAAGAAGATTATGGCCAATACCCAAGATATAAAGAGATTGATTTGGTTAATAAACAAAAAATTATAGATGAATTCAAATTTGTCAAAATTTGTTAATTATCGGTAATTCGTAAATTGATAAATAATTTCTGTTGTATTGTAAATGACAATCAAACATCTGATACTTTCAGGTGGAGGGGTAAGAGGTATTGCTGTATGTGGTGTGTTAAAGCATTTACATCCTAAATTACAAAATTTGGAAAGCATTTTAGGAGTGTCAGTCGGTTCTATCATAGGGTTCGTGTATGCTATCGGTTATACACCAGAAGAGATTGAAGAGATTGTGTTAAATAAAAAATTTTCATCATTAATCAACATAAGTCTATTATCACTTTTAGGGAAATATGGACTAGACGATGGTGAAAAGATTTTAAATTGGTTAAAGGAATATGCTAGAAAAAAGGAGATTTCTGACGACATCACGTTCATAGAGTTATATAAAAAGACTGGTATAAAATTTAGAGTAGGTGTCACTAATCTAACAGAAAGCCAACAAGAAATTCTAGACTGTAGGTCTTGGCCTAATTTGAGTGTATACAAGGCTATAAAAATGTCATTTAGTATCCCATTTGTATTTAGTTCTGTAAAATTCAATAATTGTGTTTATGTTGATGGAGCAATCACTGATAATTATCCTATAGAAGTTTATAATGACATGATGTCAGAGACAATAGGCATCCAATTAGTCTCCCGTAAGAAAAGATGCGAAACTGATACTTTTCTATCATTCGTATCATCTGTGATGAAATGTTTAAAGGTTCAATTGGAAGACAAGATTTTAGATAATCGTACGTTATGCATTCCTGCTGGGGAGGTTACAAGTATGAGTTTTGATATCACCAAAGACCAGAAGATTGCAATGATTAAGGAAGCTTATGAAATGGCCGAAAAATGGAAGTTTGATAGTACTTAATTATGTTGAAGTCTAGTTATTTTTATAAAGACTTATAAGAATGCCAATCCCAAAATATTTATACCAAGTATGGTTTCAAGGTTGTGAAAATTTAAAAAAAGAAAAATTTAAATTGAATGTTAAGCAGTGGCAAAACTTGAATCCAGAATGGAAATATAAATGTCTAGACGAAAATGACCTTAAAGAAGCATGCAAGACTTATTCTGATAAATGTCTAGCTGCATTCGACAAGACTACTGTCATGCATGCCAAGATAGACCTAGGTAGATTAGTCATTGTCTTTTTAACAGGTGGTATGTATGTCGATATGGACATGTACGCACTCAGACCTTTAAGTTACTCTTCAGAGTTCAATGATGTTGTAAATAATAAAGAAGAAGTCTTGGGTGTATCTGTATTGTCAAAGATTAACATAATCGAACGATTAATAACTCAGGGTACCAAAAATGTAATGTATAATAATGCGATAGTAGTTTGTAATAAGGGAAACAAGATAGTAAAGACTATGATAGAAGACTGTATTGAAAGAATCCTTGTAGAGTCAGAGGACCTTGATAGCTTTACATACATTTCAAAGACAACTGGACCATGGATTTTTAGCAATAATGTACATGCATTAAGCGAATACAATTACGTACATGTATTCTCTGAAGACACATTCGAACCAGTAAAGATTTCTGATAATACTATCGCTATTCATGATTTTGAAATGTCTTGGATTACTGGAGAAACTAAAAGAGTATGTAAAGTGTACAATAAACATAAGAATACAGTGTACGTCTTGGTAATATTGATTACCCTATTTGTATTGCGTAAATGGTTATGAATACTATACAAATGATTCGAGTGTGTAATTTTTTTGTATGCAAGTAATAGATGCCCGAATATTCTTTTATGAACCTTTTATTCCAAGGAATTATATTTGCTACGTTATACATTTCTGTAAAAAACGCTAAATATTTGGCAAAAGACTTTAATTGTCATACTCATTATGACCTAATTCTGTTCATCAAATTCGTCATATTTTATATAATAGTTCACGAAATAGGGAGAATGTTTGGAGTAAACAAAGACATGATAATATTGTTATTCATCGGTAGAATCGTGGGACTATATCTTGAAGTATGTGACACAAATATGGATTCCATTCAAAAGTCATGCTCTGATGGAACATGTATGTTGAAAAGTTAAATTTCTGATAGAATATGTAACCCACCCAAACAACCCACCCCCAACGCACCTCAATCCCCAACGCACCTCAATCCCCAACGCACCTCAATCCCCAACCCTATAACAAATCAAAATCAACCAACAAATCAAGCCGCCGCAGCAATCTCACCAACACACACAACATATTCCCCAAAACTCCAGTTTCCCAAGTCAACAAAGCATTCCCTGCATCTTCCATCCCCCTCCCCGTCCAAGCATCCCCAACAAACAATCATTCCACAACAAGCACAAAGCGAACACCTTTCAGTGCATTCAAGATAACAGCAAGAACAATAGACTTCCACACCCAACTCCGAGAAAGAATCCTCCGAGCATTCAAAACACACTCCAACCCCACGATAATCAAAAAGTTCACTAAATAAACAACCACAAAATCCACATTCCAATGTAATACCGTCAATGTCGTCCATCAATTCAATTTACGCACCCGTGTGGGTGTCCCGACCAATCAACCTTCAACAATTATTCCACATATAATTATCAATTCGCCTAGAAACACTCTTATAAAACTCCAAAGTCCCATACTTGCAATCGAGAAAGTCTCGAATCCACACAAGGACTAAATAGTCATCCTCCCCAAGTCTCATAGTGGCATTATACCGGCGATACCGTACACAATCCTGTTTCCAATCCTCAACAGTATATCCATCCCTATTAATTGCAGCAACCAACAAATTAAACTCCTCTTGAGGCGAAACAGTCTTCAACTTGTCCATCCTTTCTACAAGGTCACTCAAAGAGTCTCCACTAAGACTAATCTCATCAATTCGTTCAGTCAAATCTTCCATATGTATATTTCTAAATTCAGTTTACGCACCCCCAACCCCTTTCGGGGCCAGAGGGCATTCTTCAACTTAAGCCTTCAAGAATTTAATCAAAGTCGCCACAGCTCCATTACCCTTGACAAACCATTCAATGTCATCATCGGAATCAAACACTCCATCACAATCTCCCAAGTCATGTACAAAGTAAACCTTTTTACCAATATCAAAATAAAATCCCCTTGACCATTCGCCATCACTACATTCATTCTTCATCATCTCCCCCTTATTTTCCAACATCTCAGTAGTAATCTCAACTTTCGTCGTCAAGTCTTTAAAATCATCAGCATCATAAGGAATTCTGACTCCAAATGCAGCTCGCAAAGCCGCCATGCTTCCCTTAGAGCTTGCATACCATTCAATCTTGTCAATTTGGTCCCAAGAATCCTCCTCATCTTGTCTGTCATAAATCTCGTAAACCTTACCCTTCAACTTGACTGTATAAATAAATCTAAAACCATCCTCTTCTGGGTCATCAGATTCTTCTGGTTTACCAAAAAGCCTAGTCAATTGTAAAGTAGTTACACCAATCAGACCAATTTCAGGCATCTCCATAGGCTTCTTCATGTCATACAAAGTGAATCCGCCTTCAATATCCATTTTTTCCATTTCTTTAGTCAAAGAGTCCACGCTATCAGCCTGCTTAACAGCCTTCTTTACAGATACCTTCTTTTCAGCATCATCAGAGTCTTCTGATTCAGACTCCTTGACAGATACCTTCTTTTCAGCATCATCAGTTTCTGATTCAGCCTTCTTTACAGATACCTTCTTTTCAGTTTCTGATTCAGACTCCTGTTTAACAACCTTCTTAGCCTTCTTTCCATCAATCTCAGCATGCAAACCATTAAATATGTCAAAGTCTTCATCATCAGGGTGAGCTTTGAAAAAGGCGACCATATTAACATAAGACTCATCATCAGCGATAAATTCTAAAAAGTCAGTACTTTGAGCTTGCTCAATCATCAAAGTGGCGATAGTAGTTTGTTGTTTTTTCATAAGCTTTGGAAACATTTTTCTCAGTATTCAAAAGTTAAAATTCAGTTTTATTTACGCACCCCAATCCCCAAGGGGCGCCCAGTATCTAATTATACAATTTTATCCACATGTAATCATACATTTTAATCTTGGTAAAATCAGATGAGCACGCCATCTTATCAATCAACCAAGCATCATCTGGAATTTTCCTTGATACAGCCTTCTTTGGACTCAAAAAGGCTCTAATTTGCGATTCGGTAGGTTTTGGAAAGTTCATTTCTCAGTATTCAAAAGTTTATTACGCACCCCAATCCCCAAGGGCGCCCCGACCAATCAATTTACAATGTATCTAATAGACATCTTGTTGATAAAGTTAGGGTGTCTACTTATAACCCATTTTGCAAAACGAACATTACGGTTATCTCCACGAATAGAATTGTAATACATCCACAAGGACCTTGTAGAAATCCTCCTACCAAAATGAGCGTCATAATGAATCCAATTCAAACTAATCCTACTAGTGGCAAAACGACAAGCTCTCTGAAAATCCTGGTCACAGTACCAAAGATTTCGTAGATAAAACATAGACAGGACGTCTAAATGCGATTCTTTTGATGGATTTCGATAATACGCTTCAATTGCTTCTCCCAAGTACATTTTTCTCAGTATTCAAAAATTAAAATTCAGTTTTTTTTTACGCACCCCAATCCCATAGGGCGCGGGCTAAGTATATTTTAGAAGTGTTCATTTTCGAGTGGGTGTCCAAAGGTGGACGTAGTAACAGTGGGCGTCCAAAATTCACTTTCCGAGTGGGTGTCCAAAGGTGGACGTAGTAACAGTGGGCGTCCAAAATTCACTTTCCGAGTGGGTGTCCAAAGGTGGACGTGAG
>Ga0208679_1000420_pt1 | contig 13919 bp, 10 predicted proteins | sample Colrivmet1555A02_FD_187667 | JGI IMG/M metagenome (GOLD analysis project Ga0208679, IMG submission 187667) | Estuarine microbial communities from the Columbia River estuary - metaG 1555A-02 (SPAdes) (version 2) | ecosystem: Environmental > Aquatic > Marine > Intertidal zone > Estuary | place...
GCAGTTTGGAGATAATATTTTTGATTATGGTCACATCGGTAAATTTACTTCTAACAGAGTGCCAGTATATCAATACACAGAAGAAGCAACTCGCTTTATAGATCAAAAAGGAGATACGGTAACACGTGCAGGATTCTTTAATCTTGTAGATTACGGTACAAATAATATCACCTTTGAGGCAAGTGATAAAAATCCAGAAAGAGCTAAGTATACTCAAGCTATTTTTGATTACGCTAGAGCAGCGTTTGGCGGGTCAGATAGAACGGGTATCTTTAGTGACGATCAAGTTATTCAGCAGTTAGGTTTGCTCAATGGATTTACTCCAGGCTTAACTTATTCATTATGGAATAATCCAGGTGCGGGTAATAATGGTTACTCTAAGTCTCAAACCGAGAGAGCAGCGGCATATGCACAAGGAGAAGCTATCTTAAACTTGGTAAATACGCATGATTTACAATTCGGAATGTACTACGAGCAAACCTCTTTTAGTAGTTGGGGAATTGGAGCTACCAATTTATGGAGATTAATGCCATTGTTGGCGAATAGTCATATTTCTAGTTTAGATCAAATTACAGAAAACGGTTATATTATAGGTGGGCAACATTCTTATGATGACTTCGGTACATTCACCGATTCTGTCTCTTACAATATTCGAGTAGATGAGGATCAGCAAAAAACATTTGACAAAAACTTAAGAGCTAAGCTGATGGACGAAGGAGTTAGAGATATCAACGGTGAGTTATATAGTAAAACCTCATATATAGATATCAATAGTTTAGACCCAAGTACTTTTAGTTTAGATATGTTTAGTGCAGACGATCTATGGAATAATGGTAATAGTTACGTAAACTATTATGGGTATGATTATTTAGGTAAACGCACGCGTAAGAGATTCGGGCTAAATGATTTTATTAATGACCCTCAAAATAGGAATATAGGCTCATTTGCTCCAGTTTACAGTGCTATTTGGTTGCAAGATAAATTTCAATTCAAAGATCTCATCTTAAGACTAGGTGTTCGTTTAGAGCGTTACGATGCAAATCAAAGTGGTATTAAAGATCAGTACTCACTATTCCCTACCTATAGTGCAGGTGAGCTTGCAAACATTTCTTCTGGGAATACACCTGATGGAAGAGGCATGACACTACTAAACGGATATGAAATTCCAGCGACCATTGGGGATGACTTTGTGGTTTATGTAAATGACATTAATGATCCTAAAAAAGTGCTTGGTTATAGAGATGGAAGCAAATGGTATAATGCCGATGGTAGCGAGTTGTCTAATCCAGCATTACTAGCTCAAAACTCAAATAGCGGCAGAATACAACCATTTTTGGTAGACGCGAAAGAAGGGTTGGTTAATGAGTCATTTGAAGATTACACTCCTGTTATTAATGTATTGCCAAGGGTATGGTTTTCATTTCCAATTAATTCAGAGGCACAATTTTTTGCCAATTATGATAAACTAGCACAACGTCCACAAAACGGGGCCATTTTTGCTCCAATTAATGCTTACGCTTATCTTGAAACAAATCAAGGTAGTGTATTAGCAAATCCAAACCTTAAACCACGGATAACAACCAGCTATGAGTTAGGATTTAAGCAAACGTTATCAAAAAACTCTGCTATAAGTTTAATTGCTGCATACAGAGAAACTGTTGGAGATTATGCATTAGTGAGAATTGACCAATCATATCCTATTTCTTATAATAGTTATCAAAATCTTGATTTTGAAACTATTAAAAATTTCAGAGCAGAGTATGAACTGCGTGGAGAAGGAAGAACCTCATTAGCCCTTAACTATTCATTGCTTTTTGCAGATGGTACAGGATCTAACGTAAATTCTGCAGCAACGTTAATACAAGCTAACCTTCCGAATTTGAGATCTCTTTATCCTACCGAGCGTGATATAAGACATCAAATCACTGCGATATTAGATTATAGATTCAAAAGTGGAAATGAATATACCGGACCTATATGGGGTAAAACAAAAGTATTTGAAGATGCAGGGGCGAACTTTATTATCAGTACTAAATCAGGCGGACCATATTCTGCATATATAAATCCGATTGCAAGTGTTGCAGTTGGATCAAGCGGAAGACAAACACTAGATGGTAACCCATTTGGATCAAGGTTGCCATGGCAATTTAAAGTAGATGCTAACTTCAATAAGAATTTTACAATTAAGAAAAAACATACGAAAGATCAATATAGAAGAAATTCATTAGATCTAAGTGTTTTTGTATGGGTTCAAAACTTGCTAAATACGCAAAACGTTGAAAATGTGTATGGATTTACAGGTCTTGCCAATAATGACGGATGGCTAAGTTCACCTATTGGAGTGCAGCAAGCAGAAAATCAAGTTCGCACGCAGTCATACGTAGACTTGTATAATGCAAAGGTTAATAATCCGTATAGCTATTCTGTTCCAAGATTAACAAGATTAGGTGTAAGAGTATATTTCTAATAAAAGTAACACAGCTCAAAAGATAGAATTGATGAAGAACGAAATGAGAAAAATAACATTAGCATTAGGAATGCTTTTATGCATAGTAACTATTGCAAGAGAAAATGTGAATGTTGAAGGACCGCGCACCACACGTAGTGGAGGTTCTTCTGAAAAGATGAAATTTGGTAGCGATTGTGATGCGGCTACTCAAAGTGCAGATTTGGACATTAATAACGTACGAACCAAGATATTAAATGGTGGTGACATGTGGTGGGATTTGAATGCTGCTAAATATGAAATACCAAAAATTGAGGATCTTAATTCTGTACGAAAAAACAGTTTGTTTTCTGGAGCAATCTGGATAGGTGGAGAAGATTTAGGAGGGAATCTAAGACTTGCGGCTATGACCTATCGTCAAAGAGGGTCAGATTTCTGGCCAGGTCCGTTAGATCCTGTTACAGCGAATACAAGCAGTTCAGAATGTGAAAAGTGGGATAAAATATTCAAAGTAGACGGTAAAAATATTATTGATTGGGCAAGTGGTTTAGTTGCTGAGCCAGATGAGCAACTTTATAATTGGCCTGGACAAGGTGTTAACGATGCATTCCCTTTGGCTCCATACAAAGATGTGGATGGTAACGGATATTATACGCCTTCAGGTGGAGATTATCCTATCTTAAGAGAGCAATGTCAAGGTATTAATATCACCAATGAAGCTGTTGATCAACCTGACCAAATGTTATGGTGGATATATAACGATAAAGGAAATGTTCACTCAGAAACACAAGGTGATCCAATTGGTGTAGAAATGCAAACTACCGCGTTTGCCTTTGCAACCAATGATGAGATTAATGACATGACCTTTTATACGACACGAATTACCAATAGAGGTGCTACTAAACTAGTCAATACCTATTTTGGCCAGTGGGTGGATGCCGATCTTGGTTTTTATAATGATGATTATGTAGGTTGTGACGTAGGACTTTCATTAGGTTATTGCTATAATGGTGATGATAATGATGAAGGAGTGACGGGTTATGGTCTAAATCCTCCTTCTGTTGGCGTTGATTTCTTTGAAGGTCCAACCGCTAAAGTACTTGAAAATGGGGTGTTGGTTGAAAAAGAGCTTGGGATGTCTAAGTTCGTTTATTACAATAATGATGCAAATACGGTAAACGGTAATCCAAGTTTGGCGACAGATTTTTACAATTATCTACAAGGTAAATGGAGAACAGGTACTGATATTCTTTATGGAGGTGATGGTATTGTTGGGACAGATGGCACTAAAGCTGATTGGATGTTTCCAGGGGATACAGATCCTACTCACAATAAAAAAATGTGGAATGAAAAAGAAGCTGGAAACTCTCCTGCGGATAGAAGATTTATTCAGTCTTCAGGACCGTTTGAGTTAGAGCCAGGTTCTGTTCAGAAACTTACGGTAGGTGTTGTATGGGCAAGAGCTCCATTCGGTGGTGCATCAGGATCTTTAGATCTACTTAAAGAGGCAAGTAAAAAAGCGCAACAGTTATTCAACTCTTGTTTTAATCTAATCGATGGCCCAGATGCGCCAGAAGTAGAGGTACATGAGCAAGATCAACAATTGGTGCTATCTCTAGGGAATACTAATTCTCGTTTCGTAGAGAACTATAGAGATACTATCATTAACGGTTTAAATCAGCAAGAAGTATTTACTTTCCAAGGTTATAGAGTGTTCCAATTGAAAAATGGGGGTGTAAGTTTATCAGAGTTAGATGATTTATCTAAAGCGAGAGAAATATTCCAATGTGATTTAATTGATAATTTTGAAACCTTAATCAATAGTGAGTTTAAGGCTGACGTTGGAGCTAGTATTCCTGTACTTAAAGTTAGAGGTGCGAATGAAGGATTAGTTCATACTATCAAAATTGTAGAGGATGAATTTGCAACAGGCTCTGATAAAACATTGGTTAATTTCAAGACCTACTATTATATAGTGGTGTCTTATGCTGCGGGTAATAGTCAAACAACACCATATCTAGGAGGAAGGAGAGTTCAGAAATTCTCTGCTTCACCACATAAATTAGCGCCAAAGTTTGGTGGCTCTTCAGCTCCATCGTTTTATGGAGATGGTCCAGAACTGATTAGACTCTCTGGTAAAGGAAATGGCTTTAATAGCTTAGAGCTGACCCAAGAAACCAAAGATGAAATACTAAGAGACGGCAAATCAGGAAATCCAAAATACGAAAATGGACATGGCCCGATAGACATAAAAGTGATCGATCCTCTTAAAGTGCCAAAAGGTGATTTTGAATTGTCTTTAATTCCTTATAGAGGTCAGACCGTTACGGGAAGCGAAGATACCCTTCCTGCAAGCAGAATTTCATGGAAATTAGAGCGAATGGGAACTGGTGATGTAATTGAAGGAGATACTTCGATTAGTTATAAGAACGAGCAAATTATTTTGGAGTCAACTACCGGGAAGTCTATTTTTGATTGGGGATTGGCGGTTACTGTGGAACAAATAGCTGCTCCTGGAAGAAACTCTGCATTATATCCTCAAAATGGATTAATAGATTGGTCAGTTACTTTCTCAGACCCAAGTAATGAATGGCTAACTGCCGTAAGAGATCAAGATGTAACTCAAGCAAGGCAATTCGGTGCTTACGATTGGATTAGATCTGGATTACAAGGAGCAAATACTAATTTTAATGAACCTTCCTGGCATGATTATGCTGCCAATATTGGTAGTATAGACAGAGGAGCTGCGTATGAACGTATTTGGGATGGCAGAATAGCTCCGAATAGATTGGTTTCTAGAACGGCAAAAGTAGACCCTACTAGACCGCCTGCAAGACCCGTTACTTTGGAACAACCGTTTACTTTTGGATATGATTTTCCTGCAAGTATATACTTACAGTACTTGAGTAATGTAGACATAGTAATCACGCCAGATGAGAGTAAATGGACTGAGTGTGTCATGATCGAAATGGGTGAAGATCCAGGACTAAACGAAGGCGGTGCTCAGAAATTTGATATGAGAAAAGGTACCTTAAACTATAATGGTACAGATTTGCCTCCAGGTAGAACCATCTTCCCAGGGTATGCAATTAACCTAAATACTGGAGAAAGAATGAACATCATTATCGGTGAAGATTCTTACTTGAGATCAGATAATGGTCGTGATATGAAGTGGAATCCGACTGATGATGCAGGTTTCGTAGGAGGCGCTTTGTATCCTAAGTTCGGTGGACGTCATTTTATATATGTAATGGGTTCACATCAAGGAGTAGTAAAAAGTAAGCATCCTAAACTTCCAGAAACGGGTATAGCTTACGATAAAGGAAATTCATACTACGATATTTTTAATACCATAGTTCCTAATATGACAGAGGAGAAGAGATATGAAGCGTTAACCAAAATTTATCAAAACTGTGATTGGGTAATCCCTACGTATTTAGCCTTAGGTAAAGATATGAAAGAGAATGCATCTGGTATACCAGTACCTCAGAATGAGGTGACTATCAAACTTCGAGTTGCATTGCCGTACGGTAGAACTCCAGAAACTGCTGACGTCAACGGTGGTCTACCTAAGTATAAATTTAACACTGATGACATTTACAACAACGTAAATAACGAGACAGGTAAAAAAGCACTATTAGATTTAACGAACATAGTTCCTAACCCTTATTATGCTTATTCTACTTATGAGACCAGTGCTATCGACAATAGAGTTAAATTTACTAATTTACCTCCTAAATGTGATATCTCGATATACACCTTAGATGGGGCACTTGTTAGAAGAATTAAGAAAGACGATTTATCGACGGAAACGGATTGGAACCTGAAAAATGGTGCGGGTGTTCCGATAGCAAGTGGTATGTATATCATACATATTGATGCAGGTGAACTTGGAGAGAAAATACTAAAATGGATGGGTGTAATGCGTGAGTTAGACTTGGATTCATTCTAGGCATTGTATCATTAAAAAATAGAAGAATAATGAAGAAAATTATAATATTATCGATTTTATTGTCAGCTACAACTGCTATTATGGCTGGTAATCCAGACCGTATAGGTCAAGCAGGTGCTGCGCAACTAAATATTAATGGTTGGGGAAGAAGTGCCGGTTGGGGATGGGCTTCTGTGAGTAGTGTAAGTGGATTAGAAGCCATGTATAGCAACATTGGCGGCTTAGCGTATACACCGAAAACAGAAATTATTTTTTCGAGAACAGCATGGTTATTGGGCAGTGATATCAATATCAACACGTTTGGATTTGCACAAAACTTAGGTGGGAATGGTGTACTCGGATTTAGTGTGATGAGTTATGATTTGGGAGATATTCCTATAACTACAAACGATCAACCTGATGGAGGAATTGGAACCTATAAACCAAGGTTTACCAATCTTTCTGCCGCTTACTCTAAGCAGTTCACTAGAGAGATTTCAGGAGGGGTAGGCTTCAAGATTTTTTCAGAGTCTATTACCAATGTGAAAGCACAAGGTTTAGGTTTAGATGCAGGTATCCAATATATCACTACATTGAGAAGTAACCCGAAAGATAAAGGTTACAACAAGATGAAGAAAAATGACGTAAAGTTTGGTGTCTCTCTAAAGAATATAGGTCCTGATGCGGCATACTCAGGCGATGGTTTGTCCGTAAAAAGAACAGATCCAGAAACAGATCAGCAGGCAACAGTAAGTCAACGTTCTGCTAGTTTTAATTTACCAACCCTTATGAATATTAGTGCTTCATATGACGTGAAATTAGACAAAAATGATGATACTTATTTTCATAGATTCACGCCTGCCTTTACATTTACGAATAACGCATTCTCTGCAAATCAATTTACATTGGGTGCGGAGTATGGCTATAAGAAAATGTTACAGTTGAGAGCAGGTTACGGTTATGAAAAAGGAATATTGGATTATGACACCAGAACGAATGCATTTACGGGCATTACGGGAGGCTTCACGTTTGAAGTACCTGTGAGTAAAGATTCTGAAACAACTTTTGGTTTAGATTATGCATACAGACATTCTAATCCATTTGGAGGTTCTCACACTTTTGGAGTGCGACTTAATATAGGCGAGTAATATCGGTTATACCTACGAATAAAAATTATCTTTGCAATGTTGCGGTTCATTTAGAGCCGCAACATTGTGTTTTTATACAACCAACGAAATATAAATAATGGCAATAAACTACGTAACCCAACAAGGATATGACTCTTTGATTGAACAAATAGCGCACTTGGAAAAGGTAGAGCGTAAACGTATTACAGGTCAAATAGCAGATGCTAGAGATAAAGGAGACTTGTCTGAAAATGCCGAATACGACGCGGCTAAGGAGGAGCAAGGACTATTGGAGATGAAAATTTCTCAATTAAAAAATACGATGGCTAATTGCCGTGTAATTGATCCCAAAGATATAGATCTAAGTAAGGTGAACATACTGAGTAAAGTGAGGTTGCTTAATAAGAAAGTAAATAAAGAAGTCAGCTATACCATCGTAGATGAAAGTGAAGCGGATTTGAAGGCAGGTAAAATATCGGTAAAATCACCAATTGGTGAAGGCTTGATGGGTAAGAAACTCGGAGAAATAGCAGAGATTCAAGTGCCAGCTGGTATTATTCATTTCGAGATTTTAGAGATAGGTCTTTAGTGACTGTATTTGAAAAGATTGTTGCGGGAGATATCCCTTGTTATAAAGTAGCTGAAACGGATAAGTTTTTAGCTTTTCTAGACGTATCCCCCGTTAAAGAAGGACACGTGTTGGTTATTCCCAAAGTAGCGGTAGATTATATTTTTGATTTAGAGGATGACATGTATAGTAGGTTAGCGTTATTTGCTAAAAAGGTAGCAAGAGCAATAGATGCCTCTATTCCTTGTGAGAGAGTGGGAGTAGCTGTAGTAGGCTTAGAAGTTCCACATGCACATATTCATCTTATTCCAATACATGATGCAGGAGATGTAAGTTTTGCGAATCCGAAATTGAAATTAGCTCCAGAAAGAATGGCAGAAATAGCTAAGACTATATCTGATGCATTTCAAGTTTCCTAGTTATTTTATTTTGTCTGGGTTTTGGCTGATAAAACTAGCCCAACTACCGTAGTTTTCTTTAGGTTTCGCTGGCCCGCCACTATTCATAAAATGATGGCATATCGCTACGGCTACTGCGTCAGAAGCGTCTAACTTAGAATGTTGGGTTTCTAACTTTAGTAAAACGTTTACCATTGCAGCTACTTGTTCTTTGGTGGCAGTTCCTTTACCGGTTACACTTTGCTTCACTCTTAAGGGGGCGTATTCAAATACGGGAATCTGTCGATTAAGGGCGGCTGCCATACTAACACCTTGAGCTCTACCTAATTTGAGCATACTCTGCGGGTTTTTACCCATAAAAGGAGCTTCCAGAGCTACTTCGTCTGGTAAGTATGTGTCTATTAACTGCGTACATTTTTCGAATATGGCCTTTAATTTATTCGCGTAATCTGTTTCTTTTCTTAAATCAAAAATACCCATACTGATTAGCTTCATAGAATTTTTTGTGACTCCTATGATGCCGTAGCCAGCAATATTGGTTCCGGGGTCTATTCCCAGGATTATCTTATCGTAATTGTTATCTTTCGCCACGCTAAGGAGCAAATGTAGCCATAGCCATCTAAAGATAACACACTCTTGAGCCGCGCGTCCCAAACATTTGATTATAAACGAGTATATCCCATACTAAAATGGATATTTAGTATCGTATCGATATACTTTTTTGTGATTCAAGTATCCAAAATAGACGATGGTATTCTTACGCAAATAGTACTTAAATTTCGTGAAGAACCAATAATATTCTCTTTAGTGCTTATACTCGCGCTGGTAAATTGGAATGCTGAAGCACAAAAATTTAAGCTGCTGATCCGATCAGAAATTAAACTGACTAACACTAGAGCGCTGTTCACTATTTTGGGAGGGATGGCAATAAGTAATTTCACTCCGGCACGTTCGGGAGAATATATAGGGCGGGGGCTGTTACTCAAAAAATTACATCCTATCAAAGTGGTTATCGCCACAGTTACAGGTAATATTGCACAGGTAATGATGACCTATGGTATAGGTTTATCGTGCATGGTAGGTATGGCTTTTTTGGGTGATTATGGCTCTGTTTGGCAGGAGTTTAATAAGGTTTGGATGTTGATCATGGTCATGGTTTTTATTACCCTTCTCATTTTATTTATAAAGCCATTATTGCGTTGGTTAAAACCACGAATTCCAAAACAAATTACAAAAGCATTTAGGTTAATAAAAAAGTACGATCGTAAATTATTCGCCAAGGTTGTAGCGATTGCATTTATTCGATACACTGTTTTTGCGCTACAGTTTTTTTTACTGTTGCAGTTGTTCTCTAATTTCTCATTGCCTGTATATACAATTGCTTTAATTCCAATAGCGTATGTGATGCAGAGTGTGGCACCAGTGCCTGCCATATCTGATATAGGAGTTCGTGTATTTGTGACGACTCTATTATTTGGGAGTTTACTTTCCGATAATGCTATCTTGTACGCTGTGACTTGCCTGTGGTTTATTAACTTGATCTTGCCTGGTTTAATAGGGACTATATACCTGGTGAGCAGCACTGTACGCAATAAATGATAGTTTATATGGTTGTCGTGTTAGTTATGGGATTAGGCTATTATAGATTGCTTAGCAAGTATACTGAGCTGTGGAGCAGCATGATGCCGTTGACTATTGATGATTCGTTTGTTACTTCTGTGACGATCGTAATCCCATTTCGAAATGAAGCACAAAATTTAGGTGCTTTGATCAAATCTTTGAATGATTTAGAATTAGGACATCACCAAGTAGAAGTGCTTTTTATAAACGACCATAGTACGGATAACAGTGTAAATGTGATTGCGGAGAACGCTATTTCCCTTAAGTATAACGTGTTGAATAACCCATTAACGGGTAAAAAAGAAGCCTTAAAACTGGCGTGGCAGCACGCTTCTGGGGATATTGTACTGCAAACAGATGCTGATTGTGTATTACCGTCAACTTGGTTGGTATCTATGCTTCATCCTTTTGCGAATGAAAAAGTGCAGTTGGTAAGCGGTCCGGTAGATTTTTATGCAACGACTAATTTTTGGTCAAAGATGGTAAGGTTAGACTTTAATGCACTTATAGCCATAGGAGCGGCACATATAACTTGGAAAAAACCTATGCTATGTAACGGTGCGAATCTGGCGTACCGCAAAACAGTTTTGGAATCTTTTAAGTATAAAGAGAATAAAGCAAGCGGAGACGATATCTACTTGATGCAACATGTGCACTTATCAGCCCCAGAGGGTATTTGTTTTAATCAAACACAAGATGCTATAGTAATGACATCGGGGCCTCAGCATTTTCGGGAATTTTGGAATCAACGAATAAGATGGGCGAGCAAAAATGGCGATTATGACCTAAAACAAAATACGGGAATACTTGCTTTCGTATGGTTCTATAACGTGGTAATAGTTCTCTCGTTTTTGTCACTTAACAGTGTGGGGTATACCGTAGTAGCATTTTTGGTGGTACTAAAGGTATTAGCGGAAAATAAGTTTTATCGTTCTTTTAGCACGTTTTTTAGTTTATCCGGTTGGTTTAAAACCATACTGCTGGGTCAGCCGTTTCATATTCTGTACATGGCCATTTTGCCACCATTATCACAAGTTATAAAATACCAATGGAAAGAAAGAAAAGTAAAATGATAGAGCTCCCCGAGTTGGAGATGGAAGTGCTTCGGTTGTGTATTTTTTCGGAGAGTTTTGAAAGTATCGTTTCGGAGGTTCAAACCGAAAAAAAAGCCAGTGTAATAGCAGATGCGGTCAAAAATCTAATCCATTATAAATTACTGGTTGCAGCTAACGATTTTAATACTTTATCGTGGGTGTACGATAGCGATAAAATGCGAGAGAGCTCCTTCAAAGCCACAGCCAATGGAGTGGAGTGGATGGAGTTGAATATCTGAATTATTCTTTCTTGAAACCAAGCCGTTTTCCTGTAGCAAAACCACTCGGATTATTTACATAGTTTTTTTGTTCTAGTGTCATATCGCTCATGGCTTCCATAGGAGGCACATAGAGGTCAAAATCGAGTGCGTACAGCATAGTTTGCTCTATGATTTTGATGATGGCAGTTTCGTCAATTTCTTGTTGGCTAAAATTTTTGAATAAAAAGCCTAACTGTCGCTGTCCATCTACATAAAAATGTCCTTCGGAATTTATAAATAGTCGAGCAAGAAGGTAGCCTATATCCCCTAGTCTTTGATACTTTAAGGAATCTGAAAGAAAATTGTAGGCCATAATCATACCGCAGTATCCTCTGTCTTGGGCCTCTGTTACGTACTCCATTTTACTCACTTCATGCTCTGGGGGGAAAGCAAATACGTTTGTATGCATAATAAACGCAATAGTGTCACCACTAAATTTAAGGTGAAATTCGAACTCGCCTTTTTCAAAAAACTGAACCTCTAAGGATGGATCTTTTTTGATAACCTCAGGAGTAAGTTTTTCAGCTATATCTTTAGCACATCTTTTTAGTTCTTCAAACACCGTAAGCGTGTTTCTGTAAATATGTTGTTTTAAGCCCGCTTTCGTGTTTAATCCACTTATAATTCGTACTATATCTTCAGACATTTTTTTGTTATTTATTACAAATCTAATTCTTTACAAAAACATACTAAAAATATGACTGTTAGACTATTAAATAAGTATAAATTAAGGTACTTTCGCAACATCCAATTAAAGACAATTAGAATAAAATGTCAGAAACAGCAAAAATCAGTATTCAAGGAGTAGAAACGGAACTTCCTTTATTGGTAGGTACCGAGAATGAGGTAGGAATAGATATTAGTGGGCTAAGAGCGGCTACTGGAGCTGTTACCTTGGATTTTGGATATAAAAATACAGGAAGTACTACAAGTAGTATTACGTATTTGGATGGAGAAGCTGGAATATTAAGACATCGTGGCTATTCTATTGAAGAATTAGCGGATAAAGCAGAGTTTTTAGAAGTAGCTTATTTACTGATAAACGGAGAGTTACCTACCAAAGAGCAATATGACGCTTGGGATAATGAGATAAGAAGACATACCCTCGTAAATACAGACATACAAAATATGTTTGATGCATGGCCTACAGGATCTCATCCAATGGGACAGCTTATTGCGATGATTTCTTCTTTATCTTCTTTTTATCCTGAAAGTTTGAATCCGAATTCTGGAGAAGAAGCACGCATGAGAACCATTACCAGATTATTGGCTAAAATGCCAACGCTTTGTGCTATGATCTCTAAAAATAGAATTGGTCACCCGATTATCTACCCTAAAAATAACCTAAGCTACGTAGAGAACTACTTGAATATGACATTCAAGCACGTAACGGAGGATTATGAATTAGATCCAGTATTTGTGCGCGCGATGAATAAGTTGCTGATTTTGCACGCAGATCATGAGCAAAACTGCTCTGCATCTACGGTAAGATTGGTGGGTTCTAGTCATGCAAATTTATATGCTTCTATATCTGCAGGTGTTGCGGCTCTGTGGGGTCCATTGCACGGCGGAGCTAATCAGCAAGTAATAGAAATGTTAGAGGCAATAGCAGCAGATGGCGGCGATGCTCAAAAATATATTGATAAGGCTAAAGATAAAAATGACCCGTTCCGTTTAATGGGTTTTGGCCACAGAGTGTATAAAAACTTTGACCCACGAGCGATTATTATTAAGAAATCAGCAGATGAAGTGTTGGAGAAATTAGGTGTTAATGATCCTACATTAGAGATTGCTAAGAAACTAGAACAAGCTGCACTTTCAGATCCTTATTTTATTGAACGTAAATTGTTCCCTAACGTAGATTTCTATTCTGGTATCATTTACCGAGCTATGGGCTTCCCCGTGGAAATGTTTACAGTACTATTTGCACTTGGCCGTCTACCAGGATGGATTGCACAATGGAGAGAGATGATGGATGACAAACAGCCTATCGGAAGACCGAGACAAATATATACAGGTCCGGTGTCTCGTTCCTTTACTCCTTTAAACGAGAGAGGGTAATATACATCTCACTCTAGTCGAGTGAGTTTATGAAATTTAAAATGTGAGCGATACGGTTGGAATTTACAGCGTATCGCTCACATTTTTTTGCATCAAAAAGAAGGTTAAATCAATTTTACTGTCTAAATAAATCCTACTTTATAAACCTAAAAGAGGTTTATAAAGTAGGATTTACTTTTTAATGCCTTCCAAATAAGTGCCTGTTACTTTTGTTTTCAGCATATATTTTTCAGGGTAGATGTCCTCGGCTAAAATAACAAAGTCGGCAAGTTTTCCTTTTTCAAGTGTTCCTGCCATACTGCTGATACCTAGGATTGCTGCTGGATTTGTAGTCAATGCCGCTAAAGCCGCTTTTTCACTCAATCCATTGGAAATCATGGTTTTCAAAGTCTTTTGTGCATCTGCCGCCTTTGC
>Ga0208679_1000487_pt1 | contig 12543 bp, 8 predicted proteins | sample Colrivmet1555A02_FD_187667 | JGI IMG/M metagenome (GOLD analysis project Ga0208679, IMG submission 187667) | Estuarine microbial communities from the Columbia River estuary - metaG 1555A-02 (SPAdes) (version 2) | ecosystem: Environmental > Aquatic > Marine > Intertidal zone > Estuary | place...
AGCTTAGTTTTGCACCCTTCAGGGGAATTAGCTCAGTTGGTAGAGTACTTGCATGGCATGCAAGGGGTCAGCGGTTCGAACCCGCTATTCTCCACATTTTAATTTATTTTTTCAATGCCTTCTATATACAGGCTTTCTTTTATTCTACTTTTTTCAAGTATCTCTATTTTTTCAATGGGTCAACAGCAAGCGCTTTTAATTAAAGTCGTAGATGCTAAAAATAATCCTGTTGGCTTTGCGAATATTTCTATTCTACATAAAATAGATAGTACAAAAACTTCCAATGCTATTACCGATAGTATTGGTATTACGAAAATAAATCTTGCCCCAAAAAATGCTTACATCATTAGCGTGTCGGCCATAGGGTATAAAAAATTTAGCAAAGATTATTTTATCAATGAACAATCCTCTATAGCTATTAAACTTACTGAAGACCCCACTCAATTAAATGAAGTGGTGGTAAGATCAACGAAGGCATTGATTCGTCAAGAAGATGATAAGTCGGTGGTGGATCCAGAGCCATTAGCAGCAAGTTCAACCAATGCTTATGAAACGGTGGAGAAAGTACCAGGTGTTTTTATTGATCAAGATGGTAATATATATTTAAATGGGCTCTCTCCTGCAGGAGTGCAAATTAATGGGCGCGATTTAAGAATGAGCGCATCGGATATTGCCATTTTATTAAAAAGTTTACCGCCTAATGCCATTCAAAAAATTGAATTGATAAGAACACCTTCTGCGAAGTACGATGCCTCGGGTGGAGGAGGACTAGTGAACATCATTTTAATGAAAGGGGTGAAAATTGGTTTAAATGGGTCGGTGAATTCAGGATTTTCACAAGGTGTATACGGTAATCAATTCATAGGATTTAATTTGAATAACAATAACGATAAATTAAGTTCTTATGTAAACGCGCAGTATAGTAATAACAATAACTATACCATTACCAGTTCAGATAGAATACTTTCCATTGATTCTATATTAAGACAAGAAGCAAGAGCAGTCTCACCTAATCATTCTGTGAATTTGGGTTATGGTTTTGGAAAAACGTTTAAAGAAAAATGGGAGCTCAACTATGATGGTAGAATGAGTCAAAATAAATTTGACAATACTACTAAAAGTGAATCTTATTTACTTCAGTTGTCTAATAATCAAAGTACGGGAAATTTACAAACGAAAGTAAATAATAAGGGTAGGAATAATTTTATGAATCAGTCTTTTAGAGTGAAATTAAAATTAGACACCGTGGGTGGAGAATGGGTGAATGATGTCTCTTTTAATTTCTCTAATAGTAGTACCGATCAAAACTATGCTAATTTACTACTGTCTAGAAATACCAGTACTGGTGGTGAGGGTAATTTTGGCAATGACAGAAATTTTTTCACCTATCAGTCCGATATCAGAAAAAAAATAAGAGGCATTACGCTAGAATCGGGCGTTAAAACATCGGTTTTAAATTTTAATAATAAATCTAATTATACTAAAAATAGTGGGGGCCTAATAACACCCGATCCTTTTCGTACCAGCAGCTTTAATTATAAAGAGCAAATTAATGCAGCTTATTTACAAGGTTCTAAAACATGGGGTCCTGTAGTTTTAAAAGTGGGTTCAAGACTAGAGCAAACTATTATGCAGGGGCATCAATTTATTCCTAAGGACACTACTTTTTCAATTAATAGAACGGACGCCTTTCCTTATGTGTATTTGAGTAGAAAAATTTTGATGATTATGAGCTATGAACTGAGAGGTTTTTTAGTGTACCGAAAAACTATCAGCAGACCTTCTTATGATTATCTAAATCCATTTGCAAAATACATAGACCCATTTTTATATGAAGTGGGTAACCCCAATTTAAAACCAGACCCATTTTTATATGAAGTGGGTAACCCCAATTTAAAACCACAGTTCACTAGTAACTATGAGGCCAATATTAGTGTGGACGACAAACCTTTATTTGCCTTTGGGGTAAATGAAACCACTGATATCTTTACCAATGTGGTGTATCAGTCTGCTACCAATAGACAAGTGAGTTACCGCACTTATGATAATTTGGGTAAAAGCAGAGAAACCTATTTTAGAGTTATTGGAGTCATCCCTCCGGGTAAAAAGTTTTTTGCAGTACTAGGAACTCAGTATAATAGAAATAATTATAATGGATTTTACGAGGGCAAGCCCATTATGTTTAATAGAGGTACTTGGTCTGTATTTACTTTTCAATCGCTTAAGTTAGATGGATTTTCAACCATGACACTGAATGGTTTTTGGAGATTCAAAGGCCAACAACAATTTTATGAATTATCCGATTTTGGTACCTTGAATGCCACTATTAATAGACAATTTTTAAAGAAAAAATTAACGGTTACGGCTAGCTATAATGACTTTTTATTTACCAATAAAAATAATTTCGTATTAAATCAGGGAACACAGAATGCGATAGGGTATAGAGAGTCGGATACAAGAAGGTTGGGCCTTTCGCTGCGTTATAATTTTGGTATCAAGCCCAAGGAGAATAAAATGGATATGCTAGACCAAGGCAGTGCTGAAAGAAACTAAGTTGCTAATTAGTTATCTGTTCTATCAAGGCAAATACACTCATCGAGCCCATCATTAGTACCACCATCCAACCCATCAATTCAATCCATAGAGGGTATTTAAATTGTTTTAGTGCTGGTAGTTTTCTACTTGCAATTAACATAATCGCCAAAGCAAAAGGAAGAATAAATCCATTCACTAAACCTGCCATTAACAAGAGCTCTTTAGGTTTGCCTAAAATAACAAATAAGGAAGTGGAGAGAATAATAAATGCAGATATAACTTTACGCTCGTTTTGGAGCAGTTTAATTTTTGTATTTTTTATAAAACTATAAGATGTATAAGAGGCGCCAATGACAGAAGAAATAGCAGCACTCCATAAAACAATACCAAAAACAAATAAGCCCCATCTTCCTGCAGCCGATTCAAATATAGTGGCAGCGGGATTATTTTTATCTAATTGAATTCCTTGGCTAACAATACCTACTGCTGCAAGAAATAAAATATAGCGCATGAAAGAAGATATTAAAATACCCCTGCTTGCGCTTTTGGTAACAAATTGAATATGTTCTGTGCCTGAGATGCCTGCATCAATGAGTCGGTGCGCACCTGAAAAAGTAATATAGCCACCCACCGTGCCGCCTACAATAGTTACAATAGCTAGTAGAGAAATTTTTTCTGGAATAAAAGTATGGTGCACGGCTTCTAAGATAGGAGGGTGGGCTGCATAAACAATAATTAAAGTAAGCCCAATTTTTATAATACCTAAGATTTTAGTAAGCTGGTCTAACATTTTTCCAATTTCTTGAATCCAAAAAATGATAATGGCCACTACACCACTTATAATAGCGCCTTTTGCAAAACTTATACCTGTTAAAATATTTAAGGCTAGTCCACAACCTGCAATATTGCCAATATTAAAAGCAAAGCCTCCGAGAATTACTAAAATAGAAAGTAGGTGACCAAGTCCTGGAAAAACTTCATTGGCAATTTCTTGTGCGCGCATACCACTTAAGGTAATAGCACGCCAAATATTTATTTGTGCACCAAAATCTAAAATAATAGAAATTAAAATTACAAAACCGAAGCTGGTTAATAACTGTTCGGTATAAAAAGAAGTTTGTGTTAAAAAACCGGGACCAATAGAAGAATTGGCCATTAAAAATGCAGCGCCTAAACCCAAGCCTGTCATGGAAGGTAGCGGACGGCCTTGATTAAGCTTGTGTAATTTCAATCTGATTATTTTTTAAACTAGTATGTATGGCCTTTGCAAATTCAACCGCATTAATGCCGTCTCCATGAATGCAAATAGTATCCGCTTCAATTTCAATGGGGTCGCCTTGAATGGTATTGACTTGATACTTTTGCACAATCTCTAAAACTTGTTTACAAGCCTCTTCTACTTCATGTATCATTGCATGTTCTAAATAGCGTGGAGTAAGGTGTCCGTCTAATTGATAAGTTCTATCGGCAAAAACTTCATTGGCAAAAGGCTGGCCTAATTTTTTTGCTTCTTGAATAGTTTTACTTCCACTTAATCCGTAAACAATAATATCGGAATCGATAGCTTGAATAGTTTGAATAAAAATTTTACTTAAGGCGGCATCTTTAGCACAATCATTGTATAAAGCGCCATGTAATTTTACATGATGCATTTTAGCACCTAAAGGAATGGCTACTTTTTCAAAAATATAAATTTGCTCTGCAATAAGTTCTGCCATTTCTAAAAGGGATAGCATTTGCGAGACGCGTCCAAAATTTTCTCTGTCTGGATAACCCGGATGTGCACCTACTGCCACATTGTGTTGCAAGGCTAATTCAATTGTTTTTTTCAGTGTATCTAAATTGCCAGCATGAAATCCGCATGAAATATTGGCACTACTTATATAGGGCATGATTTGAGCTTCATTGCCCATGCCTTCGCCCATGTCGCAGTTAAGATCTATGGATGAATTTTTTTTCAATTTGTTGGTATAATTTATGCGCAGTATCAATGGTGGTTTCCATAAAATGAATACTCGTTTGATTGGATGCTTGCGCAAGCCTAGGTAAATCTACCAAAATAATTTGACCCAAATTAGCGTAGCCTCCAATGGTCTGGTGATCGGCCATTAAAACCATCAGCTCTCCATTAGGAAGTAATTGTAATGTGCCCCTGGTCACTGCTGCCGATAAGTATTGGTTGGGTTTATTCAGCTGAAGCAGTGCGCCCTTAAGGGGATAGCCCATTCTATTAGCCTGCATACCAATATGATATTCAGTGCTTAAGAATAATTTTTGGGAGGCCTCTGTTAAATCATTCCATGCGGGGCCAGGGATGAATTGAATAGGACCTGATGAAAAAATAGGACTATGCATTTCATTGATTATTTCGCTACTAAGCAGTTCGCTATTTTTTAAGAATTGATTACTAATTTCAGTGGAAACCTCCCATTCAAATTGGGCATCTTTTTGAATGCTGTTTGCAAAATAACTATGACTATTTAACCAAGAATCTTCTTTTATGGTTCCTTGAATAGCGATATAGGCAATTCTTCCTTCTAATGGTTTTAAAAATTGTAAAATATCATTTTGTTTTACTTCAATGGGTGTGTTTATAGCAATACTTTTTTCATTCAGCACCGGCACAAAATTAGCACCACTTATACAAATGGTATAATTACGCGTAAAACAAAAACTACTTGCGGGGAAATGAATTTCAAAAACAGGAGCATTTACAGAATTGCCTAGAATATAATTAGCTAGCCTCGCCGATTGATAATCTAAATAACCATTCGCTTGAATACCTAAATGCTGATAGCCATAGCGACCTATGTCTTGGATCGTATCTGCAATACCTTTTTTTATAATTTGAATGGCCATAAAAATTATTTATATTCATTTAATTTTTCAAATTCAGCAAAATCAATGGGATAAAATTGAATGCGATTACCCGCACTTAATTTACCTAAAATAGCAGGGGCTTTATCAAAAATTTTAATAGGGGTTCTTCCAATAATTTGCCATCCACCAGGAGAATTCATGGGATAGATACCCGTCTGCATGCCAGCAATACCAACACTTCCAGCCTGTACTTCTTTTCTAGGGGAAGCATGCCTTGCTATTTGTATAGCTGCATTTACTTTACCCATATAAGCAAAACCAGGTAAAAAACCTAAGCAGTATACTAGGTAAGTTTCTTCAGTATGTATTTTTATAATTTCTTCAATAGAAATTTTATTTCTTGAAACTATATTTTCTAAATCAATACCTAAGCGTTCATCATAACAAACGGGAATTTGAATTATTTTTTCTCGATCTGTGAAACTATTATTTTCAATTAAATTATTATTCGCTTTTATTTTTTCTGCAGCATTTTTTATAGTACTATTTGTAGCAGCACTATTGAATGCTGTTAACATATCGTTCCCGAACTCAACTACAGATTGATTATTTTTGACTGTAATATTATTTTGATAAAATAAATTAATATCATAAACAAGTGTAAGTGTATGATACGAGGGAATTAATTCTTTTATAAAATCAAAATGCAATGTTTCAATACTTTTTTTAAGCGCCATTATTTTTTCTATAATTTCTTCGCTCATTTTTTCTTCTAATGAAAAAACAAGGGCATGATCTCCTAATAATGCTAGCCTCCAATTCATATTTTCAAAATTTGTTTTCATCCACAGAAAAGATAGGGAAAAATCAAAAAATAGGCCAAATTCAAATTTTGAGACTTAGTTCTACGAAAAAGCCTCAAAAGCTAATGAAATTAGCCTACTGTATGTGTAAATAGTACACACCTACTAATATTGGTTAGTGTACAAATAAAACTTTTTTATAAAATGTTCAAAAAAAGGCAGTTAAAGACTTGTTGATGTTAAGAAACTGTTATATTATTGGGTTACGATTGTATTAAATTTTAAAATCAAACCCGAACACTATGCGAAAATTTCTACCGAACACTATGCGAAAATTTCTACGTTTAATTACGGTTCCTTTGTTACTATTGGGCCTTGTTGCGTCTGCGCAAACAAGAACCATCAAAGGACAAGTAGTTTCAGCTACAGACGGCAAAGCCGTTGCTGGTGCTACTATTTCAGTTAATGGTCAAAAGGTCTCTGCTATTGCTAGCGAAGACGGTACATTCACTGTTAACGCTTCTGGTAACGTTTCTTTGACTGTAAAATCTGTTGGTTTTGCAAATCAAACAGTTTCTGTTGCTGGAACACAAAACACAATCAAAGTTTCATTAACTGAGGAATCTTCTCAATTAAATGGTTGCTGGAACACAAAGTTCAATCAAAGTTTCTTTAACTGAGGAATCTTCTCAATTAAATGAAATTGTGGTTACTGGTTACAGTTCTCAGAAAAGAAAAGAAATTACTGGTTCTGTATCAGTAGTTAGTGTAAAAGACATGAAAGCTGTTCCTTCTGGTACTGCTGAACAAATGTTACAAGGTCAAGCCTCTGGTGTTACCATCATTGGTTCTGGTAGCCCAGGAGAAGGAAGTACCGTGTTCATTCGTGGTATCACATCTTTTGGTAACGCAACTCCACTTGTAATTGTGGACGGAGTTCAATCTGCACCTGGTGATCTAGGTTCTTTCCGTAACTTATCTGCAAACGACATCGAATCAGTTCAAGTATTGAAAGATGGTCAAGCAGCTATTTATGGAGCGCGTGGAGCTGCCGGTGTTATCATTGTAACAACTAAAAGAGGTAAAGGAAAACCAACTATTACTTACGATTCTTATAGCGGTATTCAAGTACCAAGAACAGGAAACGTTTGGAATAAATTAGATCCTCAAGGTATGGCTGACTTAGCTTTCTTAGCTGCTAAGAACTCAGGACAAGTAGATGCTCAAGGTAACGTATCATCTGGTCAATATGGTACTGGTAAAATAGCTATATTACCTGACTATATTAAAGCGGGTTCTTATTCTGGTGTTGGTCCTAATAGCGGTGCAGCCGCACTTGCTGCAACTAACCTTGCACTATACAACAATGACTATTCTAAAGGTCCAATTCACTTAATCGTTCCTGCGAATAAAAAAGGTACTGATTGGTGGGATGAAATATTTGATCCAGCTCCTATGACAAGTCATTCAATTACTGCATCTGGTGGACAAGACAAATCTTCTTACTTATTCTCTTTGAACTATTTTGATCAAAAAGGTACTTTATTAAATACTTACTTGAAGCGTTACTCAATGAGAGCTAACACTTCTTGGAATATTAAAGACAATATCCGTATTGGTGAAAACCTACAATTGTTCTATAAGGATAACCCAAGAATTGGTAATAACGAACGTGGTAATGCTGTAAACAACACTGCATGGGAACAACCAATCATTCCTGTATATGATGCAGGTGGAGGATTTGGTGGTACGGCAGGTAGCAACTTAGGTAACTCTTCTAACCCTGTTGCCAACCAAGTGCGTGCAAAAGATAACGTAAACCATAACTGGCAAATTCAAGGTAATGTATTCGCAGAAGTTGACTTCGCGAAAAACTTTACTGCAAGAACAGTATTTGGTGGAAACTTAGATAACTATTATGGTTTCTATCATAACTACCGTAACTATGAGAATGCAGAAAACCCTGCTTCTAACGGATATGGTGAGTACTCAGGTTATAACAATAACTGGAACTTCACAAACACTTTAAGTTACGCTAATGTATTCAAGCAAGACCATAGCATTAAGTTAATGGCTGGTTATGAGGCATTAAAAGTTCAAGGTCGTCAAGTGGGTGGTTCTAGAGTTAACTATTTCTCTGATGATTTAAACTACTTAAGTTTAAATACAGGTTCTCCAATTGGACAAAACAACTACTCTAACTTATACAAAACAACTACTAATTCTATCTTAGCTAAAGTAGACTATGCTTTCAGAGATAAATACTTAGTAGGTTTAAATGGTCGTCGTGATGGTAGTTCTGTATTTGGACCTAACACAAAATTTGGTAACTTCTGGTCAGCTTCTGCTGCTTGGGTTATTTCAAATGAAGACTTCTTCAAGAATGTCAAGTTTATCAATACATTAAAATTACGTGGTAGCTACGGTCTTCAAGGTTCTATCGCTAACGTAGGTTCATTAAACCAATACACTCTTTATGGTGGTGGTGGTGGATCTTCTTACTATGACTTATTCGGTACTTCTAATACTACAGTTATGGGCTTCTATGCAACTAACTTAGGTAACTTAAGTACTGGTTGGGAGAAGAGTAAAACATTAGACTTTGGTTTTGAAGCCACTGTTTTAAACAATAAGTTAGATATCAGTTTTGATTGGTACAAAAAAACAATCGAAGGTTTATTATTCCAAGACCAAGCGCCTGCTGTTGTGGGTGTAGGTTCTTCTTTACCTCAGGTTAACATTGGTGATATGCAAAACACTGGTATTGATTTGAGTTTAAATTACAGAGGAAAAGTAAACAATGATTTAAGCTATACTGTAGGTGCTAACCTTGGTGCTTACAAGAATGAAATTATTAATATTCCTGGTTCTGCTGGTTTCTTTGAAACTGCATACACACACAGTTCAGGACCACAAATTAGAAACGCAATTGGTCAGCCAGTAAGTGCTTTCTTTGGTTACAAAATTGCTGGTATCTTCCAATCAGCTGCTGACGTAGCTTCTTATGCTAAAATGGTTGATGCTGCTCCAGGTCGTTTCAAATATGAGGACATTAATAAAGACGGAAAAATCTCCGATGATGACAGAACTTTCTTTGGTAATCCAAACCCTGATTTTACTTTAGGTATTAACTTAAATGTAGCTTACAAGCGTTTTGATATATCAACTAATCTTTATGGATCATTCGGTAACGAAATCTTAAACGAAACTCGTTATTTCCAAGATTTCCTTCCTTCATTCCAAAACTCTAAATCTATTCCATTGTTAACTGAATCTTGGTTACCTACAAGACCAAGTACAGTATGGCCTATTGTTGAAAACAATACATACTTTAGTACCAATGGTGTAATTAACAACTTCTATGTAGAAGATGGTACTTACATGAGAGTTAAACAATTAAGTCTTGGTTACACAATCGACCCAGCTACATTAAAAAGATATGGCATCGACAAAGCACGTGTTTTTGTTCAAGGTGCTAACTTGTTTACTATTACAAACTATTCTGGTTTAGATCCAGAGGTTGCAGGAAGTACAAGTTCTTTTGGTGTTGATAAAGGTAACTACCCTCCGATGAAAACATTCAACGTAGGTATAAGCTTAACTTTTTAATTTAATAAATAGAAAATTTAATAAATAAAAAAAATTCAAAATGAAAAAGTATAATTTTAAACATATAATGCCAGTGGTGTTCTCTTTCTTGGTTATATTATATGCTTGTGACAAATCATACCTTGAGGTTCCTGCAGCTGGTGCATTAAGCCAGGATGTATTAGCGAACAAAATAGGTGTAGAAGCCCTTTTAGTGGGTGCTTATTCTTTATTAGATGGACAAGGAAGTTCTGCAGGTACCAATAATGGTCCTTGGGCTACTTCTTCAAGTAACTGGGTATACGGTTCTGTTGCGGGTGGTGACGCTCACAAAGGATCTGATCCAGGTGACCAAAACTTGATCACTCCAATCGAGCAGTGGAATGCAACTGCGTCTAACGCATACTTAGACCAATTATGGCAACAACGTTATGATGGTGTTCAACGTTCAAACGAAACTTTAAGAGTAATGAAATTAGCTAAAGATATTTCTGCAGCTGATGTAACTCGTATTACTGCTGAAGCAAGATTTTTACGTGCACACTACCATTTTGACTTAGCAAAATTCTTCGGTAACATTCCTTATATCGATGAGTCTATTACATATGCTGCTGGTAACTTTTTAGTACCAAATGCTGGTGTTGATGCTATTTTAGGTAAAATTGAAGCAGATTTAGCTTTTGCTTATGCTAACTTAACTGAAAATATGTCTTCAGTAGGTCGTGCTAACAAATGGGCTGCTGCTGCTTACTTAGGTAAAGTTCAAATGTTTAGAAAGAAATATGCTGATGCTAAGACTACTTTAACTGCTGTTATCACTAGTGGTAAAACTCCATTAGGTGTTAAATATGCATTATTACCAAAATTTGGTGATGTGTTTGATCCAGCAAAAAAGAATGGTTCTGAGCATGTGTTCTCTGTACAAATGACTGTTAATGACGGTACAGGTGCAGCTAACGCTAACGCTGGTGACGCCTTAAACTTCCCTTATGGTGGAGAGACAGGATGTTGCGGATTCTTCCAACCTTCATTCACTTTAGCAAATATTTACAAAGTAACTGCTGATGGATTACCTATGTTAGGTGATGAGTTTTTCACAAACCCATTAAAAAATGACCAAGGTATTTCTTCTGATAAACCATACTCTCCTGACGTTACAACTCCATTAGATCCTCGTATCGACTGGACAATTGGTCGTCGTGGTGTTCCTTACTTAGATTGGGGTATTATGCCAGGTTCTAACTGGGTAAGAGACCAAGGTACAGCTGGACCATACGAGCCATTAAAGCATTTATTTAGAAAAGCTCAAGTGGGTATTTTAACTGATGGTTCTTCTTGGACTAACGGTTTCACTGCTAACAACTATCCTTTAATACGTTTTGCTGATGTGCTTTTATTAGCTGCAGAAGCTGAAGTTGAAACAGGTGGTTTAGAGAAAGCTAGAGAATATGTAAACCTTGTTCGTACGCGTGCTTCAAATCCTGCTGGATTTGTAGGACCATCTAACAATGCTGGTTTAGTATCTGGTACTAACTATCAAATTAAAACTTACACTGCAGCTTGGACTGATGCTGCTGTTGCAAGAAAAGCGGTTCGTTTTGAGCGCAGATTAGAATTAGCTATGGAAGGACACCGTTTCTCTGACCTTACTCGTTGGGGACAAGGTGTAACTGAGCTAAACACTTATGCGGTTCAAGAAGCAGCTTTAGGTTACGGTCAAATTAAAGGTTCAACTTACAAAGCTGGAAAGTCTGAGTACTTACCTCTTCCTCAAACACAAATTGACAAATCTGTGAAAGACGGAAAATCGGTTTTAACTCAAAACCCTGGTTACTAATTGAACTAACTTAATAAGTTACTCATATAAGAGTCCCGCCCCGAGCAATCGGAGCGGGACTCTTTTTTTGCCCATACCCACTCAAAAACGATTTCTTTAGTATCTTTATTACCTATAAAAAAACCAATATTTACTGGGTTATTTAACCTGTATTTAAAATTTAATTTAATGTTGCTAAGGAATTATTTTTTCGGTCTATGCTTGTTTTTATTAAGTGCTTGTTCTATTAAAAAACCACTTTTTGAATTAGTAAAATCAGAGAATTCTGGTATTCATTTTAACAATGAAGTTATTGAGAGTGATTCTTTGAATGTACTTGACGTTTCTAATGTTTATAATGGGGGTGGTGTAGGTGTGGGCGACTTTAATAAAGATGGTTTACCCGATATTTATTTTACGGGTAATAAAGTGTCTAATAAATTATACCTCAATAAAGGCGATATGCAGTTTAATGATATCACTCTAGAGGCAGGCGTAACAGGTGAGGGAAGATGGAGCAGGGGTGTATCTATAGTGGACATAAACAACGATAGCTGGCCCGATATTTATGTTTCTGTGACCTTAGGCAATGATACAAATAAGCGAAAAAACCTTTTGTATATTAATAAGGGACTTAGTAAAACGGGTGTTCCCACTTTTAAAGAAGAAGCAGCTTCCTATGGACTTGCCGATACTTCTTTTTCTACCATGGCTAGTTTTTTTGATTATGATAAGGATGGCGACTTGGATATGTACTTAGTGGTGAACGAAATTAAGGACCCGCATACACCCAATGTATTTCATCCCAAGGATCAAGACCCTGCTTATTTTAGTTCCAGTAAATTATTTCAAAATAATTATGATTCTACCTTACAACACCCAGTGTATACCGATGTATCTGCCAAGGCAGGCATTGAAAGAGAAGGTTATGGGCATAGTGTAGTGGTCACTGATATTAATAAAGATGGTTGGCCCGATATT
>Ga0208679_1000495_pt1 | contig 12421 bp, 10 predicted proteins | sample Colrivmet1555A02_FD_187667 | JGI IMG/M metagenome (GOLD analysis project Ga0208679, IMG submission 187667) | Estuarine microbial communities from the Columbia River estuary - metaG 1555A-02 (SPAdes) (version 2) | ecosystem: Environmental > Aquatic > Marine > Intertidal zone > Estuary | place...
ATGCACTTACTTCCACGGTTATTTAATTTTTGAAGCCAATAAATAAATGACTGCCATTCGAATGGCCACACCATTTTCTACTTGATTTAAAATAATTGAGTGGTCAGAATCAGCCACGTCAGAAGTAATTTCTACACCGCGATTAATCGGGCCGGGGTGCATGATCACTAGTTCCTTGTTCACTCGATCAAGTCGCTGTTTGTTCAAGCCATACAACATCGTATATTCCCTAGTATTTGGGAAATAGCTCATGTCCATACGTTCATTTTGCACCCGAAGCATATTGGCCACATCACACCAAGCCAACGCCTTGTCTAAATCGAGCTCCACCCGAACACCTAAAGATTCTATATGCTTAGGAATCAATGTTTTGGGCCCACACACAGCGACTTCAGCACCTTGCATTTGCAGGGCATAAATATTGGACAAAGCTACCCTTGAATGGAGAATATCCCCAACAATAAGAACCTTCTTACCTCCTACTTCACCAAGTCGCTCCCTGATCGAAAAAGAGTCCAGCAACGCTTGGGTAGGATGCTCATGTGCGCCATCCCCGGCATTGACAATGGATGCTTTGATGTGTTTTGACAAAAAGATGCCGGCACCTGGATTAGGGTGTCGCATCACCACCATATCCACTTTCATAGACAGGATGTTGTTTACCGTATCGATTAGGGTTTCCCCTTTTTTGACTGAAGACTGAGCGGCGGAAAAATTGATCACATCTGCGGAGAGTCTTTTTTGTGCTAATTCAAAAGACAAACGCGTACGGGTACTATTCTCAAAAAAGATGTTGGCAATCGTGATATCCCTTAAAGAGGGAACCTTTTTAATCGAGCGATTAATCACTTCTTTAAAATGATCAGCCGTCTCAAAAATAAGCTGAATATCGGCTGGCTTGAGGTACTTAATTCCCAATAAGTGCTCTACACTTAACTCACTCATGTGCTTATGGTTCGTTGACAATGTATATGGCGTCTTGACCGTCGGTTTCCGCCCACATTACTTTTACTTTTTCGTGGTTAATTACATCGACTTGTCTACCCCTATACTCAGGTTGAATCGGCAAATGCCTGCTGAATCGTCTATCGATTAAGGTTAACAATTCAATTTTATCAGGTCTGCCAAAGGACTGTAACGCAGTAAGCGCCGCCCTAATGCTTCTTCCTGTAAACAACACATCATCGATCAAGACCACCTTCTTATCATCAATTAAAAAGGGAATGTCTGTCTTGTTTGCTGTCAGGGTTTTATCACTTCTTCTAAAATCGTCGCGAAAAAAAGTAATATCTAAAAAACCTAAGGAGACTTCTTGTTGATAATCTTCTTTGAGTATTTTGACCAATCTTTGAGCTAACGCGGTACCACGTGGCTGTAAGCCAATCAGTACGGTGTCTTTAAAATGAAGGTGGTTTTCTAACAATTGACAAGCCAAGCGATGCAGGATGATATGAATCTCTTGTGCGGATAAAAGGATTTTTTGTCCCATAATACTTGTCATTCCTCGGTAGGCAAAACTACACATTTTATTTCACTCCAAAAAAAAAGCCTGTCACGGAGACAGGCTTTTGCATTGAATTAAGCAAAGCTTACGCTTTTCCTTCCATTTTATCTTTCAAAGCTTGGAGTGCTTCGTTAGCATCACCGATGGTAGGTTTAGCCTCATCAGCTTTTGCTGCTTGTTTTTTAACTGCTGCTTTTACAGCGCGTTTTTCTTCTTCTTTGAACAAAGCAGTATGGCTAGCCACTACTCGTTTGAAGTCTTTGTTGAATTCAATAATCTTGAACTCTGCCTCATCCCCTTTATTCAATTTAGAACCATCTTCTTTCTCCAAATGTCTTTGTGGTACGAAGGCAAGGATGTCCTCATTGAACTGGATAGTTGCTCCTTTGTCAACGATTTCAGCAATGATTGCTTTGTGAACTGTATCTAAAGCAAAGTCATCCTCGTACTTGTCCCATGGATTAGTAGTGGTTTGTTTGTGGCCTAAGCTCAACTTGCGACCATCCACATCCAACTCAAGAACAACTACCTCAAGTGTGTCTCCAACAGCTACAAACTCAGATGGGTGTTTGATCTTTTTAGTCCAAGACAAATCAGAGATATACACTAATCCATCGATACCCTCTTCTAGCTCAACGAATACACCAAAGTTAGTGAAGTTGCGCACGATACCTTTGTGGGTAGAACCTACCGGATATTTAGCAGTGATATCCGTCCAAGGATCTTGGGTTAACTGCTTAATACCTAGAGACATTTTGCGATCTTCTCTATCTAAAGTCAAAATAACAGCGGTCACCTCATCACCTACCTTAACGAAATCTTGTGCCGATCTCAAGTGGGTAGACCAAGACATTTCTGATACGTGTACCAATCCTTCAACACCATCACTCACCTCAACGAAGGCACCGTAATCAGCGATAACAACTACTTTACCTTTAACAGTATCACCTACTTGGATGGTTTCGCTTAAAGCCTCCCATGGGTGTTTCTCCAATTGCTTCAGACCCAATTGAATTCTTGACTTGTTATCGTCAAAATCCAAAATAACTACGTTGAGTTTTTGGTCTAATTCTACCACCTCGTTTGGATGGTTGATTCTGTTCCATGATAAGTCGGTGATGTGGATCAATCCATCTACGCCGCCCAAATCGATAAATACACCGTAGGAAGTGATATTTTTAACCACCCCTTCAAGAACTTGACCTTTTTCAAGTTGTCCGATGATTTCTTTTTTCTGTTCTTCGATATCTGCTTCGATCAACGCTTTGTGAGATACCACTACGTTTTTGAATTCGTGGTTGATTTTTACCACCTTGAACTCCATAGTTTTTCCTACGTATTGATCGTAGTCTCTGATCGGTTTCACGTCGATTTGAGATCCTGGCAAGAACGCCTCAATACCAAATACGTCAACGATCATACCACCTTTAGTTCTGCACTTTACAAAACCATTGACCACTAACTCTTCGTCGTGGGCTTTGTTCACACGATCCCATGCTTTAATCGTTCTGGCTTTTCTGTGAGACAATACCAATTGTCCTGTCTTATCTTCTCTGATGTCAATAAGCACCTCTACTTGATCACCCACCTTAAGGTCTGGATTGTAGCGGAACTCATTAAGGGAAATAACTCCTTCAGATTTGGCATTGATATCGATAATAGCTTCGCGCTCTGTCAAGTAAACAACAGTTCCAACAACTACTTCTTCATCGGCAGTATCTACAAAGTTTTTAGATACTAATTGCTCAAATTCTTTGAGTTTAGCCTCATCAACACGCTCAATTCCTTGCTCGTATTTATCCCAGTTAAATTGATCCAAAAACGCTTGTGGATCTTGTTTTGTCTCAGCTACTTGCGCAGCTTGATTTTGGTTTTCTTCAGTCATTTGAAGATGATTTTGTATTCCAATACGTTACGAGGGTAAGACCGCATTGAAAGGGTTTTTTATCGTTTTTTTTATCCTTGATGGCCCTCGATTATCACCAAAAAGGAGCGCAAAAATACGATTAATTGATTGATTTACAAATAAAATAAGGGGAATTAACCCTATGGATTGATCGCCTGATCAGCCCAGTTGATTAAAAGCGTTAGTTGTTCTGCACGCCCCATCTGGGTGTTGTCCAAAACACGAGCATCTTCAGCTTGAACAAGCGGAGAAACAGCGCGGTGAGTATCTTGATGATCGCGATCGTTGACGTTGGCCAATATCTCTTGAAAATCAACTATTTGCCCCTTTGCCTGCAACTCATCAAACCTCCTCTTGGCTCGAACTTGGGCATCAGCTTGGACAAAAACTTTTAATTCAGCCTGGGGAAAAACCACCGTACCAATATCGCGTCCATCCATAACCACTCCTTTTTCTAGACCCATTTGTTGTTGTTTGGCCACTAAAAAGTGTCTGATTTCAGCAATAGAAGCTATTTGGCTTACTCTTTGTGCCACTTCCATAGATCTAATCGCATCAGTGATTTTTTCCCCATGGACCCAAACATCCATAAAGCCCTCACTCGAAGTAGTCAACTCTATGGAAAGCTCAGGCAAGTGGTGCAGCATCTGGTCGATATCGATAGAATGCTCCTGGATCCAACCGTTGTTCATCGCCCACCAAGTAACTGCGCGGTACATAGCGCCAGAGTCCACATATAAATACCCCAGATGTTGAGCCAAGGCTTTGGCCATAGTGCTCTTTCCCGTCGAGGAATAGCCGTCAATCGCGATGGTAATCTTTCTGGACATAGGTTTAAACTTACACGATTTTTTTGGAATTCTTCACCTTTTGAGTGGTTACCGCAATGTCCAAGACCTCACTCATCTCACGCACATAGTGAAAGGTTAATCCCTTGATGTACTCAGGCTCTATCTCGGCGATGTCTTTTTTATTGTCTACACACAAGATAATTTCCTTGATGTCTGCACGCTTAGCGGCCAATATTTTTTCTTTAATTCCGCCCACCGGGAGCACACGACCTCTTAGGGTAATCTCACCAGTCATCGCAAGTTTAGCTTTTACTTTTCGTTGGGTAAACAGTGAGACTAATGAGGTGAGCATCGTGATACCGGCGCTTGGCCCATCTTTGGGTGTTGCCCCCTCGGGTACGTGAATATGAATATTGTACTTGTCGAAAACCTCCTGAGGAATGTTCCATTGGTCGGCATGTGCCTTGATGTATTCAAGCGCAATTGTCGCGGACTCTTTCATCACTTTACCTAGATTTCCTGTGATGTTTAGGGCACCTTTTCCCGGTGATAATATCGATTCGATAAACAGTATATCACCCCCCACTGAAGTCCAAGCAAGCCCAGTCACTACTCCAGCAATATCGTTGTTTTCATACCTGTCTCGTTCCATTCTGGGCACCCCTAAAATAGATTCTATCGTTTGAGGGTATGGATTCAGCTCATAAGATTCCTCCATAGCAATGCTTTTTGCTGCATGGCGCACCACTTTAGCTATTTGCTTTTCCAATTGGCGCACACCTGATTCTCGTGTGTATCCACCGATGATTTTTTGCAGCGAACTTGCGGAAACTTTTAGATCAGCTGATTTTAAACCGTGTTCTTTTAATTGCTTAGGCAGCAAATGTTTCTTGGCAATTTGCACTTTTTCTTCCTGAGTGTATCCACTGACTGGGATTAATTCCATCCGATCTAGCAAAGCAGGTTGAATATTGGATAAGTTGTTGGCGGTAGCGACAAACAACACCCGAGACAAGTCATAGCCTAGTTCTAGGAAATTATCATAAAATGCATTGTTCTGTTCAGGGTCCAATACCTCCAGTAGCGCAGAAGATGGATCACCCTGAAAACCTTGAGACAATTTATCAATCTCATCTAATACGAATACTGGATTTGATGTTTCGGCTTTTTTCATGTTTTGCACAATGCGACCGGGCATAGCACCGATATACGTTTTGCGGTGGCCTCGAATTTCCGCCTCATCCCTAAGCCCTCCAAGTGACATCCGCACATAGGATCGACCCAACGCTTCAGCAATCGAACGGCCCAAAGAGGTTTTTCCTACTCCAGGAGGGCCATACAAGCACAAAATGGGGGATTTCATATCGTTGCGCAATTTGAGCACCGCTAAGTGTTCGATGATGCGCTTTTTGACATCCGCCAGACCAAAATGATCGCGATCAAGAATTTTCTGTGCCTTTTTTAGATCAAATACATCCGTGGAAAACTGATTCCAAGGCAGTTCGAGCATTAATTCTAAATAATTTCTTTGAATGCCGTACTCAGCCACTTGGGGATTCATTCGCTGCAACTTCTGCAACTCTTTTTCAAAATGTTTGGCAGTTTTCTCATCCCACAATTTGTTTTTTGACTGCTCAACCATCTCATTGACCTCTTCTTCATAAGAGATTCCACCCAGTTCCTCTTGTATGGTTTTCATCTGCTGATGCAGAAAATACTCTCGCTGCTGTTGATCTAGATCGTTGCGTACTTTAGATTGGATATCATTCTTCAACTGAAGTTTCTGTAGCTCAACGTCCATATAACCCAACACGGCCATGGCTCGTGCTTTTAGGTCGGTCATTTCTAGCAAAGCTTGCTTTTGAGCGACGTCTATACTGAGGTTAGCACTGACAAAATGAACCAAAAAAGCGTTGCTTTCGATATTTTTTATGGCAAATGAGGCTTCGCTAGGTAAATTGGGGTTGTTTTTGATAATCTTATACGCCAAATCTTTTATCGACTCAACAATAGCGGAAAACTCTGGATCCCCGGATTCAGGTTTCACCCAACCAGTGGGTTTGATATCTGCTTTTAAATAGGGTTCCTCTTGGGTATACTGGGCAATTTCAAAGGGTTTTTTGCCCTGAATAATGACGGTTGTGTTTCCATCAGGCATCTTCAACACCCTGAGAATCCGCGCTACAGTACCCGTTTGAAACAAATGTTCAGGGGTTGGGTTTTCAACATCTGGATTTCGTTGAGCCACCACGCCGATGACTTTGTTTCCCGCGTTGGCCTCGTTGATCAATTGAATGGACTTATCCCTACCTGCCGTAATGGGCACCACCACACCGGGAAACAGCACCGTGTTTCTCAAGGGTAAAATGGGCAATGAAATGGGTAACGGTTCATTATTTATTTCCTCTTCATCTTCAGGAGTCATCAAGGGAATTAAATCCGTCTCATCCTCTAAATGTTGAAGTGACATACTGTCCATGTGTAAAAAATTTGTTTTAGCCATATGCGATTTGCGTCAAAATGTCATGTGCACGAACTAGGCCTGCCTCATTAAAGGCGAAATATCAACCATACAATCAGCTATAAGTGTGCACTCTAGCTTCTATTACGTCCGTTTATCGTTAATAATTAGGCAATTCTTATGCCACAGAAAAAATCTGTGTAACAAATGTACATTTACAGTGTCTTTGTCTTGAATTGAATATTGTGCCTAGTAAACCCAGTATAGATCAATTAATCACCCAGTGTAAAGCTGCTGATCCAAAAGCCCAGATGGCGCTTTATGATCTGTATGCCTCAGCCATGTATCGGGTGGCTTATAAAATTATTGGACAAACTGACGAGGCGGAAGATGCCGTTCAAGAATCAATGCTCAGCGCATTCCATTCATTAGACCAATTTAGGGGTGAAGTTACTTTTGGCGCTTGGTTAAAAAAAATCGTGATCAACAAAAGTATTCGCCTTAAACAAAAGCAACACAGAGTTCTTTGGAAAGATCCCCCTGAAGAGTTCACCACTTACCAGGAGTCATCAGAATGGGTCGACGATGACCAAGAATCGGATCACATAAAGTCCTCTGTAAACCGGGTGGAACTAGTACTGACTAAATTACCTGTTCAACAGGCCATGATTGTAAAATTGTACTACTATGAAGGGTTAGAACACGCTGAAATAGCTAACTACCTAAATATCAGTGAAGCAAATTGTCGAACTAGTTTAAGTCGAGCAAAAGAAACTATGCGAAAATTATTGAAGTTATGAAACACGAAGATCCATTAGAGCCATTACTGCACGAGTGGGCTGATGCGCCGCTCCCGGAACTACCTGCGGGACATAGAGCGCGTATGGCTCAAAAGTTGGGACATCACATGAGTGTGAACAGTCAGAAATTTAACTGGATTTGGGCGGCGAGTATCGGACTCCTTTTTGGTTTGAGTATTGGCTGGCTATCTCAAGAACAAGGAGTGCAGCAAGAGCAACTGGCCTCTATGGAAACCTGGCACCAGACTATTCAAGAACAAGAAAACCAATTGATTGAAACAATTCAGTCGCCAGAATATGCCCAAAAATCCGCTTCAAATAGCGATCCGTTGAGTTATATGGCTTTAAAACAACTCAGCAAATTCGACCATGAATACCAAAAAATCATGCAAGACTTCGAACATGGTGGTGATCCTGTACTTATTTTCAAAGCGCTCATCGATCATTTTGAAAAAAGAATCATCTTCCTTGAAACACTTAAAACTACCCATGAAATCACTCAATCGGACACCTATGAAAAACCTAGTATTTAATTGCCTGCTTCTGCTTGCGGCCCTACCTATTTGGGGACACACCAGAACAGAAGATAACCCCAAATACGAGAAAACTAAAACCTACCAAAGAAATTTCGATGTCGTACCCAACGCACTCTTGTTGTTAGATAATCGATACGGCTCTACAGAAGTCGTGGAGAGCAAAACCAACAAAGTCAGCATTGATGTTGTGGTGCGTGTTTGGGGAAACCAAATGAGCAACATAGAAGACAAATTAGACGAGATTTTTGTGGATATCACCGGGACTAAAAATCGTGTTAGTGCGGTGACTAGTATTGGAAATACGCAGTGGAGTTGGTCTTTTTGGAAAAACAACTCCATCAGTTACGAAATTAATTACGTGGTACACGCACCCGCAACGATGATCATGGAAGTGAGTCAAAAATACGGAGACATCAAAGTGGCGCGTTCCACCAACGCCCTGAAAATTGTTTGCGCCTATGGAAATGTTGACCTTGGGCAAATATCCGGTGAAACCAACCGCATTGAACTTGATTACGCCAATAATTCTCATATTGAACACATCAGTCAAGCACAAATAGATACCGATTACAGCAACCTAGTTGTTGGATCATCTAACTACCTAAACCTCCATACTGATTACAGCGATATTGAGTTGAAGCAAGTGAAAAAAGTTGATGTAGACATGGATTACGGTCAACTAAACATCGATTCAGCCAGTGTAGTTCACGGAAACACCGATTATGTAGATGTGCAAATGGGCACTATTGGCCAGTTTAGTTTAGCTATGGATTACGGTGATCTTCGCGTAAAACAACTGATCTCTTCAGGGTCTTTTTCAAAACTGACCACTTCATACACAGAGGTAGCGATTGATCAACTCAATAGTTCCCTTGAGGTAGACATGCAATACGGCCAATTGGACATCGACCAATGGTCAGGCCCTCAAGGTCAGCTTGACATAGAGGCCCAATACACGGATATTTCATTGTCTTATGACCCATTGTTCTCCTTCTCCTCGACGCTAAACGGCAGTTACATTACCCCAAAAGGTTTATCCAACTTGGAATCCACCAAGCGGATTGAAAAGTCCAATTCCTTTACCTTTGAAGGGTATTTCAAACAATTTGTGGAGAAAAAGCAACTCATCATCAACGCGCGTTACGGATCAATTCAATTAAACAGCAGTTCACTATGAAAAAAATTATCGCACTCATCATCCTGACCACCATCTCAACCCACTATACCTGGGCTCAATGGGGAAAAAACATACGCGGTAACGGACAAGAGACCACTACTACACGCCAGACTTCGGCCTATGACCAGATCAATGTTTCCAGTTCGTTTGACGTAGTACTTTTCAACGGCGAAGAAGGAAAAATCGAACTACAAGGAGAGTCAAACCTGTTGACCTATGTGGAAACACAGGTAAAATCAGGTCAATTAATCATCCGACCACGTTCAGGCGTCCAATTAAAACCAAGCTGGGGCAAACGTATCCAATTGCGGGTACCCGTCAAACAAATTGATGCACTAAGGCTTTCGGGATCAGGATCGATAGTATGCACGACAATACTTCACGATCCAAGTATGGAAGTGATCATTTCTGGATCAGGTGACATCAACGTCGACCTTCAGTGCACCGAACTAATAGCCGTTATTTCTGGATCCGGTAGTATTACAGCACGGGGCACGGCTACCCGCTCAAACATAAACTTGTCCGGATCTGGTGATTTTAAAGGATTTGACCTTTCCACCAAAATCACAGAAGCAATCATTTCAGGATCAGCTGATGTATCGGTTTCAGTGAGCGATTTACTCAGTGCTAAAATTGTAGGGTCTGGAGATATCTATTACCGCGGGAATCCTAAAAAAATTGATAGCAAAATCGTAGGATCTGGTGATTTAATAAAAAGTCGTGACTAACGGTCCTTTTTAGCTTTTTCGATAATTAACTCTGCAAAGGGCCTTTTCTGAAGATGACTTTCTAACCAAGAGAGCACATCGAGGTATAAAAAGGCCCTTTTTTCAATTGGATGATTTTCAAGCACGGACAATCGATCGTATAATTCCTGAAATGCTTGGGGCAAATCCTGAGGAAATATAGACCCCAAACGCTTCATAAACCGCATCATTTCTTTTTGTACTTGCTGAAGGTCATTCATTCGCAACAAAAATTTATAGGTCGCCTTGAGCTGAATCTCTAAGTGGTAATCCATTCCAGCTTCATAATGGGCAATCAAACTCAACAACCTGGAAAAACACATTAAATCCTCTCTCATGTACAAGTCCTTATTGGCGATGATTTTTTTGAGATACTCAATGGATTTTTTGTAATCCCCAGAGCCAAAATACATGCACGCAATCTTGTAATACAAGACCATTACATGGTGTTTGTCCAATCGATCTTTATGCAGTAAAATACCGGCCTCTATTTGTGGTATACGATCTAGACCTTGATTAAAACTACCCTTCATAAAATGAAGGTTCATTCTGTGGCTAGCGAGGTACAGAAATGTGAGACTGCTGATGTTCTCGTTATGAGGAAACTCTGCCAGCTTTGTTTTGAATTCGAGTTGTTCTAACGTGCGTTCATACAAAGAGCGATACCTTAAGTAGAATAAACTCTCCATCAGATAATTATTTCCCTTGAGGTAAAAAACTGGATGAAACTGTATCATTTCAGGATGCTCATCAAACAATTGAACCCACTTATGGGCATACTTATAACAGGTTAAAAAGTCTTGCAGCAAAAAATGATACCAGAGATGCGCTTTATAATACCATAGTTTTTCGCGAATCCCCCACTCATCCATATGCTCTAGAGGGGCGTTCATTTCGAAAAAAGCACGGACCTTTTCTTGTTCTTGAGCTGTGCGCGCATAGCCAAATTGCAACATCATGGCATAAAGCTGCAAAGACAAATTAGACCATTGACTAGCTACGGTATTTTGGGAAACTAATTCTTGTGTCTGTTTTACCAGTGAAAGCACGCGATCAGAAGTACTCTTGGCAAAATACTGTGTTTCAATTACTTTTTCCAGCTCAACAATCTCATGCGCAATGCTTTTTTCTTGATGAGCAATGGCTGTATTCTTGGCTTTTTCTAGAATTTTCAAACTTTGGCGATATAGCCCTTTGTGGTATAAAATGGTGGCAAAGTCAAGTTGTTCCCTCAACTGAATCCGAATATTATGATGGGCAGGATTTAGGCGTAAACTGATCAGTATTTGCTTGTACAGGTGGGCCTTCAAATTAGAGATTTGGGTTTTGGCTACAATCCCACTTTTAATGATTTCTTCCTCGTTATACGTTTTACTTTTCTCCATCAGGTGAAAGAGCAAAATAAACTTGGAATCTACATTGACATCTAAACGCCCTACATAGAGTTTAAACTGTCTTTTTTCAGACTTAGTCAGTGATTTTATCAGAACAAATAAGGGGTCTTTTTGCGTATTTGTCATCGTAATGTACTTGTCCTAAAATGTTGTATTTTAGCTTAATAGTCAGTAACTGAGCCAAGTTAACATTGTATTTCTTAGTAGAGCACAGCTTTGATTTGCTCAGTTGTGGCGTTATTTGTTACTTGCACCAAAACTAAGCAATTATAATGAGTAAAGAATTAGTTCAGATTTTTGATACCACCCTTAGAGATGGAGAACAAGTTCCAGGCTGTAAACTCGACGCACCTCAAAAGTTAGAAATTGCTGCGCGCTTGGATGAATTAGGCGTCGACGTGATTGAAGCGGGATTTCCCGTATCCAGTCCTGGAGATTTTAAGGCTGTTGCCCAAGTAGCCGCCCTAGTAAAAAACGCTACCGTTTGCGGCTTAACGCGTTCTGTTCAAAAAGATATTGAAGTGGCTGCCGAGGCCCTAAAAGCGGCCAAAAGACCGCGGATTCATACCGGTATAGGTACGTCGGATTCGCACATTAAGTACAAATTCAACGCTACAAGAGAACAAATTATAGAACGAGCTGTTTCTGCAGTCTCCTACGCCAAAACTTTTGTGGAAGACGTTGAATTTTATGCAGAAGATGCTGGAAGGACAGATAACGAATATCTAGCCAGAGTGTGTGAAGCGGTGATTAAAGCAGGTGCCACTGTGCTCAATATTCCGGACACCACAGGTTATTGTTTGCCTGCGGAATACGGAGCGAAAATAAAATACCTCAAAGAAAACGTAAAAGGGATAGAAAAAGCCATTTTGTCGTGTCATTGCCACAACGACCTGGGATTGGCTACAGCCAATTCAATTGAAGGTGTCATTAATGGTGCGCGTCAAATTGAATGCACCATCAACGGAATAGGCGAACGCGCAGGAAATACCTCACTTGAAGAGGTGGTTATGGTGCTCCGACAACACCCACACCTAAACCTAGATTCTAGGGTAAATAGCCGACTGCTCTACAGTACCAGCCAAATGGTCTCCCATCATATGGGT
>Ga0208679_1000497_pt1 | contig 12406 bp, 8 predicted proteins | sample Colrivmet1555A02_FD_187667 | JGI IMG/M metagenome (GOLD analysis project Ga0208679, IMG submission 187667) | Estuarine microbial communities from the Columbia River estuary - metaG 1555A-02 (SPAdes) (version 2) | ecosystem: Environmental > Aquatic > Marine > Intertidal zone > Estuary | place...
AGCGCATCCGCGCGATTGAAGCTGTGACGACGGTGCCGCTGGTCATCCACGGCGGATCAGGTGTGCCCGTGGAGCAGCGCAAATTGCTCGCGACAACCTCATCTGTGTGCAAATTCAACATCGGAACCGAGTTGCGCATGGCGTTTGGTGCAGCCTTGCGCGAGGCTGTGAACGCAGACCCCGACCGCTTTGACCGCGTGACGATCCTCAAGGAAACCCACGATCCACTGGTTGCCACAACCCGCCAAGTCTTGCGTGCTTTTCAAGCGCAGCGATAAGCGCGGGTCGCCCCACGACATGAAAAACGACCCCCTGCTCGACACGTTTCAGTTGCGCCACCTCACCCTGCGCAATCGTATTATGAGCACGGCCCATGCGCCGTCTTATGAGGAAGGCGGGCATCCGCGGGATCGGTATCGTCTGTATCATGAGGAAAAGGCGAAGGGCGGCATTGGCCTGACGATTATTGGCGGATCAACGAATATTGCCCCTGATAGCCCGTCGGTGTTCGGACAACTTTACGCAGGCGATGACAGCATCATTGCGTGGTTCAAAAAGCTGACGGATGGTGTGCGGTCCCATGGTGCGGCTGTGATGTGCCAGATCACCCATATGGGGCGCAGAACGGCGTGGGATGACGGGCATTGGTTGCCTGTCGCAGGACCGTCTGGCACGCGCGAACGGGCGCATCGGTCGTTTCCAAAGACCATGGAGGCCGAGGATATCAACCGCATTATTGCGCAGTTTGCTGATGCGGCGAAGCGTTGCCAGCAAGGCGGCTTTGACGGAATTGAATTGTTGTCGCATTCACATCTGCTGGGGCAGTTTCTGTCGCCGCTCGTCAACAGGCGTGAAGACGACTACGGCGGCTCGCTCGACAACCGCTTGCGCCTGACCATGCAGGTTTTGGAGGCCGTGCGCGAGGCCGTTGGGCCTGACCTGATTTTAGGAATGCGCGTTACGGGGGATGAGTTGACCAAGGGTGGGCTGGATGCAGATGACTGTGTCGAGATCGCCCGAAAGATTGCGGCAACGGGTGCCGTTGATTTCCTGAATGTCCTTGCGGGCGCGCCTTATGACGATTTGGGTTTGGCTGGCTGGGTGCCGCCGATGGGGATGCCCTCTGCGCCCCATTTGACGGTGGCAGGACGCATACGCAGGGCCGTTAATATACCGATTTTTCATGCGGGCGGCGTGGCTGATATCGCCACTGCGCGCCATGCAGTCGCCGAAGGGCACGTTGATCTGATCGGCATGACCCGCGCCCATATGGCCGATCCATATTTGGTCACAAAGCTTGCCCGTGGTGACGACGACCGCATTCGCCCCTGCGTCGGCCTTGGTTATTGCGTGGACCGCGTGAACCAAGGCAAGGCGGCGGTCTGTGGCCATAACGCGGCGACGGGTCGCGAGGCCAAGATGCCGCATCTGATCACGAAAGCAGAAACTGTCAAAAAAGTCGTGGTCGTCGGTGGCGGCCCTGCGGGATTAGAAGCGGCACGGATATCTGCGTTGCGGGGTCACGACGTCGTTTTGTTCGAAGCAAGCGACAGTTTGGGTGGGCAACTCAAACTGGCAAGCGCTGGCATGACCCGTCGCCAGATTTGGGGCGTTGCGGATTGGCTGATCTCGGAGGTCGCGCATCTTGGTGTGGATGTCCGTTTGAATACTTTCGCGGAGACGGATGAAATCACGGATCAGGCCCCTGACGTTGTGATTATCGCAACCGGCGGCTGGCCTGACGCGCCAGATTTTGAGGGCGCTGCTCTCACCACGTCGAGCTGGGACGTCTTGTCTGGCACGGCGCGATTGAGCGGCGAGGTGATGTTGTTTGACGAAACAGGCGACCACCCCGCGCTGGTCTGCGCGGATGTCTTGGCGCGACTGGGTTGCACGGTCCGCCATATCAGCCCTGATCGGGCGACGGCACATGACCTTGGCCCCACGAACTCTGCCGTTGTCCTGCGCGACCTTGCGAGCCAAGGGGTCACGTTCACCTGCTTTCAAGACATCGAAAAGGTGGCGCAATTGGGGAACCGAAAAGAGGTCACGTTGCGCCATGTATTGACGGGTGAAACATCGGTTCACGTGGTCGACCATGTTGTAATCGAGCATGGCATAACGCCAATGGATGCCCTGTATCACGACCTTAAGGCGCACTCGTGCAACCTTGGCCAGATTGATCAAGACGCGATGGTCGCGGGGCAAAACCCGCTTAAACCGACACAGGCGGAAGGTGGGTTTCTTCTGGCGCGGCTCGGTGATGCGATTTCGGGGCGCAATATTCACGCAGCACTTTATGACGCCTTGCGAATTTGCAAAGATATTTGAAAATCACGAGGCGGTGTAGCGCGCGGGCGCATAGGGCGACATATCGACGTTGGGGGTATTGCCGTCAATCATCTGGGCGATCAGGCGGCCTGTTTTGGGGCCAGCCGTAAGGCCAACATGTTGGTGGCCAAAGCCAGTGTAGATGCCTGTATTTCCGAGTTCTCCGATCAAGGGCAGGCTATCAGGCGTTGAAGGGCGGAACCCCATCCATTCTTGCGTGCCTGAATATATGAGGTCAGGAAACGTTTCTTTTACATGTCGCCTTAGCAATTTAATCGGGGCCTTGCTGGGACCTGCATGATGATCGCCAAGCTCAACAGTGCCCGCACAGCGCAGCCCCATCTCCATCGGGTTCACACCGAATTTTCCCGATACGACCAGCATCGGATTGCGCGGCACTTGTGACGGATTTTCAAAGATCACATGATACCCGCGTTCGGCCTCAAGCGGGACTTTGAGGCCCAGCTTTTTCATCAGGTCTTTTGACCAGATACCCGCCGTGATCACGGCGCGACTGCAATCAAACGTGCCCTGATCGGTTTCGATTTGCGATATACGCCCATTCGTTTTGATGAAATCACGCACCTGAGCCTGAACAAGGGTGCCGCCGTTTTTAACAAAGTGTTTCGCGAGCTCGGCGATGTATTGCCCCGGATTTGTGATGTGACCCTGTCCTTCTAGCACGGCCAAGCACTGAATGTCGGGGCCAAGGATCGGTTCGCAGTCTTGAACCGCGCGCCCTGTGACGATTTGCGGGCTAAGGCCTGCGAGTTTCTTCATGCTCCACGCATAAGAATCCGCCTCAAAATGCGCCTTGGATTTATAGACAAAACTGAATTTACTGTCACAGACCCAGCGCTCCAAATCCGTGCCTCGGACCAGCGATTTATGCTGATCGACGGTGTCGCTTAAGAGGGGGATCAAATGTGACACGATGCGCCGTGTCGCGGCATCGTTGGCATGCGACACAAACTGCGCCAGCCAAGGCAGCATCTTTGGGACATGCGCCCACTTCATGAACAGCGGGCTATTGGGGTCGAGCAGAAGCCGCGGCGCGTCCCGCCAGAGCGTGGGCGATGTTACAGGTGCGACAGCCCACCCAGCCAAAAGCCCCGCATTGCCAAAAGACGCCCCCATGCCGGGAGCGCCCTTGTCCATCAGCGTGACCGCATGCCCCGACCTTTGCAGCCAGATGGCGGTGGAGATTCCACACATCCCTGCGCCGATGACGATGATGGGTTTGTCCGTCATAAACCTGTCCTTAACACCGCATGTTGGCTCCGTTTGGATCATAGATTGGCCCGCCAAGCACTTTGGCGTCATAGAAATTGCCCAAGATTTCGACCTGCAACTTTGTGCCTGCCACCGCGCTCTCGGCCGAGACATAGCCCATCGCCATGGACATCGCCGACCTGTGACCAAACCCGCCAGAGGACACATAACCAACAGCCGCACCATCTTTCAGGATTGCCTCGTCATTACTGACGTCGATCCCGTCCACGTCAATGGTTATTGTGACCAGCTTTTGCGCAGGGCCTGCGTCGCGGATGGCTTGGGTCGCCTCTTTGCCGACGAAGTCTTTCTTCCAGTTGATAAAGACGTCCATCCCACTGGCGACCGCATCAAAATCGGGGCGGAATTCGAGGGTCCATACGCCCCAGCCTTTCTCCAGACGCATCGACATCAACGCCCGCGCGCCATACCAGCGATAGCCCAGATCGGCGCCCGCATCCTCAATCGCTGTGGCCAGACGCAACAGGTATTGCGGCTTGCAGTAGATTTCATAGCCAAGCTCGCCCGAGAAACTGATGCGGTTCAGAATGACAGGTACGTCGCCGACAAAGGTCTGGCGCAGATCGTGGAATTTGAACGCCTCGTTGGACACATCATCGCGGGTAATACGTGCCAGCAGCGCGCGAGATTTTGGGCCAGACAATGCGATACCGTGCCAGTCGCCGCTTGCATTTTTATAGGTCACATCAGCAGGCAAATCTTTTTCAAACCAGCGACGATGCGCCTCTTGCATCGCGCCCGATCCAAACAGCATGAAGTGGTCGTCATTCAGACAGGCGACGGTCAGATCGCCGTAAAGCTTGCCCTTTGGTGTCAACATGGGTGTCAGCGCCAGACGCCCCGCCTTTGGCACATAGCCCGCTAAGGTTTTGTCCAGATAAGCGCGTGCGCCTGCACCTTTGAATTCGTGCTTTGAGAAGTTCGCGATCTCGATCCCACCCACGGCCTCTTGCACCGCTTTGACCTCGCGCGCGACGTAATCATGGGAACGATTACGCTCGAAGGTGGGTGATTCATGCGCGTCGTCGGGACCGTCGGCAAACCAGAGCGCATTCTCAAGGCCAAACCCTTGGCCCATCCGCGCACCTTTCGCGACCAGTCGGTCATAAAGCGCCGTCGTTTTTTGCAACCGTCCCTTTGGCAGGGTCTCATTGGGGAAGGTCATCACAAAGCGCCGCTCGTAATTCTCGGTCGATTTGATCGTGCCCCAATCAGGCGTCGCAAATTCACCAAAGCGCGCCACATCCATCGCCCAAACGTCAATCGAAGGCTCTCCGTCAATCATCCATTCGGCCATCGTCAGCCCGACACCGCCGCCCTGACAAAAGCCCGCCATGACGCCCACGGCGACCCAGTAATTCTTCATGCCCGGAACAGGGCCAATCATCGGGTTGCCATCGGGGCCAAAGGTGAAGGGGCCGTTGATCATATCCTTGATGCCCGCCTCGCCAATGGCGGGGATACGCTCGAACGACATCTCCAGACGGTCGGCGATGCGGTCAAGATCAGGCTGCAACAACTCGTGCCCAAAGGACCAAGGCGTGCCGCCGATTTTCCAAGGTGTACCCTTCGGCTCGTAGGTGCCAAGCAACATGCCTTGGCGTTCTTGGCGGAAGTAGATATTCGCCTCGTAGTCGATGCCAGCGGGCAAACGCCCTGCCTCGCCCATGGTCTCCATCCGCTCTGCGATCAGGGGGATTTTGTCGGTGATCAGGTAGTGGTGCTCCATCGGTTGTACGGGCAAATGCACGCCCGCCATATGGCCGACCTCACGCGCCCAAAGACCACCGCAGTTGACGATCTGTTCGGCGTTGATCTGCCCCTTTGGCGTGGTCAAATCCCACGAGCCGTCAGGGCGCTGGGACATTGCTGTCACACCACAATGGGTGAAATATTGTGCGCCATAAACGCGGGCCGCCTTAGCAAATGCGTATGTGGCGCCTGACGGGTCAAGGTCGCCATCTTGGTCATCCCACAACGCCGCGTGATAGTGTTTGGGATCAATCAGCGGGTGCCGTTCGGCCAGTTCTTTGGGGCTGATAAACTCTTGGTTAAGCCCCATATAGCGCGCCTTGGACCTTTCGCGTTTCAGGTAGTCATACCATTCTTTTGTGGACGCCGCATAGAACCCACCTGTGATGTGCAGGCCCACAGAATGGCCTGACAATTCTTCAATCTCTTTATAAATATCAATGGTGTAGCTTTGCAGGCGGCTGATGTTCGGATCGGATGAAATCGTATGGATTTGCCCTGCCGCGTGCCAGCTAGAGCCTGATGTCAACTCGTTGCGCTCCAGCAGCACCACATCCTTCCAGCCGAATTTCGCAAGGTGAAACAAGATCGAACAGCCGACCACACCGCCACCGATCACGGCCACCTTTGCATGCGACGGAAGCGGTTTGCCTGTGGCGGTCTCGTCGTTTTGAATCTCGGGCATATGAGCCTCCTCAGTTGAATGGCAAGCGACGGAAACGGTCGGGCGTTGCGAGATCATTCAAAGGGTGAAGCGGGCCGTTGTCCACAAAATTTTGGAGCCAATGGTTCAGCGCAGAGCGGTCTAGTTTGACGCAAAAGCGCAGCCTTCATCGCCTCGCACGCCCCGACAATGCGCAGGGCACGCTAAATGCCCCAAAGCACCGCGAAATTCGTCGCGATGTAATCGGGGCAGCAAAGCCAAGCCGCCAGAACAATTAGGACACCTGCAGGATGTCAAAACGGGCTTACCCCAGCTTTGACATCCTTGCTCAAATTTTCTAATCCAGTTCCTTCGTACGCTCACGCAGGACGAATTTCTGGATCTTGCCAGTTGAGGTTCTGGGAATGGTCGTGACCACAAACTTACCCGGAACCTTGTAGGCGGCGAGCCTTTCACGGCACCACACGCGCAGCGCGTCGGTGTCGATATCATGGCCTGCTGTTGCCTCGACAAAGGCGCAGGGCGTTTCGCCCCATTTGTCATGTGGCATGGCAACAACCGCCGCAATCTCAACACCCGGATAGCTGTAGAGCACCTCTTCCACTTCGATGGAGGAAATGTTCTCACCGCCTGAAATGATGATGTCCTTGGAGCGGTCTTTCAGCTGGATATAGCCGTCGGGGTGGATCACGCCCAGATCACCAGAATGGAACCAGCCGCCCTCAAACGCTTTTTGCGTGGCGGTGGGATTGCGGAAATAGCCCTTCATCACGACGTTGCCGCGGAACATGACCTCGCCCATTGTCGCACCGTCACGCGGGACGGGCTGCATCGTTTCGGGGTCAAGCACATCAAGACCTTCAAGCGGCAGATAACGCACACCTTGGCGTGATTTCAGGCGAGCTTGTTCGGGAAGCGGCAGGGACGACCAGTCTGCGTGCCAGTCGTTCACAACCGCAGGGCCGTACGTTTCGGTCAGCCCGTAAAGATGGGTCACGTCAAAGCCAGCCGTCTTCATGTCCGCCAATAGCTTTTCTGGTGGCGGGGCGGCAGCGGTGAAGAATTGCACGGTATGATCAAGCGTGCGTTGCTGATCGGCGGGTGCAGAAATCATCAACGACATGACAATCGGTGCACCGCAAAGGTGTGTGACGTTCTCATCGGCCAAGGCGTTCCAGATTGGCGCGGCGCGGACTTGGCGCAGGCAAACATGGGTGCCGATGATCGCGGAAAGGGTCCAAGGAAAACACCAGCCGTTGCAGTGAAACATCGGCAAGGTCCAGAGGTAGACCGCATGTTTGGACATTGAAGTGGTCAGCGCATTGCCCTGCGCCAAAAGATAGGCGCCACGGTGGTGCGAGACGACGCCCTTTGGATCACCCGTTGTGCCAGAGGTGTAGTTGATCGAGATCGCGTCCCATTCGTCTTCGGGCATTAGCCAAGCGTAGGCAGGATCGCCATCTGCAAGAAATGCCTCGTAATCGGTCCCATCAAAGACCGCCCTTGCGCCGTCATATTCGGGGTCGTCAACTTGGATCACCAACGGCTTGACCGTGGCCAAGGCCAAGGCCTCTTGCATCAGCGGCATGAACTCCGCATCGACGATCAGGATCTTGGACATCGCGTGATCAAGCTGGAACGCGATGATCGCCGCATCAAGCCGCGTGTTGATCGAATGCAAAACCCCGCCGCACATGGGCACGCCATAATGACATTCCAGCATGGCAGGCGTGTTGGGCAGCATCGCCGAGACGGTGTCGCCTCGTGTGATCCCGCGCTGTGTCAAAGCCGAGCCGAGCTGCCGCGAGCGAGCATAGAAGTCTGCATAATTGCGGCGCAATGCCCCATGAATAATCGCCGTATGGTCGGGGAAAACCGATGCTGCGCGTTCCAGAAACGTGAGCGGCGTCAGTGGCTGGTGGTTTGCTGGGTTGCGGTCTAGATCGGTGTTGTAAGGGTTCATGTTAGACGTCCTTCCACTTGGCTGCACGCTTTTCGATGAACGCCCCAATGCCCTCTTCGGCATCATGGGCCAGCATGTTGTCGACCATCACCCCAGAGGCATAGTCGTAAGCCTCGGTAAGGGTCATCTCGCGCTGCGCATAAAAAGCGCGTTTGCCAGTGGCGAGTGTCATGCTGGATTTGGACGCAATCTTGCGGGCCATTTCCGTGGTGGCGTCTTGCAGCGTGGCCTCGGATGCAACGCGGTTGACCAGCCCGATTTCGGCGGCGCGCGTGGCGGAGGTCATATCGCCCGTTAACAGCATTTCCATCGCGTGTTTGTTGGACACGTTGCGCGATAGGGCAACCATGGGTGTCGCACAGAAAAGCCCGATGTGAACCCCGGGCGTGCTGAACTGTGCGGTCTCGGCGGCGATGGCCAGATCACAGCTTGCGACCAATTGACAGCCTGCTGCTGTCGCGATGCCTGTGACTTCGGCGATCACTGGCTTGGGGCAATTGACGATACCCTGCATGACGCCAGAACACATGGACATCACGGAGGCAAAATACGCCTTACCGCCATCTGCATTGGCGCGACCTGCTGTCATCTCTTTCAGATCGTGGCCCGCGCAAAACGCAGGGCCATTCGCAGCCAAGACGATCACACGCACAGCAGGGTCCTTGCCCGCCGCGTCAAAGGCTGCACCAAGTGCGCCGAGCATCGCCTCGGACAGCGCATTGCGTCGCTTCACATCATTGAGCGTGAGGCGCAGAATTCCCTCTTCGCTCAGGTCACTTAAGAGAATATCACTCGACGTCATGGGGCTGCTCCTTTGGCGATACTTAGCGGATGTTGATTTCAACACTATCCGCAAGCGTGTTGGCAATAAAGCAATACCGATGTGCGCGATCCTGCATCTCGGCCATTTGCGCGTCAGTCACGGAAAACCCGGTGTCAAAGCGCACCACAGGATGCAGATCAATCTGCGTCACCGACATTTGCCCCTTAGGGTTCTTGCCTAGATGCGCTTCGGCGTAGTCGTGATAGCTTGCCACGGGCCAGCCTGCTTTTGCGGCCAAGGCAAGAAACGTCATCATGTGGCAGCTTGAAAGTGCAGAGGCCAGCGCCTGCTCGGGGTTTGTATTGGCAGGATCACCGCCCCAATCGGGGGCAGAGTCCACGGTAATGTCGTAGTTTTGGTTCATCTGCACCGTATGTGCGTTAGAATAGGTGCCCGTCGCAAACTCGGGCTCGGCGCGCTGCCAATGCAGCTCGATGGATAGATCGGACATATTAGGATCTCTTTTCAAATGAGCAGTGTTGCAGTGCGCATTTTCCTAAGACAATGCGCACTGCGTGAGGTGCAGGTACTTTACGCCGCTGCGATCTGCTTTTTCGGGTCATAGAACGGACGCTCGACGACAGTCGCTTTTGATACGCCCGCCTTTGTCACGACGTCCACTTCGGCACCGAGTACCGCCGCATCTGCCGCAACCAGCGCAAGCGCGATGTTCTGCTTGAGGCGCGGTGAGTAAACCGCCGATGTCACCTTGCCGATTTCTACACCACCTTGCTTGATTGCCCAAAAGGTCGTGTTCGGACCTGTCAGCGGATCGCAATCGATGATGAGGCCGATTTGCTTGCGCTTGGCGCCCTCTTCCTTGATGCGGGTCAGTGCTGCCTTGCCGATGAAGTCCGCGTCCATGTCGAGGTTCACAAGGCGGTCAAAGCCCAACTCGTAAGGGTTCGTTTTGTTGTCAGCGTCGGCGTGATAGGACAGCATGCCGCCTTCGATACGGCGGATCGAGGACGTGTGACCCGGCTTGAGGCCGTGATTCTTGCCTGCCGCCATGATCCGCTCCCAAAGCTGGTCGCCTTTTGACCCGTCACGCAGATAGAGCTCATAGCCAAGTTCGCTGGACCAGCCCGTGCGAGACACGATCATAGGGATGCCATCCAGTTCAACTTCGCGCAACCAGTAGTACTTGAGGTCCATGATGCTTTCGCCGAACAGCTCTTGCATGATCAAGCCTGAATTCGGCCCCTGAAGCTGAAGCGGTGACACGTCAGGCTCGCCAATCTGCACGTCCATGCCCGCATGTACGGCCACGCCCTGCGCCCAAAGCAAGATGTCGCTGTCGGCCAGTGAAATCCAGAAATGGTTTTCAGCCAAACGCAGCAGGATCGGATCGTTGAGAATGCAGCCTTCCGCATTTGTGATCAGGATGTATTTGCACTGGCCCACGGCCATCTTTGACAGATCACGGCAAGTTAGCGTCTGCACGAATTTGGCAGCATCTGGTCCTGTGATTTCGACTTGGCGCTCAACAGCGACGTCACACAGGATCGCCTCGTTCACGAGGTTCCAGAAGTTTTGCTCGGGATTACCAAAATCGCGCGGGATATACATATGATTGTAAACAGAAAAACCCTTTGCGCCCCAACGAACAGTTGCGTCGAAATAAGGTGATTTGCGGATCTGTGTGCCAAAGCCAAAGTCGTCTGTTTGTGTCATGTTTTCGTGCCTTTTGCAGGTGGCCTGACAGGCCAGTGAAGTGATGTAACCTGCGGATGATTTAGTTTGAAATCGCTGAGGATTCGGGTCTGATTTTGCGTGCCTACAAGACCGTTCAGACCGTTTTTTGGGTCGCGATCAGCCTGTTCAGTCTTTGCAGGCTATTTCGCTGATTTTGCGATTAACTTCGCCAGATTTGGCTGGCTGGTTTTGACCTGCCGCGTCGCGATGTAGGTCATGTAACGTTCGATCGAAAGCTCTGCCGCCAACATCTCGTCCATAAGCACCTGAAATGCAGCGAGGCTTGGCGTCACCGTTTTCATCACGTAATCCATGCCGCCACCCGTCGCTATGCAATCGGTCACTTCGTCCAACTTTCGGATGTAGCCTTCAAAGCGATCAAATTCTGACTTTCGGTGCGAGCTGAGTGAGACGGTCACCACGACTTGCGTAAAATCAACGATCCGTTCCAATGCCAGTTCGGCGTGAAAACCCCGGATGAACCCCGCCGCTTTCAGCCGATCCAAACGCGCCCAACACGGTGTCGGCGACAGGTTCACAAGCTCGGCGAGACGTGTTTTGCTCAGGTGCCCATGCTGCTGGACCGCGCTCAGGATGCGAATATCCGTGCCATCAAGACCTAGCTTTTTCACGTTTGAGGTTCTTTCATTATACCAAAGTGCGCAAGGCCCGCGCTTTCCAGTGGACGCGCCCATTTACATCATTTCAGGCAAAAACAAGAAATCAGCATTCGCTTTTCCGACCTATTGCCCTTTGATCTCGCCAAAAATGCGATTGGTGTTACGGCCCTGCTGGAACCCTGCCCGCGAAATTTGCTGAGCTATCACAGCCATATCTGCGCTAAAGTGCTGCCAAAACGTTATTTTCTCTCAACGTCTTGATGTCTTCAGACGCCGCCCAGCTTTGAATGTCTTCGCGCCGCAGCGCGGCTGCCATCAAACCAGGGAACTGGTCAGGCGTGCAGGCAAAAACAGGAATGCCCAATGCGGAAACTTTGGCAGCCATATCTTTGTCATAGTAAGGTTGCCCCGTATCGGTCAGCGCCAGAAGGACGATCACATTCACGCCCGAGCCTTTGAGCGCCGTTAGCCGCGCGATCAGAGCGCCTGCGTCGCCCCCTTCCATCAAATCTGTGATCAGGATCAGATGCGATTTTGTTGGCCGCTCGATACGATCCTCGCAATAGGCCACGGCGCGGTTGATATCCGTGCCGCCCCCAAGTTGCACCCCAAACAAGACCTGAACCGGGTCTTCGAGGTCTTCGGTCAGATCAATGATCGCTGTGTCAAAGCACACAAGCTTGGTTCGCACGGACGGAATTGACGCTAACACCGCCGCAAAGATTGACGAATAAACCACCGACGTGGCCATCGAACCAGATTGATCAACGCAAAGCGTGACCTCGTCCAAATCGGTGATCCGCCGTTGTTGGCGCAAGAAACCGATCAATTTTTCTGGCACGATCGTCTGATATTCGGCCTGATAGTGCCGCAAGTTGGCATGAATGGTGCGCGGCCAGTCGATATCACCAAAGCGGGGCCTGTTTGTACGCGCCGAGCGGTTGATCGCGCCGCGGATGGCCTCGGTTGTTTTCTTTTCGAGCCGCTCCATCAGTTCATCTACGACCTTTTGGATAACGACGCGCGCCGTTTGGATCGTTTTGGCAGGCATCGCACCACGCAAGGCGACCAGATCTGCGACCAAATGCACGTCTGCCTCCAGTGCCTCCAGAAATTCCGGTTCAAGCAGCATCTGCTTGAGACCTAACCTTTCAAAAGCGTCTTTCTGGATCACTTGCACAACGGTGCTGGGGAAATACTCTCGGATATCCCCCAACCAACGTGATACCTTTGGTGCAGATTTCCCCAACCCCGCGCCCCTGCGC
>Ga0208679_1000513_pt1 | contig 12052 bp, 8 predicted proteins | sample Colrivmet1555A02_FD_187667 | JGI IMG/M metagenome (GOLD analysis project Ga0208679, IMG submission 187667) | Estuarine microbial communities from the Columbia River estuary - metaG 1555A-02 (SPAdes) (version 2) | ecosystem: Environmental > Aquatic > Marine > Intertidal zone > Estuary | place...
GCTATTTCGTCTAAAATGACCTCACAAGTCCGTGGTCTTGATCAGGCTGTGCGCAACGGTAACGACGCCATTTCCATGATTCAAACGGCTGATGGCGCTATGGTCGAAGTTAGCAATATGCTTCAAAGAATGCGGGAATTGGCCGTCCAAGCGGCTACAGGCACTAATGGGACAGCTGACATTGCCGCACTCGACACAGAGTTTGATGCCCTTCTTGATCAAATTGATTCCATTGCAACAGGAACCACATGGAACGGAAGTCAAGTATTCGCGCAAGGTTCGGACATTTCAAAGGATTTCCAAGTCGGCGCGAATGCTTCTCAAACCATATCCGTAACGTTTAAGAACTTTAAAACATTAGCTGCACACACCACCAACCCTGCTTTGCCAGGAGCATCAGGTAGCGCAACAATTACCACTTCACAATTTGCGGCACTAGATTCCGATGGCGGCACTACCAACCTAGCACTGAGCGCCGCTAACTTAAGGGGGACAGGCGGCCCTACAAAAGCAATTTACATGCTTGACGAAGCACTAGAAAATGTTAATACCGAACGTTCTAAATATGGTGCCGCAATCAACCGCTTAGAGTATGCCGTTGACAACCTGGCTAACGTTTCTCAGAACACTGCCGCCTCACGCAGCCGTATTCTCGATGCAGACTATGCCTCAGAGTCAACTGAACTGGCACGCACGCAGATTATTCAGCAGGCAGGTACCGCCATGTTGGCGCAAGCTAACCAACAGGCACAGTCAGTACTCGCTTTGCTTAAGTAATTCTGCAACACAGCACTTAGCAACACCAAAAACCCGGCCCGCGCCGGGTTTTTTTATAGCCCCAATATCCATCACCCCACCTACCCATCAGTAACTACCTCGATTAATTAAAGTTTTTCAATCACCTACCGATTATAGGTTTGTAAGCAAAATAACAGTTTTTAAGAAATTCGATTAGGAGTAGAAACAATGCCCGTAATTAATACTAATGTTGCAGCGACCATCACCAGCAACGCACTTGCAAAGAACGAGCGTGCCATGAGTCAAACCATGGAGCGTCTTTCAACCGGGCAGCGTATTAACTCTGCCGGTGACGACGCAGCTGGCTTGGCTATCTCGTCCAAAATGACCTCACAAATCCGTGGTCTTGATCAGGCTGTGCGCAACGGCAACGATGCTATCTCCATGATTCAAACCGCTGATGGCGCCATGGTCGAAGTAACCAATATGCTTCAGCGTATGCGTGAGCTAACCGTCCAGGCAGCGACGGGTACCAATGGTACTGCTGATCTTGCCGCTCTTAATACAGAGTTTGAGGCACTTACGGCGCAAATTCAGTCAATCTCAGAAAACACCGAGTGGAACGGCAAGAAGCTTCTCGATGGCTCTGCTGGCTCTTTCGCCTTCCAAGTGGGTGCAAATGCTAGTCAAACTATTTCATTAGAGTTTGCTGACTTGAACACAGTTTTTGGTGATCCAACAGCCAGCTCAGGTGCTGCCGAAGCAACAGTTGCTGGTGTTTCTTCATCGGCAGCCGGCGCATTGGATATCTTTACAGGTCTAGATCAGGCTACCGCAGATCATGCGTCAGCAACCGAGGCCGAAGATTTAGGTGGTGAGGTTGTTACTGGCTCTGCCCAAGCAACAACACTCGGTTACATCGACACAGCACTAGCCCGTGTTAGCTCACATAGAGCGACACTAGGCGCCACCATTAACCGCTTAGAATACGCCGTTGACAACCTAGCTAACGTTTCTCAGAACACTGCCGCCTCACGCAGCCGTATTCTCGATGCAGACTATGCCTCAGAGTCAACTGAACTGGCCCGCACGCAGATTATTCAGCAGGCAGGTACCGCTATGTTGGCGCAAGCTAACCAACAGGCGCAGTCAGTACTCGCTTTGCTTAAGTAATTCTGCAACACAGCACTTAGCAACACCAAAAACCCGGCCCGCGCCGGGTTTTTTTATGGGTGAAGTCGTTTGCGTTGCCTTTAGGTGGAGGATCTCGAGTCAAAAAAATACCCGCAGTACGCGGGCATTTAGGGCTTTATCACTCTTCGCCGCTTACTGGGGCTTATACATATTAGCGAGGGATTCGAGCTGGCCCGTCAAGTACTCTTTGGTGCCGTCGATTTTTTCTAGCATGGAGTCCATAGCGGCAAACTGGGTCAAATAGCGCTGATAGACGTTTTCCATACGCGCCTCTAATGCCAATAACTCGTCGGCAAAATCTTCTCGGTAGTCTTCAGCATTATTTTTTCGGGTCGCGACAATACCGGTACTATTGGTTAGATTGGTGATCACCGTAGCGACGTCCTGCGCTAGTCCCTTGCTGGCTGCGGAGTAGAGATTCTGATTGCTGGTATTAGCTGACAACATGGCGACCACGTCCTCGTAATGATCCAGTGCTGCTGCATCGAAGCGGTCGCTATTGAATGTCAGGCTGCCTGTTTTATCAACACTCACGCCAATATCTCTCATGGCGGAGACAACACCGCTCTTGGTCGATGAATCTCCCATAATTTTGTCAAATACTTGCTGCTTGATGTAACGCACTGCGCTCTGCTCTCTGGCGAGGGCGCCGCTGTACTCGAGATCTTCGTTAGGGACTGAGCTGGTTAAGTCAGTGAGCAACTTATTGAATTCGTTGTAGGCGGCAACGGCTGCCTGCACATTTGTTTTCATAACAGACTTGTCACTACTCACATTTAGACGTACCGCGGTATCTGTGGTCGCTGTCAAGGCGAGGGTGGCGCCGCCAATTGCGTCGGATATTTCGTTGCTGCTGCGGGTAATCGATAGCCCATTGACAGACAAGATGGCATCTTGGGCTGTCTGCAGAGTGTTACCGACGTCGCCAAAGCCTATATCGGGGCTAGAGGAGAGAGAGAATACACTCTGGCTGCCGGTAGCACCGGTTATCATTATCCGGTAATTAGAACCCTGAATACCGGTATCAACCAATCTAGCGGTGACACCTGTGCCAGCGGCATTAATTGCGCTAACGACGCCTGCTGGAGTGGGGTCTGTGACGGCAATGGTTGTGGTGGTCGGGGCATTCACCGCGGTCACGCCAGTCTGTGTTGAGGTCACTGTGTGAGTGCCGCCTGAACCGGTAACGGTGGGTGCGGTTGTGACGGCACCCGTGGTTTTGTAGACAAATTCAAAGCCGTCGCCATTGACATTGCTGGCGACCGTGAAAAGAAGGTCGTCATAGCCTGCGCCATTTTGAATGGCGGCTACTTGACCGGCTATCGATGTGTAGGTCGCGCTGGCGATGCTGACGGTATTTTTACCGTCACCAACAACAAGTGTCGTGGTGGCAGCGGCTGTGGCGCTCACATTGTATTTTGCGGCAACACCAGAAATCGCTGCGGTGGCGCTAATGCCTGCAGTAATAGGCCCTTGCGCACTTGCAATGACACCTGTACCGGCGCTCTTTTGGGTATATGTCACGCCGCTGTTGCCATTGCCAGCGACATTGAATGCAAAGGGCCCTGATGCGGCCGCTTTGGCCTGCAACGCAGCTGCATAGCCTGCAAGGGTTTCAGCGCCGGTGGCGGTGTTACCTGCGGCATTGATCTCGGCCTGGGTGACTGTAATAGTGTTGCCGCTGCCGTCGGTGATGGTGATCGGGCCGCTGGCGATGGCTGTCCGCAGATCGGCTTGTGAGAGGGCCTCTGTATAGGTGCCTGCTCGCGTAGCGCCAACAGACAGCGAGATATCAAATGGCGACGCGTTAAGCACTGTGGTCTTTGAGCTAAATTGGTCAGAAATTGTGCGCTGCCCCTGGGCAAGCTGACTGACAGTTAGATCATAGGAGCCGGCGGCGGCATTGCCAGAGAGAGCGGAGAAGCTGACTTTGTTAATATCAGAGGTAGTTCCAGAGCTGACAGACAGTTCATCGGCATCGTTGAGTTGTTCAAACGCTGTCTTTACCACGCCAAGCTGATAGGCGATCAGGGCATAGCCGGACACGGAGGCTTCGCTTGCGGTGATCTTTTCTTGAATTGCTTCTTGTTGTGGCACCTTGGTGACATCGGTGAGGTTTTTTGCCAGCGCAACAACGTCGATGCCAGAGCCCGCACCCAGGGTTGTTAAAATCTGGGTTGATATGCTGGAGCTTGAACTAGTGGTGGTTTCAGCCATCTCGGGTCTCTAAATCGGGGGATTGGTATCTATCCCTAACAAGTTGGGCGGCGCTTATCTTATGTAATCAAACAAACTCAGCTGCGAAATTTTGGCAAAACTACTCTGCCCTGCTTCGAGCGACATCATCTCCGACGTGAGCTGCGTAATGGCGCTGGCGTAATCCAGATCTTCTGCATTTGACAGCAGTTGCTGATAGCGCGCTTTGACGTCGTTTAACGCATCGGTCTGGAAGTCTGCCATGGCCATGCGACTACCGACATCGGCAATGGCAATGGCGGTGTTCTGGGTCAATTGACTAATTTCACCCAAGCTGCTCTGCATCTGTGCGGTGTTGTTGTTATCGAGGGCCGCAGAAAAGTCATCGAGCACTGAAAAGAAGCCGACGCGTTCAGAGGTGCCGCCTGCAGTTTCACGGACAATACTGGAATACACTTCGCTGCCTGGGCGATTGAGCTGCATCTGGCGCTGATCAGAGATGTCGACCATGATGCGATTGCTGTCGCCCTGATAGACGAGTGTGCCCTGAGCATTTGCAGCGAAGGGCTTTGTCCGGGCCATTGAGCCGGCAAAAACATAATTTCCAGCAACGTCTTGGGTGTTTGCCAGCGATAGCAGTTCATTGCGCAGCGCTTTGACTTCGGTGGCGATAATTTTGCGGTCAGAGGTGCTGAGTGTGTCGTTAGTGGCCTGAACGGCTAGCTCGCGAACGCGCTGCATAATATTTTCAGTCGTCATAAGTGCCGATTCTTCGGCCTTTAAGCGACTGGTTAGGGCGCCGAGGTTGCTGGCGTAGCTGTCTTGTCGGTTCAGCGCGGTGCTGAGCCGTTGAATCAAACCAGCCTGATCGGGGTTGTCGCTGGGACGAATTATTTGTTTCCCAGTGGCAAGCTGCGTTTGCATGTTCGCTACTTTCGACTGTTGCGCTGACATTTGTGCCATGGCGCGTTCAAAAATTTGACTGGTCGAAACTTTCATCTGCCGCTTCCTTAACGAATACTTAATATCGAATCAAATAGTTTTGAGGCTACTTGAATAATCTGTGCCGATGCCTGATACGCCTGCTGAAAGCGGATTAACTGGGCGGCCTCTTCGTCGAGACTGACGCCAGATATCTGATCTTTGGCCTCGACGGCTTGATCGTAGACTACCTGCAGGGCATCTCTGGAGATGGTTGCCAGCGCCGCTTTGCTGCCGACAACACTGACTAGGCCTATGTAGGCTTCACTCAGGGTGCGACTGCCATCGATCAATTCTTTGTCTTGCAGGGCAACGATTTTTAGCATGTTGCTGTTGTCGCCAATGCCGTCACTATTACTATCGACAGCAAACACATCGCCTGCAATGGGATTGCCATCAAACGCAATAACAAAGCCTTTGTGTTTTATCTCATCACCGGCGCTGTAGCTGCGCGTGGCGACCACGGTTCCAGTGGCGTCATCAACAATGCTGTACTGATTCGCGCTGGAAAACTGGATAGTGAAAGGCTGTTCCAGGCTCTGCTTGGCGGCCTCGTTGTTGGGTGCGCCAAACCCTGCGGCGACGCCAGCACTGCCAGTACCGGTTACAAATACCGCAAGCTCTTCAGTGACAGGACCGTTGACATAAATGCCCGTGCGCAGACCCAGCGTGGCTAAGTCAGCCGGAACGCCTGCGGCGCCAAAGGTTAACCGAATTTCACCGGCTGCCTCTAACTGTAGTTGCCCGACATAGGTTTTATTAATCTGACCCAAGGCGTTTTTGACGGCGCTGCCATTGGGATTGGATAGGGTAATATTTTCGCCTTCATAGCCGGCGGCGTTGGTAATCTGCAGCTTGCCGTCGTAGGTCACCTTGGCGACGACATTACTCTGGGCGGTCTTGGCGTTGATGGCCTCTGCGAGCGCGGCGGTGGATGTGAGCAAACCGCCATTACCAATCAGCACACCATTAATTTTAACTTGCTGGGTGAAATCAATATTTTCTGCATCGACTTCAATAATGGTTTGCGCGCTGGCGGTAACATTGGTGTTTGCGGCGCTATTGAGCCACGTTGCCATCTGCGCAGCAGAACTAGTGCTGCCGGCGGCGAGAGAAAGCGCAGAGAGGGAAACCCCATTCAACTGCAGGCTATTCGCGGCGATAAGGTCGACGGCGACGGCGGCGTCATTGGTCTGTAGGCGAACATCGCCCGAGGTCGCCGCAGCATTTAATGTTGTGGTGGTATATTCACTACTAATGCCATTGCTATCGACCAACCAGTCTTTGCGCTCAACATCTCGCGCTAAAAACCCGTAGGTTAAATCGAGGTCGAGGTAAGCCGATGAGCCGGTGGCGTTGAGGTAGTTAGCGCTGTAGGTGCTGTCAGCACTGAACCCTGAGTCACCCGATAGCATTCGGACTTGTTCATTGGCGCTTAATGTGTGACCTAAAACATGCACGCCGTTGCTGGTCATTACCTGAAAGGTGAGATTGCTGTCGTAGGGCACATCGAGCATCACATTCGCTTGGTCGGTCCCTTTTGGAATGACAAATGCTGGAGTGAGATCACTGGCTTTAACCAGCTGCGCAGCGTCTTGGCTCGGGTTGTTACCAAGGGCGAAGATGCTTGCGCCGTATTCAAAGCCGTCAAAGGCTGGCTCTGGCGCGTAGGTTAATGTCACCTTGGCTTCACCAATATTGCTGGCGCTGCCCATTACACGCATGGTCTCTGCGGTGGCAATGGCAAAGGGGTCGCTTTGCAGCAGTCGCATGCCACCTGCCGGACGAGAAATCGGTTCGATATAGAACGTCTCTCCGTCAACCGCAGGGGTTGCGACAGTGACGCTTAATCCTGCGTACTCAAACCCGCGAGCGCTAGGCGCTGCAAGCGTGACTGCGCCTGTTGCTGTGTCTTCAATGCGCCAGCTGTTTTGCTCGTTGACCCATGTCATTTTGAAAGAGGCGTATGCGAAATCGTCTGGCTTGACGACACTGATAGTGATGTCGGCATTGGCATTCCCTGCGGGTGCAGTCACTTGAAATACAGGGTCAATGGCGAATAAATCTGTACCGCGCTGACCGCGCGCATCGAGACCGGAACTGTGAATTTGGTTCACTTCGGCAACCAGTGTTTGCGCCAAGTGGTCAAAACTGTCCATGGCGGGCGCTAAGGTTTGCGTGCGGAAGTTAATCAGTCCGCCGAGCATGCCGCTGTTAACTGTGCTGGCGACGCGTTTGTCGCCATAGGGCTCAATAATTAAATCAACTCGACCGGGGTTGACGTCGTCAAACACTGCACCTAGGTCGTAGGAGACTTTACCTTCCACTAAAATACTGCCCGCACTGCCGCCTAGCCGCGCTGTCACCAGACCTGAGGGGCTTTCCGCAACGTGAATTTTTGTGATCTCTGACATCTGGCGCAATATTCGATCGCGCTGGTCGAGCAGCACTGGCGGCTGGCTGTCGAGGGTCAGTTTTTTGTTGAGCTCTTTGTTCACAAAGGCCAGCTGCTGCGTCAGGCTGTTGAGTGCGCCGACTTGAGTTTCGATGCTCTCTCGCGTTTCATTTTCGACGGCACCCAGCTGCGTTGATAACTCGCGAAAGCGTGATGCCATACCCTCTGCATCGCGCAAAAAGCTGCTGCGCAGGTTGATCGACGCAGGGTCAGCACTCAAGGCGCTGGCGGCGGCAAAAAATTGGTCAAGTGCGCTGGACAGGCCTGAACTCTGCGAGGCCATAATATCGACAACACGGTTGGCGTAATTAATCAGCGGCTGTTGGGTGGACAATTGGCTGCTGCTGTCGCGCAAACTTGATTCGGCAAATTCGTCATAGGCGCGTTCGATATTGTCTAATCGAGCACCCGAGCCAATAAACACTGTGCCCTGCTGACTGGGGCTGTTCTCAGATGTCTCTGACACCTGACGCGAATAACCCACAGTATTGAGGTTGGCAATGTTGTTGCTGACGGTAGAAAGCGCCTGGCGATATAGTTGCGTCGCGCCTGCGCCAATCGATAGAATATCTGCCATAGCCCCCTCCTTTAAAAAATATTACTGATAAAAATTGCTCTAACCCTGACGATTAACGGTGCTGACTGAGCGGTAAAGCTCGTGTGGCATCGCCTCGATCAAGGGGCTTGGGTGGTGCTTTTTCTGTGCTTTGTAGGGGCATGGCGACTGGCGCAGTGGCGTAGGCATCTATCGCTTTGCTCGCCGCACTCTGGGTTTTTACCTGCTCGCTCAACCATTTGCCCATGCCGAACGTTCCGCTGCTGGCCATCACTTGCGAAAGCTCTTCGTGATACATCTGCTCAAAGGTGTCGACGCTAGACGAGCCCATCAAGTCGCTCTTTAAGGGTTCATTGGCTTCGCGCATAGACTTGAAAATCATTTGAATAAACATCGCTTCAAACTGCTGACCCACTTCCTGAGCGGCGTCTGCGTCATCTCTTTTGGCTCTGGCTTTTAGATTGCCGAGACCCGCAAAGTCGAGATAGCTTTTTGCCGAGAGCGTTATATCTTGCATTTAGATCACCACCAGCTCGGCGCGCAGGCCACCTGCACTTTTTAACGCTTCTAAAATAGCGATCAGCGACGAGGGTGACGCGCCCACTTTGTTGACTGCGTCTACGATGTCGCGAAGATCAACGCCGGGTTGGAAAAACATGTTGCTGGACGACTCGTCGATGATGATTTCGCCGTTGGTCACGCCCGCTGTTACTCCGCGGCTAAAACCATTTGGCTGGCTAATTTCATTGTTGGCTGAGACTTTTACGGAAATGGTGCCGTGGGTGACCGCAACGGCGGCCACGCGTACATTGCGATTGATAACCGCCGTGCCCGTGCGTGAGTTAACAACAATGCGCGCAGGTGGCTCGCCTGGCGTCACGTCAAGGTTCTCGATCATGCTCATAAAACTGACGCGCTGCGATGAATTAATCGGCGCCATAACAGCGATAGATACGCCGTCCAAGGCACTGGCTACGCCACTACCAAACGTTTTGTTGATCTCTTCGGTGATGGCGTTGGCCGTTGAGAAATCATTATTTTTAACGTTTAGAACAATGTACTCAGTGGTATCAAAAGGTGTCTCCACGAGGCGCTCGATGGTTGCGCCATTGGGGATACGCCCTGAGGTGGGCACACCAATCTGCATACTGGTACCCGCCACGTTCTCCGAGATGCCGGTGACAGTCATGGCGCCCTGGGCTAAGGCATAGGTCTTGCCATCGACACCGCGCAACTGGGTCATAACCAAGTTACCGCCGCGGAGACTTTCAGCGACACCAATGGCTGAAACATTAATATCGATACGCTGACCGGGCTTAACAAACGCCGGCATCTCTGCCGTGACCATCACTGCGGCTACGTTTTCCAATTTCATCTCTTTTTGCGCATTCTGCGCGGCGAGAGAGGCTAACGCATCGCCAAGATCAAAATCACTGACTGGGCCATCGACGCTAACACCCAATCCAGACAGCATGGTTTTTAAGCTCTGAGCGGAAAGAGGAAGATCCTTGCCGTCACCAGTGCCCGCCAAACCGACGACTAGTCCAAACCCAACCAGCTGGTTGGTGCGAACGCCGGCGACATCTGTAAGATCCTTGATGCGGTCCGCAGACACGGTGGATGCCAATAGCGCACAAAATAATACTAGCGACTTCATATTTAACATTTGTCTTGCTCCTAAAACCGCTTAAAACGGCCAGAGTTTATACAGCAGCCCCGTTCCCCAGCCCGGCCTTGACGCCTTGGCTAAGTCACCTGTCCCGCGGTAAGAAATTTGTGCATTGGCAATTCGGCGCGACAAAACGGTGTTGTCAGGCTGAATGTCCGCTGGCCGGATAATGCCTTTAACGCGAATAAATTCGCTGCCTTCAGTAAGCGCTAATTGCTTCTCACCAATGATGACCAAATTGCCATTGGCTAACACCTCGACCACCATGGCGGAGATAGAGCCATTCAGCGATGCCGCTTGACCCGCAGTTCCTTTGCCGTCGCTTGTGACGGTTCCGCCATCCAGCTTGAAATCACTGAAGAAATCGGCGCCACGACCCACTTTTTTTAAGATCGTGTCTTTCTGAGCAATGGTGAAGATATCGTTGGCGGCTTCTCTGCTGGTTGAAATATCGGTGGTTCGCGAGGCCTGCGTTGTTTCACTTAACAGAACCGTTATGAGGTCGCCGACGCGTATTTGGCCGCCTTGATAGCTACGCAGATCGCCAAACAACCCCATGCCATTATCAAAGATTGCGCCTGAAGCTTGCGCTTTCGGTGCTGCAGGCGCGGGTTGTACAGGGGCAAACTGCGCGGTCGGGGTGAGGTCTGGCTGTGAGGCGCAGGCTGTCATTAGGACTGCCATGGCACTCAATATCGCTACTCGCATTCTGTTCATGAGCTGACCTTGTGAATTAGGGTTATAAATTGTTATTCAAGAAACGTAACATGCCGTCTGCAGCAGAAATCGCTTTTGAGTTAACTTCGTAGGCGCGCTGAGTCTCGATCATGTTGACCATCTCTTCGACCACGTTGACGTTTGATGCTTCTAGTGCGCCCTGCATCAACATGCCTGCACCATCTGCACCGGGCAACGCGACAAGCGGATCGCCACTGGCATTGGTCTGTTGCATCAGATTGCGGCCGATCGGCTGGAGGCCGGAGTTGTTGACAAAGCGTGACAACTGCAACTGACCAATCTGGCTAGAACCGCCACCGTTGGCCAATTCAACGGTCACTATGCCGTCGCGACCAATGGTCAGACTGGCAGCATTCGGTGGTACCGTAATGGCGGGCAGAATTGCTTGGCCGCCCGCAGTCACTAGGTTGCCTTCTGCGGATAGCTTAAAGGAGCCATCGCGACTGTAGGCGATGGTGCCATCGGCTTGTTGCACCGAGAACCATCCGTCACCAGAAATCGCCAGATCAAGGGCATTTTCGGTGGTGATAATGTTGCCTTGACCATGCAGTTTTTCTGTCGCAACAACACGGGTACCGGTACCGAGCATCAAGCCTGTTGGCGTCTGCGATTCCGCATCAACCTGACCGCCTGCCGGAACAACGTTTTGATAGAGTAAATCTTCAAACACGGCGCGATCTTTCTTGAAGCCGGTGGTGTTGACGTTGGCCAAGTTGTTGGAAATAACTGACATGCGCGTTTGTTGCGCAGTCAGGCCAGTTTTAGCAATCCAAAGTGATGCATCCATTATTTATATCCTCTTGCGGTACGCCAGCGGGCCTACGACGTTCTCATCATTGTTGACCCAGCCTCGTCGAGGGTCTGGGTTTCTTTTACCAGCTTCAGCTGCAACTCGAACTGGCGGCTAAAATCGAGCATCTTTACCATGGTGGCAACGGGGTTGACGTTACTGCCTTCAAGTGCGCCTGAGGCAACGCTTGCCGGCTTGGGCCCAGTGGTAAAGTCTCGCCCTTTTAACGCCTCGGCGCGCGGCTCAAATAAGCCATCTGGGCGACGCACCAATTGTGTTTCACTCGCATCTCGCAGCATCAATTTACCTACCTCAATGGCGGGCACATTCGGCTCTGAAGGCATGGATGCAAAGACGGTTCCATCGGGGCTGATACCCAAAATATTGCCAAGAGGTACACTGATGGGACCACCCTCGCCAAGAATCAGATGTCCTGCTGCGTTCTCAATCAGCCCTTCACCGTTCACCCGCAGATCACCGCGGCGGGTAAAGGCAGTGGCGCCATCAGCCGTCTGAACACCCAACACTGTCTGATCATTCATTGCAATATCAAGTGCGCGTCCAGTACTGATAGGCGTGCCGGGGCTTAGATCAATGATGTCTTTGATCACGAGACCTGGCTGGAAACGCGAATCGAAGCCGGGGCCTTCAATTTTCACTGCCGAAGAAGCAATCTGAAAACTGTCCTTAAAGCCAACCGTCGAAACATTGGCAAGGGCGTTGGTAATTGCCGCC
>Ga0208679_1000544_pt1 | contig 11660 bp, 10 predicted proteins | sample Colrivmet1555A02_FD_187667 | JGI IMG/M metagenome (GOLD analysis project Ga0208679, IMG submission 187667) | Estuarine microbial communities from the Columbia River estuary - metaG 1555A-02 (SPAdes) (version 2) | ecosystem: Environmental > Aquatic > Marine > Intertidal zone > Estuary | place...
AGTAGCTGGTAAGGTAACATCTCTAACTAGTACTTCGTTCAGCTGAATATACTGACCATCTACAATTTTTTTGGTCTCTTCGTAAATCTCTGCTTGAATAGCGTCTCTCTTACTAGAATAGAGTTGTTCTGGCGTGTACCTTCCAACAACGGAACGTGCAGCAGATCTAATCGTAGGAAGTAAAACCCTTTGTACATAGGCTTCTCCTTTTTCTTGGTGTAATTTCCCCAAAAATTCATACTTAGGCTCAAACCAAGCTGAAGCATCTAATTTAATCTCCAGTCCATTAGAAGAAAGTACCTGCATTTTTTCAAATACTTCTTGTTGGCGTACTTCATAAATAAACACTTTATTCCAAGGGGCTATAATATGAAAACCTTCTCCTAAAGGTGGCTGATCTGTCACTACGCCATTTTCAAATGTTTTATATAAAACACCTGCCTTTCCTGAACCAATAGTCAGGGTGGATTTTGATACGAAAACAATGAGTAAAATAATTAAAATAATAAGCGGCATGGCCACTTTAGGTAACTTGTCCATAATTTATATTTTTAATAAAGGTACAATAAAAATGTACGTTTAGGTTAGCATTCCTCCATCTACATTTAAAACCTGTCCAGTGACATAAGCAGACAAGTCAGAAGCCAGAAACACACAAGCATTGGCCACGTCTTCTGGGCTTCCTCCACGTTTTAGTGGAATGCCATCTCTCCATGATTGCACTGTTTTTTCATCTAACTTATCCGTCATTTCCGTTTCAATAAAACCTGGAGCAATAGCGTTACAACGAATGTTTCTAGAACCCAATTCAAGTGCGATGGATTTTGTAAATCCAATCATACCTGCTTTAGACGCAGCGTAATTAGATTGACCTGCGTTTCCTTTTACACCAACCACACTACTCATGTTGATAATACTACCAGAGCGTTGCTTTAAAAACGTTCGCTGGGCAGCTTTGGTCATATTAAACACAGATTTTAAGTTAATTTCTATGACTGCATCAAAATCCTCTTCAGACATACGCATGAGTAAATTATCTTTAGTTACACCTGCATTGTTGATTAGAATGTCTATTGTGCCAAAGTCTTCTATAACTGCTGCTACTAAGGCTTCTGCTTGCTCAAATTTAGAAGCGTCGCTTTTGTAAGCCTTTGCTTTAACGCCTAATTGGGTTAATTCTTCTTGTAATGCTAGTGCAGGTGCTTCACTAGAAGCGTATGTAAAAGCTACATTGGCTCCATGAGAAGCAAATATTTTAGCAATTCCCATCCCAATACCCCTACTCGCACCGGTGATTATTGCTGTTTTGTTTTCTAATAATTTCATGTTAATGTATTAATATATTGTGGTAAATATAGTAGAAGTAATGAGCTTTGCCCAAAAAAAATCCCGCAAAAAGCGGGATTTTTTATATGGAGAATAAATATTATCCTAAAACTTCTTTTACTTTCTTTCCAATTTCTGCAGGAGAATCTACAACGTGAATACCAGAAGCCCTCATAATGGCTTTTTTAGCTTGAGCGGTGTCATCTGATCCGCCTACAATAGCACCAGCGTGTCCCATTGTTCTACCAGCAGGGGCTGTTTCACCAGCTATAAAGCCAATGATTGGTTTTTTGCTGCCACTTTCCTTATACCATTTAGCAGCATCTGCTTCTAATTGACCGCCAATTTCTCCAATCATAACCACTGCTTCAGTTTCTGGATCATTGATTAATAATTCAACAGCTTCTTTAGTAGTGGTTCCAATGATAGGATCTCCACCAATACCAATAGCAGTAGTAATACCCAATCCTTGCCTTACTACCTGATCAGCCGCTTCATAAGTTAAGGTTCCTGATTTAGACACAATACCTACAGTCCCTTTTTTGAAAACAAAACCTGGCATAATACCCACTTTGGCTTCTCCTGGTGTAATGACACCTGGACAGTTAGGACCAATTAATCTGGTTGGCATATTTTTAATGTAATCATTTACTTTCACCATATCTGCGACAGGGATACCTTCAGTAATCGTAATAATTACTTTTATTCCTGCATCTGCCGCTTCCATAATGGCATCGGCCGCAAAGGCTGGTGGTACAAATAAAATAGAAGTGTCTGCGCCAACTTGTGCAACAGCATCCGAAACTGTATTAAAAACTGGTTTTCCTAAGTGGGTTTGCCCCCCTTTACCTGGAGTAACTCCTCCTACAACTTGCGTTCCGTATTCGATCATTTGTTCCGCGTGGAAAGTACCTTCTGCTCCAGTGAAACCCTGCACTATAATCTTTGAATCTTTATTGACTAAAACACTCATATCTCTATTTTAAAATTTAAGGCAAAAATAGCCTTTTGTGTGGGGAAATTAAAAATTTAAAGGGCTTTATTCTGTTTATTTTGGAACAATTTTGGCAATTGCTTTAATTGGGCTAATTGTTTTAATTGCGCTCTAGACTCCTGTACTGGTGTACCAAAATAAGACTTTCCACCTGGGATGGACTTAGTCACGCCAGTTTGGCCCAATACAACTGCTTTTTCACCAATTGTGATTCCACTAGTGGTACCTACCTGACCCCATAGCGTTACACGATCTTCAATAATGACACAACCAGCAACCCCTGTTTGAGAGGCAATAAGACAGTGTTTGCCAATCACTGAATCGTGGCCAATATGCACTTGATTGTCTAATTTTGTGCCTTCGCCAATAGTTGTTGTTCCACTAACCCCTTTATCTATAGTACAAAGGGCCCCAATTTCTACATGATTTTCAATTTTGACCGTTCCGGTCGATATCAATTTGTCATGACCCTCTGCCCTATTTTTATAGTAAAATGCGTCTGCACCAACAACCGTTCCAGCATGAATGATCACATAATCTCCAATGCTACAATGGTCATAAATAACCACATTAGGGTGAATAACACAGTGCTTTCCTATAGTAACATGATTCCCAATAAAGGCCTGTGGCTGAATATGGGTGTGCTCTCCTATTTTAGCGGTTACAGCAATATTTGCTTGAGCAGGCACAAAAGGCTTGAAGTACTTACTCAGCACATTGAAATCTCGGAAAGGATCTTTAGAAATGAGTAGTGCTTTTCCTTCTGGACAAGGCACTTCCTTATTAATCAATACGATGGTTGCAGCCGAATTTAATGCTTTTTCATAGTACTTTGGATGGTCTACAAATACAATATCTCCAGGGGTCACTACATGAATTTCGTTCATTCCTGTAACCGGAAACATTGGATCTCCAACAAAAGGGACACCGAGAATTGTAGCAATATCTTGAAGCGTTTGAGTCGTTGAAAATTTCATTAGACTACTCTTTCACTCTTTCCATATAGACACCTTTCTCGGTATCTATCTTAATCTTATCCCCTTCGTTAATAAAAAGAGGGACGTTAACTTGAGCGCCAGTTTCAACCGTAGCTGGCTTAGTGGCATTTGTAGCCGTATTTCCTTTTACTCCTGGTTCTGTGTAAGTTACTTCTAAAACAATACTAGCAGGCATATCTACTGATAATGGTGCGCTGTCTTCTGTATTAAATAAAATAGTCACAACGGTGCCTTCTTTTAAAAGCCCTGGAGCGTCTAAAGAAGATTCAGGAAGGGTAATTTGATTGTAATCTTCTGTATTCATGAAGTGATAAGTATCTCCCTCTGGATAAAGATATTGGTAAGACCTAGTCTCTACCCTAACTTCTTCAATTTTATGGCCTGCTGAAAAAGTATTGTCTAATACTTTACCATTACTGACACTTTTAAGTTTAGTCCTAACAAAGGCGGGGCCTTTTCCAGGTTTAACATGTAAAAATTCAATGATTTTATAAATGTCGTTGTTGTATTTAATACACAAACCTTTTCTTATATCTGATGTAGATGCCATAATTATATTGTCTTAATTATTACTAAAATATCCTTTCATAATACCTCTTTGAGAATCTCTGATAAACTGAAGAATTTCATCGCGCTCATTGGTTGCTTCCATTTCTGCTTCTAAAATTTGAACGGCTTGGGTATTGTTATAATTTCTTTGGTAAAGTATTCTATAAATATTCTGAATCTCTCTGATTTTATCTGTATCAAAACCCCTTCTTCTCAGACCTACAGAATTTATGCCTACATAAGAAAGTGGCTCTCTTGCCGCTTTAACAAATGGTGGAACATCTTTCCTTACCAAAGAGCCCCCTGTTACAAAAGCATGCTGACCAATAGACACAAACTGGTGCACTGCCACTAGACCTGCTAAAACCACGTTTTCGCCAATAGTGACATGTCCTGCTAAAGTAGAGTTGTTTGAAAAAATAGCGTTATTGCCCACCAAACAATCATGGGCAATATGACAATAGGCCATAATGAGACAATTTGAACCAATAACGGTTTTCATTCTATCCGTAGTTCCCTTGTTAATAGTAACACATTCTCTTATTGTAGTAAAATCTCCTATTTCTACCGTAGTTTCCTCTCCATTGTATTTTAAATCTTGAGGAGGCGCAGAGATCACCGCTCCTGGAAAAATATTACAATTTTTTCCTATGCGCGCACCTTCCATAATAGTGACATTAGATCCTATCCAAGTACCCTCTCCAATAATAACATTATTGTGTATGGTTGTGAAAGGCTCTACAACTACATTTTTGGCGATTTTTGCACCTGGGTGTATGTATGCTAAAGGTTGGTTCATTTATTTCTTTTTAACGATTTGAGCCATTAATTCTGCTTCACAAACCAATTTATTATTGGCATAAGCATAGGCTTGCATATGGCATATTCCCCTTCTTATTGGAGAGATGAGACTACAGTGAAAAATTAATGTATCTCCAGGAATTACTTTTTGTTTGAATTTTACATTATCCATTTTCATAAATAATGTGAGGTAGTTTTCTGGATCTGGCACCGTACTCAACACGAGAACACCACCAGTTTGCGCCATAGCTTCAACCTGTAAAACACCTGGCATTACTGGTGCTCCAGGGAAATGTCCTACAAAAAAATCTTCATTCATTGTAACATTTTTCATCCCAACAACATGGGTGTCTGAAAGCTCAATAATACGGTCTATAAGCAAGAATGGTGGTCTGTGCGGCAACATATCCATGATCTGGTGAATGTCCATTAATGGAGCAGCATTCAAATCGTATTTAGGAATTTGATTCCTTTTTTCAGTTTTAATCATCGCACAGAGTTTCTTTGCAAATTGGGTGTTGACAAAATGCCCTGGTTTTGTTGCTATGACCTTACCTCTAATGCGCGTGCCAGCTAAAGCCAAGTCACCAATCACATCTAACAACTTATGTCTTGCAGCCTCATTGGGCTGGTTTAAAGTAAGGTTATCTAGAATTCCGTTAGGTTTTACGGATAATTTAGACTTATTAAAAGCTTTTTCAAGCTTAGCCATTGTTTCTGGTGAGATTTCTTTATCTACATAAACAATGGCATTATTTAAATCTCCTCCTTTGATTAAACCGTGGTCTAATAAAGTTTCTAATTCGTGAAGAAAGCTAAATGTTCTCGCTTCTGAAATCTCGCTTTTAAATTCCGAAATATGATTTAATGTAGCATTCTGAGTGCCCAAAACTTTAGTCCCAAAATCTACCATAGCAGTCACTTGATAGTGATCTGCAGGGATTAAGGTAATTTCAGATCCTGAATTATCATCGGTAAAAGTAATTACTTCTGTGACTACAAATTCTTCTCTAAGGGCCTCTAGGGTTTTTATGCCTGCCTCTTCTAAAGCAGCAATGAAAAATTTTGAAGAACCATCCATGATTGGAGGTTCTGCTGCATTTAATTCTATGAGTACATTATCTATTTCCAAACCTACTAATGCAGCGAGAACGTGCTCTGAGGTTTGAATACTAACTCCGTTTTTTTCTAAATTTGTACCCCGTTGGGTATTGACAACATATTGTGCCTCTGCTTGAATCGTTGGCGTTTCCTCTAAATCTACTCTTTTAAACCTATAGCCTGTGTTTTCCATGGCTGGTTTAAAAGTCATGGTCACTTCTGCTCCTGTGTGTAGCCCTACCCCTGTAAGACTTACTTCTTTGGCAATGGTAGTTTGTGCAACTGTTTTTTCTAACATTACAAATAATCTTTTGTATCTAGTTTATGAATGGTTTTTGGCAAATTTTTAAAATGAACATAAGATTTATTAAAATCTTGATAACCAAATGCAGGTGATCCTTGCAAGATTTCCTTGGATTTTACATTTCTTCCAACGCCTGATTGGGCTTGAACTTTTACATAATCACCAATGGTAATGTGTCCTACAATACCCACTTGTCCCCCAATCATGCAGTGCTTTCCAATTTTAGTGGAGCCTGCAATTCCCGTCTGTGCGGCAATGACTGTGTGTGCGCCCACTTCTACATTGTGTGCGATCTGAATTTGATTGTCTAATTTAACCCCTTCTCTAATAACAGTTACACCTATTGTGGCCCTGTCTATTGTTGTACCTGCGCCAACATCTACATGGTCTTCTATAATAACATGTCCAATTTGTGGAATCTTGCTGTAACTACCATCTTCTTGCGGCGCAAAACCAAAGCCATCTGAACCAATCACTGCATTGGGATGAATGACACAGTAATTACCAATCACAGTGTCTGAACATATTCTCGCTCCAGGAAAAATAGTCACCTCATTACCAATAGTAACGTTTTCTGCAATATAAACATTGGGGTGAATGGTCACGTTGTCACCTATTTTTGTGTGAGCGCCAACATATGAAAAAGGACCAAGATATAAGTTATTACCATATGTAGCGGCCTCATTGATGTAGCTTGGAGACTCAATCCCTGATTTGGTTTTCTTTATGCTGTCATAATAAGAAAGTAATTTAGAAAAAGCAGCATAGGCGTCTGGAACTCTAATCAATGTAGTCCTCAACTCTTTTTCAGGAACAAAGCTGTCATTCACTATAGTGATTGACGCATTTGTTTTGTATATATAAGGCGTGTATTTCTGGTTAGATAAAAAGGTCAAACTTCCTTTTTCTCCCTCCTCTATTTTAGAGACCGTTTGAACCTCCACGTCTGGATTGCCTTCTACTTCACCTTCTAGGATCGTAGCAATTTGGCGCGCTGTAAATTTCATAGTGCAAAAGTAAGAAATAATACTTAAAAGCCTTTTTTAGGATAGCATATATAATACTTCTCTACCTTATGGCTCAAGGCTTCGAAAAAAGAAGGCGCCAATTGCGTAGCTATATTGACTTTTTTACCTGATTTTTTTATCATATAAATAGGCGTATTTAATGGGTTATAAGCCAGATTAGAAAAGGTTCCTGAGAACACAAAATACGGCCATGTCTCTTTACTGTAACCTGCTGCCTCCAGTAATTTTGTTTTTGATGCTATTTTCGTTTCAGAAAAGGGGGTGTCTTTAATTTTAATTTTTAATAAACTCCTGTTCAATATCATAACACACAAATGGGACAAAACAACATCATTATGATCGCTCCAAGTTTTTATGGCTGCATAAATATCAGTGTCGTCTAGTTTAGAAAATTGCTCCATAGTTTGCTCCGACAATTGTATGTCATCACTCTGATTTAAAAAATACATTAATGCATCGCTGGCTTGCAATAGTACTCCTTGTTTAAGTAAGGTCTTTGCCCTTTCAAAAATCTTAATCAAAATGGCTTCAGCAGCAATACCAGTTTTATGTAAGTATACTTGCCAGTACATAAAACGTCTTGCCATGAGGTATTTTTCTACAGAATATAGCCCTTTTTCTTCAATTACAAGTGTCTGATCAACCACGTTAAGCATACTGATCAATCGTTCGGAATTAATATTTCCTTCAGCTACACCTGTATAAAAGCTATCTCTTTTAAGATAGTCAAGTCTGTCTACATCTAACTGACTAGAAACAAGTTGATTAAAAAACAATCTTTCGCTTTCCCCTCTAAAAATACTAATGGCCAAAGACAAAGCCCCTTTAAATTGATCATTTAAAATATGCATGAACTTTAGGGAAAGGGTTTCATGACTGATGTTTGGTATTATACTGTGCTCCATGGCATGAGAAAAAGGACCATGACCAATGTCGTGTAACAAAATAGCGATTTGCAAAGCCCTTGATTCAGCAGCACTTATTGCGACTCCTTTAAATTGCAACACACTGATAGATTGCTGCATGAGATGTACACATCCTAAGGCATGATGAAACCTTGTGTGGTGTGCGCCAGGGTAAACTAAAGAAGACAAACCTACTTGTGCTATTCTTCTAAGTCTTTGAAAATAAGGCGTTTCAATAAGTTCCAAAATTAGGGGATCATTAATCCTGATAAAACCGTAAATTGGGTCGTTGAATACGTATTGTTTTAAATTGATTTTCAAAAGCCAGATTGTTTTAAACAAATATACACACTTAATGAATAAACAATGCATTTTATGGGTAGATGATGAGGTGGATTTTCTAAAACCACACTTCCTTTTTTTAAATCAAAAAGGCTACGATGTCATTGGATGCAACAATGCTAGAGAAGGCTTAGCTTACCTAGAGGAAAATGAGGTGAGTCTTGTTTTATTAGATGAAAACATGCCTGGTATATCTGGTTTAGAGACCCTAGTTGCTATTGAAGAGAAGGGGATTAATATTCCAGTAATTATGGTCACCAACAACCAAGAGGAATACACTTTAAAAGAGGCCTTATCCAATAAGGTTGTTGATTTTCTGGTCAAGCCAGTCCTTCCCAATCAAGTATATGTATCTGTTAAGAAAATATTGGAGCAAAAACAAATTACAACTGATAAGAAACAATCCGATTTTCTAAGCAGTCATTTAAAAATATCAGCAGATATTTATGAGGCTAATAATATGGAAGCTTTTTATAAATTGTATCAATCCCTTGTAAAATGGCAGATAGAATTTGAAAACAGCAAAAATAAATTACTCTTAGAAATGCTCGAAGGCCATTTTCAAAATGCCAATTTGAAATTTTCTGAATTTGTAGAAGGATCCTATACATCTTGGATTCAAAATGACGGTGGCCCTATTTTTTCGCATGAACTATTGGATAAGAAAATTTTTCCATTGCTCAAAGGAAAAAAAACATTGGTATTGGTTCTAGACAATCTAAGGGCAGATCATTGGCAAACCATCAAACCTAGCTTAGAAGTACAATTTAATGTCATAGAAGATGGCTTTTATACAGCTATTTTACCCACAGTGACACAATATGCTAGAAACGCTATTTTTGCTGGCTTACTTCCTATTGAAATTAAAAATAAATACCCCAAACAATGGAAAGAAGATACTGAGGAAGGGTTGAAAAATGAATTTGAGGCTTTATTTTTCAAAGAATACTGTGAAAGGAAAGGCTTAAATATTTCTCATTCTTATGCGAAAATCAATAGCAATAAGCAAGCCTCTGATTATATTAAAGACTTTAAAAAAATTGCAAAAAACACCCTTAATTTTGCGGTTATTGGCTTTATAGACCAGCTTTCTCATGCCAAAATATCACACCCAATTATAAACGAGATTACCCACAATAACAAAGCGTATAGAGATACTACTATGAATTGGTTTTCAAATACTTATTTACAAGATATTTTAAAGCTTATTTTGGAGCATAATATTCAATTAATTATCACCACCGATCATGGTGCCATACAAGTAGACCATCCAAGTGTGTTAAACGGAAACAGGGACCATACTGATAATTTGAGGTATAAAAACGGCCATAGAATTCAAAGCAACTCTAAATCTAGCTTTCAGATAGATGTTCCAGAAAGCGTTGGTCTTCCAAAAAGTAGCTTGGCAAGTACCTATATATTTGCTAAAAATAAATCTTTCTTTGTTTATCCAAATGAGTTTAACAAATTCGCAGATAAATACATGGATTCCTACCAGCACGGCGGTATTTCCATGGAAGAAATGATTGTCCCATTTGTTGTTTTAACCCCCAAATAGGACGTCAGTATAAGATGCTAATGGTTTGAATAATCAATAAAGCTATGGTGATCATAATAAAGAAATTACATTACTAAAAAAACTGTTCCTATATTTGAATTTTAAACAATATGGCTTACAATTTTTCAAATCCATCATTAGATCTCAATTTTTCGATTAAATGCTAGATATTATCTATAAAGAGTCAGATTTAGAAAATCTTTCTCAAGTATTAGTAAAAGAATTACCCTCAAAAATCGTTTGTTTTGACGCCCCAATGGGTGCAGGAAAAACAACACTCATAAAAGCTATTTTAAAAAGTCTAGACGCATCTGACAGTGGCCAAAGTCCTAGTTTTGGTATTGTCAATGAATATCCGGATGCTTTTGGAAAAACATTGGCCTATCATTTTGATTTGTACAGACTCAACACCCTAGACGAAGCTTTGGATTTTGGCATTGAAGAATACCTTGATTTTGATGGATGGATTTTTATTGAATGGCCTGAGTTAATTAAAAATTTGCTCCCTGCAAATGCTACTTTTTTAGAAATAAGTATCTTGGATCCTACAACAAGGCAATTATACATACATTAAGATGAATCCAACCTCACCTTTTAGCATAGAAGAACTCAAAACACAAGAAGAAAGATTAGAGATTCTCAGTAAAAAAGAGGACTTGAGTATTGGGGTACCTAAGGAAGATCCTGCTTTTGAAAAAAGGGTTTGCCTTACCCCAGACGCAGTGTCTGCTTTAATAGCAAATAACCACAAAGTCCTTGTTGAATCTGGAGCTGGCAACGCCTCAAGCTTTACAGATGAAGACTACATAAAGGCTGGCGCATTAGTGACTAAATTCAAAAAAGAAGTGTTTGAATGTCCACTTGTTTTAAAAGTGTCTCCCCCTAGCCTATTAGAAATTGAATTGATTAAACCCAATAGTGTACTTATTTCTGCCATTCAAAAGAAAACGCAACAGAAAGCTTATTTCACTGCCTTGGAGGCAAAAAAAATAACGGCTATTGGCTTTGAGTTAATCACTGACAGAGATGGAAGTTTTCCTGTGTTAAAATCTTTGAGTCAAATTGGAGGTACTGCTGCGGTTCATATAGCGGCAGAACTAATGTCCTCTTCCCATAACGGAAAAGGGCTTTTGTTTGGTAATATGAGTGGAATACCCCCTGTAGAAGTTGTTGTTTTTGGTGCTGGTACTGCTGGCAGTTACGCTGTAAAGTCTGCCCTTAATTTTGGTGCCTCAGTAAAAGTTTTTGACGCATCGGTCTCAAGACTTAGGACCCTACAAAACAGTTTAAATGTGCCTATTTTTACTTCTACCCTGCAGCCAAAAAACATTCTCAAAGCACTCAGAAGGTGTGACGTAGCTATTGGGGCGCAGATGGGTAAAAATCACAGTCCAATTATTGTGCAGGAATCTATGGTGTCCCATATGAAAAAAGGCGCGGTAATTATAGATATGAGTATTGATCAGGGAGGTTGCTTTGAAACTTCAGAGCTCACAACCCATCAAAAACCAACCATTGAAAAATTTGGTGTAATTCATTATTGCGTCCCTAATATTCCTGCCAGATACCCTAAAACAGCTTCTGTTTCTATCAGTAATATATGTCTACCATACCTTCTGCAGATTGCCGAAAAAGGCGGTTTAGAAAATGCGCTTAGATATGATAATGGTCTAAGAAATGGCTTGTATCTTTACCGTGGTATTTTAACAAATGCTGCTTTGGCTGAATGGTACGAACTACCATTTAACGACATT
>Ga0208679_1000578_pt1 | contig 11163 bp, 7 predicted proteins | sample Colrivmet1555A02_FD_187667 | JGI IMG/M metagenome (GOLD analysis project Ga0208679, IMG submission 187667) | Estuarine microbial communities from the Columbia River estuary - metaG 1555A-02 (SPAdes) (version 2) | ecosystem: Environmental > Aquatic > Marine > Intertidal zone > Estuary | place...
ATAAAGCCATCTGGGACAATGACCCAAAGCTACAGTTTCGGGATATTCACGGATTTAGCGCCACTCAAGCCGTGGTGCTGAGTTCGGGCACTGGGGCTGATTCCAGAATCTACACACTAGACACTTCCCAGAATACTTGGCTAGAGGTATACCGAATGCCCCACGAAACAGGCTTTTTGGATGCATTGGCTTTTTGGGATGCCTCCCAGGGTATCGCTTATGGAGACGCTGTATCCGGCAAACCGTTTATTTTAATCACCACGGATGGGGGACAAAACTGGTTAGAAGTACCTGGAGCATCTTTGCCTGACGCAGGACCTGGAGAGGGTGGATTTGCCTCCAGCGGCACCAACATCGCCCTACCCGAACTAGGGGTCGCTATCATCGGGACCGGAGCTGGTGGAAATGCGCGACTGCTGATCACCCAGGATTTCGGAAAAACATGGAGTGCCAAAGAAACCCCCATGGTGAAAGGCGAGGCGGCCGGAATCACTTCTGTGCGGATGCTCGACGCCCAAAGGGGTATTATTGCTGGAGGAGACCTCGGACAGATGAACAGCTTTTTAGATCAGTTATTCCTCACCCAAGACCAAGGGAATACTTGGACAAAAATCAACCCCTCCAGGACCCCGGGACCCATCTATGGAAGCGCGCTTACACGTATCGGCCAGAGCGAAGTCTTAATCACCACGGGGCCCAAGGGAGCTCAAGTCACGGAGGATTGGGGACGTACCTGGCAACCCATCAGCGACCAAAACCTGTGGTCCACCGACCTACACCCTTCAGGTGTTGGGTACTTGGTGGGACAAAAAGGGATGATCTTAAAGTGGACCTACCTTCCGCAAAAATTGTCTGCTGCTTTTTACTGAAAAACTGCTTGAATCTCGACGCGACGATTGGCTTGTTCCTCGGCTGGGGTACAGTTATTTGATCGACAGTTGTGTAGAAGTTTTTTCTCTCCAAATCCGACAACACGTATCTTACCCGCATCAATACCAGAGGATACCAAGGCTTTTTTGATAAACTCAGCACGCTTAATCGATAACTTTTTGTTATACCGCGCTGTACCAATTTGGTCGCTATGTCCTGCCAAAGTAATTTCACTGGCCTGGGTTAATCGATCGACCAATGGTTCCCATTGTTGGGTAAGGGCTGTCGTGGTTTGATCAAAATCAAACAAAATAGCCTCGAAACCAAATTGATCCAAGATATTTTGATCTGCCTGATACTTGGATTGCAGTTTGGCCAAAACACGGAACTTTTTTTGTTGTTTGTCTACGTTTACCAACTGTTCTTGAGGTACTATATGTTCCCCAGAAATTTTTAGTTTATACGTGTCTTTCCAAAGTTTTTCCACCATTATGCTGGCCGTATCCTCTGTAGAAGTGATGTTTTTCTGCCATATTTCACGGCCTTGACCATCGACTAAGGAAAGAGAAACCGGTGATCCAAACGACAGTTTGCTGTCCGTTAATTCAATATTCAAATCAAATTTAGGCGACAACGCCAAAGGCTCGTCTAAAGCAAATGCAAAACTCTGAGCCAAACCATTTCTATTTGACGACACATAGCCAGACAAACCGCTAGACGTGTAGCCAAAATCATCAAAGGGTGTGTTGATAGGAGTCCCGAGATGATAAACTTCAGCTGACGGGTCCTTTAAATCCAGGGCAAAAACATCCAACCCACCCAATCCAGGATGTCCGTCCGAGGAGAAATAGAGCACATTGTTTTGATCGACATATACGTGTGACTCTTTTCCCTCTGTATTTATTTTTTTATCCAGTAATTCTGCCTTGCCAAAACGGCCATCTGCTAACACAACCGCCTTATAAATATCTGTCTGTCCCACACCACCTGGCTGATCGCTGACAAAATACAGTGTGCCCTCTGGACCCAGAGCTGGACTTGAGGTACTGTACAGATCACTGCTGATACTCACCAGCTCACCTGATGACCAAGACCCACCCTGACGTGAGTATTTAAATATTTGCAATGGTGAGTAGCTGTTGTTCATCAATTTTAGCTTGTTCTTTTGGTGTGCATTCATAGCTACGTAAGCCGTAGTGCCATCTGCACTAAATGTTACACCCCCTTGGTTATACTTGGCTTCTTCAAACACCAGGCTTGGGGAACCGCCTTGTGGCTTGGTCCATAATTGGTCGTAAGCACCCGAAACATCTGTGCCGTACAAATCCCCGTTAGGTTCCTGGATCAGTTGAATTAAACCTTGAAGTGTGTCTTGTAACTTATGTACATGATCAAAATAACTGCGCTCTTGAGACGCAATAGCAGAATCTCGCATAAACCTGCTATCGTTTGGATACCATGCCTTACCCTGAAGCAATACCTGATCTGCAGCCTGACTTGCGCCGGTAACTTTTAACGCATGAGCATAGTGCCATAAAGTACTCGGCGTGTCTTTTTTATTGCGATTAAAAAACGCTTCATAGGCTTGAACTGCCGGGGCGTACTGGCCCAAAGAATAATAGAGTTCCCCCATAGCCAAGGACTCTCGCTCACTGAGTGCATACCCCTGGGCTATCCCTTGTTGCATCCAGTAAAGTGCCTGTTGATAGTTGCCGGCCTTGGTAGCCACCTCTGCCTTTTGCATGTACCTTTTTTGGGCGTAACCAAAGGACACTGTAAAAAATAAAATAAACGTAAGTGTTGACTTATTAAAAAATGTACGCATCGTATATGGTTAAAAGAACCTCGGTTTCACAATAGTTTTTATGGTTTTAGGCAGGAGCTCGTACCGTACAAACACCTCGCTGGAGCTGCCCGTAAATGTCCCAAAACGTCCCGTCTCTTTGTCGTAGCTGTACCCCAAGAGCAGGTTTCGCTGCACCCTAAAGGCTGCCAAGGCGCTCACCGACCCCGATAATCGGTACGATAGTCCCGCCTCTAAGATCTCCTGGTAACGCACATTGGCCGAGATGTCCATCTGCACATCCACGCCCTTGACGTGTCTGAGTAAGAACGAAGGTTTAAACAGCAGATCATCGCCCATCGGGATCACCCTGCCTGCCATCAAGTAGTAGTGCGCTCTGTCAGCTGCCAGGTAACTACTCGGACTCGACTGATCAAAGTGCTTGGTGGCCAATACCCCCGTGGTCGACAGCCCGATGTACCCGCCTTGGTCGTAGTAAAAGAGGCCCAAGCCCACATTGGGGGATAGTCGGTTATCAATATTGGTGGAGAACCAAGGATCCTGCGGATTGTACACATTCAGATCACTAAAGCGCACATCCAATAAATCGATCATCGGTTTAATCCCTAAGGACAAAAACGAGGTCTCGTTTAGTTGAAGCATATAAGCCAAGTCCACTGGTGCTATTGACCCGATTAACAATGTTTTTTACAATCATAGCACATCATTCAGCCAGATTAAGGCCTTCACTCCATTCAGGTTAAAGATGTATTGTGAAGATAAGACGGCAACGCAATTAAACTTAGAGCTTAAAGACTATTTCACAGCTCCTAAGTTTGAACTTTCAAGAGCGATAATGGACATAGGTAATGCAACAACTACATCTCAACTATCCGATATATGCCTTGACTATACAATCATCAGCACAGAACAGAAGTACTCCATCATAGATAATTCATCGATCAGAGAGCCACTTCAAAAGGATATGATGTACCCATATCTTGAGGTGAGCGATGTAACTATCCAGTACGACTACAATTACACTGTTTCATCATATGTTAGCGAGAGGATTCAAGAGATCAGCCAATTATCCTCAGAATATAACAAACTATGCATACGAGCCGAAACAGGAACCGGAAAAACAACCGCCTTTATCAAGGAACTAACAAAGATTAGGCCTGAAGCAAGGATAGCTCTGGTTTTTCCACTTGTTAGCATAGTAGATCAGCTTGAGGCTTCTTACCCTAACACTGTATGTTTATCAAGCAAAAGTTTACCTGAGGCTCACTCTAAGGCCAAAATGGCCAGAATAGTTATTGCAACATACGATCAGTTTGTTAAATATAGTTCAACCAACTATGACTTCATTGTAATAGATGAGTTTCATAACATGTCGAGCAGCATCTCATACAGAAGCAAAACAATTAGGTCACTAATTCGAATAATCGACAACTCAAATGCCAAAATTATCGGCCTCACAGGAACCCCTAACCTTCTAATTCCAGTCCTTGGCTTTAAACTCGTAAACATCACAGTGATTAACCAAGAACCTGTTAAGGTAATCCAACGACTAACCAACCTTGAGCCCCACACTATAATCATGAATCACCATAAATCCGTTAAAGGGAAGGCTATTTACAGGTGTAACAACATTGACACCCTCAATATAATAGCAGAGGAATTAAAGTCAATTTATGGTTATAACGACAAGCAAGTAGTAGTATTTACATCAAGCTATAAAACAAAGAAAAGTATTGAGTACGAGCTATTAATTAGTCAAGAACATTTCACAGAAGAACTGTTAGTTCTACTGACAACTTCATTAATTGATGAGGGTGTCAACATAAAGCAACAGGGGTTTACAGACATTGTTTTTATAGATAACAACAAATCCCCAGCGCCTGAGCCAATTAAACAATTTTTTGCGAGGTTTAGAGACCATGACAACAACAGAAAGAACTTTGTTTATCGAGGATACAAGAAAGAGCAGACATCTATTTACCAAGATCCGACAAGAGAATTTATGGACACTTTAACACTACTTGAGTCAAACATTTATACTTCTCAAGAAACATACAACCACATATTTAGTATCAGCAACTATTTTGACTCTTATGGGATAAACCAATACTATCTAGCTCATCGCATATCCCAAAACTACTATGGCAAACTCACAGTTGGCGAATTCAACAGGCTTTGTGCAATGAATTACAATCTTGTACTGGAAGAAGATACAGAATTTGTTATGAAGGAAGTTGATAAGACTTTGAAGAAGTTGACAACAAAAGAATTGAACGACACTTTGTACGGTATATGGATTAACAACTTTGATATGCTTAAGTACGTTATTCATACAACTACTCAAGACCAAACTCTTAAGTCTTCAATAGAGCACTATCCTGTTGATGTAGTCCAAGATATTGCCGACTTTATTGTTTTTCATAGAAAGAAGCTCGAGAGCCTACTTAGTGCATACTACATTATCGAATCACTAGGGTTTGAACCAAACGAATATATAGTTCACAGAAAACGTCTTTACAGCCCAAATAAGGTCCATAAGAGTATCCGTACACTAAATACCCTTAAGCTTATAAAGAATCCAGTAACAGAGGAAGATCACAGCTCTAAAGCACGTGTTGAGAACTTCATAAAAAAAATGATGGAACTCAATAGTTTTACTTCAACTGATATCAAAAGGGAACAGAGAAAAGTTCACGAGATTGGTGATGTCTCAGTGGAGGACATGCTAATGCTGCTTAGATTTTTTGGCGAAATAAAAAAGCATGGCAAAACGCAGCGATTCGTTTGGGGGGAAAAAAATCACTTATTCTTTTATATATAGAACAAAAAACTCCCCCCCCAGATTACCCCTATTAGCAGTAACTATCACCCTAAATATATTGACTGCATAAGTAAGAATTAAATCACTGACAAACAATTAGTTACATGATATTAATCACGTCCAACATCACTTAATACAGTTTCAGATTTTTACCCCGCCGTCTTAAAGGTGTACAAGATACTCGTGGCTGTGTTTTTTCCATCGTTGGCCACCACGCGCCAGTAGTATACCGTGCCCGCTTGCACGCTTAGAGCAAATGTGGTGGTGGTTACATTACTGGCCACCGGGCTTTGGGCTCCGTCTACCGCATCTGCGTACAACGTGTAGGTCAGCGCATCTCCATCCGCATCTCCACTCTCCCAGCTGATTGTCACCTTGCCCTCTGAGGGCGTTACGGTAGCTCCAGGTGTAGGGCTTAAAGGAGAGGCAGGAAAGGGTGCGTAGTTCACCACTCCATCTCCGGCTAGATAGAACCTCCAGGTATCACTCGCTGTAGTGGTGGTTCCCTTGTTCTTGGCGGTTACTTGCCAGGAATACGGGATTCCTCTGTTTAAGGTTACTGACTTAGAAGTTCCGGTGATGTCTGTTTGGGAGCTCGAGGCATTGGTGTTGAGGTTGGTGATCTTTAAGTCATACGTCTCTGCATTGGTCGCTGCGCTCCACTGGAAGGTCACCTGGCCCGCTGTGTTCACGTCCTGGCATGGAGCGTTGTTGGCAGGGGCTGTGAGGGCGGACTTGCCCGGAGCTTCGATCACCACAGGAGGTGGTGGTGTTGGAGTGTCTTCACCTCCTCCTGAAGAGCAGGAGGATAAAGCTGTGAGCGTTAGGGTTAGGGTCGCTATAAGTAGGTTAGGTGTCTTGTTTGTCTTCATGGCCCTTAGTCTTTACTCTTTGATGATTTTCTCTGTCGTTCTTACCGTCTCCCCGGAGAGCATCAGTACATACACCCCTGTGGGTAGCTGGGTGAGGTCTAGTTCGATGACTCTGTTTTGTGGCACACTCATCTCTTGTTGGATTCTGGTGTTTCCTGATAGATCCCTGAGCACGACATTTACGCTTTGGTCTACTCCGGCTACATACACCTGTATCATCCCCTGTGTAGGGTTCGGGTATAGAATCACTTCTTCCGAGACAAACACTTCTTCAAAGAAGGTGCCTTGACAGCCTAAATCGGTGTTTACCTCCAGGGTGTTGCTTCCTGATCTAAGCGCTATGGTTACTTGCTGTTTGTCTGTCGTAGTCGTTGTTCCATTGTGGGTGATGTAGTACTTATCCGATCCAGAGAGGTTCAGGGTCACTAGTCTGGCTGATCTATCCACACTCGCTGAGGCCCCTAGTGCTGGTGGTTCTGCGATGTTTATAGAATAACAGCGCACAAAGGTCTGTTGGCCAACAACGCTTATGCAGACTGAATGACTACCTGTTGATAGATTATTAACCTTAAGGGTGTAATTGTTTTCTTGGTTTAACTCTCCAGTAAGCTCATTATTAACCTTTACCAGATAAGTATGTGAAGTGATATTACTAACAATTGTAATTTCTCCATTGTTTTTACCAGAACATGTGGCAGAGGATGACACAACAGAGAACGCATTATTCGGCAAATTAAATACCTCACACCCATTGGTGTCTACCATTGCTCCGTTGGTTGTGTTTTGACATTGATCTAACTGATTTGGCACACCGTCTTCATCTTGATCTGCGTATTGGCCAGTGATGCCAAGTTTTGGGAAAGATTTAAACAAAACATCCTCCTCGGTTTGTTCATCTCCACCCAACCATTGTTCAATGATAGATGAATAAACTTGTCTAAAATCATATTCTACTGCTAGATTATCATGCCACTGAGTCAGTGGTGAGATCGAAGGATTGTTACCTAATACACTTGGATTTAGAGAATTCCCAAAAATAAACATTGGTGCCGCCGTTCCGTGATCCGTGCCATAAGATGAATTTGACACTATTGTTCTCCCAAATTCAGAAAACGTAAACGTCAAAACCCTGTCGGAGTCTCCGGATTCGTCCAGACTAGAAATGAAGGAAATAATACCATCATTTAGCTCCTTTAATATGTTTGCGTGTTCTCCTTTGGTCTTGTCATTTACATCAACTTGGCGGTCATGGGTGTCAAAACCGCCTATCTCAACCATATAAATTCTAGTGTTTAGTCCTCCTTGGATCAGCTTACTAATTGTTCTTAGCTGCCATCCGATATGTGTTTGGGGGAAATCTACACTAGACTGTCCATTGACATATGCGGTTTTTACTTCCCTACTATATAAATTGGACTGTTTGGCAATAAGTTGGACAAATTTTAATTTATCCCCCGAATATGTGTTGGGATAAATGTGGTCAAAGTCATTGATTATTTCACTAAAATGCTCTGGATTATTGGCAATAAAACTTGGAAAGGAATATTTGCCTGTAAACATCAGTGATGACTGGTGTCCTAACTCAATGGCTAGTGGATGAGGGTAATTATCATTAGGATAGTTTTCGGGGAATTCTGGATGGTTGTGCTCCACATATCTTCCAACCCAGCCAGAGGAAACAAATTGATTGTAATCTGATGCTGATTGCCAAATATCCATCGATCTAAAATGAGAGAAATCCGGTTGTTCGTATCCTACATTCTGTATCACCTTCATTCGTTTTTCGTCCGACAATATTTTTAGGTCGGCTAAACTCGGGTGAAGGGCCAAATCATTTTTATTCAGCGAAACAAGCTTGTTTTCTGGAATAATGACGTGTGGCCTCACAATATTTAAGTTAGCGTACTGATTTAGTGGAGTAACTGTATTTAGGCCGTCATTTCCTCCGTTCATCTTAATGATGACCAATATTTTTCCTGGAGAGGTTGTATTGCTTAGTGAAGTGGCGCTAAAATTCAAATTGTGATTAAGCATAGGAAAGAAAGCACCATACGCAGCGAGATGTGAAAAATCATGCAAAAAGCTTCTTCTATCCATCAGTGAATATGTATTTCATTTAGCTCAAAAATTTGAAATAAAAACTGCTCAAGTCTCCAATAAAGGGTATTGTATTTTTGTTTGTCTTTTGGTGACAAAAGAAACTCATCTACTGCGATAGACCAGTAATTATTATTCAAGCCATCCCCTAATACTACTTTTTTGATCCTATTCATGGCTTTTTCAGGTATTTCAGCATTTAAAAACCTGTGGCTTAAACTTGTTAAAAAAAGGTCTATGTCTTGAGGCCTTTCAAAGGATCTAATAAATTTTTCTAGGTTTATTCTGATATTAACTTGTTGATCTAAATACACTCCCCAACGTGATACCTGTTCTGTTACCTGTTTTTTTGCTTTTATTGTTACAGAATTAAGCCAAAATAGATCATAAACAGGCTCTTGATAGTATGCAGGCCAACCAGAAACACTTGGTGGTTGAAACAATGACATTCCCTGTTGTCTCAACATCCACTGGAATCCTCCAAACAAATAATATACTCTGATATCAATATCAAAATATTTTTCTTCGAAAAAGTCTTTGTCTTCATCAAATGCTGACAAAAACATTCTATTTGTTTGATTATCCCAATAAACCAAATCCCCTTCCAGTATTTCTAATTCTTTATACACTCCTAGGGTAAACTCTAGCGGGGGCTTCAACAAGGACCCATATAGCTCTGAAGAATAAAAGTATTCGCTTTTAAGAAGCACTTTTAGCGTCTCGGATAAGTTAAAGTCATTATTTCTCATTACCTCAGCTAGAGGTTTAATAATTCGCTCCTCTATATCGTCAGTCAAAACGGGATAAACAAAGAATTGAAACAACCTCCTAGACAAATAGATAGATGCCTCATTCTTTGAAAAGATCATATCAATAAATTCTTGTAGCTCCTCTCTTCCTGCTTGGCCCTGACGACCCGTAATTATTGTGTTGTTATAAAAGCTTGAAAATTGTTTGTCATCCGTGTCGTGATTATTAGGATCAAACATAATTGACGGCTCCCAGCCCTCTGAATACAGCGTTTGATCCCACTGATAATGCCAACCAACGAGTAATCGCGCGGCAGCTCTGACATCGTCTTCTGTGAACTGCGCGAAAGGTCTTTTTCCCACTGTAAAGAGCTCTTGAACCTCTCTAGCATAGTTTTGGTCTGGAGTTTCCTTTCTGCTTAATTGAAGGTTCAAATAATCTAACATTGTAGGGTCTAATGTTAAATCGTGTATGTAATCTTTATAGCTTCTAAAGGCTCCTTCGTATAGTAGTTTAATGTGATAATACTTTGGCTTTTGTCTGTTCTGATCTAATACAGGAGTAAGGTTGTGTAAAAAAATAAATAGTTTCCATTCAATCGATGTTGGCTGGTTATACATGTTGTAATACAACCATGAATCAATTGCCCTGTGTCTTTCGGGCCCGCTGTTCTCATCTGGGCAACACTCCTTTTTTATCGGCCTAGAAATAAACGGCTGTTTAGGTAGTACATCTTCACTACCATATATTGACTGATATTCTTGAGCGTTAAGGTCTCCAAAATAATTGTTGATTGGCTCTCCTAAATCATGCTGAGAAAAAACCAGGTCAATGGTCTGTTCTAGCGTTAATCCATCAAGATCTTTTAAGTGCCTGGTTGCATAACCAACCATTGTTCGATTAAGTAGGTGTTTTTTTTGCGTTTCACCAAACTCTCCAGCATAGGGGCTCAAGGTGCCCTGAATATCTTTAAGCGCGCTTCTGGATTCAAGCAATGAATCGATGTTGATTTTTTCTTGCTTAAATATTTTTTCAAGGTCTACAGGAGAATCTTTTTTATCCCTGTCTTTTTCTCCCAATTTTTGCATACTTTAAAAATATAAAACATTTATACATGAATAGAAATGAGTTTAATAATAAATTATGTGGCGCAATAATTGTTAGTCTTTTTTCTAGCCCTATTATTTTAGGTTGTTCTTCTGAAGAAATTAATGATAATCAAGCTGTTGAAGGTGACGACACAAAATTTGATGAGACGGGTTATTATGTTGAAAATGGGGCTTTATATATTTCGATTAGCAATAATAATTATATATCATTAAATGAAATTGGCTCATATATTAATGACTTAGAGAACAATAAATTAATATTGCGAAAAGATGAAAAATCTGTGCTTGTTTTCGACAACTGTTGTCCTCATTTAGGCTCAAGAAACAGATGGTCATTTGTTGCAGGAAAATTTAGATGTTCCAACCACGGCAACAGCTTTGGCATAGGAGAAACAAACTACTCGCTTTGTGGTTCTGGAGCAACAAAGGGCAATCTAAAGCAATTTGCTGCCACTCTATTGAACAAAATAATCACAATTCAGCTGTAAACATTATCAATCCAAAACGACCTTATATGTGGGGTCTTCTAGCACGTTTACTTCGATTAAATTATCGGCTCTGTGCAGAAGTGCGCGGCAATCGGGACTGAGGTGTTTGAGGTGAAGGGATTTGCCTTGTTTGAGGTAGCGATCGGTGAGTTTGTTGACAGCTTCAATGGCGGACATGTCGACGATTCGGGAGTCTTTAAAGTCGATAATGACTTCTTGAGGGTCGTTCATCGGATCAAACTTTTCGTTGAATGTAGCGACGGAGGCAAAAAATAAAGGTCCATAAATTTCGTAGTGTTTTACACCTTGCTCATCGATGTGTTTTCTGGCGCGTATGCGTTTGGCGTTATCC
>Ga0208679_1000592_pt1 | contig 10946 bp, 8 predicted proteins | sample Colrivmet1555A02_FD_187667 | JGI IMG/M metagenome (GOLD analysis project Ga0208679, IMG submission 187667) | Estuarine microbial communities from the Columbia River estuary - metaG 1555A-02 (SPAdes) (version 2) | ecosystem: Environmental > Aquatic > Marine > Intertidal zone > Estuary | place...
GATGAGGTACGCTCAGTGTTATTTATTGAAAAACAAAACTAATATGGAAACAGATTTAAAAAACAGATATTCAGATAAAGATTTGGCAGAATTCAAGGTCCTTATCTCTGAGAAAATAGAGGTGGCTAAGTCTCATCTTGAACTTTTAAAGAGTTCATATATGAATGATGGAAACAATGGTACAGATGACACCTCTCCAACTTTCAAGGCTTTTGAAGAAGGCTCTGAGACCATGAGCAAAGAAGCGAATACCCAATTGGCTATTCGTCAAGAGAAATTTATCAGGGATTTAAAAAATGCCTTGCTTAGAATTGAGAATAAGACCTATGGCATATGCAGGGTAACGGGTAAATTAATCAACAAAGAAAGATTAAAGCTAGTCCCTCACGCGACCCTAAGTATTGAAGCTAAGAACATGCAAAAGTAGTCGTTATTGAAGGTTATATACACAGCGATACTTCTGGTGTTAGCCCTTCATTTATCCTGGTCTCAAAAGATATTATCTAAAGTTTTAGAAGACCCTTCTCTCACCCAAATCCATGTATTGGCCCAAGAAGTCAATACCTTACATTTAAAACCATCTTCCTCCAAGGAACTTCTTGTTTCAGCACGTTTAAATGGAGAGTACAGTCTCCATCAGATGATCGTGTTTACTAGAAAAGGAAATACCTTATTTATTGAACCAGACCTTTCAGCAACTTTTGAACTTCCCAATGACAAACTCAGTGCCCACAAAATATGGTCGGTTGATTTGGCTATTGAAATACCAACATATCTAGAAGTCTATATAGATGGAGGAAATACCCAAATAAATACTGAGGGTATTTTTGAGAAACTTCAGATCCAACTCAATGACGGATTGTGTGTTTTAAAAGAAGTAGGGAATCAAGTGCGGGTAAATACCATTAGAGCGCCTATTATTTTAAAGCAAAAAAAAGCCATTGTAAATGCTGAAACAACCTATGGAACGCTAATTTTACCCAGTGTTCCAAAGGGGCTTTCAGAGATTGTATTGCGGTCCATACACGGAGACATTAAAGTGGTTCCTCTAGACTAGTTTCATTTTAATAATAATGTTTATTTTAGCCACCTAAGTACCTATTATGTTTAAAAAGCCTTTTTTACTCGCCTATTTTTTATTGATTCTGGACCAATGTGTAAAAATTTATATTAAAACACACTTTTTTTTAGGAGAATCAGTAGAGGTCTTTTCTGGTTTTCAAATTTTATTTATCGAAAACGAGGGCGCTGCTTGGGGGGCCAAACTCAGTGATATTTTACCCATTTCAGATGTAAGTGGAAAAATTGCCCTCACCGTTTTTAGACTGTTTGCTATTGTGGGAATTGGTGCGTGGTTTGTAAGTTCTGTTAAAAAAGGTGTGCCACTTTTTTTGCAAATGGCCCAAGCTTTGATTTTCGCAGGGGCCTTGGGTAATATTATTGATTCTGTTTTTTATGGGGTACTATTTAATGACAGTATGTACCAAGTAGCGACCCTATTTTCTGATCAGCCTTACGGCAGCTTACTACAAGGTAAGGTGGTAGACATGCTCTATTTCCCGCTCATAGATACTACATGGCCAGAATGGGTGCCAGTTTTAGGAGGAAATTCATTAAGATTTTTTGAACCAGTTTTTAATATTGCAGACACCGCTATTAGTATTGGAGTAGGTCTTTTATTGGTCTTAACAAAAAAAGCTTTTCCACAGGGATAGGTGTTTTGCGAATTTTCAAAGTCGCTAAATTTGTCTTCTTTTCTGCATCATTTGTCAGAATTAGATCTGAGCTGTATCATAAGACTCAGAATTGTTTATTTAAATTCGTATACCTTAACTGGTGTTACACAGTAATCTAATGGAATATCTGTGGCGTCTAAGCCCTCAATTTTTTCTTCAGGTTCAAATAGGGATAAGCCTATTTTTAGGGTATTTGGTTTGCATTTAGATAAAAAACGATCGTAGAATCCTTTTCCGTATCCGACTCTGTGCCCTTTTTTATCATATGCCAATAAAGGAATAAAGACTACTTCTATTTCTGAAGGGGGAACAGTCAATCCATTTTGAGGCTCTGGAATCCCCCAATGGTTTGTTTTTATTTTGGTATTGTCTGTCAGTAGTATATGCACTATTTCAGTATCGTTTTGTATTCTTGGCAAACAGACTTCTTTATCTCTTCCATGCAGTAATGTGAGGATGAATTCGGTATCTATTTCTTTTTTGGAAACAATACTCAGGAATAGGCTGTAATAGGAGGCATCCCATATAGGACAGTTTAATAATTGATTCCCTATAGCGGCACTTAATGTAGCAATTTCTTCTGTTTGGAGCTTTTTTCTTTTTTCAAGGTAAGCACTTCTAAGGGCTATTTTATTCATAAATTGGGCATTTTAAGCTTATAAAAATACAGATAAAATAAAGGCCCAATAATAATTTCTACTATACCTTTGTAAATCACCTATGGCGGCCAATAGCATTTCTATACAACTCAGTGTACTTCCGGAAACTCCGGGAGTGTACCAGTTTTATGATAGCTCAGATAAGATTTTATATATAGGAAAAGCCAAAAACCTTAAAAAAAGGGTCAGCTCTTATTTTACTTTAAAACACGAGATAGCCAAAACACGCTTATTGGTCAAGAAAATTGTGCTGATCAAGCATATAGTGGTTCCCACAGAGTCAGACGCACTTTTATTAGAAAACAACCTGATTAAAAAATACCAGCCAAGGTATAATATATTATTAAAAGATGACAAGACCTTTCCTTGGATTTGTATTAAAAAAGAACGGTTTCCAAGGGTCTTTTTAACCCGTCAGTTAATTAAAGATGGTTCAGAATATTTTGGGCCTTATACCAATAAGAGAATGGTGAAGGTTTTGCTGGAGCTCATTAAAGGGCTTTATCCTTTGAGAACCTGCAATTATGACCTCTCTTTTGAAAAAATTCAAGAAGGCAGGTATAAAAGTTGTTTGGAGTATCATTTAGGGAATTGCCATGCACCTTGTGAGAATTTACAATCAGAGGCCTCATATGCTAAAGATATAGAAGCCATTAGACATATATTAAAGGGCAATTTAGCTGCAGCAATGAAGCATTTTAAAATAGAAATGGATCGTTACGCCGCTGAGGAAGCTTTTGAAATGGCCCACAAAGTAAAAGAAAAGCTGGCCGTATTGGCTGGTTACCAATCTAAGTCCACAATAGTAAATCCTAAAATAAACAATGTAGATGTGTTTACTGTTATTTCAGACCAAACCTATGCCTATGTGAATTTTCTTGAACTTTCTCATGGCGCCATTATTCGGTCTCACACCCTGGAAATTAAAAAGCAGCTGGAGGAGACAGATGCACAAATTTTAGAATTGGCTATTGTGTCCTTAAGGGAGCGTTTTAAATCTATTTCTAAAGAGGTGATCATCCCATTTAAAGTATTAATGCCAGAAGGAATAAAGGCTACTATACCTGTTTTGGGAGACAAACAAAAATTGTTAGCGTTGTCTGAGCGCAATGCCCGTTTTTATAGACAGGATAAATTGAGTCAAATGCGCATTGTAGATCCTGAACGTCATTCTAAGCGTATTTTGGCTCAAATTAAAGAAGATTTAAGGCTTTCTTCGCTTCCAGTGCATATTGAATGCTTTGACAACTCTAATATTCAAGGGTCTAATCCGGTGGCTGCTTGTGTGGTGTTTACCAATGCCAAGCCCAATAAAAAAATGTACCGACATTTTCATATTAAGACCGTAGAAGGACCTGATGATTTTGCCTCTATGGAAGAAGTGGTATACAGGCGCTATAAAAGGCTCAAAGAAGAAGGCAGTTCATTACCACAACTTATTGTAATTGATGGAGGTAAAGGGCAATTATCTGCTGCTTTAAAAGCCCTTGATCAATTAGGCTTAAGAGGGAAAATTGCTATAGTGGGTATTGCAAAGCGTTTGGAGGAAATTTATTTCCCTGAAGATCCTATTCCCTTGTATTTAGATAAGAAATCCGAGTCTCTAAAAGTAATCCAACAATTGAGAAATGAAGCCCACAGATTTGGGATTACTTTTCATAGAAATTTGAGAAGTAAAGGTGCTATAGTTTCAGAATTGGACGGAATTAAGGGAATAGGAGAAAAAACAGCGACACAATTATTAAGGCATTTTAAAACAGTCGCTAAGATAAAAGAAGCTAACTTAGATGCTTTAATTACTCAAGTAGGTCCAGCAAAAGCCAGCATATTGTATGAGCATTTTCATTAAATATCCTTATTTTTTATTCCTGCGTTTTTTCTTTTTCACCCTATTAATAGCTAGTGTATTCAACCTTCGAGCTCAAACGGCATCAATCAATGAGATTTCGAAAGCATTCGCGACAAGGGATTCAACCGCCTTACAATCAAGGGATAAGCCTTTAAAAGTAGGTTTGGTCTTAAGTGGTGGAGGTGCGAAGGGATTGGCACACATAGGCGCGCTTAAAGTGATTGAGGCCTCCGGTGTTCAAATAGACTATATAGCAGGAGCGAGTATGGGGGCTATAGTAGGCGCCTTATACGCCTCTGGATATAGGGCAGAAGAGCTGGATTCTATTTTTAGACAAATTAATTTTAACAGCCTTATTCAAGACGACTTTTCAAGGGAAAGTAAGACTTTTTATGAAAAGGAAGACGCAGAGCGCTATGCCATTAGTTTGCCTTTTGACGGGTATAAAATTTCTTTTCCACAAGCTATTTCTGGAGGACAGAAGGTATATAATGAATTGGTATCCCTATTATTTCATGTAAAAGACGTGAGAGATTTTAACCAATTGCCCATTCCCTTTTTTTGTATAGCAACAGACATAGAGAACGGTGTTGCCATTCGCTTAGATAATGGTTACCTTCCTGAGGCTATTATGGCTTCTGGCACCTTTCCTTCCCTCTTTGAACCAATGGAATTGGAGGGTAAGCTACTCATAGATGGGGGCGTGTTAAATAATTATCCCATAGAAGAACTAAAGTCCTTAGGGGCAAATTTCATTGTTGGTGTAGACGTTCAGCAGGATCTTTCCAAAAGAGGGTCTTTGGGATCTGCTACGGATATTTTGTTACAGATTAACAATTTCAGGACGGTAGAAGCAATGAAAAGTAAGTCTAATAAAACAGACCTATACATTAGACCAAATATGGCCCCTTATTCTATCATAGATTTTGACAAGGGAGCGGCAATTGTAGCAGAAGGAGCCAGAGCAGCTTTGCTTCAAGAGAACGCATTGCTGGAATTATCTAAAAACCAATTAAAAAAAACACCTTTAGATAAAACCTTTCGACGGAGAGATAGTAGGGCAGATACCCTGAAAATTAACTATATAGAGGTGAATGGGATAGTTAATTATTCGGATGATTATGTGAAAGGGAAACTGCGATTTAAGGAAGGTGACCAAATTTTATTCGAAGATTTAAAGCGTGGCATTAATAATTTAGCAGCAACAAATAATTTTAATACCATTCGGTATAAATTAATTGAAAAGGCCACTGGATTGGGTTTAATTTTAAACTTGAAAGAAAGTGACAACAAGACCAATATTAGGTTTGGGGCCCATTATGATAAGTTGTATAAAAGCGCTGCTTTGATAAATATTACTCAAAAGAATTTATTGAGAAAAGACGACGTACTCTCCTTGGATTTTATTTTTGGAGACTACCTAAGGTACCAAATAGATTACTACGTAGACAAAGGGTTTAACTGGAGTTTTGGATTGAGAAGTAAGTTGAACGATTTTAATTTTGACATCCCTTATACCGTATTAGAAAATAATTTTAGGGTACCAGATGATCCTAATTTAAATACAGTGAATATGGACTTTACAGACTTTACTAATCAAATGTATCTCCAGACCGTGTATAAAAACGCTTTCTCCATTTCTTTGGGACTAGAGCATAAGTGGATTAAATTCAGTAGCGATACATTTTTACAAGAAAATACACAAAGAAATAACAGTTCAGTGTTCACTTTAGAAAAAAGCCATTATGCGAGTGGTTATGGACAATTGAAGTTCGACACTTTAGATGATCTTTTCTTTCCCTCTAAAGGTTTATACTTGGAAGTAGATTTTCATACTTATTTTTTGTCTAGCAATTATAACGGGACATTTAATCCTTTTTCTATTTTTAGATCAAAGGCAATCGCAGCCGTAAATTTCGCTAAAAACTGGTCTTTTGTTTTGGCTCCAGAGGTGGGGATTAAGTCCGGAAGTTCGGGAACTAAATCCCTTGATTTTGCCCTTGGAGGCATGGGTGCTACTCAAACTAATAATTTCATTCCTTTTTTAGGCTATGATTTTATTGCCATTCCAGGGGATAGTTTTTTAAAGATGAAGGCTTCATTAGATTTTGAAATAGCCCCTAAGAATCATTTGATTGTAGCAGCAAACATTGCTAAAGTTACAGATGACATTTTAAGGCCTGGATCATTTAAAAGAGCCCCTTCTTATTTTGGCTATGGATTAGGCTATGGCTTTGAGTCTATTTTAGGTCCGGCACAACTCATGTATACTAAATCGCCATTAAACGGTCCAGGGGCGGTGTTTTTTACCCTAGGTTTTCCGTTTTAACGCTTTTAATTTCAGATATTTCCTATTATTTAAATAGTTTCAAATAGTGATTATTCTTAAGGAATTACTAAAAAATGCGCCCAATAGATAAATTACTGTTAAGACCTTAGTTAAAGTGGTTTAAAAAATTTGTAGCGGTCTATGTTTGTATTACCTTTGAAGTATAAAGGGGTGGTTCCCTTTAGAACTTTAAGTATTGGTTTTTCATCATTTAAAGTTTGGTTGGTTATTTAAGAAAAGCCCAGTTGTAAAACTGGGCTTTTTTTTTGTTTGTACTGACCGTAAGGACCTGGATAAATACAATGTTTGTATCACAGGAGCTTAATTAAAATGCAAAATATGGTTAAATATCTGTGAAGGAGAATTTAAAGCCATTCCTTTTTTCTATTTTTACCCTAAATCTGGTTATGAAAAAAATCATTCTTCTGTGTCTATTTTTGGGTTTTTACGGGAGCCTAACTGCCCAAGATTCTTCTGTTGCTTATAAAGACGGGGAGTGGTTGAAGTTTAGACTTCATTATGGATTTTTAAATGCCAGTTACGCTACCTTGCATTTGACCAAATCATCTTTGGAGAAAAAGCCTTTATTTCACGTTGTGGCCAAAGGAAAGACTACGGGGTGGGCCAGTATATTTTTTAAAGTAGACGATACTTACGAAAGCTTTTTTACACCCAAAGAAAATGAACCCATAAGGTTTATTAGAAAGGTGAGAGAAGGTGGTACTACCATGCATTTGGAAGTGGACTTTGATCATGAAAATGACAAAGCTTATATGCAAGATATCAAAAACGGAAAAGATTTTGAATTCGACACCCAAAAGGGCATTCAGGATATTATTTCTGCCTTTTATTTTTTGCGCAATGAAATTAATCCAGCCAAATTAAAAGTAGGAGATTTTACCGTGATTAGTATGCTCTATGATGACGACGGTGTTTTCCCTTTTAAGCTGGAATATTTAGGAACAGAAGCACTCAAAACTAAATTCGGAAAAGTATCTTGTTTAAAGTTTAGGCCTTATGTGCAGTCCGGCAGGGTATTTAAAGCCCAAGAAAGTATTAGTCTTTGGATTTCGAATGATTTAAACAAAATCCCAATAAGAATAGAAGCAGATTTAGCTGTGGGTTCTATCAAAGCAGATTTAGAAGCGTACAATGGTTTAAAAAACCAATTTAAAATAAAAATGGACTAGTATATTTGCCGCATGAGATTAATTTACAAACCTGTTGTGTTAATTGCTTTATTGTTATTCTCTTTACTAGTGAGTTGCAAGACGGATACTGTTGAAAAAGCGCTTAAAGAATCCGCTCCTAAAGACAGTATATTTTACGGTATTAACTTCAATCAATTTGAAGTGGTCAGAGACACCATAAAAAAGAATGAAACTTTTGGGCAAATTATGCTCAGGAATAATATTGGTTATTCTAAGATATATGGTATTTCTAAAGAATACAGGGAGGTTTTTGATGTGAGAAGATTGGGTATTGGAAGGCCCTACACCTTACTTAAGTCAAAGGACAGTCTACAGTCTACGCAATATTTCATCTATGAGCAAGACGCCATTCGTTATGCGGTGATTGATTTCACCAATGGCGTGAATGTGTACAAAGAAGAAAAACCCGTTAAGTATGTCACAAGAGAAGCCTCAGGCGTAATTACATCATCTTTGTCCGAGGCCATCTTAGATCAAGGAATTGACTATGAAGTAACCAATAATCTATCTGTTATTTACGCTTGGACCATTGATTTTTTTAGCCTTCAAAAAGGAGATAAGTTTAAGGTTGTTTATAAAGAAAAGTTTATAAACGACACTATTTACGCTGGTGCAGGACCTATAGAATCTGCTTATTTTGAACATAATGGGAAACCCTTTTACGCTTTTAGGCACATGCCGGATACGGTGAATAAAATAGTAGAGTACTTTGACGAAAATGGCAATAACCTCAGGAGGGCTTTTTTAAGAGCCCCAGTTAATTTTGCTAAAATTAGTTCTAGATACAATCTAAAAAGGAAAATTGCTTTTTACGGTAATAAGGTGCGCCCTCATAAAGGGACAGACTATAAAGCAGCAGTAGGCACAGAGATATTGGCTACCGCTAATGGAAGGGTAGTAGAGTCTACCAGAAGGGGAGGCAATGGTAAATACGTGAAGATTAAGCACAACAATGTATACAGTACCCAATACTTACACATGAAATCCCAGAAAGTAAAGAAGGGAGACTATGTAAAACAAGGAGACGTCATTGGATGGGTTGGAATGACAGGAAATACCTCAGGACCCCATGTGTGCTATAGGTTTTGGAAAAATGGCAGACAAGTAGATCCTTTAAGGGAAAAGCTTCCTGCTGCAGAACCATTGCCAAAAAGTATTTTAAACACTTACTTAGTAGAGATTGCTCCCAAAAAAGAGCAAATAGATAATATAAATTTTAGCAGTCAATCTTTAGATGCTATAGCGACCAATTAAACACTTATGTCATTATCCAGAATTAATCCAGCTCAGACAAAGGCTTGGACTGCATTACAAGACCATTTTAATCAAGACAACGCTTCAGACATTAAAAGTCTGTTTGAATCAGAATCCAATAGGGCCAAAGATTTTAGCATTCAATGGAATAATTTCTATGTAGATTATTCTAAAAATGCCCTTTCTAAAAAGACCATGGATTTGCTTATTGACCTGTCTAAAGAAGTGGGTTTAAGTGAGGCTATAGCGCATTATTTTAATGGAACAGCTATTAATGAAACGGAATCTAGGGCGGTTCTTCACACAGCCCTTAGAGATAAAGATGCTACACCAATAAACGTTGATGGCGAAAACATTATTCCACAAATCCGTGAAGTTAAAGCGCAAATGAAAGCTTTTTCAAATGACATTATTAACGGCACAAAAAGAGGCTATACTGGTAAAGCCTTTACAGATGTTGTCAATATAGGGATTGGCGGATCTGATTTAGGTCCTGCCATGGTGGTAGAAGCCTTAAAATTTTATAAAAATCATTTAAAAGTTCATTTTGTAAGCAATGTAGATGGAGATCACGTGCAAGAAGTTATCAGGGAACTAAACCCAGAGACTACATTGTTTGTGGTGGTGTCTAAAACCTTTACCACACAAGAGACCCTTTCAAATGCCACTACCATAAAAAATTGGTTTTTGGAGACAGCTTCTCAGGAAGATGTGGCCAAGCATTTTGCAGCAGTGTCTACCAACACGCAAAAAATTTCAGACTTTGGTATAGTGCCCGCCCATGTATTTACCATGTGGGATTGGGTAGGGGGAAGGTTTTCTCTTTGGAGTGCCGTAGGTCTTTCAATAGCATTGGCTGTTGGGTATGATCATTTTGAAGCTATGTTAGACGGCGCTTTTGAAATGGACCAGCATTTTAAACATAGCCCTTTTAAGGAGAATATTCCTGTGGTTCTTTCTTTGATTAGTATTTGGTATGCCAATTTTCACAAAGCCGAGACACAAGCCATTATTCCTTACACCCAATATTTAAGTAGGTTTTCTGCTTACTTACAGCAGGGCATAATGGAGAGCAATGGGAAGTGTTTTGATCGTTCTGGAAATAGGGTTTCTTATGAGACCGAAACGGTTATTTGGGGAGAACCGGGCACCAATTCTCAACATGCTTTTTTCCAGCTCATGCATCAGGGCACAAAATTAATTCCTGCAGATTTTATTGGTTTTAAGAAGTCCCTTCATGGAGACACAGACCACCACAATAAGCTTATGGCCAATTTCTTTGCACAAACAGAAGCCCTTTTAAGCGGTAAGACAAGGGCGCAAGTAGACCAAGAGTTTGCGGAGAAAGGGACAGATCCTGCTTTAGCCGAAAAGGTAGCTCCTTTTAAGGTGTTTGAAGGGAATAAGCCTACCAATACTTTATTAATAGACCAACTCACCCCTGAAACTTTAGGATCGCTAATTGCACTCTATGAGCACAAGATTTTTGTGCAGGGTGTAATTTGGAATATTTTTAGCTATGACCAATGGGGGGTAGAATTGGGAAAACAATTGGCCACCAATATTCTGTCAGACATAGTAGGGATCACTAAGGGGCAACACGATCCTAGCACACAACTATTGTTAAAAATATTTAACAGCTAAATACTAGATAGTTACGTTTATAACTTCTAATAACTTTTCCTTGTTGCGTGGGAACCTTCCCAAAAGAATGTTAATTTTGGTAAAATTTTAACATTGTATTAATGTTGGAACATTAAATTATCCGCATTTTTGCACTGTTTTTAAAACTAAAACTAAAATTAAACAACAATGAAAAAAATGTTTGTAATGATTGTAGCCCTATTGGTGTCTACAATTGCTTTCGCTCAAGGGACTATTAGTGGTTCCGTAACAGATGGCTCTACA